>ERZ761607.319-NODE-319-length-93866-cov-120.756191_pt1 | contig 93866 bp, 72 predicted proteins | sample MGYA00511164_ERZ761607 | MGnify/ENA primary metagenome ERZ761607 (study PRJEB28899, sample SAMN02445080) | bioreactor sludge metagenome | biome: EBPR sludge | place: Australia: Brisbane, Thorneside Wastewater Treatment Plant | collected 2011-06-22 ...
ACACTTGAACTGCCCTTTTGCTGACTATCCAAAAAATTTTGTCCAAAGTCTAAATTTAGCCTTTATTTTAAAAAAATCGGCGTTAATCAGCGCCATCCGTGTTATCCGTGTGCTAAATTTTGCCGGTTTTGCGCTCCTACCTTTGTGTACCGGTTTACGTCAAACTCGGGTCACACCCCATCGGGGTTATCATTTGTACTGTCTATTGGGCAGTATAAGTACTGTTCATATTGGAAGAATATAATTACCAAAAGTGGAAAAACAGGGTGCGGAATGAGAGATTTATGCTTCTTGCAAGCAGGTTTAGTACGAGTTATGAATTATGAATTACGAATTATGGCTACCAAATACCAGCCCGATTTTGTTTCTCGCAAAGGGGCAAAGGCGCAAATTAGTTGTTATTTCTTAGTACTAACTACCCACTCTTCACTTTTCACTTTTAAAGCAGTCCCAGCACTTTAAGTCCATTGGTTGTGGCTATATCTACCAGCGTATCAACGTCATATAATCGGCAGGCTTCCAGCATTACGCGCATTTCGGTCCACAGGTCACCATCGGAGTAGGGTTTGTAAATATCGCTGATATTATCTGTGCCAAAACTCACTGTAAGCCCCAGTGGCGCCATTTCATCTACGGGGGTAATAGAGTTGTGGCTGGGCGCTAATTTTTCGGTACGGTTATGGTCTATCCATGCAGTAGGGCAAGATATAACCATAACGCCGGCTTCTTTCATTAAGGCGTAAAGCTGATGCCGGTATGCCTTTGGGTGTGCCGCTACCGATATGCTATGTACCGCAGCTACTCTACCCTGCATACCATGTTCAATGGTTTTTTTTGTTAGCAGTTCAGTTTCGCGTTCTTCGTCGGTGTTAAACTGGTCAACGTGTACATGTACCATTTTATCCATTGCTTTACCGGTAGAGAGCAGCACGTCTAAATGTTCATCTTCGCGTCCGCCGTCTTTGGCAGGTAAGCCGCCTATGATGTCCACAAACTGAACGGCAATATCATACCAATATCGGGCTTTGGGTTCTAAAACACCTTTCAGCACTTGGTTTACAAATTTCAGTTTAATATCGCGTCCGTAGTTATCGCGCAGTTTTTGGGCGGCTATAATTGCTTTGTCTTCTATAACCTCGTCCACATCAATAAATGTACCTAAGGCTTGTGTGCCTTGCTCCATAAAATACTCTACAGCTCTTGCCATACGACCATAAATTTCATCGGGCGTAGCTTCGCGTTTCATTTTGTCTATAAGATACCATTTGTCTTTTAGCGGGGCATTTACATACTTAAAATTGTCGTCTGTAAGGGTGTAAGCGCGGTCTAAGTGGGCATGGGTATTAACCCAGCCGCCTCGTTGATGAATTTTGCCGATGACTATTTGTTTCAGATTCATAAAAAGGTAGTTTTGAAAAAGATTTTAGAAACAGTATGGTAAAACTTAGTGTGGTGAGTGCTGATGCGTGGTTGTTGGGCACAAAGTGGCTAAACTTTTCATAAAAAAAGCGCTTACCTAAATCAGATAAACGCTTTATTTTAAGCAAGTTATGGGTTGCGCACAAGTTTAGGTTCGGTAAAATCGGTATCATCGGTAAGCAACTTGTTTAGAGCTAACTGAACGGCATCAAAGCCAAAGTTCTGCAGGGTTTGCTGCATCATTTGGGTAATTTGGTTATTGCAAAGATTACCAATGCTGCCCTCGTGTGTATGGTTAACGGTGTAAGATGGCTCGTATTTGCCCGATGCAATATCTTCGCCCACTTTTCGGTAGGCATCTCTGAAAGACATACCCTCCAATACCAGTTGGTTTACCACTTCCACGCTAAACATATACCGATAGCGCTCATCTTTTACCGCATTGGGGTTAATGATGATGTTATCTAACATATATCGGGCAATGGCGAGGCAGTTTTTAAGCTCCTCAAAAGCGGGTAGAAAGTCTTCTTTGATTACCTGTAAATCGCGATGATAGCCCGATGCCAAGTTAGCTCCTATCATGGCTATTTGGTTGGGCAGGGCTATAAGTTTATTGCATTTAGCGCGGATAAGCTCAAATACATCAGGATTTTTTTTGTGCGGCATAATGCTGGAGCCGGTAGTAAGGTGGTCGGGCAGGGTAACAAAGGCAAAGTTTTGGCTCATATACAGGCAAACATCTTGCGATAGTTTGGCTAATGTAGCTGCAATAGAAGCCATAGCATCTGCCACAATGCGTTCGGTTTTACCGCGTCCCATTTGGGCATATACTACGTTATAATTTAGCGCTTCAAACCCCAGTAGGTCAGTAGTCATTTGCCGGTTTAGCGGAAAAGACGACCCATAACCTGCCGCCGAGCCTAATGGGTTTTTGTTGGTTATTTTGTAGGCGGCTTGCAGCAGCAGCATATCATCAACCAAGCTCTCTGCATAAGCGCCAAACCACAAGCCAAACGAAGAGGGCATTGCCACCTGATAATGGGTATAACCCGGCAGCAGGGCATCTTTATATTGGTTACTCAGGTTAATGAGGGTGGTAAACAGGGGCTTAACCAAATTAACCAACTCGGCTATCTCGTGCCGGATAAAAAGTTTAAGGTCTAGCAGCACTTGGTCGTTTCGGGAGCGCCCGCTGTGTATTTTTTTTCCCATTTCACCCAAGCGGCGGGTTAAAATGAGTTCTACCTGAGAGTGAACGTCTTCTACGCCATCTTCAATTACAAATTTGCCCTGCAAAATTTCCTCGTAAACGTATCGCAGCTCAGTGGTAAGGGTTTGCCATTCATTATGGGTTAGCAACCCTATGCTTAGCAGCATTTTAATGTGGGCAAGGCTGCCTAATACATCGTGTGTAGCTAACCACACGTCTAACTCGCGGTCTTTGCCTACGGTAAAAACCTCTATTTCCTTAGAGATTTCAAAACCTTTTTGCCAAAGTTTCATGTTTTGGAAAGTTTTGCAAATGTACGCACTTTTTCTGAAACAGAGCTTAGTAAACGCTAAAAAAACAATTGGCGAAAAGTGAATGGTACTTACAATAAATAAATGCTTACTCATATACCCATCTACTGTTTACCAAATCTACCTATTGCGCATTACTAAATTTGAATGATGAAAGATTTTTACCCAATCCTATGTACTAACAATCCCTCTCTCATCGTTTATAAACTTGTTTGGTTTTGCGTTGCTACTTGGCGCAAACCAACAACTAACTATTAAATAACTTCTCTTATGAAAAATGCTGCTTTCTCTCCTAAAGCCGTAGCGCTGTCTATGGCATTTGTGCTGTTTATGGCAATGTTTACTGCCTGTACGCAAAAAGATAAAGATGCTCCAAAATTGCCTCCGATAGAGTCTATGGTGATAGATTTCACCAAATTTCCGAAAGACGAAGGAAAAACTGCCGATGAAACCGCCACTAAAAACAACTTTGGTTTTGCAGCGGTAAACGTAGGTTGGTGGAGTACGGTGCTGGTGGTAAATTTGGCTATTCCGGTGGCGGCTTTTTACGAGTCGTTTAATCATGATGCTACGTATAGCGCCGCTTTGGAAAAATGGACATGGACTTACAGTTTTAATGCCGGCGGTATGCACACTGCCAGATTAGAGGCTACACTCAATGGTATAGATGAAGTTCATTGGGAAATGTATATCAGCAAAGCCGGCGCTTATTCCGATTTTCTTTGGTTTTCGGGCAATACTAAAACTGATGAAAGCGCTGCAACTTGGCAATTGATGAAAAACCCCACCGCTCCTGTTCCGTATATCAGCATTAACTATGCCCGAAGCTCTTCTGCCAGCGCCGATATTAGATACACATTGGTGGAGCCGGGTATTGACAGTGGTTCTTATATTGAATATGGCGCTACTGCCAACCCGCTCAATGCATTTTACAACATTTACCTTGCCAACGGAAATAACCTCACTAATATAAACTGGAACACCACCTCTCAAGAGGGCAGGGTAAAAAGCCTTGTTCATTTTGGCAACGATGAGTGGCAATGTTGGAACTCCATGCTGGAAGATACTGGGTGTTAGAAGACAGTTGGTTTTGGAAACCTGCAAGATTTAACGGTAGGTTATGATTTAACGTAGGTTATAAGAAAGTAACCGGTAAATGATAGCGGCAATACACTTTCATAAGTTCTGTTTTGCTTGTATTAGACAAGGCTTGTATGTATGAGCCAATGGCGATATAATAGGTTGCGGCTACACCGGCAATTTCAGCCGTAGCGGCAACCCCAACATACCCGCCCGGGCAAGTACATATTGCCGGAGCCTTTGTAGCCCCCTACCTTTGCGGTGAACTAAACCTCATAAAGCAATGGACAAACAAGAGCTAACACGAAGCGTGCATGCACTTATAGACCACTATAAAACCAGCGGCGAAACTGTGCACAACTTTTACCATAGAGAAAGAATAAATGAATGGCAATTTTACTGCCACAAACGCAAAAAGGCAACAACAGCCGCCCCTGCACAACAAAGCAGATTTATACAAATAAATAGGACGCCGGCAATAGACAAGGAGGTATCACTTGGTCTGCCGGGCGGACTTATGGTAAGTATAGAGGGATTTTAAAGTACCCATTGGGGGCAGCGCTGCTGTAACTCCCCATGCTTGCCAATTACCTCAAAGACGGTCGTATTTGTATAAACAACAACTCATAGAACATGCCATACGCCCAGTGGCATTGGGCAGAAAAACTACCTATTTGCCGGCACACATGAAGCCGCATAATGTGCCGCCATCATGTACTCCTTTTTTGCCACTTGCAAAAACCGGCAAATCAACCCCTTCAACCGGCTAAAAAATGTCTTGCAGAAAATAGGTAATTACCCCATCAACAAAATTGCTGACCTCCTGCCTAAAGCAGACACCCAAGAATAACAGGTGGAAGTACTTGCTTGGGCTGATACTGTACAGAAGCAAACATCGGCGCGGGGTAAACAAAAAATACCCCCCAAGCAATGTGTGTTCACGCATGGGGGTAGAAGCTAAAGTTGAGTGTTGGTCAGATACTATGGGAAATCATTTATTTGTGCGGTATTCTTTAATTTGCAGGGACGCACCGCCGTGCGCCCCTACAAATCAAATAGCTGACCGCAATTACCTCACCACCATAATAGGCAATTGTTCGGTAGTACCGGCGCGGCGCAATACGGCATAATACACGCCATTGGGCAGGTAAGAACCGTCAAAACGGAGCGTGTAATTGGTGTAAGCCTCCGCAATACCGGTAAACAGGGTGTTTACCTCCTTGCCATCGGCAGTGTAAATGGCAAGCATTACCTCTTCTGCCTCCACATTGGTGAAACTGATATGCACAATACCCGGTGTAGGATTGGGATAAGCCGACAAACTCAAATCGGGCGGGAGGGACTGGGTTTTACCACTGCACGGATTTACCGTTATACTTGCCGATGCGGTGCAACCACCGTTGCCGGTTACGGTAACGGTGTAAACGCCAAACATGCTTGCCGTAGCCGGATTGCGCAAAACGGTAGCGCCGGTAACGGTGTAACCATTGGGTCCACTCCACGTATAACTGTTTCCGCCCGATGCTACCAACCAAATACGGGTGCAATTGCTGTTGTTGGTAACCACCACATTGGGTGCAGCATTAAGGGTTACCGTTCGGCTTGCAGTGCTGATACAACCCGATGCGTTGGTAACGGTAACGGTGTAAGTGCCGGCTACTGCGGGCGTGCGGGTCATGGTAGCGCCACTGAAACTAAACCCACCCGGTCCGCTCCATTGGTAGCTAATGCCGGCAGTGGTGCAAGTAAGAACAAGCGGAACACCGGCGCAAAGTGTGGTAGCGCCGGTAATGGCGGCGGCAGTAGGCGCGTTTACACTCACCGTTCTGCTGCCCGATGCGGTACAACCCCCTGCACCGGTAACGGTTACTTTATAAGTGCCGCTCATGCCGGTAGTGGCATTGGGCAGGGAGATGGCATTGGTAGCGGCGGTAAACCCTGCCGGACCCGTCCACGCATAACCCACCGCACCGGCGGGCACACTAAAACCAATTGTACCCCCCGAACAAACGGAGGTAGCGCCGGTTATGGCGGCATTGGGTATGGGGTGTACGGTAACGGTAATGCTCAAGACAGTGCTGCACTCATTATTGGTGATGGTAACGGTATAAGCGCCACTCATAGCTACTGTGGCATTGGTGCGGGTAATGCTGCCTCCGGTGGCGGAGTAGCCGTTTGGTCCGCTCCATTGGTATTGGTTGCCACCGGTGGCAATTAAACCTATCACTCCGCCAGCGCAAACATTGGTATTGCCGTTTAACGAAACCACCAATCCGGGTGGAATGGTTAAATCTAAAATTTCGGTTAGGCAGTCGGTAACTTGTACGGTATAAATGCCGGGCTGGGTGTAGGTTTGTCCGTTTACTGCCCATGTATAACTGCCGCAGGCGGTAACGGTGGTGGTATTGGTGATACAAGCGCTTTCATACGCCCCCATATCTACTGTGCCAGCCATTATGCGGTCTGCACCGGTAATATCGGTGGTAATGCCGGAAGGAATAAGGGCATTGCTACCTGCATTAATGGCTGGGCTACCTGCTTGCAGGCGCAAGCCATCATCGGCAGTGCGGTGTATGCCATCGGGTCCTGCGGGGTTGGCGGGGTTTACAAAGAGTGGGTTGGCATTAGTAGCCCCTGTATATCCCCCTTGTACTATGGAGAAGCTGACAGTAGGGTTGCTATCGAATAAATTTGCTATTTCTGTTCCATTGCCCCACAAGATGCTGTTGCGGATGCTTGGGGAGGAGTAGTAATAGTTGAACATTCCACCACCTTGGTCTGCTGCATTACCCGAGAAGGTAGCATTGGTAATGGTAGGTGAGGATTCGTTGTCGTTGTACATTCCTCCGCCTTGGTTTGCTGTATTACCGGAGAAAGTGGTATTGGTAATGCTTGGTGAGGAGGTGTTGATGTTATACATTCCGCCGCCATAGATTGCTGAGTTATCGGAGAAGGTAGCATCGGAGATGGTTGGTAAGGAGTAATTGTTGTTGTACATTCCACCTCCATCGTTAGTTGCCGTATTTTCGGAGAAGATGACATTGGTAATGCTTGGTGAGGAGAAGTTGAAGTTGTACATTCCGCCGCCTGCATCTGCCACATTATCAAAGAAGGTGGCATTGGAGATAATTGGGGAGGAGTATAATTCGTTATACAGTCCACCGCCGATAAGTGCTGCATTACCGGAGAAGGTGGTATTGGTGATGTTTGGGGAGGAGGAAACTAAGTTGCACATTCCACCTCCGCTGTAAGTTACTACATTACCGGAGAAGGTGGCATTGGTGATGGTTGGAGAGGAGTTGCTATTGTACATTCCGCCGCCTTCGTTAGTTGCTGTATTACCGGAGAAAGTGGCATTGGTGGTTGTTGGGGAGGAGCCGAAGTAATTGTACATTCCGCCGCCGCTGCCGTTTGCTGAATTACCGGAGAATGTGGCATTGGTGATGATTGGGGAGGAGGAGAAATTGTACATTCCGCCCCCATTGTAAGTTGCTGCATTATCCAAGAAGTTGGCATTAGTGATGGTAGGGGAGGAGTAATCGTAGTTGTACATTCCGCCTCCTTGTTCTGCTACATTATCCAAGAAGGTGGCATTGGAGATGGTTGGTGAAGATAAGTGGTTGTGCATTCCGCCTCCGCTGTTTGCTGCATTACCGGAGAAGGTGGCATTGGTGATGCTTGGGGAGGAGTTAGCGTTAAACATACCACCTCCATCGTTAGTTGCTGCATTACCGGAGAAGATGGCATTGGTGATGCTTGGGGAGGAGTTTAGGTTGCCAATTCCACCACCGTAGTAAGCTGCTGCATTACCAAAGAAGGTGGCATTGGTGATGGTTGGGGAGGAGGAACGGTTGACTATTCCACCACCGAAATAATTAGTTATGGTAATACCCTCTACTGTGATACCACCATTTCCATCCGCATTCCCTCCTCTTACTGTAAATCCGTCTAATACGGTAGTTTCGTCATCAGATATAGAGAGTACTACGTGGTAGGCGTTTTCTCCATTGCCCGTAATACTTAGCGTGCTGCCGCTGCCTGTTACCACGTCATCGCCATTAAAATCACCGCTGAGTATGGTGGGGTTGGCTGCTACATCTTGGGTAGCGCTGCCGCCTGCGGGGTAGCCGCCATACATAGCCACCCCATTGCGCAGGTGGAAGGTTTTGTCTCTGTTATCTGTTGTGGTCATTTCTGAGCCATCGGTATTGTAGGGTTTTCGGGAGGGTATGTAGGCGCCTGTGGCTACGTTTATGCGGTTTACATCGGGGCAGTTCCACGCGGCAAAAAGGGCTTCGTCTAAGGTTTTGAAGGCAGTAGCCCATGTATCGCCATTGCCGGTGGTGGCTACACTTGCATCAACATATAAAGTGGTAGCCGTGGGGCAAGCGTATCTTTCATATGCTCCCATGTCCACCGTGCCGCCCTGTATGCGGTCTGCACCGGTAATATCGGTGGTAATACCTGTGGGTATGTGCGCATTGCTGCCTGCATTAAGGGCAGGGCTACCTGCTTGCAGGCGCAAGCCATCATCTGCTGTGCGGTGTATGCCATCGGGTCCGGCGGGGTTAGCGGGGTTTACAAAGAGTGGGTTGGCATTGGTAGCCCCTGTATATCCCCCTTGTACTATGGAGAAGCTAACAGTAGGGTTGCTATTAAAGCCATTTACTATTTCCGTTCCATTGCCCCACAAGATGCTGTTGCGGATGGTTGGGGAGGAGCCGTCGTTGCACATTCCGCCGCCGTTAGTTGCTGAATTACCGGAGAAGGTGGTATTGGTGATGCTTGGGGAGGAGCCGAAGTAATTGTACATTCCGCCGCCGCCGTTAGTTGCTGAATTACCGGAGAAGGTAGTATTGGTGATGCTTGGGGAGGTGAAGTAATTGTACATTCCGCCGCCGCTATTAGTTGCTGCATTACCGGAGAAGGTGGCATTGGTGATGGTTGGGGAGGAGGAGTAATTGTACATTCCGCCGCCGCTGGATGCTGAATTACCGGAGAAGGTGGCATTGGTGATGGTTGGGGAGGAGGAGACGTAATTGTACATTCCGCCGCCTTGGTTTGCTGCATTACCGGAGAAGGTAGTATTGGTGATGTTTGGGGAGGATGAGCCATTGAACATACCGCCGCCGCTATTAATTGCTGCATTACCGGAGAAGGTAGTATTGGTGATGTTTGGGGAGGAGGAGTAGTCGTTGTACATTCCGCCGCCGTTACTGCTTGCTGCATTACCGGAGAAGGTGGTATTGGTGATGGTTGGGTTGGAGTCATCGTTGTACATACCGCCGCCGCTGCCGTTAGTTGCTGTATTACCGGAGAAAGTAGTATTGGTGATGGTTGGGGAGGAGTCTCGGTTGAACATTCCGCCGCCTTGGGCTGCTGTATTACCGGAGAAGGTGGCATTGGTGATGGTTGGGGAGGAGGAGTAATTGAACATTCCGCCGCCGTAAGTTGCTGCATTACCGGAGAAGGTGGTATTGGTGATGCTGGGGGAGGAGGAGATATTGTACATTCCGCCACCGTTGTTTTTAAATACAAGAATACTCTCTACTGTGATGCTACCACTTCCATTCGCATTCCCGCCGCTTACCATAAACCCGTCTAAAATGGTAGTTGCGTCATCAGATATAGAGAGTACTACGTGCAAGGCGTTTTCGGTGTTGCCTGTAATACTTAGCGTGCTGCCGCTGCCTGTTACCACATCATTGCCATTAAAATCGCCGCTGAGTATGGTGGGGTTGGCTGCTACATCTTGGGTAGCGCTGCCGCCTGCGGGGTAGCCGCCATACATAGCCACCCCATTGCGCAGGTGGAAGGTTTTGTCTCTGTTATCTGTTGTGGTCATTTCTGAGCCATCGGTATTGTAGGGTTTTCGGGAGGGTATGTAGGCGCCTGTGGCTACGTTGATGCGGTTTACATCGGGGCAGTTCCATGCAACATATAAGGCTTCATCGAGAGTTTTAAAGGCTGAAGCCCAAGTTTCGCCATTGCCGGTGTTGGCTACACTTGCATCAACATACAAGGTGGTAGATGCCGGGCAAACCAGATTTTCATAAGCTCCTATATCTACTATGCCATTTAATATACGAAAAAGTCCGGTAATATCGGTGGTGATACCGGAAGGGATAAGTGCGTTGCTGCCTGCATTAATGGCAGGGCTGCCGGCTTGCAGGCGCAAGCCATCATCGGCAGTGCGGTGTATGCCATCGGTACCTGCCGGGTTGGCGGGGTTTACAAAGAGTGGGTTGGCATTAGTAGCCCCTGTATATCCCCCTTGTACTATGGAGAAGCTAACGGTAGGGTTGCTACTGCTTACATTTGCTATTTCTGTTCCATTGCCCCACAAGATGCTGTTTCGGATGTTTGGGGAGGAGGAGGATTCGTTGTACATTCCACCGCCGTTGTTTGCTGTATTACCGGAGAAAGTAGTATTGGTGATGGTTGGGGAGGAGGAGATGTAATTGTACATTCCGCCACCTTGGACTGCTGTATTACCGGAGAAAATAGTATTAGTGATGGTTGGGGAGGAGAAGAAGTAATTGTACATTCCACCACCGTTAGTTGCAGTATTACCGGAGAAGGTAGTATTGGTGATGGTTGGGGAGGAGATACTGTTGTACATTCCACCACCGACGTTGGTTGCGGCATTATCGGAGAAGATGGTATTGGTGATGGTTGGGGAGGAGGAGATATTGTACATTCCGCCACCGTTGTTTTTAAATACAAGAATACTCTCTACTGTGATGCTACCACTTCCATTCGCATTCCCGCCGCTTACCATAAACCCGTCTAAAATGGTAGTTGCGTCATCAGATATAGAGAGTACTACGTGCAAGGCGTTTTCGGTGTTGCCTGTAATACTTAGCGTGCTGCCGCTGCCTGTTACCACATCATTGCCATTAAAATCACCGCTGAGTATGGTGGGGTTGGCAGAGATGTTGCGCTGTGAAACGGCGGTTTCTGTTCCGGCAAAACCGCCATAGAGTTTTACCCCATTTTTTAAATGAAAGGCGTAATCGCGGTTTGTAGAGCAGCCGGTGCAGCCGGTGGGGTAGGCAGCGGGTTTGTAGGTGCCTGCGGCTACCCATACCTCATCGGCGGCGGCTGAGGCGTTAATCATGCCTTGCAAATCGGCAGAGGCGTTTGCCCAGGAACTGCCATCGCCTGTGCCTGTGGCGGTGGGTTTAACATAGCGGGTAGCTGCCCAAGCAGGCGCTACTTGTAAGTATGCCCAGCATACTACTAATACTACAAACTGAAGGAGAAACCGATAAGCGGTTGGGGTTTGGGTTGTGAATGATTTCATTTTAATAGCTGTGTTTTAAGGTTTAAAGTACAAAACCGTTTATCGGTATTTGCAGGGCAAAGTTCCCCCAAACATGGGTAAACCATTGGTACTTATTCGTCAAAAAGAGCTACTTATCATTCATCGGGCAGAAAAAAGGCGCTTTTTTTGACTTTTTTGGGGTATTGAGGCATTTTTTGCTGCTTGGTGTTATTTGTGGAGATACAAACCAACGGCAGAGGATATGTCGCCGATAGGACGGTACTTGTAGCTTGTTGTTTGGTAAAATTGTGCGCTACAATTCGAGACAAGGTCTGCCTTCAGCGTTGTTTGTCGGGATAGAAAACAATGGCGGGAAACAGAAACAACAGCAGCACGATTTCGGTGCGCTGCACCTGTTATAAGACGGGTGTACCCCATTATGCTACCAATAGCTTGGTGCGCTGCACCTGTTAAGGGTAATGGTTAGCTCATTGTCTTACTTGCGTTTGTGTGTAAGGATATTGTAGCAAAGCCTTTTCTTACATGGTGCAGCGCACCTAAATCTTGGTAGTGAATAGCTGCTAAAACCTTCGGTTAGGTGCAACGCACCGTTATCTTAGTTTTGAGGTAACTACTTACCCTGTGTTTTGGTCTTAACTAAATTACTTGTTTCTTTGTGTTCTTGGCGTGAAATCTTACAAATTAGTTTGCAAATGCGCCATGAACTTGCAGGGTGGGCAGTAACTAAGTGGATACAAATTAAGTTAGAGTTGTAAAACACACCGTATAGACAATTCCAGACATGGTGCGATGGGAGCAAAAAAACAGCCATAGTTGTTTCTAAAACCAACTATGGCTGTTGTTATTTTCCCGATTTGTGGGGAGAAAAATTCTTTTTGGGGGTATTGTTTAAATTGTAAAGGCGCATCAATATGCGTCCCTACAAATTAAACAACCAATCGCATCTACCTCACCACCATAATGGGCAACTGCTCCATGCCTCCACCGGCGCGGCGCAGTACGGCGTAATACGTGCCGGCAGGTAAACCCGATGTGTCAAAGGGCAAGGCAGCATTGGCATTGGCAGCGCCGTTGTATAATCGGGCAACTTCTTTGCTGTATATGGCATAACCCAACAGTGCGGCGATTATCATGGTTTACAGGTGCAAATGATATACTAACTGCCATTTACGCATTGCTACTATGCAAAACATAGTACCTTGCAAAAAAAATATCGGGTAGGCTGTAACTTTTGGTTGAGGTTATCCGACTTAATAACAAACAAAACATTTTAGCACCTTAAAACATTTCAAACCATGACACTCAACTTGCTTAACGTAATGAAAAGCGCACTGCTTGCTCTTGTTATTTCTTTTGTACTTCCTGCCTTTACTACACCTGCCTATGGCTCTCAGTCTTCTTCTGTTATTACCGATGCGGCTCCTTTTTACTCCGGCGATTTAGCTGTATTGAACGAAATTATTCAGGCAAACGGTTTAACCCAGTATGCCAATCAGCCGCTTACCTTTGGTATTCAGGTGTGGGAAGAAGGACGTTTAACCTTTTTGCTGATAGACAAACCTTATGAGTTGCATACCTTACCGGTTTCTGTTGGAAATCTTACTGAATTGCGAGGTTTGTTTTTGTCTAATCAAAACTTGCACCAGTTACCTGAAAGTATTGGACAATTAAGCAAATTGCAGAAACTGCATTTAGATAATAACCGGCTTACCTTGTTGCCTGCCTCTATTGGTAATTTAAGTCAACTGGGTAGTTTATACTTGCAGCACAACCGCTTGGTAAACCTGCCTATGTCGGTTAGTAAATTGAACATGCTTAAAACATTAAATCTTACCGGTAACCCGCTCGACGAAACCGCTTATGATGTTTTGCTCATTGAAGAGATAACCTCTTTTTACCAATAGTAACCTAACCTAAGGTCATTAAAAACCACTTTTCCGGCTGCTTTGGGTTGCTACAAGCCCATGGCAGCCGTTTTTTTGTTAGTGTGTTTCTACAGGCAGGTAAGGTTTTTTATTTTTCCACTTTGATTTCAGGTATTGCAGCAGCGCCCATTTTAGGGTTCCTATGGTGGTAATAGCGTATAAAAATGAGAGCAGGTATTTGTGCCAGTTTGTTTTATCGGGAAATAAGAAACTGTACAAAGTAAGCATCCAGCAGAGAAAAAGTAAAACAGCTAACCAAGCCATTAGGGGTGTATAAGTTGCCAAAATACCGGCAGCATGGTTTATGAGAGAAATAAAGTTATAGGAACTGCCTCTGTAGGCATTAGGCGGCTGGTGTTCAATAAGGCAAATAGCAATATGGGGGTGTTGTTGGGCAAAAAGCCCGTCAATAAATAAGTAGGGCGGTTTGGGTGCAGCCGATATTTTTTGTGCAAGTTGACGGGTAAAAAGCCGGAAAGAGGTAAACTGTTTGGGCAGGTTTGATATGGTTAGGGCAAGAGCAAAGGCAAAGCCGGCTGCCAATAGGTTGCGCAAATTGTGATGTTTTCTTTGTTGATAAGCGCCATACACCAAGTCATAGTTGCCCGATTGTTGGGTGTGGATTAGTTTGGCAATTTCTGCCGGCGGGTGTTGCAGGTCTTCGTCGAGTGTGAGGATAAAACTGCCTTTTGCTCTACTTATGCCATACAGGGTGGCGCCGTGCTGCCCAGTGTTGTGTAGTGGCTTAATGATAGTAACTACATCGGGGTATTGTTTTTTGATGGAAAGCAGTATTTCCCACGAGTTATCGGTTCCACAGTCATACACATAAATTACCTCATAAGGCAGCCGGTTTCGGGTAAAAAAGGTATCTAATTGTTTTTGGAGTGAGCTCAATGTAACTGCACCGTTGTAAACCGGCACCACTACAGAGTACAACGGCGGGGTATGTGTGGGCATATTTCAAAAAAAGCTGAACAAGATAAACTACCTTATAAGTACAGAGTAGTAGTCAATTGTAGATGATTTGTTGGCTTCTTTAAATGAAAAAACCCTATAGGTTTGGCAGGTCTATAAGGTTTTTTAATAAAATTTTTTGTATCAATCGGTAGTTATTTTCCCTTTGGTGGTGTAGCGGGCATGGGTGGCGGCGGTGTTTTACCGGCGTTGTTAGATTCGCGACTGATAACCTGCCCCATTTTGTATTGGTATTGTTCCATGAGGTTGCCCAGTGAGTCCCAAACCATTACTTTTCCGTTTAGCACATCGTTTTCCCACTCGCGCAGGGTATGTCGTTTGCCATTAGCGTGCCAGGTTTCAGCCGAGCCATTTTTTTTATTGTTTTTATAGGGTGTTTTTTCGCGTGTTTTTCCGTTATCCCAGTAAAAGTAATCGGTGCCGTCTTTAACGCCATTTTTCATGGTGCCACTTTTCATTTTTTTACCATTGTCGTACCATACAACCCAGCTGCCGTTTTCAATGCCTTCTGTGAAAGATTTTTCTACAAAGCGTTTTTTGTTTGGGTGCAGGGTGTAGGCAGTGCCGGTAAATGGTTTATTATTGTAAAAAGCAACATTAGCTTCGCTATCTGTTTTTTGGTAAACTATTTTTTTTGCATCAACATCTTCTTTTTTAGTTGCCGTACAGGAGTGTAAGAGTACCAAACAGGAGCACAATAAGGCAAAAAGAATAGTAGAAAGGTTTAACCTTTTAGTTATAAGGTACTTGGGGTAATTAGTGGCACAGCAGAGTTTGTTAGTCATAATTTTCGTTTTTTTGATTTTTTTTGTCGGTTTGAGGGGTGGTAGATTTAGGTTTGTCCTCGGTTTTAGGGGTGTCCTCGTTATTGGGAGCGGGGTGGGTAGGGGCAGGAGGTGTTAATTTGGTGAGGAGGGCGTTTAGAGCGTTGGCATCGCTATTTGCTTTGATGTTGTTTAGGTAAACTGAGTCTGCACCTCTGGCAAGGAGTGTATCGTAGGGTGTAGCTCTTAGAAGTGAGTCAATTTGGTAGGTTATACGCTGTTGTTGTTGCACTTGGCTTTCAAGGTAGGCTATATGGTTTTTGAGGTCATTAATAACATCGATTTTATCGGGGTACTTTTGCGCTAATTCGGCAAGTTGATCTTTGGCGCTGGTTACGCTATCGGGATATTGCAAAATAATTTGGATATGGTTAAACTGCTTTTCAAAGGCGGTCTCGGTTTTACCGTTGTTCATTTTACTTAACCCAAAAAGGAGTAAAATTACCACAGCAGCAACACCGGCAAGCATAAGGAGCATTTTCCTATTATTATCGGTAATTACCGGGGGCAGGGTAGTGGTATCGGTGCCGGGGTTGTTAAGCACTTTGGTTACGCCCACAGAAGGTTGAGGTTTTGTAATGGCTGCAACCTTAATAAGGTACATAGAGAAATTATCTCTTGCATTTTCGTTGCATAACTTGTATATATGGTCTTTTACCTCGTTAAGGTCGGCAGTGGCATTGCCCAGCAGGGTAAGTAGCAGGCGGTGGTCGGCGCCTTCTAAGATGCCATCGGTACAAAGCAAGAAAAAGTCATTGGTTTGTATATCAGTAATAACGGCAACATCGGCTTTGGTGGGGTTTTCGCTGCTTGAAATGGCTCTTAGGATAATGTTTTTATTGGGGTGTGTTTGAGCTTCTTCGGGTGTAATTTCGCCGCGTTTAATCAGTTCTTGTACTAAGGAGTGGTCTTCGGAAACAAAGAGCGCTTCGCCGTTTCTGATATGGTAAATACGGCTATCGCCACACCACGACACTAAGGCTGTGTTTTGGGTATCGTCAAAATAGAGCAGGGTAAGGGTGGTTGACATGCTGTTTGCCTCTTCATTGGCTTGGGTATATTCGGTTAGTTTTTGTTCGGTAAACCGTAGGGCGGCAGCAATGTAATTTTCGTCAACCTGTTCGGTGCCATTTTCATTAAAAAAGGCGTGAAATAAATCGCAAACCATGCGTGAGGCAATTTCGCCTTTATTTGCTCCGCCTACGCCGTCGCAAACCATAAAAAGGCGGTCTTGCGCCGTTGCAGCATCGGCTACGGGGTAAATGGCGTCTTGGTTATTTTTGCGTTTACCTTTTTCGTGTAAATATACCGGTGAAAATAGTTGTATAGCCATGCGGGGCAGGTACTGAAACGGGTGAAAAATTATCAAATCATGCTTAGTAAAGCCTGTATGTGTGTGGGGCTGCTAAAAAAAGGGGCAATATAGGCAGTTGTTTTGACTTTTTTAACATTTTTTGTGCTGCAAAATTAGTGTAAATTACTGTTAGTTATAGCCTCTGTAAAATTTACCGGTACAAATAACGTTAAATAGGAACGGTAAAATGACTAAAAACGTACAATTACCCTTGCATAAACGCATTTTTTACCATTTCCGGCGCAAATATAGGCAGCTTTAGCGGCAGATGTTGTATTATTGCAGCCGCAAATTACTGTTCATCATTTTAGCCTTTTTGCAACTTACTTTTAAAAAGCCTTACACATTTTTTCATGGCACGCAAAGAAATTAATATCTTTAACCTCTCCATGCTTGACCTGCTTTCGGGAGCCTTAGGAGCTATTCTTATTATTTTTGTTATCATACCTAAACTAAGCGGCGATATAAAAATAGCCCTTAAAGAATTGGAGCAGATAAAAGAGCTGAAAGTGGACGCTCAGGAAATTGAAAAAATGATACAAAACCTGAAACAATCTGTACCTGCGGCAGAGTTAGTTAAGTATCAGGCAAAATTTGACCAGTTAGAAGCCCAGTCTCAAAAATTAAACCAAACTATTACCAACCTGCAAGAAGAGGTGAAACTGCTTCAGGATAAATTAGTTACCTGCGATAACCAACGTACCGAACTGCAAGAAAAAGTGAGCAAACTGCAAAAAGAAGTGGAAGACCTAAAAAAACGCCTCGAAAGCAACGACACTATTGTTAAACAATTGGAAAAACAGATAGAAGACCTACGCAATCAATTAGCTAAATGCGATGTAGAAAAAACACAGGTAAAAAACGAACTCACCCAAAAAACCACCGAAGTAGAACAACTTAAAACCGAAGTGGAAAAACTGAAAGAACAACTCAAAAACGCCAAAGAAACCATAGAAAAACAACAAAAAGAAATTACCGAGTACAAAGAACGCGTAGGTGTAGAATACAGCGGAAAAAATATTGTGTATGTTATTGACCGTTCAGGTAGTATGGATGATGCCCCCGAACCTCAAAAAATGGACGAGGTAAAAGCCGGTATTAAAATGATGATTGCCAACTTAGACAACACCTACAAAGTTGATGTAGTGGTTTTTCCAAAAACAAAAGACGAGCATTACTACTTTAAATACGGAAAACTCACGCCTATTAGTACCGGGTCAAAATACGACATATATAAGTTTGTTAACGAAATTAAGGCATACGGCTGCACCCCCAGCAGGCAATCATTAGAATTTGCCCTTACCTCGCCAAGTTATGCCGATGCAAGCACCATTGTATTTGTATCTGACGGAGCGCCCACTAAAATGAACGGCAATGAATGTGTGGACGAAGATATAAATGATGTGCTTGCTTTCATTAAATCTATCAATTCCCGAAAAATTACCATCAATTGCTTAGGTGTAGGTTCTGAATTCCGAAATCAAGCATCTACCAGCAAAGAGGTGGTGTTTATGAAAGAATTGGCAAAACAAAACAGCGGCTTTTATATCGGGTTTTAATTTCTCTAAAACAATTTTGGCTGTTTTTATTATCAACTTTACGCCACTTTCAAATAAAAGTAGTATCTTTGCGGGCATTTTATTTATTAACCTTTTTTAATTGGTAAAAGCCTTATGGGATACACTTATATTTCAAGTGAAGAACAGGCAAAGTTATTTGAAAATTTCGGCGGCACAGCAACCAACACCGGTTCGGCCGATGCACAAATTGCGTTATTTACCAGACGCATTGCGCACCTATCTAAGCACCTGCAAGAACACAAAAAAGACCACTCTACCCGTAGAGCTTTGTTGCGTTTAGTAGGGCAAAGGCGCAAACTGCTGGCATATATTAAGCGCAAAGACATTAACCGATACAGGGCGCTTATCCAAAGCCTTGACCTTCGTAAATAACTTTTTCCAAAACACTATAAAGAGAGAGGCTGTTTGGTTTCTCTCTTTATTTGTTTTATGCCTGACTGCCCATTTTTTACTCCACACCAAAACTTTCACCTTTGTATTGATATAACTATGAGTTGGAATAAATTCACTACCTCTTTTACCCTCCCAGACGGACGCCAGGTAACCCTCGAAACCGGTACCTTAGCCCGCCAGGCTGATGGCTCTGTGCTGGTGCGCATGGGCAATGCCGTTTTATTGGCTACGGTGGTTTCTAACCCCGAAGCCTCACCTACTGCCAGTTTTTTCCCCCTATCGGTAGATTATCAAGAAAAATTTGCCTCCGCAGGCAGAATTCCCGGTGGTTTTTTGAAACGCGAAGCCAAACTATCGGATTACGAAGTGCTAATCAGCAGGCTTATTGACCGCGCCTTGCGCCCTTTGTTTCCCGACCACTACTATAACGAAACGCAGGTAATTGTTTGGCTCATTTCGGGCGATAAAGAAGTAATGCCCGATTGTTTAGCCGGTTTAGCTGCCTCTGCCGCCCTTACCATTTCTGATATTCCCTTTGCCGGTCCGCTTTCCGAAGTTCGCGTGGCAAGGATAAACGGCAAGTTTGTCATTAACCCCTCCGTATCTGAAATGGCTAATGCCGATATGGATATCATGGTGGGCGCAACCGAAAAAAACATCGTAATGGTAGAAGGCGAAGCCAAAGAATGTTCGGAAGACGACCTGGTAGCCGCTATTGAACTGGCGCACGAGGCTATTAAAGTACAATGCCAAGCCCAGTTAGACCTTGCCGCCCAATGCGGTAAACCCAAGCGCCCCTTGCCCGAGCCGCCACAAGGTGATGAAGAACTCAAAAAAGCAGTACACGAGTTTGCCGCCCAAAAGATGAAAGATATTGTAAAATCGGGCTTAGGTAAACAAGAACGCAAAGATAAATACAAAGAAGTAGAAGCGGCATTTTTAGCCACATTGGGCGAAGAACCCGACGAAAATGCCGTAAAACTTGCCGAAGAATACATGGAAGAACTGCACCGCGATACCGTGCGCAACATGATTTTAGACGAAGGACTGCGTTTAGACGGCAGAAAAACAACCGATATTAGACCCCTGATGATGGAGATTGATTACCTGCCCTCTCCTCATGGAGCTGCCTTGTTTTGCCGCGGCGAAACCCAATCGCTCACTACCGTAACGCTTGGTACCAAACAAGATGAGCAAATGCTGGATAAATCTGCCGGCTTAGAATACTCTAAATTTTTGCTCCACTACAATTTTCCTGCCTTTTCTACCGGCGAGGTAAAACCCAACCGCGGACCCGGCAGACGAGAAATAGGACATGGCAATTTGGCACAACGCTCGCTTAAACAAATACTGCCCACAGAAGAAGACAACCTTTACACCATACGTATAGTATCAGACATTTTAGAGTCTAATGGTTCCAGCTCTATGGCTACTGTTTGCGCCGGTTCTCTTGCGCTTATGGATGCCGGCGTGCAGGTAAAAGGCGCTGTATCAGGTATTGCCATGGGCTTAATCAGTGATGGCGACCGGGTTGCCGTACTTTCCGACATTTTGGGCGACGAAGACCACCTTGGCGATATGGATTTTAAAGTAACCGGCACGGCTAATGGTGTTTGCGGAGTGCAAATGGATATTAAAATTGACGGGCTCTCCTCCGAACTGCTGCGCAAAGCCTTGTATCAGGCTCGCAATGGCAGGCTCCACATATTAGCCGCCATGAATGAGGTAATAGCCGCCCCGCGCCCCGAACTGAAACCCCATGCTCCCCGAATTGCAAAATTGTTTATTGATAAGGAGTTTATTGGCGCTGTTATTGGTCCGGGCGGTAAGGTGATACAAGAAATGCAGCGCGAAACCAAAACCACCATCAATATAGAGGAAAAAGAAAACGGCAAAGGCGAAGTATTGATTTACGGACCTGATAAAGCCGCCCTTGATGCTGCCGTTCGCCGCGTAAGAGCCATAGCCTCTACCCCCGAAATTGGCGAGGTGTATGATGCTAAGGTAAAAACCATTATGCCTTATGGCGCTTTTGTAGAGTTTATGCCCGGCAAAGAAGGACTTTTGCACATATCGGAAGTCAGCTACTCCCGCCTCGAAAACTTAGACGGTGTAATGAAAGAAGGCGATATGATTCAGGTAAAACTCATTGGTGTAGATGAGCGCACCGGCAAGTTTAAACTGAGCCATAAAGTGCTGCTGCCCAACCCCAATGGCGACAATAACAATCAGTCAGACAATAGAGAAAGAAGGCAAGGTCCGCCGCGCAATCCGCGCCGGTAACTTGCACCTAATTCCTTGTAATGCAATACAACACAAAAACATCGGGCAAAAATTGTCCGATGTTTTTATTTTAGGCTGTTCCTTCATTTTAACTGCTTCATTTTTGCTTTTTACCAAAAATAAAACTAATTTTGTGCAGTTAGTATTTGCATAATCACCAACCATATCGGGGTTAATTTATGGGCGAGGCTGTTAATTACATTGCTTTATCCATACCGGTTTTTTTCCTTCTAATAGGTATTGAATACCTCATTAGTAAATTAAGGCAAACCAACCTATACCGGTTTAATGATGCCATAACCAACCTAAGTTGTGGCATAGGGCAGCAAGTGCTGGGTGTTTTTCTGAAAACGGTTATTGTGCTGCTATATGTGTTTGTCTATGATAATTACCGGTTATTTACCATTCCCGGTGGGCTGCTTACCGGTATAGCGCTGTTCATCGGGATAGATTTTTTTTACTATTGGTTTCACCGTTTGGCACACGAAATCAGCGTACTGTGGGGCAGCCACGTAGTACATCACCAAAGCGAAGAGTATAACCTTACCGTAGCGCTTAGGCAGGGTTGGGTACAAAGCGTTTTTTCGGTCTTTTTCTATTTGCCGTTAGCTTTTTTAGGGTTTAACCCTATCCTCTTTTTAAGCATCAATGCCTTTCAAACCTTATACCAGTTTTGGATACATACCAGAACCATAGGTAAACTGCCTAAACCAATAGAGTATATTTTTAATACACCCTCTCACCACAGAGTACACCACGGGTTGAATCCCAAATACATAGACCGCAATCATGGCGGCACACTCATTATTTTTGACCGCATTTTTGGCACTTTTCAGGAAGAAGAGGAAGAGGTGGTATATGGTGTTACCCAGCAGCCCAATAGCTGGAATCCTTTGTGGTTAAACATAGAATACTGGGCTTGGATGTGGCATGTATTTCTGAAAGCACAAACATGGACCGACCGCTGGAAAGTTTTATTTAATGAACCCGGGTGGCAGCCTGCTTATTTAGGCGGCGTTTCGCACCCCAAACCTATTACACCGCAAACATTTCACAAGTACGACACGTATATACCAATGTCGCTAAACTATTATGTTATGGTGCATTATTTGGTTATACTGGCAGGTGCTACTTATTTTCTGTTTAGCGCCGATACAATGGATGCCCTTGCCAAAACAGCCATAACCGGCTTGGTTATTTTTTCGCTCATTATTATAGGCGCTATTTTTGAAAAGCGGCGCTGGGTTTGGGTGGCAGAACTGCTGCGGTTGTTGTTGGTTGCCGGCATTATTGGTTTTGTACTTCACCTACCGCTAATTTGGGTGGTAGTGGTTTGTTTATTTTGCGCAGCATCGGCAAGCTGGATACTGCCCTATAAATCGCTGTTTCAATTTTAACGTTTTTTTACCAACATTAAAGCCCGCCTTTCCGTTATTACTACATGCTCCCTACACCAAAATACAAACTAACCTCCTCTTTATTTTAACTAAACTGCTCTAAACTATGATTGCATTACACATTGAAATTAGCCGGCATAACGACGCGCAGGCTATTGCCGAGTTATTGCTAAAAGAAAAACTGATAAGTGATGTAAGTTTATTTGCCAATGTGCCTTCTTTAAGACTAACCAAAGGCAACATAGCTAATACTACCGAAACCGTTTTGGTAGCTACAACCGAGCAAAATTTATACCTGTCAATAGAAAAACGCCTTCGGGATTTTTGCAAAGGTAAACCCATGCCATTTATTTACACCATGCCTACCTAACAGGGTGTGTGCCGGCAGCATTTTTATAATTTAGCCGGTATAATGGAGCTACCCAATAAAAGGGGTATCAGTTGCGTTACATAGTAGAGCAACACTTGTTCAACACTTTAACACGCTTAACCAAACTCAAAACTATGATGGCACTTCATATTGAGACTTCAAGTTATGCAAAGGCATTAGCCATAGCCGAAGATTTGCTAAGAGATAAGTTAGTATATGACGTTAATTTTTTTACCGGGGTCAAATCCCTGCATTTGCAAAACGGCAGCATAGCAGAAGGAAATGAAACGGTTATGGTGGCTAAAACAAAATCTATTTTGTACCCCATGATAGAGCGCAGTATCCGACAAAAGTTTGGCGATAATATGCCGCTCATGTATTCTATGCCCATTATTCACATGCCCTCTGAGCAGTTTGAAGCCATACGTGCCGAAACCGAAAAAGTATGATGCCGGCAAACCTATGCCGTATAGCGGCTTATTTTGCCCTTTTTTGGGGCATGTTTATCTTGTTGCAATGTGGTAAAACCGATATTGATCAACCAAATGCACAAGTAAAAATAATCAATGCCCACCCAGTTATAAGCACTGTGTATGCCAACCTGAACAACTATGAGTGGGTAGAAGGTGTAAGCTATAACAACGCAACACCGCAATACCATGCCATACCCGCCACCAACCAAAACAATATCGGGCTATACGATGCGCAAAGCAACAACCGGTTGCTAAATTTGCTCATCAAACAGGTAAAAACCAATGTTTACTACTCATTGCTGCTACTGCCACACACCCTTTACCCTCTTGATGCAGTATGGCTAACCGATAGCATGCCTGCCACCCCTGCCGATAGCATCAAACTTCGCCTTATAAACGCCTCGCCCGATGCCGGTGAGTTGCTCTTGTTTAGCCATTTATTGCCACAAGATACCCTCATACAAGGCGTTACCTTTAATCCTGCCAATCCCGCCGCCATAACCGGTTTTGCCAAGTTAGCGCCTGCCTCAGCCGCGCACAATTTAACCATACTAAACGCCCTTACTGCCGATACCCTGCTGCAATGCCCAAACCTGCTCCTGCAAGCCGGGGGCAGCTACAGCCTCGTTTTATCGGGTTATGTTTCCGAACAAACAGCATTGCCCCTTACCTATCTGTTAATCACACATCAGCCATAATCATTTTCCCCATTTTTATGATTGCAAATAAGGCGTTTTACCGCCACAGAGTCCTCTTGGCGGGGTTGTGTATTTTTTTTTGTACCATACAATCTTGCATTGAGCCCTCTGCAACTTCCCCCAATAAACACACCAATAGAGCATTTTACTACTGGAAATCGGAATTTTTACTCACGCCCAGCCAAACCAACGCACTAAAACAAGCCGACATTAAGAAATTATATGTAAAAATGTTTGATGTAGATTGGTCTGAACAATACCAAAGAGCAGTACCTGTTGCACCGGTAAAATTTACCGATACACCCCCCGATTTTGCCAATATAGTTCCGGTTGTATATATAACTAACAAAGTGTTTGTAAATCTTCCCGATACACTGGCGCCAACGCTTGCCGATAGTATTTGCCGTAAAGTTTTTACCTTGCTTCCCGATGTTTTATGTGCCCCTGTTTCAGAAATTCAGTTTGATTGTGACTGGACGGCTACAACAAAAAATCGTTTTTTTGCCTTTTTGCAAGCCGCTAAAAACCTGCCCTATATGCCCTCCGTAATATCTGTTACACTTAGGCTGCACCAGTTAAAACACCAAACACAAACGGGTATTCCGCCCGCAAACAGAGCCATGCTCATGTTTTATAACATGGGAAATTTTAAAGACCCCCATACGCATAATTCCATTTTAGACCTCAACACAGCCACTCCCTACCTAAAATACTTAAAAAATTATCCCCTCCCTACCGACGTGGCTTTGCCTATGTTTAGCTGGGGCGTTGTTTTTAGGAATGGAAAATTTACCAACCTTATCAATAACCTAACCACTCAACAGGCTAAAATAAACCCACAAATTTTGCAGCCCATAGGTAAAAACTACTACAAAGCCCGCCAAACTACCCAGTTAAATGGCAGCAGCATAGGCATAAATGATGTAGTGCGCATAGAAGAAATAACTGCCAAACAAGCCAAACAAGCTGCCCAATATCTGCAACCACTCTTACCCACTCCATCAGATACCTTAAACATAGCCCTCTTTCACTTACACCCACAGTTTTTTTCTCGATTTACCACCACACAAATAGGCAAAATTTTTAACGCCCTGCAATAAAGTATGCACCAACAGCCCAATGCTAACTTCAACTATTTTTAACCATCAAATGCAGTTGCCACTACATCTAAACCTCCAAAATGGAAACATTTTTACCAAACATTGCCATATTTTTTTTCAAAAACAAGGCAAAATAGTTGCGAACTTTAAAAATTGACCTACCTTTGTACCTCAATATAGCCATGTGTGCCGCACATAGGCAAGAGCATTGGGTGTAATAACCCCCTATTGCTGCTTATTTATTATCCACTTCAAGCAAGTTTGTTCCCTTTCCCATTCAACAGAATGAATCAACTGCATTGGATTGCCTTTCATGGCATTTTAGCAAATCTTTTTACCTAAATCACCTTTTCTGCAAGCATTGCCACCTTGGTGCAAACAATGAGCCATGCCTTGCTTAAGCATATTTATTTTATAACGCTAAACTAAAACCGTTTCCATTTACCTTATGTACGACATTTTACAACTGAACGAAATGGTAATGCCCGATTTAAAGGAAATTGCCCTCCAACTGGAAGTTGACGGTTATTCAAAACTTAAAAAAAACGACCTCATCCTTAAGATATTAGACCGGCAGGCTATACTGGCAAGTATAAATGAGCCCGAAACTGAGCCCGCAACAGCATACCAGCCAACTCCCGATGTTGCTGAAAACACACTACCATCTGACAATACAGAGGATAATTATGTAAGCGATACTACCCCTGTTGTGCTTGTAGCAGAAGAACTGCCAGCAGCTCCGCAAAACTTACCCATTGAAACAGCCGATGTTACTGATGAGGGAAACACTGACACCCCGAAAGTGAAAAGGCTTAGAAAACGCACCCCGGTAAATGAACTGCGCGAACGAAATACCCTGTTTGAAATACCCGAAAAAAAGACCGAACCCCCGGTTCTTAACACTATTACCCCGCCCCAGCCGCTTATTACCATAAAAACCCCTGCCGAAAACAAAGAAACAGCGCCAGTACACACTAAAAACGAAGAGCCCAAAAAAGAAAAAGAAAAAAGGTTAGAAAAACAACCACAACAACAGCAAACACCCCGAAAAGAGAAAGACGCTGAGTTTAATATAGATCTTGATGGAATGATTGTTGCCGAAGGGGTAGTAGAGCTGATGAACGAAGGATTTGCCTATCTGCGTTCGCCCGATTACAACTACCTTAGCTCTCCCGACGATGTGTATGTGTCGCCCTCACAGGTTAAAACTTATGGTCTTAAAACCGGCGATAGTGTAATTGGTCCGGTAAGACCGCCAAAGGAAAACGAAAAATTCTTTGCACTCCTCAAAGTACACACCATAAACGGTAAAACCCCCGATGAAGTGCGCGACCGCGTGCCGTTTGATTACCTTACCCCTGTTTTTCCGGATAGCAAGCTCAATCTTTCCGGCAGCGGCAACCTTTCTATGCGCATTGTAGATTTGTTTACGCCCATAGGTAAGGGGCAACGTGGGTTAATTGTGGCACAGCCTAAAACCGGTAAAACCTACTTGCTTAAAGATATAGCCAATTCCATTGCCAGAAATCACCCTGAGGTTTACCTCATTATCCTGCTTATAGATGAACGCCCCGAAGAGGTAACCGATATGGAACGCAGTGTACGGGCAGAGGTAATTGCCTCCACCTTTGACGAACCCGCCGACCGCCATGTAAAGGTTTCCCAAATTGCCCTCCAAAAAGCAAAACGATTAGTAGAGTGTGGGCATGATGTGGTTATTCTGTTAGACTCCATTACCCGCCTTGCCCGTGCACACAATACCGTAGCCCCCACATCGGGCAAGGTGCTTTCGGGTGGAGTAGAAGCCAATGCCCTGCATCAGCCTAAAAAGTTTTTTGGCGCCGCCCGTAACATTGAGCGGGGCGGCTCGCTTACCATTATTGCTACCGCCCTTATAGATACAGGCTCGCGCATGGACGAGGTTATTTTTGAGGAGTTTAAAGGCACCGGTAATATGGAACTCCAACTCGACCGCCGCCTGTCAAACAAGCGCATTTACCCTGCTATTGATGTAACGGCTTCCAGTACCCGGCGAGACGATTTGCTGCTGGAACGCGATGTGCTCAAACGCATGTATATTTTGCGCAACCACCTTGCAGATATGAACACAGAAGAAGCAATGACATTCCTGCTTCAACACATGCGAAATACCAAAAGCAACGAAGAGTTTTTAACTTCGATGAATGGGTAAATGGTTACGCCCCTAAATGTGTTTGCCGGTATTTTGCTGATTTGAATTGTTGTGCCGTTATAACGGGCATTTTTCATGCTTTGGCTTAATTTTGCCTTTGCTTTTAGTATCTAATCTGCTTACTGTATGCTACCTCGCCATTTTACCCTGTTTCATGCTGCTTTTACCGTTGCATGTTTAATTGTACTTCCCCTGCCCGGTGCAGCCATAGGAATTAAACTCTTAGCCCTAACCCTGCTGTACCATGTTTGCTTCCCTTGGATTGCTTATCGGAAACAAGATATAATGTGGCGACAACTTTGGCAGTTTTACCTCCCTTTCGGCATATTTAACATTTTTCCCGACTGGTTTTTGAGCGCCCATCTACAAACCCTGTACTATCCTGATACTGAAGGGGTTTTTAAAATAGGTACCATAGGCGGATATATGCCTTTTTTGTGGTTTATTCCTATGTTTGTGGTTACGTATATTGCCCTTATGGCTGAAAAAAAATACGGACAACCGGCAGCGCTATTACATTTAATGGGCATAGGGCTGGTTATATTTGGCGCTTCGGAACATGGTTTTAAACTATTGGGTTCGTGGCATGCACAAAATGTGCATTTTCTTATAGGCAATGCTGCCGTTTATGTGTTGCTGGCAGAAGCTGTTTTGCTGTTAAGCGCTTTTTACTTGTTTAAACTCATAGCGCCACATTCGGCAGGGGTAAAAGCGCTTGCTGCTTTTTGGCTCATGCTGTTGTATATGGGGAGTTTGGTGTTCTTTTATTTTTTAGTAGAGGTATTGATGAGAGGGTAGCGGCAGGCTCTTCGGGCACAAAAGTGTTGTTAGGCTGCCACATCGGGCAAATAATGAGCAGCGCCTACAAAGGTTAGTAGGCATACAATGCTGCTATTTGTTGTTTAAACAATTCAATAACCGCTTCTCTTTTTACCTTAAACGTAGGAGTAAGCAAACCATTTTCGGGGGTAAACTCTACGGGCAAGAGCAAGAATTTTTTGATGGGGTGTTCCGTAGCATGTTGGGTGTTGTATTCGTCTATCATACTTTTATAAATTGCCATTATTGGTTCCAGTTTGAGCCAGTTTTGGCGGCTTTGGTTATCAACAGGTAGGTTATGTGCTTGGCAATAGCCTGCAAGCAGGTCAAATGCAGGGGCAATTAGAGCGCAAATATATTGTTTGCTATCACCTATTATTAGAGCATGTTCAATGAGCGTGTGCCGGCAAAGTCTGTTTTCAATAGGTTGAGGGGCTACGTACTTGCCACTGGTCACCTTAAACAATTCTTTTTTTCTGCCTGAAATTTTAAGAAATTTGTCGTCCACCCATTCACCCAAGTCGCCGGTATGCAACCAGCCATCGGGCGCTAAAATTGTTTGGGTCAGTTCGGGTTCTTGGTAGTATCCCTGCATGATATTAGGACCTCTTGCTAAAATTTCGCCATCAGCGGGGGCAAGGTCAATTTCTACGCCGGGTATAGGTATGCCTACTGTGCCAAGCCTGCTGCCCCCCGGTTCAAACCGGTTAAATGCTAAAACGGGCGAACACTCGGTAAGCCCATACCCCTCTCGAATGGGGATACCGGCAGCGGTAAAAATTTGTGCTAAACGTGGCTGTAAGGTGGCAGCGCCCAGTATGATGCCTTTTACGCTACCTCCTACGGCTTGTTTAAGCCGATTAAATACCAGCAGACGAGCTATGTATAACTTAACGGCATAGGTAAAGTTTATTTTGCCCGATACAGGATATTGCTCTGCCACTTGTAAAGCCCACCAAAACAACCGGCGTTGTATGCCTTTCAGTTTTTGCCCTTTTTTTTCAATGGCTTCATACATGCGCTCTAATACACGCGGCACGGCAGTAAAGTAAAGGGGTTTAACCTGTTTTAGGTTTTGCTCGGTTTGGGTTATCATAGAAAAACATACCGAAGCGCCGGCAGCAAGGTAAGTATAAACCACGGTTCGTTCAAAAACGTGGCTAAGGGGCAAAAAGCTCAACACTTTATTGGCGTGCATAAGAGGAATGACCGATAACACAGCTTTGATATTGCTGACCATATTGGCATGAGAAAGCATAACCCCTTTGGGCTGCCCGGTAGTGCCCGATGTGTATAAAATGGTGGCAGTTTGTTGTGGACTGATGGCATTTTTTACCTGCGCTGCTTGTTGCAGCAAATCGGCGTTTTGGGTAAACAATTGCTGCCAGTTTGGTGCATTGGCAACCGGCATAAAGGTAAACACACCCTGTAAATGAGGGCATTGGTGTTGTATTTCGGTTATTTTTTTGTAAAGGTCTTGGTTGTTTACAAAGCAGTACTTTATTTGGGCGTGGTTAAAAATGTAAATACATTCATCGGCAGAGGTGGTGGCATGTATGGGTACTACCATACCGCCGGCTTGCTGAACCGCTAAATCGGTAATAGTCCATTCGGCGCAGTTATAAGAAGATAAGATGGCTACTTTATCGCCATTTTGTAAGCCTATCCCCAGCAACCCGGCGCTGAGTTGCTGTATCAGCGTTATACATTGCCCGGTACTAAAAGGTGTTTCAGCGCCATTTTGTAGGTTGCAGAGAGCTACCTCCTGCGGGTATTTGTACTGCTGGTAGGGCAAAATATCAAAAAGGCGGGTAAAATCCATAACAGCGCCCCCGAGTTGTGGTGAATTAAGTGGGTATAAAGATACGCAGATGTTGGGTTTATGGGCATAAAAAAACCTCAATCATAGGGAGTGATTGAGGTTTTTTCTTAAAAAAAGGCAGGTTATTTCAACGCTTCGGTACGAGGTACTGCCGAGTAATTGAGTTTGAGGGCATTAGCTTTTCGGAGTTCTTGTTTTACATCGGTAATAATACCCATTTTAACGTCTTTATCCACTTTTAAAGAAACGGTCATTTGTGATGCTAATTTTTCGTCTAATTTAGCACGTTCATTTTCAACAAATAACCTAATGTCTTTGTCGGTACTAAAAGCATCGTTTAGTTGGATACGTGGGGCTGTACCAAATTTTTCGCGGTACTGCTGGTTGGGCGGACCTATGTAGATATAACTCACCAAAGATTTTTTCTCAAGTTTGGTTAGCTCAGTAGCTTTAACGGGTCGTATTTGTACCATAATTTCTGAATCGCGCATGGTAGTAGAAACCATGAAGAAAAACAGGAGCATAAATACGATATCGGGTAGCGAAGCGGTAGAGATAGCCGGCGTTGCTTTGGTTCCTTTTTTACGAATTGGCATGGTTGCTGTTTTTAGAAATGAGCAATGTGGTTAATGACTACTGCTTTACTTCCCTCCGCCGGCTGCGGCAGCGCCGCCAAGGTCTTCGGGTTCGGCTTCTGAAATACCAAGAGGGTAAAATTCTTTCACCTCTTTTTGTTGTGCCTCGTTCAGGTCGTTGAGTTTTAAGCCAAACTTGGTTTTTGCGTATTCATCGCGCAGTTCGTTGTAGGCGGCTTTTAACTCGTTTTGAACAGAGATATACATGTTGTAACTGGTGCCCTTGTCGTTTTTGAGCGAAACCACCGCTTTTTGGGGGTTATCGGAATACTGCGGGTCAATGCCGTTGTTGGTAACGTGTTTTTTTGTCAGGTCTTTTAACTCCGATATGTCTAATGGTTTTCCCTTTACCAGTAGTTGGTCGCGTGCATTGACCAAAATATCTAACACGTTACGGCGATTTATATCAATATCCGGTGGCGGTTCATTTGACCACGGGGGCAGCAGTGTAAGCAAACCCTTATCAGTATCCATGGTAGTAGTAACCAAGAAAAAGATAAGGAGCAGGAAGGCAATATCTGCCATAGAGCCTGCATTAATTTCGGGAATGGAGCGGTTATGCCTCATGGTAACGGGTTTTACTACTTAAAGATATTATAGATTTCGGCAGCAATGAGCGACACGAAAGCTGAAACTAATAATACGGCAGTAGCACTGATACCCGCACCAATAAATTTCATGGTACCGGGCGTAATATCGGCATATTTGGATTTCATGAAGATGCCGGTTTTTTCGGAGGGGGAGAGTTGCCAGATAATAAAAAATACTACCAACATAAGGAGTATGCCGGCAAGTCCTTTTACCGTAGCAGTAGGGTCAGACATAAGACCATTGACTACTTGGTAAAGAGCCATCACAATTACGGCAATAAACCCTATGATAGTAAGCCAAATACCTAATGGCAGGATATAATTAACGATGATACTTTCCATGAGTAAGTTATGATTGGGTATTGGTGAAACAAAAACGAAACAAAAACACTAAAAAGTGTGGCGCTTAGGCAACAATTTTATTGCGTTTGAGCAAATCAATGAAAGTGATAGAGGCTTCTTCCATTTTGTTTACGATACCATCTACTTTGGAAGTAAAATAGTTGTAGAAAATTTGAAGTATGATAGCTACAATAAGACCAAATACGGTGGTTAAAAGAGCCACTTTAATACCCCCTGCTACTAAGCCCGGAGAAATATCGCCGGCAGCTTCAATTGAGTCAAATGCCTGAATCATACCAATTACCGTACCCATGAACCCTAACATTGGGGCAAGGGCAATGAACAAAGAAATCCAGGTTAGTCCGCTTTCTAATTTACCCATTTCTACTGAACCGGAAGAAACAATAGATTTTTCTACAATATCTATGCCCTCATCGGTTCTTTCTAAACCTTGCAGAAAAAGGCTTGCTACCGGACCACGGGTAGAGCGGCAAATTTCTTTTGCTTTGTCCACATTACCTTCCTGAAAAGCGGCTTCTAATTTTTTGAGCAGGGCAGTGGTGTTAGTAGTAGATAGGTTAAGTACCAATACCCGCTCAATAGCAATGGCTAAGCCAATGATTAAACAAAAAAGTACCGGCGACATCCACTGCCAGCCACCTTCTATGAAGTATTTTTTTAGCAGCGCCATACCTTGGGGTTGTTCTTCGGCGGCTGCCGGAGCGCTGGGTGTGGTCATAGTGGTGGTAGTAGCGGCAGCGTTAGTAGCTGTGGTATCGCCCTGAGCCTGTGTATATACCATACCGGCTAACAGAAAAAGCCCACATGCAAAGAGCAGTGCAAACAAGTTTTTCATAATGGGGAAGTTTATGTTTTTTGTTGTTAATGATGTTGGTTTGGTAAAGAGGTGATAAGACAAGCAAGATGCGGAGAGAGAGGGATTCGAACCCTCGATACCCTTTTGGAGTATACACACTTTCCAGGCGTGCGCCTTCGACCACTCGGCCATCTCTCCGTTTTGGTGTTTGATATTGCGTGTTTAGCTTCTTTTAAGTGGTTTAATTTTGAGTGGTTCAAAATCGGGGGTAAATTAGGCAATTAACCCGAAAAAAATAAACTATTAGAAGTCCTAAATTTTTTTTACCCTATTTTCCGTGTTTTTTTGGTTGAAAAGCAAGTCTATAAAACAATTTAAACGCAAATGTTGAAAGGATTTTCAACTTATCAAAGTTTTTGCGCCAAAAAATGGATTTTTTTTTCAGTAGCCCTGTTTATGCGTTTATTTGGAATAGTTGGAGTGCATTTTCTGTAGTTAATCGGGCAACCTCTTCTACGTCTATTTCTTTAATTTGGGCAATTTTTTGAGCTACGGTTACTATGTACAAACTTTCGTTTCGTTTTTGTAGGGCATCTTTGGCAGACCGGTAGGGCTCCGGTGCAAGGTAAGGCGCATCTGTTTCCAGCACAAAATAAGACAGGTCTATTGATTGTATTACTTGGGGCAGTTCGCTTTTTTTGTAAGTAACTGTGCCGCCAATGCCCATATAAAAAGTGCCAAGGTCGGCTACTTTTTCAGCGTCTTGTACAGATCCACTGAAACAATGAAAAACGCCGCTTAGTTTACCACTGCCACAATGCCGTTTTACCACTTCAAAAGTTTGGTCGAATGAGTTTCTGCAATGCAGTACTATGGGCAGGTTTAGTTCTTTTGCCCATTCAATTTGCACTTCCAGCGCTTCGTATTGTTGTTGGGTAAAAGTGGTATCCCAGTAAAAATCCAATCCTATTTCACCTACGGCATAAAAACGCCTGCCGGAGTGTTTCAGTTCCTTTTCGGCTATAGATAGTTCATGGGTAAAATTTTCTTTTACCGAGCAGGGGTGTAAGCCCATCATGGGGTAACATTGCTGTGGGGCATCATCAACAATTTGGTATAAAGACGCAATTGATTCACTGTCTATATTTGGGAGAAACAGGTATTTTACACCGGCATCCCATGCACGGCGGAGCATTTGGGGGCGGTCTTGGTCAAACTGAGGCAAATATAAATGTGCGTGTGTATCTATATAGGTGGGCATGAAACAGTCTTACGGGCAGTTTATTGGCTAAACGGGTGCAAAAATGGTAAAAAAAATGCTTTACGGCACTATATTTTTTGTTTAAACTGCTGTTTTTAAAAAATTAGTCCTTTACTTTGGGCAATTATTTACCCGCTAATAGGCTGCTTGTTCAATATTGAAGTTTTAAAAAAATAAATTCGTTTTAATATGATTTTGCTTTTGCTTGCCTTAGCTCCTGCCGCTGCCATTATTTGGTTTATATATTCTAAAGATAAGTATGAAAAAGAACCATTAGGTTTGCTTGTGCTGAGTTTCTTTTTAGGCATTGTGAGTGTAGTGCCTGCTTTGGCAGGCAGTGGATTTGGCAAATCAATTGGGTTGGATATTACTGAAAACATGCTGGATACATTCCTTTACGCTTTTGTAGCCGTTGCTCTATCCGAAGAATTTGCCAAGTATCTTTTCCTTCGTTTTGTTATGTTTAACAAAACGGCATTTAATGAGCCTTTTGACGGCATTATTTATGCGGTAATGATAGGAATGGGTTTTGCCGCTTTTGAAAATGTCTTATATGTGGCAGAGGGAGGGGTGAGCGTAGCGGTGTTAAGGGCATTTACCGCTGTACCGGCTCATGCAGCGTTTGGGGTAATCATGGGTTTTTATGTAGGTTTAGCCAAGTTTAACCCCGATAACCGCCAGCGTTTACTGCTTACCGGTTTGTTTTGGGCAGTTGTAGCTCATGGCGCATACGATTTTTTTATTATGCAGCAAAATTATGAGTTGCTTGGATTACTCACATTAATTGTGCTCATTTATATTATCAGGCTTTCGCGTCAGGCTATTGCCATTCACCAAAAAGCATCGCCTTTTAACCCCGATAATCAGCCGTTGTCCAAATTTAGCTTTTCGCTACCCAAAGGAGTTACTTTTGCAAGGGGATTAAACAAAGCCGATAAATCCGATACCACTATGCCGCCTTCCTTGCCCGATGTCGAAGAGCATAATACCATAATACCGCCGCCTCCACCCCAAGACCCTAATAAAGACAACAGGAGAGATTGGGGGGTGTAATTTGGAGGGTAGTAAGTTATGTGTTTCTCGTTACCTTGCTGTTTGGCGCTTTTGCAAACGCACAAGCGCCCTTGTTATCCTTTCAGGTGTTCTGCAAGGAACTGCTCCATAGCCTCGTAAAACTCAAATTTGTTTTCTTGGTTGTGAAAACCGTGCCCTTCGTTTTCTTTTACCATATACTGTACCTCTACGCCATTGTTGCGAAGCGCGCTTACAATTTGGTCTGATTCGTTTATGTTTACGCGGGGGTCTTTTGCGCCTTGCGCCACAAACAGGGGCGCTTTTATTTGCTGCACATGAAATACCGGCGAGGCTTGGGTAAGGTGTTCTTTATCTTTTTCGGGGTGTCCAACCATTTCGTACATCATTTCTAAAAACGGTTTCCAGTAGGGCGGAATGGTATTAAGAAAGGTAAACAGGTTAGATACGCCTACAAAATCAATACCACAGGCGTACAAATCGGGGGTAAAGGTAAGCCCTGCCAATACCGCATAACCGCCGTAACTGCCGCCGTAAATGGCTATCCGCTTAGGGTTTGCAATACCTTGGTTAATAAGCCATTGTACGCCATCGGTAATGTCGTTTTGCATGGTTTTACCCCATTGTTTAAAGGAACTTTCCCAAAAAGCGCGCCCATAGCCGGTAGATCCTCTAAAATTCATTTGCAAAACGGCATACCCTCTGTTGGCAAGAAATTGTACTTCGGGATTAAACCCCCATACGTCGCGGTGCCACGGACCACCGTGCGGGTTTACTACCACGGGCAGGTTTACCGGCTCTACGCCTTTGGGCAGGGTAAGATAGCCGTGAATGGTAAGCCCATCGCGGCTGGTGTAGGAAATGGGTTTCATTTCGGCAAGTTCTTCTTCCTTTAGCCAGGGGCTAATATCGGCAAGTTTAGTAAGGCTGCCGGTGGTGGTGTCGTACAGGTAGTACACGCCGTAGCTACGGTCGCCGGTGGTAGCTACAATCAATTTTTGTTCTTCCTTATCGGCATCTGTTATGTAGGCTTTTCTTCCCAACAGCGTTTCAAGGGTTTGCTGAAGTTGCTTGCGTTGGGGGTCAAAAAAGGCATACTCCAGCGTCCAGGTTATGAACGAAGCGCCCAGCAGTTTATGGTTTTTGTAAGAGTAAATAACCGATGCCACATCTACCTGCGGGTGGGCATACAGTTCTTGTATTTCAGTGCCGTTGGCAAGGTCAAAAACCACCAAAGCCGATTTATCTCTGCCTATGTTAGAAACAGCATACACAAACTTGTTATCGGGCGTAAAAACCTGCGGCGAAAGCGATTCTTTGAAATTAGTGGTTAATACGTTTCGGAAAGGCTGGTTTTCATTATCCCGATATAAGAGCTGGTGGCTTACTCCGTCAGAAGCTACGGCAGCTCTAATTTGCCCATTGTGGTCGGTAATCCAATCGGCTATATTACCCGGGTTCTCTGCCGCCATAGTAAGCTCACCGGTAGTGGTATTAAAGCGATAAACATCAAACAGTTCGGGCTGTCGTTTATTAAGGGCAATGAGTACTTCTTCGTCTTTATCGGGCAGCTCATCTATGAGTTTAGCTACTACATTGCCAAAAGGGGTAATGTCTTTGTTGCCACTACCATCGGTATTTACGGTATAGAGGTGAAAGTTTTCATCGCCGCCGTTGTCTTTAAAATACATAAGGGTTTGGCTGTTAGCCCAAAAATAACCCGATATATTTCGGTCGGTTTCTGCGGTAATGCGGATAGGGTCAGTAATGCCCGATGTGGGTTGGATATAGATATTGAGCCTGTTTTGGTAGGGCGCCATAAAAGAAATGTATGCGCCGTTTGGCGATATTTTGAACGCTGTTTTTTCGGGGTTTCTGAAAAAATGGCGCAGCGGAATTTGGGTAGCTTGTTGTTGTAACTGCATATTGGTGTTTTGTTATTTGGTAGTTGCAGAATGGTATAATTTATAGCACAAATTGGCTCTGCACCCATGGGTTTTTAGGAGCGAGTTGTGTTTTATGGTTCAAGGGCAAGTTTTATGACCTCTTGCATGTCTTTGGTGTAATAAAAGGTAAGCCCGCTGATGTATTGGGGGTTAATTTCGGCTACATCTTTTTGGTTTGCGTGGCTTAGTATAATGTGGGTAATGCCGGCACGTTTAGCGGCAAGCATTTTTTCTTTAATACCGCCTACGGGCAACACCTTACCACGCAGGGTAATTTCGCCGGTCATAGCCAAAAATGGTTTTACGCGTTTTTGGGTAAAGGCAGAGGTAAGCGCAGTAAGCATAGCCACGCCGGCTGAAGGACCGTCTTTGGGAATAGCTCCTTCGGGCACATGCACATGAATGTCGGTTTGGTCAAAAATATCGGGATTTAAGTTTAACGCTTCGGCATGGGCTCGTAGGTAGCTCAACGCTGTTGTTACCGATTCTTTCATTACATCGCCTAAGTTGCCGGTTAGGGTAAGTTTACCCTTGCCTTTGCTTAGGATAGATTCAATAAACAGAATATCGCCGCCGGTGGGTGTCCAGGCAAGTCCTACCACTACACCGGGCGGGTTGTCGTTTTGATACATATCGGGGTCATAAACAGACGGACCCAGTATGCGTTCTACGTCTTCGGGGTTAAGGCGAGGATTGTATGGCTCTTCCATTGCCACCATTTTGGCTAAGGAGCGCAATAGGGCGGCAATTTTTCGCTCCAGCTCTCTAACGCCCGACTCGCGGGTGTATTCATTGATGAGTTTGGTAAGTACGGCGTTAGAAATTGTAGCCTGTTTACTGGTTAAACCATGTGCCTCTCTTTGGCGAGGAATAAGGTGTTTTTTGGCTATTTCTATTTTTTCTTCGGCAGAGTAGCCGCTTATTTCTATTATTTCCATGCGGTCTAACAGGGCAGGGTGCATGGTAGCTAATGAGTTTGCGGTAGCTATAAACATTACTTTTGAGAGGTCATATTCCAGCTCTAAGTAGTTGTCGTAAAAACTACTGTTTTGTTCGGGGTCTAATACTTCCAACAGGGCAGAGGAGGGGTCGCCCCTAAAATCGTTGCCCACTTTGTCCACTTCGTCAAGTATAAAGAGGGGGTTGGCAGATTTAGCTTTGCGGATAGACTGAATAATGCGTCCGGGCATAGCGCCTATGTAGGTGCGGCGGTGCCCGCGTATTTCTGCTTCGTCATGCAGCCCACCCAATGACATGCGCACATATTTGCGTTTTAGGGCTTTGGCTATGCTTTTACCTAATGAAGTTTTACCCACACCCGGCGGGCCTACAAAGCATAGTATGGGCGATTTCATGTCGCCTTTTAGTTTCAGAACGGCTAAGTACTCTAATATACGTTTTTTTACCTTTTCAAGCCCGTGGTGGTCTTTATCTAAAATTTGTTTACACCTGTTCAGGTCAAAATTGTCGGTGGTAAGTTCGTTCCAGGGGAGGTCTAAAAGGAGTTCCAGATAATTTGTGGTTAGCCCGTATTCAGGCACGGCAGGGTTCATGCGCTGAAGGCGTTTAAGCTCTTTGTTAAAGGTTTCGTTTACCTCTTTCGACCATTTTTTTCTGGTTGCTTTTTGTTTGTATTCTTCTATGTCGCCTTCGTAGTTTTCGTTGCCCAATTCTTCCTGAATGGTTTTCAGTTGCTGGTGCAGGAAGTAGTCGCGCTGTTGTTTATCTATATCCGAACGTACTTTAGATTGTATTTGGTTTTTAAGTTCAGCCATTTGCAGTTCGGTATTGAGGTAGCCCAATACCAGTACGGCGCGTTTTTTAATGTCGAGTTCTTGGAGTAGGGCTTGTTTTTCGGCAATTCCTACATTAAGGTTAGAAGAAATAAAGTGAATCAGAAATTCGGGTTTGTCTATATTGCGCAAAATAACCCCTGCCTCTGAGGGTATATTGGGCGATAAGCCTATTATTTGCCCTGCAATCTCTTTCATAGTAGCTATGAGGGCGTTAATTTCGGGGTCAATAGGTATATCGTCGTCGGGCAGGAGGGTAATGCGTGCTTTTAGGTGTCCTTTTTCAGATATAACCTCGGTTATTTTAAAGCGTTTTCTGCCTTGTAATATAACTGTTGTGCCGCTTTCGGGCATTTTTAATACCTTAACTATGCGGGCAATAGTGCCTATGGTATATAAATCGGCAAAGGTGGGGTCTTCTACGTTTACATCTTTTTGGGCAAGAACGCCTATAAATTTATCGGAGCCGTTGGCGCTTTTAACGGCGCGCATCGATTTTTCTCGTCCTACGGTAATGGGTATAACCACTTCCGGAAACAGTACGGTATTGCGCAGGGGCAAAATGGGTATTATTTCTTTGTACTCCTCTTCTATACCGTTGTTTTCTTCTTCGTCGTTTAGTGGCAACAGCGGTAAAAATTCAATATCTTCATCTATTACAGGGAGTAATTTGAGGTCTTCAAACATGTAGCGGGGGTTAAAATAAGCAAGATTTTGGGTAGTTAGGTGTAATGGGGTAGAGTAGGAGTGTTGCAGAACCGACTTGGTTGGGCAAAAATAACAGTAGTATGGCATTTGTTAAGGGTTGTTGAGCCACAAAACATGTTTTTAACTTGCTCACGGTGGCAGATAAATGCTGCCAACCTTCAATTACAGAGAAGCAAATTACTGAAAGTACTCTTGTAAAACTAAGAAACAAATGCAGGTGCAAATGTGTTTATTTTTTTTCAGACTGCAACGGCAGAAACCGGAAAACAGCACAAGATAAGTTGCTTGCAACAATGATTAACCAAACTGTAGTAGGGTGTAAAAATGGTGTGTTGCTTTGGGGCAGTTTAGTTACCTTTATCTTTTGGTGTTGTATTGTTTGTTTTGGCGTTGTTGTCGGCATTGGGGGGGGTATTGCCGGCATTCTTTTCGGAAAAGGCTTTAATAATTTCATCGGGACTTTTACCTAAGTTACTCAGCGAAAACTGTACATCATCGGCAAGTTCATGGTCGGGATAGGTTTTTAAGAAACGCTCGTAAGCCTCCTTAGCTTTGTCAAGGTCTTTAACATCGTTTTCGTAGGTAAACCCAATTAAGAACAAACTGTGCGGGGCTTTTTCGTAGGCGCTGTATTCCGATAAGATGCGTTCATATACGGCAAAAGCCTTGTCAAACTGTTTTAAGGAGCGGTAAAGTTCGCCGGCTTTAAACAAGTAGGCGGGGGTTTCGGGCGCATCGGGCAGTTTAGCCGTATAGGCTTCGTAGGCATCTACTGCGTTTTTGGCAGAAACGGGGTCAAACGTGGTGTTGTTTTTTTTGGTAAAGGCATTTTCAGCCTCGGTAATTTTGAGTTGGAGCGCTTTTTTTTCATCGGGTTGCCCCTTGCAGGCAGCAAAAACAACCATACAGCAAAACGCAAACAGTAAAAACCATTGTTTCATAATAGCACAATTTTTAGCTTAGAAATACAACAAAGCGCAAAATTACTGTTCTTTGTGTCAAATGCCTTCAATAAACCCTGTTTTTTACATGAACCGTAAGGAAAAATACCTTTTTTGTTTTCTGTTGGTTTGTTTGTGCTTGTGCAGCAGCTGTGCGCAGGTGTATTACCGTGGTTTTATACGCCCTGCCGATATAGTGTATGAGCGGCAAGACAAGCCGGTAGCAAGACCCAATCCCTGCCACGATTACAAAAACTATATTCCCGATACCAACAGGCTCCATTTTAGCCCGATGCGTTATGTGCGCATCAATATCCATTTCATAAACAGCGTAGATAGCTCTCAAAATTTTAAACCGCAGGAGGGCATCAGGTTTGCACAAGAGTTGGTAAATCATGCCAATTATTTGCTCTCTATAAACCATAAAATGTTTTTGCCTACCGGCAACAATACCCCTGTTTTGCCTACCCAATACCGTTATGTGCTAACCGGTAAACCCGATGACCCAACCGATTTGGGAGTTTATTTTCACTATAACGACTCTTTGTTTATTTGCAATAAAAAGGAATACAAGCAGCGCAGCATTTACAGCCTGTTTTACGGCGGCCAGTTTGACCTTTATGGTGTTCAAAAAAACGAAGTGCTCAATATCTTCTTTTTAGAACACCCGCCCGATAGCCTTGGTTCGCCTACCTATAAATTTACCACCAATGGCGTAGGTAAACCCGATTGGGCTAAAATGGTAGGCGCTTTTCACCAATACACCATCAATAAAGACCCCGTTACCGGCGCTTCTAACTATACCGGCGGCTCCATAGCCGGTTTGTTTAACCATGAACTGGGGCACTCGGTAGGGCTGGCGCATACTTGGAATTTGAACGACGGCTGCGATGATACGCCCATGAACCCAAACCACTGGAATTTTCCGGAGGTAGATCCCGAAAAGCACAATGAGGTTTCTAACAATGTTATGGACTATAACGCTTTTCAAAATGCGTGGACTCCTTGCCAGATAGGTAAAGTGCACTTAAATTGTGCAACGCCAAACTCGCTCCAACGCCGCATCATAAGACCCGATTGGTGCCACTATGACCCCACCCAACCTATTCAGATTTGCCCGGGCGATACTGTTGTATGGTTGGGCAATAAAGATTTTAATACCGATATTATTGTGCACCGCCGCGCACAGCTTACCATACACTGCACCGTTTCTTTGCCCCAAGGCGCTACTATTAAGGTGAAAAAGGGCGGAACCCTTGTTTTAGACGGCGCTACTATTACCAACCTGTGCAATCAAAAATGGAGCGGTATAGAGGTGGAAAAACGTTTTAAAAAGCGCAGCCGCATTGTGCTGAAACGAAATGCCCAACTTCTTAATATGCAGCATGAATTGCACAATAGCAAGTGATAGGTGATGAGGCGCACGGCTTTGCATAGATACCGGCTTAGGTGTAACTACCGCCGGTAGGCTGTTTTTGTCGGGAAAAAGTGGTAAAGGGCAATAATTGAAAAAAAAAGTTCCCAACATGCTGCCAAAAGGAGGGTAACGGTGTTATAAGCAAAAAAAAATCGCTTATGAATCGTTTACTTACCCTTTTCCTTTTTGCAAGTTGCTTTGTGGTAATGCTACAGGCACAGCCGTATTACTACACGCCTAATATATCGGGCATTATGTCGTCTAATGGGTGTACGGGTTGCCACGGCAGCTCCGGTGGGCTGAGTGTCAGCTATAATGGGTTATTTACCGGCGGCAATATTTGCGGACCGGCGGTTATTAAATTTAACGCCAACGGAAGCCCGTTGGTAAATAAAATTGACCCTACGATACCCAACTGTTCGGGCGGTAATATGCCGCCATCGGGCTCAGTAAGCGCTGCCAACATTGCCATTATTAAAGAATGGATTAACACCGGCGCACTGCAAAACACCTCATCGGCTTGTGCCGATTTGGTTATTTCTGCCTATGCCGAGGGCGACGCGTTTAACAAATACTTAGAAATTTACAACGGCACCGGCTCGGCGGTAAATTTATCGGGTTATAGCATACGTATTTACAGCAATGGCGGCACATCGGTAAGCAGTACGGTTAACCTATCGGGCACGCTTAACCATAATTCGTATTACCTTGTTGCACACCCCAGCGCAGCCCTTGCCGGATTAACGCCCAACCTTACATCGGGCAACCTTAACTTTAACGGCAACGATGCCGTAGCGCTGCACAACGGTACTTTTAATGTGGACGTTTTTGGGCAGATAGGCAACGACCCGGGCGATACCGGCTGGACTAACGGAACTTGCAACACTGCCGACCAAACCTGGGTTAAAAATACCCTTACTGCTACTTGTAAGTATGGCTCTTTTTCGGGCAATACCGCTTTTGGTACGGCATTAACCGCACTTTATACCTGCCATCCTATAAACACGGCTTCGGTTTTTAACGGGTATGTTGCCTGCGCCTTGCCCACCATAACGCCGCCGCCTGCTTCTGTACTTGCTTGCTATAACGTAGCGCTGCCTACCATTACCCTGCAACTGCCTGCCGGTGGCGATTATACCTATCATGTATATGACTCGCTCTCTGCCACCACGCCCATTTATACCGGCGCTGAGTTTACCGTTCCTGCGCCCGGCGCTTATTTTGCCGCTTTGTTTGAGCCCGCTACCGGCTGCGAGGGCGAAAGATATGCCATAAACGTAGTGCAAACCGCCCAGCCCGATATTGCTCTGATTAGCCAAAACTGCTCGCCCGATAACCTGACTTACTCCCTTAATTTTGCCATAAGCGGGGTTACTGTTGCCGAAGTACGCGATATAGTTACCGATTTGGTTGTGCCCTTAGATGTTACCGGCGCCGGTGTAATTTCCGGTATTCCATCGGGCGAAGTCGCTTTTATTCGCATTCTTGATGCCGATGGCTGTATTACCTTAGTGGCTTTTGAGCCGTTTACCTGCGTACAAGAACCCGCCTGCCCGGTACTGGCTTACGGACCTACCAATAACGGAACGTTGCAACTGAACAGCGGCGATGAGTTTACCCTTACCGCCCAACTGCTCAATGTGCCGCCCGATAGTTATACTATTACATGGAGTAACGGACTAACCGGAAACGCTGTTTCGCTTACTGCTGATAATCCAAGTTTTTGTTCAGTGCAAACCATAAACATTAACGCTCAAATAACCAATGTGCCAACCGGCTGCTCTGCCGCAACCCTGCCTTACACTATTACCGTTTACCCCAACCCGCTCAACGCCGCCCAATTAGTGGTAACGGATATGGGTTGTACTATTTCGGCAGAGGTTTGTAATGATTTGGGCGCTTACAGCATTGCGGTGCAGGGATATGCTGTTGCCGGCGGCGCTATTGTTTCCGGAAACACCTATACCGCCCCTATTTATACCATACTTACCGATGTAACTTTTCATTTTTTGGTAGAGGGTGGCTCTGTTTCAACGCCTTTTACCCTTACCGGGCAGGTAGAGTGTGAACCTTTATCGGTAAATCAAATTACTGCCGAAACTGCTTTTGTCATTAAAGGCTTTTGGCCCGATGCCTCCGGCAACTGGCTGCTTCAATACCAACTGCCGCAACCCGCCAATGAAACGCTTAGGCTTTGTGTTTATGACCTTAGCGGCAAAGAGGTTACCGCACAAAACCTGCCGGTTACTAACGCTGCCGGTTTACACACCGCCGCTATTGATGGCGCTGCCAATTTGCCGCCGGGTATGTATGTGGTGCAACTCAACAGCCGCCAACATAGGGCAGTAGGTAAGTGGGTAAAGTAAGCCCCCTGCCTTAGTGCGGTTTTAGTGTACTATTACAAACAGCCATAAATGCCATACGTATTTATGGCTGTTTGTTTTTTGCCACTTTTGGTGCAGCTCCTCTATCACTTAACCGAATAGGTTTCTACTATTTTACCCCACCGGTCAAATACAAATCTTACCTTGCTGTTTACCGTTTTTTCCTTTTGTTCTGAGTTGAGGTAAAAGGTAAAAGATACTTGCACATCGTAGCTATAATCGTCAATAGGGTAAATGTTGATAATTTCATTAGTAGCGTAAGCCGATCTTCGCCATGAGGCTTCGTATAAATTGCGCAGGTCTGTATGGGTGGGGTTCATGGTATTGTAATACCGGTTTACCGATGAGGCAAAGTGAGTGATAATTTTGTTAATATCTCTTTCGTTTTCGGCTTTAATAAAAGCGTAAATGGCTTGGGTTTTGCTGTTAGTAAGAGCCGGTATAGTACTGTTGATACTTGGTTTAGTAGTTGGGGCGCTAACCGTATTACTTTTCAATATTTTGAGCGTATTGGCATTATAGTCTAATTCTATTCTGCCCAATCGGCTAATGGCTGATTGCCCTAAGAGCAAAGGAGCTTCTAAACTGTTCATAATGCTTGCTTCTACGTTATATAGAAATACATCGCCTATCTGAATTTTGCGCAAATTGATTTTAACGCCTTCTACCTCTTCACCATTGGCTATTGTGTATATAGAGGTGCCCCTTATATCTTCGTTTGTAAGGTAGCCGTTTTTTGCCATAAATGCTGCTTCAATAAGCGAAATAGAAACATCGCTGGAGCCGGTATCAAAGATAAATTTTAATGGCAAATTGTTTACCTTACAAGGTAGGGTAAAAACGCCACCTTCTATTTGCATCTTAATAACGGTTTGTGTCCATGCTGTTGTAGTGCAGCATAACAGGGCAATTGCCCAAAAAAACAGTGTTTTAGGTGCATGGTATTTCATGGTTTTTTTTGGGTTTTATGGTTTGACAAGAAAACACATCTGTTTTGCGTGTAAAGATAACCTATTTTGATATGAGTTGCAAACTATTAAGATATAAAACCTGCTTTTGGGCGTTTTTTTTAAAATGTAAACCAGTAATTTATTTTCAGTACCAAGCCCCAATCTTTTTGGGCAAAGTTTTCGGTATTCATATTATCGGTAAAAACCAAAAACACGTCCGACATGGGAGCAAAACGCCACTGGAGGCGGTTGTTGATGTTAAAGTTTTGGGTTTGGGTGTTAAATTGGAGGAAGGTGGTAAAAAACAGGCTTCGGGTAAAGGTAAACTCTACCCGCGGGCTAAGCAGCAGCAGGTTTGAATTGCCAAAACCCTGTGGAAATCTGATGCGGTTATAGGCTACATTAAGGGCAATATTGGCAAGGGGTTGTATGCGCAGGGTGGCATCGGCGGTAAGGGTGAGTTTAGCGCCGTTGTAAAAATTGCCGTAGTAGGCTCTAAACTTGCCATATACTTTATTTCGAGGAGCCGATTCAAACTCGGCGCCGGCATCGGTATATCGGTATAAGCCGGGCTGTAGCAGCGAGTCCATGCGTCCGGTTATATTGGTAGGAAAAAGTAGCTGGGTGTTATAGTTGTTTACCAATATACGGGCAATGCTGTTGTCTTTCAGGTAGGTAAAGAGTTTAAAGAAAGTCCAGCGGTCAAGGCGGTCAAAATCGGTAAAATAGCTCATTTTTCCGCCGGTTTCTATGCCCCAAAATCGCATATTGGGCAGTTGTTTTGGGTAAAACTTATAGCCGGCATAGTGCAAAGAGGCAAGGTAAGCCACCGGTTGGGTAGCGCGCAATTGGTCGTTTCGCTGGTAAAGGTCTTGCAAAAAGCCTACATCGGCTATGTAATAATTACCGGCGTATTCGGCAGAGGCAAAGGCGTAGAGGTGTCGGCTTTCATAACTTAGGTTGGCATGAAGACCGGCTTTTTGGAAGGCGTTTTGATTAAATTTTTCAGAGTCGTATTGGGTAACCGACTGGTGGTAAAGCACATCAGAAGCCCAGCGGTTATTGGCAGAGCGGTAGCGCAGTTCAATGCCGGCAACGCGGTTAAAATCATCGGCATCGGGTTTTTTGTTGCCAAAAGATTGGCGGTTAATAAGGAAGGCGGTGGCGGTGGAGCGGGTAAACAGTTTTCGTTGCAGGGTAGCCACGCCATAGTTTTGGCTTTGGAGGCTGCCGGGTATGCCTTCGGTTTGCATATTGAGCAGCCCTATGCGCCAGTTTTCATTGAGGTTGCCGCTTAGCCTTGCTCCAAACAAAATAGGCACAGCCAGCCCTATGCGCCGCGAAAAAAACGGACGCATAGAGGAGGTGCCAAACTGAAACAAATCGGAGTTTTCTATAAAAAATTGTCGTCTTTCGGGAAAAAAGAGGTTAAACCGTTCCAAGTTGGTTACTTGTTGGTCCACTTCTACCTGCGAAAAATCGGGGTTAATGGTAAGGTCTAAATTGAGCGAACTGGTAATAGCAATTTTTGCATCGGCACCGCCGGTGGGGTTGTCTAATTTGGCGGCAGATTGGGTGGCGTAATTTCGGCTGGCAGAAGTGCGCAGGTAGGGAATAACCGATACGTTACCGCCGGCTTTTTTGGGTGGGGTATCCCATAGGAGCTTGCCGGCAAATGCCAGCGAAGCCACATTAAACTGCGTAGGCACGGGCGACCAGGTAGAGGTTTCGGGGCGTTTGAGGTCGTTTCGGGAAAAATTGATGTTCCAAACCGGCAGGGTTTCGTCATAGCGCAGGGTTTTAAAAGGTATTGCCATTTCCACTACCCACCGGTCATCTTGCCGGGTAACGGCAGAAAACCATCGGTTGTCCCAACTGGTGGTAACCCCAAAAACGCCGCCGTTTTCTAATAACCCCTCCCGCTCTACCCCCATTGGGCTTACGGCAAAACTAAAACCGGTAGTTTTATTGCCAAACGGGTCAATAAATACCACAAAAGCATCGGTTACGGGGTAAGAAAAATCGCGTTTGAGGGATTGGATAATATAATTACCCGATAAATCATCAAAACAAACTGCCGCTATGTAGAGGTTTTGGTCGTCATAGGTAAGTCTTACCTCTGTTTTAGATTGGGCAAAATTGAGGTCATCGGGTAGGGTTTGGTAAAACTGCTCGGCTACGGCGGCATTTTTCCAATCGGGTTCTTGCAGGTTGCCGTCTAACTTAATAGGGTTGTCGGCTTTTTTAATTTGCAGCTCATAAGTAAGCCCTGTTTTAGGGTGTACTTGTGCAACCCCCTGTGCCATAGCGCCAAAGAGGAAAGCCAAAAACAAAAAGGGCAGGTTAAGTTTAAGCATTAGGAAGTTGGGTAATGATGTTTGTAAACTTAGGCGGGTTTAAGGCGGCTAAAACGGTAAATTGGGTAGGGTAGGGGTTGCTGTTTATTTTATACTTGTCATTACCCATGGGGCGTACTTATCGGTTCGGGAAAAAACGAGCCGTAGGCTGGCAGAGCGGTTGTTTACATAAACAGCAATCACCCCTTTCAGCAAAAACACGTCAAGGCTTTTGACCTCAAAATTGTTGATTTGGTCTATATTGATGCGGAGCAACATGCTCAGCGCTTCGGGTTTAGCGTATAACAGTGCGCTGGGAATATGGGCACAAGCAAGGGCATTGAGCAGTAGGTGGGCAGTTTGGTATAGCAGCTCCTCATCGGTGGGCTGTATAATATCGGCAATGCAATCTTTAATGGCTGTTAGTTCTTCGTGCAAACATTGGTTGGCATCTGAATCATAGGGTGTAGGCATAACCTGCTTGGGCTGGCAGCTAACCAACAAGGCTACCCAACAGGAGAGGATAAAAAGGAACAGGTAATGCCGATTGGGTTTCATGGTTGGGAGTTGGTGTTAGAAATTTGGTAAAAACCCGATGCGTTTACCTCCATAACCGGCAGGGTTTTATGCTGTTCAAACCAGTCGTAACCTTGTTTAAGCCCTGCCCAAAACCGGAGCATATCGGGCATATCGGGATAGAGGTAACAAAGCAGGTTGTATTTTAAGTTAGACAACCTTGTGGGAAAAATATGTACCGGCACTTTTTTTTGACTGTGTGTTCGCACTTGGGCAGTAAGCCAGTAAAGCTCATCAATGAGGGGGTTGGTAATGGCAATGCAGCCAATAGAAACGCAGTTGCCATGAATATAAATATCGCCACCCAGCCGGCTGTGTTTGCTGAGTATGCGGTCGGAGGCGTTAGGATAAGTTACCAGCATAGATAGGTGGTAAGCGCTGTAAGGGTTCATGTTGCCGATGTGGTAAAACCCTTCGGGCACTTGTTCATCGCCCTCTTTGCGTTTAGGACCCAATTTGCCCGACATAGCACAAACCGGGTAATCTTTAATATGGGTATAAACCTTGCTCGTTTTGTTGGCAGCCCAAACTTCTAAGATGTTTTCGCTCTTAAACACGCGTATATAAAGCTGTTGGGGCGGATAATTTACCCCTTTTTGGGTAAACAAGGTGCGCAGCAGGGCATCTTTGCTGTTTCGGGCAGCCGCTACTCTTTCTGAACCTGTTGCCTTGTTTGAGTGAATGATATATAATGCAGGCAATAGCAGCAGCAGTAGCGCCAAGATGCGCAGGCTAAATTGGTAAAACGAACGTAGGGCGGTAAATTGCATGGCGCAAAATTAACCAAAAACAACCACTATTTAAAGCCCGATAGCCCAATAGCGCTTGTGCAGGGCGGGTATAGCAGCACTTCCGTTAAGCCCATAGAACGCCTAAACATTCAAGGTAGCATGTCTGCCTGCCTTGCCACAAAGGCAATGTTGGTAGTTGTATTTTCTATTTCGCACCTGATTAGTTCGTAGGTGGGTTTAGGTGTAAATATATCACTTGTAATGCTATCTAATTTTTTGGCGCTTACTTTTATAGCTTGTTCAGATTGGTCTATGCCTATCCAAAATCTGCCTAAAAGTTGTGCCGATTTTAAAGTTGTTCCCGAACCGCAAAAACAATCCAACACATAACTATCTGCATTTGAAGAAGTTTTGATAATTAAATTCAATAAATCGGCATTTTTTTCTGTGGGGTACAAGGGATATTGTGGGTCTTTCATTTCCCAAATATCTTGTACTCGTTTCCCTTCCTGCTCGTCTAAGTAGATTTTCTTGCGTGGATTTCCATTTTCCGACCACTCAATAAGCCCTTGTTTGTCCCAAAGTTCTAAGGTGGCTACGTCTGTTCGCCAATGCCTGCCTTTTGGGGGCAATATCCCTTTAAAAGCCTGCGAAGTATTACCATTTTGAGTTTCGCCTGGGGCGTGCAAGGGGATAGTGGTATATCGTTTGCCGTTTTTGTCTGTTTTAGGAAAAAGTTTTGTTTTATCTTCTTGTGTATAAGGCATTTTAGGTTCGTTCCAAATAGGGCATTCGCTTTTGGAATAAAACAAAATCAGGTCTTTGATATTGCCGTAACCCTTTCTTGCAAAGTTTTTAGGGTTGCATTTTATGCGTGTAATATCATTTCTGAAATTTTCTGCACCAAAAATTTCGTCCATTACGATTTTGACATAATGTCCAATTTTGTAATCAATATGCAAATAAATGGAACCTTGCTCAGACAAAAGCATTTTAAGTAGCATCAACCTTTCACGTAAAAATTCTAAAAATTCTGTGCCTTGTAATTTGTTTGTGTATGCTATATAACCACCGGCTAATCATTTATTTTTCTTTCAATAATCTTAATGTATTTAGATAGTGTTGTGGCATCAACACCTGTACGATAATACCATTGTTCTTTATAGGTTTTCCAGCCCGTTCGTTTTCCGCTTTTATTGTACATATAAAATTCTTCTTTTGTAAGTAAGACATTTCTTTTCCCATTATTATTTAACTCGTTTTTAACTTCATTTATCAGATGATCATAATTTTCAACTAATGATTTGACCAAATCTGCAAAGCGTTCAGACAAAGGAATCGTATTCTTCACTGAAGGGTTAGCTATTTTCACACTAATTTTGCTACGGTCGATATACTGCGAGTTAGTTTCGTCTAATTTTCCTCCAATAAGAGTGAATAATAGACATGCCTTGTAAAATTCAATAACATAAAATTCAGTAGAATTTATTCGTTTCAAGACCTGCTTGCAAATTTTTTCTATTGTGATAGCATCAGTATTTTCAAATGAAAAAATTGCTAACTTATTTTTTTGAGAATCTTTGTCATTGTTTTGATATTGGTATGCTTTTTTTGCACGCTCAATAGTACCAATACCTATTTTACAAACATCTTTGATTTTATGTTCGTGAACATATAAAATCTGATTATTGTGGTTTTTCATTTCTAAATATTATAATTTATGTAAAAATGTTGTCAGTACTAATACGCTCATGGTGATGTAATCTTTATATGCTTCAGAAATATCTTTGTGGAGTTCACTGTAATTTGACGAAAATAAATAAGTATTTAATATTAATATTTTTTTAGTTTTCACATTCTTAGTTTGGACTGTACTGACGGCATCTGAAAATTGTGCGTTTTGGTGTCCGCCAAAGTCTGTTAAAAACTTGCTTTCACCTATTATATACTGCTTGTTAAAACGTGCCACAAAGTCAAGCCCTTTATCTCGTTTATAGTTCAAAACATCACTGCCAAAAGCGGCTAATTCTTGGTCGCTACCGTTCAAAATAGCATCTTCATCAGAGTTTGTAAATTCTTCTAATCCAATAGGTTGTATGCCCAATGCCTTTCTGTTGAGCCACCTCCGAAAAAAGGGTCCAATTTGTCGGTTGGTTTCTTTAGGTTCGCTACATTTTTCAAAAATTTTGTCAAGTCCCATGTCGTATAACCTGCCACAAATTCGGTTTATAGTTTTAGGATTTCGTTCTATTGATGAGCTATCTCGTTTCAGAAAAGCAATGTAACTGTCTTTGATAGGAAACAAATCTAACTGCAATAGTTCTTTGATTAGTGAAGTATTATCCCTATTTTTAAAGGCTTGTTCTATTCTGTTCCAACTTTCTTGGCTCATTTCCCTAATTCCTTCGGGAATGGCAGGATACACCTGAAACAAATCATCAAGATACGATTTTTGGTTAGCGTATTCTATGCTCAGTTCAGTCCAATAGTTCATTATAGGTTATTTTTTTGGCAAAGTTACAGTTTTTGGTCAGTTTTTCTAAAATGGCTACCAACTGTTAGCCGTAAACGGGTGGCGGGTTGTTATTGTTTTTTGGCGAGCAAGAACTACCTTTACCGCCAAATACTGCATTATGCCCCAAGCGCCGTTTTTAACTGCCAAATGGCAGCATTTGGTTATGTTTAACTATGAAGTGCCGCCCCATATATTAACCCCCTTTTTGCCTGCCGGCACGTATTTAGATACGTGGGAGGGGCATACCTTTGTTAGTTTGGTGGGTTTTTTGTTTGCGCAAACGCGGGTAAAGGGCATAAGCATACCTTGGCATACAAATTTTGAGGAGGTAAACCTGCGATTTTATGTGCAAGGTAAAGACGATGCCGGAAAATGGCAGCGCGGGGTAGTTTTCATAAAAGAAATTGTACCCCGATGTGCTATAGCGCTTACTGCCCGATGGTTGTATCATGAGCCGTATGTGTGTATGCCCATGCAACACCTTATAGAGCAAACCAATACTGAGCTTAGGGTGAGCTACCAATGGCGGCATCAAAAAGAGTGGAATTATATGCGCGTAGTAGCCGAACCCACTGCGCGGGCATTACAACCCAATTCGGCAGAGGCTTTTATTACCGAGCATTACTGGGGGTATAACCGGTATAGCAAAGAAAAAACTATGGCATACCAAGTAGAACACCCACAGTGGAAAACCTATACCATACAAAAATGGGCGGTAAACTGCCATGTGGCTGCCTTATACGGAAGCCAATTTGCACCATATATGCAGCAGCCTCATTCGGTTTTAATGGCAGACGGCTCAGATATAATAGTGCGAAAAGGGTTTATGTTATAGTTAATGAATGTATTGGCAAATTTTAGATAACTTGGTTGTTAAGTTTTACGGGTTTGGGAAACTTGGTAAAAAAAACTGCAAAATAACCATAAGGAATTGGTATTGACCAAACAGTAGGTTAGGGGTGTCGGACCTGAGCAAACCTGCAAATATAAGAGAGCCATAAACGAAAAACCCCCGACATAAAATGCCGGGGGTTTTTTTATCATTTATGTTGTTGCTTTAATTATTTGCCAGAAACACCTAAAGCGCGGAGCGTTTCAATGTTGAGGTTACCGGTGGGTAAACCGTTGTCTTTCTGGAACTGAACTAAGGCAGCTTTGGTGCGCGGACCCATTACGTTATCAGCCGGTCCGGGGTCATAACCACGGGTTTTTAAGGCTTCTTGTACTTCTCTTACTTTAGCGGCAGTAACTTTAGCTTCGCACAAAACTTCTACCCAATTAGTAAAACCACCGGTTTTAACCAATTTTTGGCTGGTAATAGTGCTGTATTCAGCCGGAATTTCTACTTCGCGGGTGGTAGCGGGTGAGCGGAGTACTTGCTTGGTTACGGTTTTGTACTCGGCGGCTACTTCGCGTTCGCGGGTAGAGGCAGGTGTTTGTACTACGGCTTTGGTAATGGTTTTGTACTCAGCCGGAATAGGCGTTTCGCGGGTGGTAGCGGGTGTTTTAAGTACTTGCTTAGTTACGGTTTTGTACTGAGCGGGCACTTCGGTTAAACACCAAACTTTACATTTTTCGGGGTCTTCGTTTAAACAATTGCGGTCAGCTTTACCTTGTACCCATTTGGTAGTAGCGGGCGAAACCAATACTTGTTCGGTTACGGTTTCGTACACGGGGGGTACATAGTCTAAACGGCTACCGGCTTCTTTTACCAGGATTTGCTCATCAACGGTGGTAAAGGTAGCGGGTACAATTTCTAATACTTTGTAGCCTTCTTTCACTAAGAGTTGCTCAGATACTGTTTCATAAACAGCCGGAACAACTTCAATACGCGAAGAGGCTTCCTTGAGCAGGATTTGCTCGGTTACGGTTTCGTACTGATCGGGGATCAGACACTTTGCATAGCACTTACCGGCTACTGCATTGGGGGGTAAATCCCCATCGGCTTGAGCAAACACGTTGGTTGCGCCGGCAAAAAAAAGAGCCACAGCCAAGCCTACTGTTAGTTGTTTAAAATTTTTCATAAAGAACCTTTTTGTTAATTCGGGTGTAAAAGTACTGCTTTTTTATGAAAAAAAAATTTTTCGTTCAAAATTTACCCTTTTTACCACCACAAATAAGTTAAAGCATCAACGTTTAGTGGTTAAGGCGGGTTTCAGTTTTCAGAATTGGTAAGGAGGTTGCCGGTGCGGTGTTGCTCTACCCAGTTGGTAATATAGTTTACTATAGTAGCAGTATCTATACCGGGCGGAAACAACTCGCCAACCCCCATTTTTCGCAGTTCTTCGCGGTCTTCATCGGGAATAATGCCGCCGCCGGTGAGCAAAACGTCATCTAAGTGGTTTTCTTTCATCAATTGAATGATTTTTGGGAAAACGGTCATGTGTGCACCCGATAAAATGCTTATACCTATGGCATCAACATCTTCCTGTAAAGCGGCATTTACCACCATTTGCGGTGTTTGCCTAAGACCGGTATAAATTACTTCCATTCCCGCATCGCGCAGGGCGGAGCTGATTACCTTTGCGCCGCGGTCATGTCCGTCTAACCCTACTTTGGCTACTAATACCCGTATGGGGCGTTTGTCTGGGGCAGGAAGGTCATTCATGTTATTTGTTTTTTTGCAAGTGTGGTAAATTACCTTTATATAGTTGCAAAACAGATTACAAAGGTAGTGTGCAATGCTTAGTTTACCAAGTTTGGCAAGCTGTTTTTTTGCACCGGTTTATGTTTGGCTTTAGTTTTTGGTTGGTTGGCTATTTTTTCGGTTTTTTCGCCATTTGCGTAGCAACAAAAACAGCGCGCCCCCTATAATAAGGAATGGCCACAGGTTAATAAGTACCACAAAAAACTCAAGCAGTCCGCTCCAGCCGTTAAAAAAGGCTTCTTTTAGGCGTCCCCAAAAACTTCTTTCAGGATTAGGGGCGGTGTAGTCTAATTGTTGATACATGGTTAAATTGATGGTGCTAAACTTTACTCTGTTATCAAAGTATTTAAGTTTACCCTGTGCAGCTTCTATTTCTTCCCTAATTTGCCCCAATTGACGCTCTACCGCTAAAATTTCTTCAATTTTGCCGGCTTTTTTAAGTAGTTCCAAATATCGGGCTTCTACTTGTTTTTTAGCATTCATTCGGGCTTCTATATCCACATATTGCTCACCCACATCTTCTGAGCTAATCTGTTTGTTTTCTACATAAATTGCTACGGTTAGCAACTGGTTTACCAAGGTGTCAAACCGTTGTGCCGGTACGCGTATGGTCATGCTGTTTTCTAACCGGTAATGACTATTGTACTCATTTTCGCCGCTTACGGTTGCCTGCTGGTTTGCTGCTAATTGTTTTACGGTTTGCAACGCCTGCGCATAATTTTTGACCTGCAATTTTACATTGGCGGTTTTGATAATTTTAGTGGGCGTGGGTTCGGCTGTTTGGTTGCCGGTTACTGTGAGTGCAGAGCCGCCTGATTCATCAGTTGCCACATCAGTAGAGCCTGCCGATTCATCTTGGTATGTAGCAGGTGTTACAGGTTCGGAGCTTTTGTAGGCGGCATTATCACGATTGCCGCTGTAACTGCAGGCTGTGTGGTGCAACAACAATACAAGTAGTAAAGTAGAAAAAAAAGGCTGAATTTTGGAGGATAGCGTCATGTTGATAGATTTTTACCGAAAAGTACAGGTTTTACAGTCATGCAGTATGCAAGAGGCAAAAAAAATGCAGGTTGGGCTGGTAATTGTAACCATTTGTTTGCAAGGCAAGGGCGGTTATCGCTTATGTTAAGGTGGTTACAACTTACCAAAATCATTTACCCCAAACACAAGATGGCAAAAATTGGGTTTGGGGTGTCTGCGAGTGTAATTATTGTACCTCTTTACATTTGCGTTTTCGGGGAGGCATGGGTTCTTTGGGGGTAGATTTGTTCTGTTTCACCACCTCTTATACCATTCCATTGCCGTTGGGCGTAGGGTTGAACACTTGTTTTGAGCCGTTCAAAATACCAAATGCAAAGAACATGAGTAGTTTTTCTACCTCTTTGTAGTCATCTCCGGACACGCTAATATCGGTTAATCGGGGTAAATGTTTGGCAAAGTAAATATGGTCATTTGCCATTTCTACTAAATTGCTTCCCAAAGCGCGAGGATAAGGAAAATTGGGGTTTATTTCTAATATAATTTCGGTTATTTTAGCAACTAAGGCTTTGTATTTAAGAAAAAAGCCGTCTTTATTTTCTGCATCTACCTGCTTGGTACGGTATGCCTTTGCTGACTCAGCCACCACAATACTATGCAATAGGGTTTCATTTATAAACGGAGTGGCAGGGTCTTCAATGGAGGCTTCCACCAAAATTTTGATGATTACCTGTAATTTATGCTCGGCATTAGAGAGGTTGGCGGTTTGAATATTTATTTTAAAACGCATCCACTCCCAATACCAAGATACTAAGTAAACCAATAAATTGTGTTTGTTTTCAAAATACCGGTAAATAGAGGCTTCGGTAGAACTGAGCGCCGTAGCTAATTTTTTGAAGGTAAATTCTTCAAAGCCCATTTGCGCAATCAATTCAATGCTTTTTTCAATAATTCGCCGCCCCAATGAGGTTTCTACCGGGTTTCTTAGGTATAAAGCAGGATTGAGTTGCATTTCTATCCCCACCATAAATTGAATTATTTAGCGTTACGTAATTAGTTTAGGAGTAAAAAGGTTGCCACAAGTTGCCCTAAAAAGGGTTTTACTTTCTGCAAAGATAGGCATACTTTCTACACCCAAGTTTTTAACAACCAAACCTACTAAAAGTTGTTTCTTTGTTTGCATTCTTTTTCCCTACCTTTGCTACCAAAAAAATTAAGCATGTACTCACTAAAAAGCCTTCCAATTATTTTAGTATTAATACTCATAAACTTATTTACTTTGGAAACTATTGCACAGCCTCGCTTGTCTTATACCTTATCTATGCCTGAGCCACATACGCACTATTTTGTGGTAGATATGCACATAGAAAACCCGCCTGCCGATACGCTTGCCGTAAAAATGGCAGTATGGACTCCCGGCTCCTATTTGGTAAGGGAGTTTTCGCGAAAGGTAGAAAGTTTTACCGCTACCGATACCAAAGGAAATGTGCTCCCGGCTATTAAAACACAAAAGAATACATGGGAAGTAAACAACTGCAACAGCGCAGGCGGCAAGGTTACGGTGCGCTATTTGGTATATTCTTATGAATTGAGTGTGCGAACCAGTTTTTTAGATTCGGATATGGCTTTTATTAGCCCCAACAGCGTGTTTATGTACTTAGACGGTTACTTGCAACTGCCTGCTTCCATTCAAATAAATCCGCCAAAAAATTGGAACAAGATAAATACAGCGCTAAAACCGGTGAACAGTAAAAATCAATGGCTGCTCCACTCACCCGATTTTGATACACTTGCCGACTCACCCATGCTGCTCGGAAATCAGGAAACCATTACCTTTACCGCAGCCGGCATTCCACACCACTTAGCAATAGCCGGCGATGGCAACCACAACCTCCAAAAAATGGCTGCCGACATTCCGCGCATTGTAGAAACAACTACCCAAATTTTTGGCGAACACCCCTGCCAAGATTACACTTTTATTCAAATAAACACCCAAAATGCCGGTGGAGGGCTGGAACACCTGCACTCTACCGCCCTTATGAACCCCCGATGGAATTTTGAACCCACCTCTAACTACCTTAATTGGCTGGGGTTGGTGGCTCATGAATACTTTCACCTTTGGAATGTTAAACGCCTGCGCCCCATTGAACTGGGTCCCTTTGACTACGAGAAAGAAAATTATACCCGACAACTCTGGATTGCCGAAGGATTTACCGATTATTATGACGACCTCATTTTACTGCGCGCCGGTTTTCACCAACCCGAAAAATACCTCAATCTGCTTGCCGGAAAAATTGCCGGTGTGGACAGCAAACCCGGCACACAGGTTCACCCGCTTGCCGAGTCCAGTCTTGATGCATGGATTAAGTATTACCGCCCCGATGAAAACGCTGATAATGCCACAGTTAGTTACTATAATGGCGGCGCTGTGGTTGCCGTTATGATGGATTTAGCCGTAAGACACCATACCAAAGGCGAAAAAAACCTCGATGACCTGCTGCGTTTTCTCTATAAAACCTACTACAAAGATTTAAACAGAGGGTTTACTGAGCAAGAGTTTGCCGATGCCTTAGCCGCCATTGCAGGCGTTTCTTTTACCAATTTCCTAAACGATTACGTTTACGGCACTAAACCCATAGATTACAAACTATACTTAGGTTATGCCGGTTTAACCCTCACTAATGCGCTCCCTACTAACGAACCTAATTTGGGTATTACCACCACTGCCGGCGCCGGTGGGCTAACCATTAGCCGGGTAAAACGAGGTAGCTGCGGTTATGATGCAGGGCTAAATGTAAACGATGAAGTTATTGCCGTTAATAATGTTAGGGTAAGCTCCGATACTGAGCTGAAAAACACCATTGCCCGATACAAAGCAGGCGATACCGTTAATGTATTGGTGAGCCGTGCAGGATTGCTAAAAACAATTCCGGTTAAGTTGCAAACCCTGCCCATGTTTAGCTACTCCATTACAAAACTGCCTAATCCTACCAAAGCACAGAAAGCCATTTACAAAGGTTGGGTAGGAGCAGATTTTTAAACATCGGGTTCTTTGATAATAATTTACAGGGCATTTTATCGTTATTACTTCAAACTAATTGACATGTTTGTTAACCCTTTTTTCCGGCTTGCAGCTATTGCCGGTTCTTTACTGTTGTTGCTTTTTTTTGCTGCCTGCCGGCAAGAGCCAACAAACGATAAAACAACCCCAAAAACCAACTCACCCCTGAACGAAGGACGATGGCGAGCTACCCTTTCGCTTACCGATAAAGAAAAACTGCCATTTAATTTTGACCTCACCCGGCTGCCCGATGGCAGTTACCAAGCCGATATTATAAACGCTCAGGAACGCATAAAAGTTACCGATATAACCTTTGAGCATGATTCGGTAGTGTTTACCTTACCTGTATTTGGGTCACAGATAAAGGGTAAATTTAACGAAAAACGCATTTTGGGCAGTTGGTACAATTATGCCAAGGGCGATGATTACCAATTAGAATTTTACGCCATACACGGTGATACTACCCGATTTGATGAGCCGCTTGCTGAGTTCCACGCATCTGTAAGCGGACGCTGGGCTGTAATGTTTATTGCCGATGACAAAAAAAGTAAAACCGACGCCATTGGCATTTTTGAGCAAGATGACTACCATGTTACCGGTACTTTTTTAACGCCCACCGGCGATTACCGTTTTCTGCAAGGCATTGTGGATGACAGAACCCTCAAACTATCTTGTTTTGACGGCGCTCATGCTTTCCTTTTTACCGCTTACGTAAACGATGAAGGCGATTTAGACGGCAATTTTTGGTCGGGCAATCATTGGCACGAACGCTGGTATGGCTACCGCGATGATACGGTTTCATTGCCTAACCCGCTTAATTTAACAAAACTCAAAAAAGGAGCAGAGCAGATAAGTTTTTCTTTTCCCGATGTGCAGGGCAATATGGTTTCGCTCTCCGATAGCAAGTTTGCCGGCAAAGTGGTTATGGTACAAGCTATGGGTACCTGGTGCCCCAACTGCATGGACGAAACCGCCCTGTATGCCGATATTTACCGGCAGTACAACAGCAAAGGGTTAGAAATGGTAGCCCTTGCCTTTGAAGCAGCCAATAACCTTGACGAAGCTAAACCCGCCTTACAACGATATAAACAACACTTTAACCTGCCATATCCTATTTTGTATGCAGGTAAAGCCTCTAAAAACGCCGCCTTGCAAGCGCTTCCGGCGCTTGAAAGTTTTACCTCTTTCCCCACCACCATTTTTATAGACCGCAAAGGTAAAGTGCGGCACATTCACACCGGCTTTTCCGGTCCGGCTACCGGTACAGACTACCTCAAATTTAAGGCAGATTTGAACAACTTGCTTAGTACACTGTTGGCGGAGTCTATCTAAATAGGTTGCTCAAAGCCGACTTGGTTTTTACTTATAACTATTGGGAATGCCTTAAATTTGATACAAACTAAGGTAAAGGTGTTGGTAGGCGGGTTTAGTGCCTACGTTTGCAAAACCCCGGTGCCAAAAGGCTGGGTTATGGGTGCATGGTTAGCGGCTTCTATGCCCATAGAAATAACCTTTCGGGTTTCGAGCGGGTCAATAATGGCATCTACCCAAAGTCGGGCAGCGGCATAATAAGGTGTGGTTTGTCGGTTGTAGCGGTTGGTAATTTCTTGCAAGAGTTTGTTTTCTTCTTCGGGGCTTATTTGCAAACCCTGTTTCTTTTTGCTTGCCACCTGAATTTGAAGCAAGGTTTTTGCAGCTTGCTCGCCGCCCATTACGGCTATTTTGGCGCTTGGCCAAGCAACAATCAGTCGGGGGTCGTAGGCTTTACCGCACATGGCGTAGTTGCCTGCTCCATAAGAATTGCCTACTACAATGGTAAACTTAGGCACAATTGAATTAGCAACTGCATTTACCAATTTAGCGCCGTCTTTAATAATGCCCCCTTGCTCAGAGCGGCTGCCTACCATAAAGCCCGTTACATCTTGCAAAAACACCAATGGTATGCGCTTTTGGTTGCAGTTCATGATAAATCGGGCGGCTTTATCGGCAGAATCGGAGTAAATAACCCCGCCTAATTGCATTTCGCCTTTTTTGCTGCGCAGCACGGTGCGCTGGTTGGCTACTATACCCACCGCCCAGCCATCTATACGGGCGTAAGCACATATAATAGATTTTCCATAACCTGCTTTATACTCCTGCACTTCTGAGTTGTCCACCAGTCGTTTTATGAGTTCCAGCATATCGTAGGGCTTTTTACCTTCTTCGGGGTAAATGCCGTATATTTCTTGTTCGGGCAAGGCGGGTAGTTGCGGTTCTATGCGGTCAAATCCGGCTTTTGTGGTATGACCATGCCTGCCGATGATGTTTCTGATAGCGGCAAGACATGTAGGGTCATCGGGCATTTTGTAATCGGTTACGCCCGATATTTCGCAGTGGGTAGTAGCCCCGCCCAGCGTTTCGCTGTCCACATCTTCGCCTATTGCCGCCTTTACCAAATAAGGACCTGCCAAAAAAACCGAGCCTGTCTTATCTACTATGAGCGCCTCGTCAGACAAAATGGGCAGGTAAGCGCCACCGGCAACACAACTGCCCATAATAGCCGCTATTTGCGGAATGCCCATTGCCGACATAACGGAGTTGTTGCGGAATATGCGTCCAAAATGCTCTTTATCGGGGAAAACTTCGTCTTGCAGTGGCAGAAATACGCCGGCGCTGTCCACCAAATAAATAATGGGCAACCTGTTTTCGATAGAAATTTCCTGTGCCCGAAGATTTTTTTTAGCTGTAATAGGAAACCATGCGCCCGATTTTACGGTAGCATCATTGGCTACTATTACGCAGAGCCTGCCACATACATAACCCAAGCCGGTTACTACGCCGCCTGCCGGACAGCCGCCATATTCTTCGTACATTTCAAACCCTACAAAAGCGCCTATTTCTAAAAAATTGCTGCCGGGGTCTATCAGTAGGGCTATGCGCTCGCGGGCGCTAAGTTTTCCTTGCTCGTGCAGTTTGTCTATGGCTTTTTTGCCGCCGCCCTGCTCTATTTTGTGCAGGTACTTGCGCATGTTAGATACCGATAATTTGAGCCAGTCTTCGTTGCGGTTAAATTCTATATTTTGGGACATGTGGGAAGAGATAAGAGATGAATGATGAGTTAGGAGTATGGAGGATACGTTCAATAGTATGCCTTATTTGGGTAATGAGTAGTTTGTTTTATCGGTTTTTCATTTCTATCCTATTTATTATGTTTGTGGTCAAAATTTCATAGAGTTGGTTAAGTAGGAGAGCATCAAAACCGAAAGCCGATAAAATAGTCAGATCAAATTCTTGTCGATCTTGTCGCTGAAATTCTGTTTTGTAACTTTCTATTGCTCTGTTACTAATCGTTGTAAAACTTGCTAAAATATCTTGCTTCTGTTTGCTATTCAGTAAGTTAGGGTTTAGTATTTTCATTTTTGTTTTGAAAAAGTCTGCATTTAAGTCTAATGCCCCTAAATTTCTTGAAACTCCGTTAAGTTCAACAATTAGTAAACTTACGATTGAGTTCAACAATGCAGTAATAAGTTCTGTATCTTTGTCGGCTCTTATGGCTACCAAACGCTGATTTAAACCTATTTTTTGTGTTGTGTAACTGAAAAATAGTTTTTCATTTGGGTTTATAGAGATAAAAATATTTGCAGGTTCTTCCGCTTTTAAAGTGTACCAAAATGGCTGTCGTCCTGCAAAAACAGTTGGTAATAAAATACCTGTTTTGTTCTTTTCAGTTTCCCATTTTTTTATCCATTTGTAAGCATTGGGATATTGGCTTTTCAAATCTGTTTCCGACTTATCGCAAATGAACAGAAAATCGTCTAACTGTTTGCTGTGTAAAATACTTTCTATATCGGTGCTAGACTTTAAAATAGGTTGTAAAAAGTTGTTTTCAATTTGAAGTTTTTTTTGTTCTTCTTTGCTGATAATGTGCATTTTATCCCAACCTGTTCTCGTGCCACGTCCTGAGTCTATGAGTGTAGGAAAAGGGTTGATTAAAACCTTATCAAAAATTGAAAGTGGATTTTGTGCAATAAAATTGATTGCCCAATTTTCTTGGGTTTGCAAAGAATTGTCCAAATAATTTTTTTCTACTATGCTAACTCTTGTGCTTCCGTCTTTACTGTAATAAACCGTTTTAAATTGTTGGTCTTGTGTCCAATTTGTAAACGTTTCGCAATTTGCGATTTCATTGTAAAAATTCTCAATTTGATGTAAATCAGTAAATTGACTTTCAATTTTAAAGTTGAAAGTTACAAATTTTGTAGGCTTTGTATTGCTCTTGACTTTGCGTAAAACGACAAAAATTGTACTTACTTTGCTGTCTTTAAACCAATGTTCAGCATTACTCTTTACAACATATTGAATATGAAAGTTGTCTAACAAAAATTCTTTGAACTGCAACCCGTAATTTTTTCCAAGCCACGCATTAGAAGTTATTGCAGACAAATAACAGTTATCTTTCAAAAACTTTAAGGAATGATAAAAGCAATAAATGTAATAATCACTTCTTTCGTTTATTTCAAAATTAGCACCATTCAAAAATGCTTTTTGTGTATTTTGAAACTCTTTTCGGAAATAGGCTGAAAGAACATTATTGGGTATATCTTCTTGTTGTATAAATGGAAAATTACTGATAACTGCATCAAATTCAGGTATTTGCACATCATTCAGTTTGTCAATATTCACATTATCGGGAATTTTGATGACTTGCATAGGCAATAAATTGAAAATATCTGCCCTTGTAACTCGTGGAAAATTGGCAAGGTCGTGAACTTCTTGCTTGTAAAGATTTATCACCGACAATACCGCAGGAAAGTGTGAAATATCATTACCAAAAATTTGCGATAAAATTTGTTGGTGCGTTTTTGTTCCGTAATATTTCAAGATTTCATAAAATACATTCAAAAATGTTCCTGTGCCCGATGTCGGGTCAAAAACTATATAATTACGGTTTTTGATGGCGGGAAATGCCACTAAGTAAGCCAATTTTTCGGGTGTAAAATATTGCCCAAATTGTTGTTTTTCTTCTTTTGGAAAAAGGTTTTCAAGTATGTACCCAATTACTTCATTTGGTAAAATTTTAAAATCAAATTCATTGAAAACAGAAATAAGTTTGAATAACAGTTTGTCAATATTTTCATTGAAAGGTATTTTATCCGTAAAATCATTGTCAAAAACTGCTTGATAATCAATTTTTTTAGCCTGATTAAAGAAGTTGTTTAACTGATTTTTGGTGTTTTTGTCCGTTGTAAAAGTCAATTTCCCAACCTTACCCGATAGGTTTTCAGAAAGCGTAAGATAAAAGAGAATTTTACCAATTAGTTTGTAATAGACAAACTTTGCCAAAACTAATTCAGGCTCAATACTTACTACTCGTCTTGATGAACTTGCTAATATTTTCAGGGTAGCACTCTCTAAAATTTTCCACTTGTTAAATTCATCTCTAAAATCTTCGTTATCTGCTTTGAGTTCGTTTATTTCGTTTTTGAGTTGTGGAAGAATGTAATCAGATGTTTGCTTAATGGCTGTAATAATGTTATCAGAAATATTTATGGCGACTTTTAAATCTCCTTTCTGATAAAGCACTTCTAAATCGTGTATAATTTCAGCCAAACGTGCTTTTAGTTTCGGCTCGTGTTTTTGATAGTTTGCGTTTTCGGCTAAATCTTTTCTTGTGGTAATATCAGGCTCTTGTGCGTAAACTTTAAGTTTTTTGAGAGAAGAAACTTCATATTTTTCGTTTTCTATCAGCCAAATTATAGCCTGAGTTCCGTTCCAAGTTACAAAAGAATTGGATTTGAGTTTTTCCGCTTTTTCTAAGGCGTTGATAAGCATTTCGTTATCGTCTGCACTCGTATCAGGGAATTTCAATTCCCAACCATTGAAAACAATACCCGAAATTTTGTCTGTAAAAAGCAACACATCAGGAAATTTGGTTTTTCCTGTGTCTAATTTTATTCCCGCATCATTGGTTGCGTCTTGAAAAATGGTTTTTCCATTGGCTATGAGTTCCTTAATCCAAGCAATAATTTGCCCTGCCCAAGCCCTTTCATTTAGTTTCATTTGTAGTTTCGTATTCTGTTGATGGTTCGTTGAATAAGGTTAAGGTACGTTTCAAATCATCTGCTTGTTGTTGTGCTTTTGCAATTCTTTGATTGCAAATTTCAATATAGTCAATAGGCTCTTTTTTATGCAAGAGTACATTTTCGTTTTTCTCAATGCCTATAAATCGTCTATTTTCTAAAATTGCAGATACCAAAAAACTACCACTACCACAAGCATTGTCAAGAACAATGTCGTTTTCGTTTGTATAAGTTTTGATTAAATACCTACCTAATTCAAAAGGTTTCTGCGTTGGGTGTAAAACTTTCCCTTCGCTTTCTGCTGTTTTACAGTAGATAAAATCTTGGTAATCTTGTTCTTCATAGTCGTAAGCAATAACATCATTTGGGTATCTTTCTCCGTTGCTTTTGACGTGGCGGGGTTTAAAATCTCCGTAACTTCCTGAATATTGGTCTTTTCTTACACCTTTGTCGTATGGCTCTCCGTTTATCATTTGGGGATTATACGTTGGCTGTTTCTTGTAGAAAATACAAATATCTTCGTGTTTTCGTAAAGGCTGTATTTTTGCGTTTAAAAAATTAGTCGGTTTAGACTTAATCCAAACTATTTTATATTTAAACAATGTTTCGTTACTCAAAATCAGTTTTGCAGTAAACAAACCTTGTGCTGTCAAAACAATAGCCCCATTTTCTTTGATAATTCTTTCGTATTGTTCCCAAAGTTTGTCTAATGGAATAACACTATCCCATTTATTTTGGGTAGTTCCATAGGGTAAATCGCATAAAATCATATCAATAGAACTGTTTGGAAGTTCTTTCATCACTTCCAAACAGTCGCCTTGTATTACCTTATTTTCAAAATTTTTCAAATTCATTAGCGAGTTATGAATTATACGTTCCTGAATGAATACAGCCTATTGATTACCCAACATGTTGCGAAAACCCTATAGATACCTCGCCTTGTTGGGTGGCGCTTATGCTTACTTGCCCTCCTATAGGGAAGGTAAAAAATGGGGTGGTATGTCCAAAATCGGCATTGGCAATAATGGGTATGTTTTTCAGTTGGGGTTTGGTGTTTATGATATGTTTTAGCAGCGGAAGGCGCATACCGCTTGCTTTTTCAAATCTGCCTACAACCAACCCCTTAATACTTTGTGCCTGTGGCAAATGCAAGAGCGATTGCAAATCTCGGTCAAAGATATTAGGGTTACTAAGACTATCGTCTTCTAAAAATAAAATGGCATTGGTTAAATTGGGCATAAAGGGTGTGCCTTGCAGCAGGTTTAGGGTGCAAAGGTTGCCCCCTATACATATACCTTGTGCATTGCCGGATTGTAGTATCCAGTAACCCTCATTTGGGTAAAAAGTTCGGTTTTGCTGGTCAATGTACCATTCATCGTTGCTCCAGTGTGCGGAGGGGGTAATGGAGTAAGGCTCGCTGCTAAAGAGGCATTGCAGGAAATAGTTGTGAATATAGGTAAATCCTTTTTCCATACCAAAGGTAGAAAAGTGCGGACCGGAGTAAGTTACCAACCCTGTTTTGGCATAAATAGCGGCAGCAAGGGCGGTAATATCGCTGTACCCCACTAAAATTTTGGGGTTTTGGGCAATGAGTTGGTAATCTAAACCATTCAAAAGTTGGTTTGAGTTGTAGCCGCCTAATGTGGTGATGATGGCTTTTACCTCCGGATTGGCAAAAGCAGTATGCAGGTCATTGAGGCGGCTTTTTACCGATGAAGAGCTGAGTTCATCAACTTCTTTGGCATGTTGGGCAAAAGTAACTTTTAGTCCCAGAGCGGTAAGGCGGGCTACGGCATTGCTTATGACCGTTTGGCTGATAGCCGAAAGGCTAATTGCAGGCGATAAGATGCGTACCTGATTGCCGGGTTGTAGTTTGGCTGGTAACATAAACAGTAAGACACAGCGGTTTATGCGTCCCTATATTTTGCGCCATTGGGCGTAGTGAATAGGTTTGCCTACATGTGTGCAGTGCAAAAGTAGGTATTTTTAATAAAAGACCCACCCGGCTAAGGGCATTTTATTGAGGTGGTTATTTGCCTCTGCCTTGCAACAGCACCAAAACGGTGTAAATCATGATTTTAAAATCTAAGGCAAGCGACATGTTTTCGATGTAGAGCAGGTCGTGCTGCATACGCTCCACCATTTCATCTAAATTTTCGGCATAACCAAATTTTACCATACCCAATGAGGTAATGCCGGGCTGCACCTTCATCAGGTGCCGGTAGGCGGGCGAAACGGCTACAATCTGGTCAATATAATACCGCCTTTCGGGTCGGGGACCCACCAATGACATATCGCCGCGGAGTACGTTGTAAAACTGGGGTATTTCGTCTAATCTCCACTTGCGCATAAATCTTCCCCACGGGGTAATGCGCGAGTCATTTTTACTGGATAGCTGTGGCCCGTTTTTTTCGGCATCCACATACATTGACCTAAATTTGTAAATATGAAAGGGTTTACCATCTCTGCCCACGCGCTCTTGGGAGTAAAAGATAGAACCCGGCGATGACAGTTTAACTTTGATGGCGGTAAATAGGTAAAGCGGACTAAGCAGCAGCAGTACTACTGCGGAGGCAATAATATCGATACCGCGTTTAATAATACGTTGCCAATCGGGCATTATGTTTGGGTAAATTTCTATTAGAGCAGTATCCAATACATTATTCATTCTCACAGAGCCGGCAAGGATATCATACATATCGGGTATGATTTTTATGATGACTTTGGTTTCGGCTAATTGGTTTATGATTTCGTTTATGCGGTAGTGTTCGGCAGTTTCTATGGCTATGACCACCTCATCAATATGATATTTGTTAATGATATAGGGTAGTTCTTCTACTATGCCCAAGTTAGGAATGAGTTTATCTAAATTGTTTGAGCGTTTACCATTGGCTTCAATGAACCCAACAAACCGGTAGCCAAGCGATTTTTTGCGTCCGGTAATTTCTTTAAACAGTTTAACCGCTTTACCATTGCCGCCCACAATAATGGTGTTATAACCTATGGCGCCTGAGCGCAGGCGGTGGTTGGCAATGCTAAGAATGACCATGCGCTCTAAAAGGGTGGTAAACAACTGAATACCAAACAAAACGCCAAACAACTTTTGGTAGCCGGTATAACTCACCACCGCATCGTCAATAATAGCAATGAAAAACAGGGCAACAACGCCTAAAAAAGTGGTGATGAGGGTTCGGTAAAGCTCGGTTATGCGCGATTTTCGGTAGATGTCGTTATAGCTGCCCGATACAAAATGTAAAAACAGCCAACCTAATGGTATAATGGCAATACCCCAGTAAAATCGGGAAGTATCTAACAAACTCCAGCTAAAGGCATAGCCTTCTATTGCCACTTTGCGGTAAAGGAAAAAAAGCGCCCAAGTAACCAATGCTGCCAAATAATCAAACAGCACATACAATACAATGCCTGTTACTTTTGCGCGGCGCATTAGTGTAAGCCGGTTGGGGGGTATAGCGGTAATTGCCGGCGTGGTTTTTTCGGAGTATAAAGTGTAGCTTACAGACAAGGGAAATCTGTTTTTAGTTTAGGTATAAAATTTTTATATTGTCCCAGAAATAAGAAGCCTGGGTTACGCTGCCGGGTAATTCACCTTTAAAAAGGATTTGAATGTTTTTGAAACCTTGCAGGTTTAGGTTACTCACGGTTTCGGTAAGGTCTATGTAAATTTTGTTCCACTCGGTTTTTCGGTTCACAAACAATTGTGGCAGTATGGCTATGTTTCCGCTTATGTCGGTTCCTTTAACCGCTACTAAGAAAGACTCATCACATTTGTAGTTCATTTCGAGGTAAACGGCTATTTTATTGCCCGGCAGGGTATAACTTTCAATAGTGCCTATTTCAAAAAATGGATTTACCTCATTTATGGTAAGGGTGGCAGATCGGTTGCCTTCAAACACTAAATTGGGGTTAGTGGTAAGGGTAAGTTGGGTAAGATTGGGGTTAGTGTCGGCAAATCCGTTACCCACTTCAAAATCGGCTATAAGGGCAAATGCCGTAGAAGCGCTATAGCGCACTAAACTGTTTCGGGATACCGTTTCTTCGGGTGCTAATTGTATGTTAAAAGTATCGGCAGCATAAAACGGGTAAATAGAGCGCGTGGCAGAAATGCCATTGTTCATAATACCTGCGCGGAGGGTAATTCTTGCATTGCCTTCTTCCAGCACCGGCACCGATGCAGGCAGTTCATACACACCCAAAGACTGCGAATTGACAAAAACCCATACGTTTTTGATATTGTGCGATGCGCTTCCCTGCCCGCTTTGCGTTAGCAGTTGCATGGTTGGTATATTAAGGTAAGCTGGGATAGTGGAGGTATCGGTACAAGAGCTAAACCATATACCTGCTGCCATGAGCAAGGCAAAAAAGGGTGATATGGTTTTTTTTGCGTACATATAACAAAAATCGGGATAATTAAAGGGTGAAAAATGGCTGTGTATGGTGAAAACTAACTGTTAGTCATTGCTTCCATTACCCGATAAGCAAGCTCAATAGAGCGCAATCCGTCTTCAATAGGCACTTCTTCGGGTGTATTATGTAAGATGCTTTCGGCAAATAAGGTAAGTTCCATTTTAATGGCATTAACCGGTTCAATGGTTGGTTTATTAAAGAGTAGGAATTTGGGGTTTTGGGTTGCATCGGGGTATATTTCAAACGAAGGAAAATTTTTGTGGGGCTGGTTTGCTAATTGAACTATTTCGGTTTGTTTTTCTAAAAAATCAATACTGATATAAGCATTTGGCTGAAAAATGCGGGTTTTGCGCATATTTTTGAGCGATAGCCTGCTGGCAGTTAGGTTAGCAACACAGCCACCGGCAAACTCAATTCGGGCATTAGCAATATCGGGCGTAGATGAAATAACCGCTACGCCATTGGCTTTTACCTCTTTCACTTCGTCTTTTACCAGCGACAGCAGTATATCAATATCATGTATCATTAAATCAAGCACTACCGATACATCAGTGCCGCGAGGGTTAAACTGTGCTAAACGATGTGTTTCAACAAATTTTGGTTGCAACGGCAGGTGTTTAATGGCTAAAAAAGCAGGATTGAACCGCTCCACATGCCCCACTTGTGCCTTAATGCCGGCTTGTCTTGCCATTTGCACCATAGCAAGGGCTTCGTGCGGCGTTCCGGCAAGGGGTTTTTCTACAAAAAAATGTTTGCGGTGCGCTACAGCCAATCGGGCGGTTTCAAAGTGGTAAATAGTGGGGGTAACTATATCTGCCGCATCAATCTGCTGCATCAATTGAGCAGCATCGGCAAATCGGGTTACATTGTATTGGGCGGCTACTTGTTCGGCATTATGGTCATCGGGGTCATAAAAACCTACCACATCGTACTGAGGAATTTCTTTGAGCAATTTTAAGTGAATTTTACCCAAATGCCCAGCGCCAAATACGCCTACTCTCAACATAGCTTCTTGTTTAGTTGAACAAAAACAATGCAAAGGTAGCATTTAATTTGGGCAAACCCGACCAAAACGGGCATTATTGGCGCTTGAATGCCAAGGCAGGCTGCCAATTGCGGAGAATGTGCCGGAAAATGGTTAATTTTGTCCCAATTTTTTGGGTAAACCAACTGTACTACCGCGGTAGTTACCCAAATTGATTTCATAATTTCTTTTAATTCTGATGAAAAAAGTTGCCTTTTACACACTTGGTTGCAAACTCAATTATTCTGAAACCTCAGCAATGGGCAGGCTGATGGCTGATAACGGATTTGAAACCGTACTGTTTCACCAGCAACCCGATGTATATGTTATAAATACCTGCTCTGTAACCGATAACGCCGATAAAAAATGCCGGAAAGTAATAAAAGAAGCCCTCAAATACTCGCCCAATGCCCGCATAGTGATAGTGGGTTGTTATGCACAGCTAAAACCACAGGAAATTGCCCAAATACAGGGGGTGGACTTGGTGCTGGGCGCTGCCGAAAAATTTAATATACCCGCCCATTTGCAAACCCTAACCTATGAACCAAAAGGGGCAGGCAGGTTTGTAGCCGGCAATATAAAAGAGGTAAATATTTTTACCGGCGCTTACTCCATAGGCGAGCGCACTCGTTCTTTTTTGAAAGTGCAAGACGGCTGCGATTACAAATGCGCTTTTTGCACCATACCCCTTGCAAGGGGAGCCAGCCGAAGCAATACCATTGCTAATGTGGTACGTAATGCCCACGAAATAGTGGAAATGGGGGTAAAAGAAATAGTACTGACCGGGGTAAACATAGGCGATTATGGTAAACAACTGCCCGATGGTGAACCCGAAGTTACTTTTTTTGACTTAGTGCAAGCCTTAGAGCAAGTGCCCGTACCTCGCATACGCATTTCGTCTATAGAACCCAATTTGCTTACCAATGAAATTATAAATTTTGTGGCAAAATCTAACAGGTTTATGCCACATTTTCACATTCCGCTACAATCGGGCTCCAACAAAATACTGCGCCTTATGCGCCGCCGTTATGCGCGCGAGCTGTATGCCGAGCGCGTGGCTGCCATTAAACAACTAATGCCGCATTGCTGCATAGGGGTTGATGTAATTGTGGGTTTTCCGTCCGAAACGCACGAAGATTTTTTAGATACCTACAATTTCCTGAACCAATTAGACGTATCCTACTTGCACGTATTTACCTACTCAGAGCGCGCCAATACCCACGCCCTCACCATTGAGCCTGCCGTGCCAATGGCAGTAAGAAACGAGCGCAGCCGTATGCTCCACATTTTATCTGACAAAAAACGCCGCCATTTTTACAGCCAACACTTGCATACCACCCGACCCGCCCTGTTTGAAGCCGAAACAGACGGTAACACCATGTACGGTTTTACCGATAACTACATTAAAATTACTGCTCCATACGACCCGCTATCGGTAAACGAAATTTGCCCCGTGCGCCTAACCCATCTGCTGCCCGATAACCTTATGCTAATAGAACACGCAGCAGAGGAGGTAAGGCATTGGTAGGGTGCGGTAAACATCATTACCCTTGCTTTTTCAGATTGTTTACCCCTGCTAATCTGTCATTACTTTGTCTTCTTTTTGGGTTTTGACCATTTTTTTTACACGCAAAAACACAATTCTAAACATAATGGGTAACTTTAACCCAAATTTTGCTTCAGTTCACCGTACTTAAACTTAATTACCCGCATGGACAAAAAACTCATTAACCGTTTAGCCGTTACCATAGAAAAAATAAACTACCTGTATCGCAACATACGCAAGCGCGAAGAAAACATGCAAAAGTTGGAGCTTGCGCTCCTCAAAAAATACGTAACCGAACTCTACGATGGCTTAGTAGAAGTGGAGTTAGAACTAAAGCAAGACGGTGCCTCCGGCTTAGACCTGCATCCGTTAGAACACAGAGAGCAACAAATTATAGCCCGAGCCAAAGAAGAACAAATAACTCCCAAGCCTGAAGCACAATATACAGCGCCGGTTGTTGAGGCAAAGCCCGAGCCGGAAATAGTAATACCCACGCCCGAACCTCAGGTAGATGCTGTTCCTGAGCCCGAAGAAGAACCCGAAGTTATTGTATTGCCAGAACCGGTAGAACTGCCCGAACCCGAACCGGTTGCCACCATCTTTTCTGTACCACAACAAGAAGACGAAGATGAAACAGACGATGCAGCAACTGCTTATATGCACACTTTTAGGCACAAAACAGACGAAAGCACTCCAATTGCACCGCCGGCAGTACAAGAAGAAGAAGAAATTATTGTGGACGCAGAGGGAGCAATAAAAACACAAATTTTGTCTGATTTACAAAAATCGCAAATTCTACAGCAGACTAACTTAGACGATTTTGATGATACAGACGAAACAGTAGCAATGGAGCTGAACGATGTGCTGGGTAAACAAGCAAAAGAACTAACCGTTGCCGAAAAATTTGCTGCCGGTAACGGCGGTGCAGATTTTGCCATAGGCGCTTCGCAGCGAACTACCTATATTAACCACCTATTTGGAGGCGATGAGGAAGCATACGACCACGCCATTGATGACCTTGCCACTTCTAAGGGTTATATAGAAGCGCTAACTTACGTAAATCTTAACCTCCGCTACGACTATAAATGGGACGACCATGACCCCATAGTGCGCGAGTTTTTAGACATCATTAAAGCGAAGTTTTTAGGTAAATTTTCGGGCAGCTAAGGCACACAGCCTCCCACTCGTAAGCCTTTTATTAAACCCCTTGCCATGCCGCTTGCTGTATTGTATGCCGATGATGACTTAATAGCGGTAAATAAACCCAATGGCTTATTGGTTCATAAAACATCTATAGCTGCTGATGCTACCGAGTTTGCCCTGCAATTAGTACGCAACCAAACAGGCAAACACGTATATCCCGTTCACCGGCTCGACCGAGCTACATCGGGTGTGTTGCTCTTTGCATTTTCTCCGCCCGTACAGGCAGCCCTTAATACTGCTTTTGAAAACCGGCAAATTCAAAAAACCTATCTTGCTACGGTAAGAGGCTTTACCCCCCAACACGGAACTATAAACCGCCCCCTAAACAAAGACCCGCAAAGCCCCCGATTGGAAGCCATTACCCTTTACAAAAGGCTTGATACCATAGAGTTGCCCTATCAAATGGGTAATTACCCTTATGTGCGTTACTCATGGGTAAGTATTCAGCCACTTACCGGACGTATGCACCAAATTCGCAGGCACTTTAACTTCATAAACCACCCGGTTGTAGGAGACCTCCCACATGGCGACTACCGCCACAATCATCTGTTTAGAGATGTATTTAATTGCCCATTTCTATTGCTGCACGCTTATGATATTTCTTTTCTCCACCCCATAACCGGTAGTTCCCTTAGCATTACCGCACCGTTGCAAGAACCTCTCCAAAATATATGTAACCGGTTTGGTTGGGAATTGCCCGCTTAAACAAATTTCCAAAATAAATTTAAGCCTAAACCAAAACAGGGTAAAATTAGTTTGTTATTTTTACATTGTAACCCCAACTGTCAGTCAGCTAAACAACTTTTATGTCTTATATAACCATAGTTTTGAAAGACAGTACCACCGGCAAAGAGGTGGATATAGAACTGCCCGATAATGTTACCATAAAAGAGCTTTTGCCCGCCATAACCCAGGCATTAGGCATTGATTATGCAGAACAAAGACAACTCCAAAACCGAACCCAGGCATTTGACTACCTCGAAAATGATACGCTTCGGTCTCGCAAAACAAACGAAAATGACTTGTGCATTTTGAAATATGAAACCATTCAGGGTAATAGCTGAATTATGGTTTTATTCATGTTGCACTCCCTTATACTGCAAAAATTGGCAAGCGAAAAAAATATTTATAATTAAATATCATTACTATCTCCCATTCCCTATGCAAATAGCCAACCCCATATACGATGTGGTATTTAAATACCTGATGGAAGACAGTAGAGTGGCAAAACTGCTGCTTTCTTCCATTATAGGTGAAACCATAGAAGAACTAACTTTTTTACCCATAGAATTTGCCGGCGATATAGACAGCGAAAAAACAAAAACAAAACGCGAACGCAAGATTATGGTACTAACCGTTTACCGGTTAGATTTTGCCGCAAAAATAAAAACGCCCGATGGGTACAAGCAGGTCATTATAGAAATACAAAAAGCAAAATTTCCTACCGATATCATGCGTTTCCGGCGTTATTTGGGACAGCAGTTTGGCAATCGGGAAAACGTACAACGGATAAAAGTCAACAATAAATACCGAAAAACAGGAACTCCTATAATAAGCATCTACTTTTTGGGGCATAAGTTAGATTACACCACCGCAAGTGTGGTAAAAATAAGCCGTCAATACACCGATTTAATAACCGGCGAAAAAATAGAGGTAAAAGAAAGTTTTATAGAAAGCCTAACCCTTGACAGCTACGTTATACAAATACCCTATTTAACCCAAAAACGCCGGACCGATTTGGAGATACTACTCAGTGTGTTTGACCAATCTAAAATAACAGCCGCCGAGCATCACATACTAAATGTGAATGAAAAAGATTTTCCCGATAAGTATAGACCCATTGTACGCAAACTGCAAGAAGCCATACAAAACGCCGAAATACGCAAAAAAATGGAATTGGAAGACGGCATTATAGACGAGTTGGAAGACTTGGAGCGTGAAATAGAAGACCGCGACCAAATAATAGAAGAAATAACGCAGGAAAAGGAAATGGTAAAACAATCCCTGCTACTTACCGAACTCCAAGCGCGTAAAGCAGAACAAGAAAAGCAAAAAGCCGAACAGGAGAAACAGCAAGCAGAGCAGCAAATAGAACAACTTAGAAATGAGTTAGAAGCGCTACGCAAATTGCTTAAAAACAAAGAGTAGTATTGAAATTTATGTAAGTGCCCCTAAATGCCTCAACAAAATCTATTTACAACCCCTATGCAAATAGCCAACCCCATATATGATGTGGTATTTAAATACCTGATGGAAGACAGTAGAGTGGCAAAACTACTGCTTTCTTCCATTATAGGTGAAACCATAGAAGAACTAACTTTTTTACCCATAGAATTTGCCGGCGATATAGACAGCGAAAAAACAAAAACAAAACGCGAACGCAAGATTATGGTACTAACCGTTTACCGGTTAGATTTTGCCGCAAAAATAAAAACGCCCGATGGGTACAAGCAGGTCATTATAGAAATACAAAAAGCAAAATTTCCTACCGATATCATGCGTTTCCGGCGTTATTTGGGACAGCAGTTTGGCAATCGGGAAAACGTACAACGGATAAAAGTCAACAATAAATACCGAAAAACAGGAACTCCTATAATAAGCATCTACTTTTTGGGGCATAAGTTAGATTACACCACCGCAAGTGTGGTAAAAATAAGCCGTCAATACACCGATTTAATAACCGGCGAAAAAATAGAGGTAAAAGAAAGTTTTATAGAAAGCCTAACCCTTGACAGCTACGTTATACAAATACCCTATTTAACCCAAAAACGCCGGACCGATTTGGAGATACTACTCAGTGTGTTTGACCAATCTAAAATAACAGCCGCCGAGCATCACATACTAAATGTGAATGAAAAAGATTTTCCCGATAAGTATAGACCCATTGTACGCAAACTGCAAGAAGCCATACAAAACGCCGAAATACGCAAAAAAATGGAATTGGAAGACGGCATTATAGACGAGTTGGAAGACTTGGAGCGTGAAATAGAAGACCGCGACCAAATAATAGAAGAAATAACGCAGGAAAAGGAAATGGTAAAACAATCCCTGCTACTTACCGAACTCCAAGCGCGTAAAGCAGAACAAGAAAAGCAAAAAGCCGAACAGGAGAAACAGCAAGCAGAACAAGAAAAGCAAAAAGCCGAACAAGAGAAACAGCAAGCGGAGCAGCAAATAGAACAACTTAGAAATGAGTTAGAAGCGCTACGCAAATTGCTTAAAAACAAAGAGTAAGTTTTACCTCACAACTTCAGCCAAATGCTTCCATCAAGTATTACCTTTAAAAACTATTATTTCATCAATGGGTAGAGCCAGAGATACACGCCTATTGAGCGATTACCAAAAAATATCGGAGTTTACCGCCAAGCGACCCTATGTATGTATTGCAGAGCTGGAGGGGATGCCGCCTGTGGCATATACGTTAGAGTTTTTGCTAAACGGCTATGTAGATGAAACCGGTAAAACCGCAAGAAAGCATTTACTCCGTGTTATTTTTCCCGAACAGTATCCGTTTTCGGTGCCTCCTAAGTTTGTGTTTGTAAATGGATTGTTTCACCCCAACGTGTATAAGAACGGCGATGTATGTCATGGTTGGTATTTGCACAACTGGCATCCGGGCATTCATATAGATGACTTGCTGCTGGATATAGCCAAGATAATATGCTTTAAACCCGATTCATACAACCTAAAAAGTCCTGCTAATTTTGCCTGCGATGCTGAATGGATAGCCGCACACCCTATTCCTGCCGATGAAATTCAACTAACTGAACCCGTAACGCTAACCGGCGCAGTGGTTAGTTTGCCTGCTGAGCCCGATAAGAAAACAACGCCATCACTTGCCAAACAGCAGCCCGAAAAGGGGGCTGAGGCTGATACACCTCACCCCATTAAAGTTAGAATAAAAGCTATCAGAAATTTCCTCACCCGTACCGGCAACTCAAAGTAAAGAATTACTTAACTTTTTTAGTAGTCTTCTTTTTATCGGAGGCAACTTTAATCAGTGCCTTACATTCTTCTAAGGTAATGGTTTTAGGGTCGGCAGTTTTGGGCAGGGTAATGTTTTGCTTACCTGTTTTGATGTACGGACCATACCTGCCATCTAATACAACAATGTTGCCATCTTCAAACACTTGTATGGCATTGGCGGGAATAGAAGTTTTACCGCTCGTCTTTTTTTCGCTTGTACTACCACTTTCGCCGGCAATAAGGGCTTTGCAGTCCTCCAGCGTAAGCGTTTTGGGGTCGGTAGTTTTGGGTATTTTGTAGTTTTGGTCGTTATACTTAATGTACGGACCAAATCTGCCGTTTAATACCTGAATAGCGCCGTCTTCAAAACTTTGGATTATCTTATTTGCTTCGGCAGTGCGTTTTTCGTGAATGAGGTCTATGGCTTCCTGCTCTGTAGTCATGAGCGGGTCGGCAGTTTTGGGTAAACTGTAGTATTTGCTATTGTGCTGTACATACGGACCAAATCTGCCCACACCCACCTTGATGGGTTTACCTTCAAATGTACCGGCTTCGCGGGGTAGGTTAAACAAACTCAGCGCCTGCTCCAGCGAAATGGTGTTAATGGTAAGCGGGGGCATGATAGAAGCAAATTGAGGTTTTTGTTCATCATCGGTAGTGCCTATTTGAATCATTGGTCCAAATTTACCCAATCGGGCAATCACCTGTTTGCCTGTTTTGGGGTCGTTGCCCAATACTTTTTCGCCTGTTTCGCGCTCGGCGGTTTTAAGGGTAAGCTCAATGGCTTCATTAAAGGGGTAATAAAAATTGCCAATTACCTTAGTCCATTGCTGTTTGCCGTTGGCTACTTCGTCAAAGGCTTTTTCAATGTTGGCGGTAAAATCGTAATTAACGATATTTTCAAAATGTTTGACCAAAAAATCGTTCACTATACGTCCTATATCAGTAGGGAATAGTTTGGCTTTTTCAACACCTATTTTTTCTTTGCCCAAAGACGGGGTAATAAGGTTGGGTTTGGTTTCGGCAGGTCCGGTAAGGGTCAGAATTTTGAAAGAACGGTTTTCGCCCTCGCGGTTTTCTTTTACCACATACCCCCTGTTTTGAATAGTGCTGATGATGGGGGCGTAAGTAGAGGGTCGGCCAATGCCGCGCTCTTCTAAATTGCGCACTAAGCTGGCTTCGTTGTATCGGGCAGGCGGGCGTTTAAAGCGCTGGGTAGCCAGCATACTTTTAAGGTCTAAAACCTGTCCTATTTTTAGCGGGGGCAAAATGGTTTCTTTTTCCTCTTTATCATCATCGTCGTCATCTAAGTTGGCGGCAATGTATAATTTCAAAAACCCGTCAAATTTCAGCACTTCGCCGGTGGCTTGCAGTTTGTTGGGCATAGTACTTATGGCAATATCTACAATGGTGCGCTCTAATTGGGCATCGCTCATCTGTGAGGCAACGGCGCGTTTCCATATAAGGTCGTACAGTTTTTTTTCATCGGCATTTTCGCCGGCGGTTCTGTCTTCAAAATAAGTAGGTCTAATGGCTTCGTGCGCCTCTTGTGCTCCTTCCGATTTGGTTTTGTATTGTCGTTCTTTCCAGTATTTGGGTCCGTATTCTTCGGTAATAAGTTTACCCATTGCCTCGCGGGCAGTATCGGATAGGTTAGTAGAATCGGTACGCATGTAGGTTATTTTACCTGCTTCGTATAGTTTTTGCGCTACTTGCATGGTTTTAGCCACCGGAAAGCCCAATTTGCGGCTGGCATCTTGTTGTAGGGTAGAGGTGGTAAAAGGCGGCGAGGGCGATTTTTTTGCCGGTTTTACTTCAATCCCGTCAATGATAAAGGTAGCTCCAATGCACTTTTTAAGGAATTGTTCAGCATCGGGTTCATGGGTAAAGGGTTCGGCAAGTTCGGCTTTTAAAATGGTTTGTTTGCCGGCTGCGTCTTTAATATAAAAGTTGGCAGTTACTTTAAAGTGCGAAGTAACGTTAAACTGTTCTATTTCGCGCTCGCGCTCTACAACCAGCCGCACCGCTACCGATTGCACCCTGCCTGCGCTGAGTACGCCGGTTCGGGCTATTTTGCGCCACAAGATTGGAGAAATTTTAAAGCCCACCAACCGGTCAATTACCCGGCGTGCTTGTTGGGCATCTACCACATGTCGGTTTATGGTGCGCGGGTTGGCTATGGCTTTTTGTATGGCAGGTTTGGTAATTTCATGAAAAACAATGCGTTTAGTCTTTTTTTCATCTAAACCAAGTACCTCGCACAAGTGCCAAGAAATAGCCTCGCCTTCGCGGTCTTCGTCGGTGGCAAGCCATACTTCTTTAGAAGATTTAGCTAATCGGGTAAGTTCTTTTACCGTTTGTTGTTTATCATCGGGTATTATGTAGGTAGGGGTGAAGTTATTGCTAATATCAATGGCATTGTCTTCTTTGGGCAAATCTCTTATGTGTCCTTTGCAAGAAACCACCTGATACTTATTACCTAATATCTTTTCTATGGTTTTTGCTTTGGCAGGCGATTCTACAATGACTAAGTTTTCTGTCATAAGGCTTTGTTTTTTTCTGCAACGGCAAAAATTACTGCTTTAAATAATTTGCCAACACAGATTTACAATATGAATTATGTTTTGTTTGAGCCGCAAAGATAGGCTAAACAGTGCAAAATACCAAATAATTTTGCTTTTATTGCAAGATGTAACCTGTTTTAGCAGTCTTGGAGCAAAATAAAAAGCCTTGTTGGAACATTCACCAACAAGACTTTTGTAACGTTGTAGCGAGGACGGGAATTGAACCCGTGGCCTCCGGGTTATGAATCCGACGCTCTAACCATCTGAGCTACCTCGCCAATTGCGGCGCAAAGGTACTGCTTTGTTTTAAAATGCGCAATGCCTGCGCTGCTATAAATTTCAAAATGGTCAATTTTGTTCCCTGAAAGGGGGCATTAAAATGCTATGCCAAAAGTGATTTCGGTATTAAACTCTAAGTTTTTGAGTTTTATAGACGATGGATTGGAGCTTAAATTATCTAATACCTCATTTTTAAATTGCGAAAAACCGAGGCTGGCTTCGCCCCCGATGCGGAAAATGCGAAAAAGCCGCAGGTTTAATCCTCCCAACAAACTAAATCCGGCGCTTACACTGCCGTTGTCTATTTGTTCTACTATGTTATTGAAATTGTTTTTTACCTTGTCTTTTCCGTTTATGGTTACCGGCACAAAAACGCCTAAATATGGGGTGAGCATTCCGGTGCCAAAGTGTTTTTCTAAGCCTATGTAAGAGGTAATGCTTTCGCGCACTACATCGTAATTGGTTGATAAGGCATCGTCAAAGGAGTATTGCAGTTTATCTAAACCGGCACCCAGCCTAAATGCCCATTGGTTGCGGTCAAATATGCGCAGGTTTACCGAAAAAGAGGTTTCGCCGGTGTAGTTTACGTCTGTACTATCTAAGCCGCTTACTTTGTTAATGCCAAATGCCTTTACATTGCCTATTAAACTTACCCGTTGGCTGCGTTGGGCTTGGGCGTTTGATTGCAAAAAAACAAACAAAGTAAGAGCAACTAAAATATACCACCTGTTCTTTTGTACACTTTTCATGCGTTTATTTAGTTAATGGAGTAATACAATATAGAAACTTGAGTTAGACTGTTAAAGTTGCCCAAAATTTAATTGTCCACAAAAAAAATATTGCTGCCCTATGATGAAGATTGCATCAGAGAAATGAATTTTTGGCAAGGTTTTTGGTTTAATGTAGTCAAGCCTTATACTACTGTTCAAACACCCTTGCCAAATGAAACAACATATTCCACTTTTTCCGAGTTGGTTGCTCACAATGCTTTTGATAGTTGGCTTACCTTTTATGGCAGCCCTTGCCAGGAGCTTACCCCCCGAACTGCCGGTAGCCAATAATGACCAAGCAAACACCCTCCAAAATACTTGGGTTTCTATACATGCCATTTCAAACGATTCGGGCAGCGCTATTTTTTTACATACCATACCCACTCAACCCGCTAACGGCACTGCCCAAATTTTACCGGGTAAAACCAATGTGCTTTATACGCCCAATCCGGGGTTTATAGGTACTGATTCGTTTCCTTATGTTATTCGGGATTATTATGGCGAAACGGCTACTGCCGTTATCACTGTTACCGTTATTACATCGGGGCAGTTGGGGGCGGTTAATGTAGCGCCTACGCCTATTTACGGGTTGGAGTTTTGCACCCAGCCGCTTACGCCGGTGGTTATTTGTGAATCGTGGACTGACCCAAATGGTCATGCATGGGAAATAGATATTGACCAAAGTTATACCACTTTTCATTGCAGTTTAATAGCTCTGAACGACTCGTGCCTGCGCTATACGCCGCTACCGGGTTTTGTGGGTACCGATACCATTAGCATTGTGGTATGCGATAACCAAATGCCTTCGCTATGTTCTACCTCCACAGCTTTAGTGTATGTGGGCTGCGTAACTCCCCAAGCCAACCCCGATGTGGTGGCTATAACTAACGCTGCTACTGTTATAAATGGTTCTACCATAGGCGGCGGCGGGCTATCGGGCGCATTATTGCCGGTGGTAAACAATGATGAAGCCTTTTGTAGTACTTCTTTATCGCTTGCGCAAATAACGGTTGCACCGGAGCATGGTACTGCGGTGTTGAGTGGCGGACAAATTTTGTACACCCCAATATCGGGCTATAGCGGACCCGATGTGTTGCAGTATTCAGTATGCAACAACTGTGGCGCGTGCCACAGTACTACGGTAAACATTGTTGTAAGCGGAAGCTCATCGGGCAATTGTACCATAGCCGAAGCTGTTTGTACGCCACCTTTTAACACTATTCAAATATGCCCCACTTTTTGCGAGGTGTCTAATGCTACTTTGGGAGCCATTAATGTATCTATAAACGGCGCAGGCAGCGTAACGCCATCGGGCTCAAATTGTTTTACCTATACCACTTCTACTGTATTTACCGGCACCGATATTATTACCTTTTCGGCCTGCGATGCATTGGGCAATTGCAGTACCAATACCACCACCGTTACCATTAGCGCCGCTTGTGGCGGCAATAACCCGCCCTTAGCGGTAAACGATAATTTTGTGGCTTTGCCCGCCGAAACCCTGTTGCTCAACGTACTGAGCAATGACAATGACCCCGATGGGCAATCCCTTGCCATTACCCAACTCCTAACCGATATAACCTGCGGCACGGTGAGTATAGTGGGCAACCAACTACTTTATACAGTAGGCGATACTTGCACCATAGGCGATTGTTTTGAGTACATCATTTGCGACAACGGCAGCCCCGCACTTTGCGATACGGCTAAGGTATTTATAGAAATTCAAAGCGTACAGCCGCCCTGCAATTTTGAAACCGACTATTGCTCTGCCCCTATGCAGCCGGTGCAAATATGCGTGGAGTTTTGTAATGTGCCCAATGCGGTTATTACCGGCGCTAATACTACCTTTAATTGCAGCCTAAACATTCAAACCGAAACGTGCTTGCAATATATAGCCTTGCCGGGTTATGTGGGTACCGATGTGGTAGAAATTACCGGCTGCAACCAACTGGGGCAGTGCGAAACCGTTACCGTTTATGTGCATGTGGGTTGTACTGCCCCACAAGCTGTAAATGACTCTACTACACTTACCAATACCGGCAATGACGTGCCCGTAAATGTGCTGACAAATGATACCCATATTTGTAACGAACCCTTAACGGTGCAGCCGCTCATTAATCCTGTGCATGGTACCATACAGGTAAATGACAACCAAACCATCAGCTATTTGCCGCAAACGGGCTTTTCGGGCACCGACCAGTTTACCTACCTTGCCTGCGTTAACTGTACTACCGGAACGCTTTGCGACACGGCAGTGGTTATACTAACCGTTTTGCCCGATGCAACTACTCCCCTAACAGCACAGCCCGATGTGGCTACTACGCCGCAGGGAACGCCTGCAACTATTAACGTTTTAAATAACGACACCGGAAGCGGATTGAGTGTTACCGCCGTTAGCCAACCCGCCAATGGTACGGTGGTTATTAATGCAGGAACTACCCTTACCTACACGCCCAACCCCGGTTTTGCAGGCACCGAAACCTTTACCTACACCGTTTGCGATGTATTGGGCAACTGCCTTACCGAAAACGTGTTTATAACAGTTACGCCTTCTGCCGTAAATTTGCCGCCTGTGGCAAACAACGATACGGCCAATACGCTGCAAGATACGCCGGTGCAAATACCCGTTACCAATAACGACGCTGACCCCGATAATGCTCTTGCACAACTTACCGCCACCATTACCAATCCGCCCAATTCAGGTACGGCTGCGGTGGGCGCAAATAACGTGGTTACTTACACCCCCAATGCCGGTTTTACAGGCGCCGATGTTTTTACCTATAACTTGTGCGACCCCGCAGGTTTGTGCGATGAGGCTACCGTTACTATTTTAATAGTTGCCGATTTGCCGGTTAATGCCCAGCCCGATTTGGTATTTACCACCCTTAATACGCCCGTTTTGTTTAATGTGCTCGCCAACGATTTGGGCGATGCCATAACCGTTTCACAGGTTACCGTTTTGCCAATAAACGGTAGCATTGTATCTTTTGACCCCGTATCGGGCGAGGTGAATTACCAACCCAACCCGGGCTTTTTAGGCAATGATTATTTTGTTTATCAAATTTGTAATCCCGATGGTTTCTGCGATAGCACTTTGGTAAGCATTACCGTTCAAGTGCCCATGATTAACCATCCGCCCACACCTAATAACGATGTGGCACAAACCTTGGTGAATACACCGGTTTCTATACCTGTTTTGATAAATGATACTGACCCCGATAACCAACCTCTGAGCATTGCCCAAATTGTTACGCCGCCCCAAAACGGCACAACCACCATAAATGCCAACGGCACTATTACCTACACCCCCAACCCGGGTTTTGCCGGCTGCGATGTATTTACCTACTCCGTTTGCGACCCCCTTGCTGCCTGTGCTACTGCCCAGGTAGGTGTGCAGGTGGGTAATACCAATTGCCTTAACCAGCCACCCTTAGCTGCCAATGATCTTGCCACTGCTACCGAAAATGTGCCGGTGGTTATTTTGGTCTTAAACAATGATGTTGACCCCGATGGCAGCATTGCTACCTTAACCCTTGCCGCCAACCCTTACCATGGCGCTGTAACTACCTTGCCCGGCAATACAGGTTTTGTTTATACCTCAAACGATGATTTCATTGGTACCGATTTCTTCCCCTATATTATTTGCGATAACGGAACGCCGGCACTTTGCGATACGGCTTATGTAACCATAACCGTACTACCCAACCAAATACTGGCGCAACCCGATGTTTTTTATACATCTGTAAACGTGCCCATTTCGTTTAACGTTCTTACCAACGACAGCGGCACTGCCATTCAGGTAACGCAGGTTTTTGGCGGACCCGATTTTGGCGCCTTGTCTGTAACGCCCGGCACCAGCACAATAGCTTATACGCCTAATCCGGGTTTTACCGGTACCGATTACTTTGAGTACCAAATTTGCGATGTAGTGGGCAGTTGCGATATTACCTTAGTAACCATTATTGTGCAGCCCATTTCCACTGCCAATTTGCCGCCGGTAGCGGTAAATGATATGGCTAACACGCTTATTAACACACCGGTAAGTATTATAGTACTGGCAAACGATTACGACTCTTTTGGCGGTACAACCATTACCGTACAAAACACCTTGCCTGCTTTGCCTGATAACGGCACGGCTACCGTAAACACCAATGGTACTGTTACTTATACACCCCAAACCGGTTTTACCGGAACCGACCAGTTTCAATATACCATTTGCGACAACGGCATACCGGTTCTTTGCTCCACCGCTACGGTGGTGGTTACTGTTGGCTCAGAAGACCCCGCCAACCAGCCGCCCAATGCGGTAAACGACCAAACCGTAACCACCCTCAATACCCCAATTGTGATACCGGTATTAACCAACGATACCGACCCCGATGAAGACCCCCTCGCCATTACTTGGGTGAGTATGCCGGCTTATGGTACTGCACAAATAAACCCCGGCGGCAACGTAACTTACACACCCAATACTAATTTTATAGGCAACGATTATTTTGCTTACACTATTTGCGACAACGGCACACCAGCCCTATGCGATACTGCATACGTAAGCATTTTTGTGGATACCGATGAGTTGATTTTTACCGCCGAAACCCCCGAAAATACCCCCATTACCCTCTGCCTTACCAATTTAATGCCTACCGTAAACGTAGATACGGTGGAGGTTACTGCTATACCGGCAAACGGCGGGGTGGTGCTGATAGACAATTGTGTGCAATATACGCCTAATACCGGTTTTACCGATACCGATACCTTTACCCTGCTGGTTTGTACGCCCCAAGGCAATTGTATTACTACCGTGTTTTACATAACCGTGCTGGAAGTAAACGAGCCGCCCATAGCTATAAACGATACCGCTACTACCCAACAAGATACACCCATTGTAATAGATGTATTGGCTAACGACTCTGACCCCGATGGCGATGCCATTACCGCCGTTGTCATAACGCAGCAACCGGCAGTATCGGGTGCTACCGTTTCCCTTGATTTAACCACCCTTGAACCACTTTACACGCCGGCTTCCGGTTTTTCGGGCATTGATTCTTTTGCCTATATCATAACTGATGCAACCGGCTTGAGCAGCAATACGGCTTGGGTGATTATTACCATAAACGGACTGCCTCCTCAGCCCTTAAACATTGCAGCGGTAAACGATACTGCTACTACCGATGTAAATATGCCCATAACCATACCCATTTTAGGCAACGATACCCTGCCGCAGCCGCAGCCCGTAGTTGCCATTACCCTGCTTAGTTTTCCGCAAAACGGCTCGGCAGTGGTAGAACCGGTAAGCGGCAGCATTACCTACATTCCAAATGTCAATTTTGTTGGCGCAGATAATTTTGATTACATCATTTGCATACCCGATGGGCAAGGCGCTTCGGTATGCGATACTGCCACCGTGTTTATTGCCATACTGCCCGATACAACTGCCTGCATATTGGGTTTTGCACAGGGTTTTTCGCCCAATGGCGATGGTACAAACGAAACCTATCTTATTACCAATGCCGAGTGCTACGAAGCCAACCTGCCCGAACTGACCATTTTTAACCGATGGGGCGATGTGGTATATGCTGTAAAAGGCTATACCAACACGCTTGCTTGGGACGGCACTTGGAATGGTAGAGGCGAAGACGTTCCCGACGGCACCTATTTTTACCTGTTTGACCCCAAAACGGGCAACCAAAACGACCTCAAAAGCGGTTTCATAGAGCTACATAGATAAATAAGGCTTGTTAGTGTGTTTGAACATTAGGGCAGCTCCCCACAAAACGGGCTGCCCTTTATTTTTGGGGTTGTTTTTTATTGATATTTATTTTTATGTATGTAAGTAGTAAATTTTTTTGTATCAGGTTGTAGGCGAAAACATCGGGCAGTACTATTTACCTGTTCCCACCTTATCGGCAAAGACCAAAAAATCGCTAAGAATAGACAGCATGTTTTTTCGGAGGGTAGGGTTGTTTATGCAATCGTACAGCGGGTTGGTATTGCCGGGCAAGGGGGTAAACAGGGCTTCGGGTTCTGTATGCAGGGCAACCGGAGCGGTGTACCATTTACCGGCTCTGAATAAATATCGGTTTTCTTCATTTATAAAACAAATTTGGTTGTATTTGTATTGTGGCAGGGTTTTACCGTGGTTGTTATACCAATAGCTTTGCATTACCGGAACTGAGGCCTGGGGTTCGAGCAGCAGTGAGGGCTGATTGGTATTAGCGCCGGCGGCATGTAAAAAAGTATGGTATAAGTCTTTGGTATTGATGGCAATATCGGTAGTAGCCGAGCGGTGGTGGTAGGGGGGTAAAATAAATAGTGGCACCCTGTTTCCGGCTTCGGTAACATTAGAAAAATGGTATAGCCAGCCTTGGTCGCCAAAATTTTCGCCGTGGTCGGCACAAAAAGCCAGTAAAGTGTTTCTTTCGTGGTGCATTTCGCAGATAAAGGCATCAACTGAGGGGGCAATCAGTTCCCAGCTTTTGCGTTGTCGGTGCCTTAATGTTTGCAACATATCGGGCTTTATATTAAGTTTACCGGTTTTCAGGAACGTTTGGTTTAGGGCATGAAACAAACCCATTATTTCCCGAAACTTATTGATGATGCCGGGCGAAAGCATGTGAAATGTAGGCGCTACATGATACGGAAAATGCGATTCCATGAGGTTCACAAATATGAAACTCTTTTTACCTAATTTTTCGTTTTGCTCTATAATTTGCCTTGCTTGGTTAAAAGTATCTTCATGGGTAAACTGAAGCCATGTTTTGTTAGCTTCTATATCTTCCGACATTTTAGACACAAGCATATCTTTTGAAAACAACATGCGCCTTATTCGGGGTTTGCCTATTAGTACCAAAAACTGTTGAAGCCGGTTAAATTTTGCGGGTACTATTTTCCATGTTTTAATAACTTGGTCAAAACCTCGGTGTAAGCCAAAAATTTCGGTAGTAGCAACATTGGCAGTAACCTGATAGGTTTCGTAGCCTAATTCTTTCAGTTTTTGGGCAAGTGTGGGCACATTAGCCGAAACATAACGGGTTTGGCTGGTAGCGCCGTGCTGGTGAGGCATGAGCCCGGTAAACAAAGATGCGGTGGCGGGTAGTGTCCAACAGCCGCTGCTGCGGGCTTGGGTAAACTGAAGGGCGTTTTGAAGGGTGTAAGGCAGGTTAATGTTGTTGTTGGCATAAACCGAGTCGTACCTAAGACTATCGGCTACCAATAATATGATGTTTTGTGGGGAGTGCATGTTTGTGGTAAATGAGGCTGGAGTAAACAAAGGCGCAAAGATAAACAGAAGAATAAAGCGCAAAACAGCTATTTCACTCTATTAACTTTTACCCCTTGTGGCAGGCTTAACCTTTTTGTTACCAAAAGGTAGCAAATAATTAAAGCAAGGGCAACCTAACATGGCTATTTTTGCAAAAAAATTTTATGCCCATCAAACTTATCGGGAGCTTTTTTGTCATTATTGCCTTGCTACAGGTTTCGTGTTTGCAGGTTAGGCGTGTGCCTTCTTACCCATTAGATGTTTTAACATTGGAAAGCGGCAATAGTGAGGGTAATTGCAACAATGGTTTATGGCAACACATTCATAACCCTGCAAGGCTGATAATTATAGAACCTTGTGTTACCCTTACCGGAAAAGTAAAAGGTGTTCATACCTCGCCCGATGGCGATATTCACCTACGAATAGCAATGGACAGGAATACCCGATTGCCTATCAATTTTTACAACTACATTGCAAGAGGCGGCTGCATAGTTGCCGAAATTATATGCGGTAAACCGGCTAAGAGCAGCAAAGGTAAAATTAGTTGCATGGGTTACCAAAATGCCCTTACCATACCCAAACGGGGCAGCAGTGTTAGCATTACCGGCTCTTATGTGCTGGATACCAATCATGGCTGGCGCGAAATTCACCCCGTAACCAAGTTGGAGATTCTTAAATAATGCTTTGGTAGATAGTAGATGGGAATTGACAGTAAACATTCGTAATTCACAATGCCTAATTCATTACCCCTCCCTCCTCGCCAATTTTTTCCAGTACAGATAACCTTGTGCGGCAACAAGGGTGTAAATAACAAACAATAGGGCAAGCAGGTATAATTCTTTATATGCATACAGCCCCACATAAAGCACATCGGTAAAAATCCAGAGGAGCCAGTTTTCCAATATCTTTTGGGCGGTGAGCCAAGTGGCAGTTAGGCTGAGGGCGGTTACCACAGCGTCCCAAACAGGCACATCAGTATCGGTGTAGCGGTCTAAAATGAGGGCAAGTAATGCAGCAAGGCACACCGTAAGCAGCGTTAGTGAGCCAAAAAGCCGGCGGTTTACAAAACCAATATGGTTGCCTTGTTGTTTAGCTGCATTTGCCCAGTTATACCAGCCATATAGAGTAAGGGCAAGGTAAACAAACTGCAAACCTACATCGGCATACAGTTTGGCGTAGTAGTTGAGGTATATAAACAGTAGCACATTTACTAAGCCTATGGGCCAACACCAAACACTGGCGCGTGCCGCTAAAACCACATAAGCAATGCCCGATAGTAAACCGCCAATTTCGTAAATATCCATCGTAATTGCATTTCGGGACAAGTCAGGAACATAATATCGGGTTAATCATCGCGCCGTATTTGAATCTGTCGGGCATCGGTATTTTTGAAAAATACGTACAGTATGGCGGTGTCGTTTAGGTAATTTACGCTTTCTATGGCAATTTGTACCACCTCTACGCCCAGCCGCTCGTTTAAATCAGCTATCAACTCTTGGCGGTGCTTAGGTTTTATGAGTTCTACTTTTTCGTAAATAACCCGTTGCATATACATGGGGTATTTAAGCCATACTACATCTAAGAGCAGCGCTACCCCCAAAATACTGCCATTGGCAATAAGCGCCAAAGCCCAGTTGGCTATATGTACATTGAGGGCGTTAATAACCGCTATGGCTATTACGGCGAACAAGTAAGTCATTTCTTTTATGAATACGGTGGCGGTGCGGTAGCGCAAAATAGAAAACAAGGCAAATAACCCGAAACCAAAACCTACCCCCAGCTCTATATTTACCATAAAATAGCAAATAAAGAAAATGAGGATGTTAAACATTATAAAGGTAAATACATAATCGGTATTGCGGTGTTTGCGGTAGTATATATAGGTAAGCAGCATTACCAGAAGTAGGTTAATGCCTAATTGCAACAACAAAAAAGACACGCCAGCGGGAGGGTTAGATGTTAGTATTTGCGCTGTAAGAGTGGTTGGCGGCATGAGCAAGCTCTATTTTTTCGATTTGTAAAAGTTTGGCTTTGAATTGGTTTTGTTTTATGTTTTGATAGGTAGCTGCCATGCCTACACAGTATTTGCTAAGCGACTGGGGCAGTATATGAAACTGTTTTAAGGCTTCTGATATGCGAGAGTGTTTAAAGGCTGCATCTTGCTTAACCTCTACAATGCAAACATGCTCCCAGTAAACGCTTTTATGCGGCGCATGAAAATGCAACCCAAGGTCAATGGTTACCCTTTCGCTAAAATTTTGGGCTACCAGGGTGGTGCGGAAGTAGTTTATCCACAATACCGGTTCAAACAGTGCAGGTGCAGAGCCGGTTTGCTGTTCAAGGAGTTGAACAGCCGGTTGGTCGAGTTGAGATTTGATGTTGTCTGATTGGGTTCGGGTTTTAATGGTTCTGCCTTTGTTATTTTTTTGTTTTACCTCAAAAAAACTGGTATCGGTATTGGTATAACGGCGGTAGCGCAGTTTATACCGGTTTTGTTTACCGTTGTGGTGGTGCAGGTAAAGGTCAAAATTGGGCGTATCGTAATAAAGTGACTGGTACGGAATACAACGCAGCCCATTCATATCTAAGGCAAAGTAAGCCGAATCGGTATTTTGCAGCAGGTGAGGCAGTAGGTTAGCATCAAAAAAGAACTTGGTATCGGTTCGGTTCATAAGGCTAACCCTGCCCACATCGGGGAGCGAAATAGGCGGCAAACTGTATAAAATTTGTGTAAAAACAGGGTCTTGAGCTATGCCGGGCAGAGCAATGGAGCTATTTTGCAGTTGTATAATATGTTCATGCTGAAACACTGGGCAGGGCAAGGGGGTAATTAAGTGGCAATAATAGCAGATAACCTTCTAAAAAGAAGCACAAAACAGCAACCAAATGGTAAGAATAGTGTAATTTTTTTATTTTTGTCAAGATAAAGACGGAAAATGGGCAAAACCTAAAACAGTAGTTATGCCTGTGTAGGCGGACCGCCAAAATCTATGGGCGGAAAATCATCGGGCTGCATACTATCTTGTATCAAACCATGTACCGCTTCAAATTTCATTACGTTTTCGCCTAAGGCACGCAGCAGGCGTTTGGCGTGCTGAGGGGTGAGTACTATTCGGGCTTTTACCTTAGCCTTTGGCACACCGGGCATCATGCGCACAAAATCTATCACAAACTCAGAGTTGGAGTGGGTAATAATGGCTAAATTGGAGTAAATGCCTTCTGCCACATCGTCTGTTAGTTCAATGCTGATTTGGTTTTTTCTGTTTTTGGGTGGTTCCATAACTACTGTTTTTGATGCTGAATTATACAAGCCGATTAAAAAAACGCCTAAAAGTAGGAATAAAAAACCGATATTGCTCTTTGTTTGTTTAATTACGTACAATTTCTTAACGCCTGCTCGCAGGGGTGGGTTAAACACTGGTTTATATGAGCGAAACATCGGTAATACAGCGCGTGGGTATTGAGGGCATGGATTGCAGCAATTGTGCATTGGGCATTAAAAGGTATTTAGAAAAAAAAGGTTTGCAGCAGGTGGAGGTGAGTTTTGCCAATGCCGAAGCCAGTTTTGAACTATCCGATAACCTAACTTATGAGGAGGTAGTGAGCGGCATAGAAAAGCTGGGGTATCATGTAGTAGAAGAATCTGATGAAACTGCCGAGGCTGCCGAAACACCCGAAAAAGGCTGGTCAGCAATAGAGTGGAAACTTGCCATAAGCGCAGTTTTTACGCTTCCGCTGTTGTTGTCTATGTTTTTACCTTTTGCTGTGCTGCACCAGCCGGTGGTGCAAATGTTGTTGTGTTTACCGGTGTTTATCATTGGAGCGCATCATTTTGGCGGCAGCGCTTTTAAATCTTTGCGTACCGGCATTCCTAACATGGACGTGCTGATTATTATAGGCACTTCGGCGGCGTTTTTGTATAGCCTTATTGGGCTTACGTTTGCCTTGGGGCATAATTTTATGTTTTGGGAAACGGCGGCTACCATTATTACCTTAGTTTTAACCGGCAATGTAATAGAGCATAGGTCGGTTAGGCAAACCGGCTCTGCCATACGCGAGCTTAGCAAGCTGCAACCTGCCACTGCCCGGCGCATTAAGATTGACCCCCAAACGGGCAGCGAAACCGTAGAAGAAGTGAGCGCCAAAAGCATACGCGTAGGGCAGGTGTTTTTGGTAAATACCGGCGACCGTATTCCTACCGATGGGGTGGTTATTTGGGGCAGCGGCGGCGCTAACGAAGCCATGATGACCGGCGAGAGCTTGCTCATAGAAAAAGGCGAAAACTCAGCGCTCATTGGCGGCTCAGTATTAGAAACCGGAAGTCTTAAAATGCGCGCTACCAAAGTGGGTAAAGATACCGCCCTTGCCCAAATTATTGAATTGGTAAAACGGGCGCAGGCAAATCAGCCCCCTATTCATAAACTTGCCGACCGCATCAGCGCGGTTTTTGTGCCTTTGGTGCTGCTTATTTCGGCGCTTACTTTTTTGGGTGGCTATTATCTGTTTGCTATCGGGTTTACTCAGGCTGCACTCAATGCCATTGCGGTATTGGTTATTTCGTGCCCCTGTGCTATGGGTTTGGCTACGCCCACTGCCCTTACCGTAGGATTGGGCAGGGCTGCCAAAAACGGTATTTTGGTTAAAAGCGGCACTGTGCTTGAAACCATAGCCAAAGCCCAAACGGTGGTGTTTGATAAAACCGGCACGCTTACTACCGGCTTGTTTACCCTCCAAAACCTGCATACCACCCTGCCGCAGGAGGAGTTTAAGAGCATTTTGCTGGGCTTAGAGCTACACTCTGCCCACCCCCTTGCTAAGGCTATGGTGCAGGCGTTAGCCTCCCAACACACGCCCTTACCCTTAGCCGAAGTTACCGAACTAAAAGGCATGGGTATAATGGGTAAAGATGAACAAGGAAATACGTATATGGCAGGCTCATACAATATAGCCGATGAATTTACCACCGATAACACGCACAATGTGTATGTGCTGAAAAACGGCAACTTGGTAGGCTGGGCTGATTTGGCAGACGAAATAAGACCCGAAGCTGCCGATACTATCCGATTATTACAACATAACAACCTGCAACCTATTTTGCTCAGTGGCGATAATGAAGCCAAAACCCAAGCCGCAGCCCGGCAACTGGGCATTTCCCGATTTTACGCCGGTAAACAACCTCACGAAAAATTAGAAATGATAGCCTCTCTAAGCCAACAAGGTGTTACCCTTATGGTGGGTGATGGCATTAATGATGCTCCCGCATTAGCAAAAGCATCGGCAGGGGTGGCGCTTAGCAATGCCTCGCAGGTAGCCATAGATGCTGCCGATGTGGTGCTGCTAAACAGCAACCTACGCTCACTAAATACCGCCATTGCCCTTTGCCGGCATACTTTGCTTACGGTAAAACAAAACCTTTTTTGGGCATTTTTTTACAATATACTGGCTATACCGCTGGCGGCAGTGGGGCTGCTGAGTCCTATGATAGCTGCCTTTGCTATGGCTTTTTCTGATGTAATAGTAATTGGCAACTCGCTCCGCCTAAAAACTAAACGGGTGGAGTAGGGTTTGGGGATTGGCAAAACCAAACCAACAAGCTAAAATAGTGTTTAACATGATTTACCGTGTTGATTTCGGTTAAAGGTTTCATGTTTGTCAAAACTTTAAAAGTTTACCGCCAAATTATTTCAAGCCAACCAATTAAAAAACCTGCCGGAGCAAACTCCGACAGGTTTTTTTGATAGTACATTAACCGAGCTTATTGCTTGCTCCGATTAAAGTGTCTTATTTTTCAACCACTACACTCTTGGTAACCGTACCTTGTTGGGTAGTAACCTCTACAAAATACATACCGGCAGCATATTGGCTAAGGTCAAGGGTAAGCACACCGGTTTGGGTATTGGTAGTTTGCAATAACTGACCGGCGGGGTTATATACTTTTACATCAGCCTTACCGTCCATATTAGCAATGGTAACATTTACGGCGCCACGGCTGGGGTTGGGGTAAAGGGTAATGTTGGCAGCTAATTCCGGGTTGTTGATGCTACTGGCACAAGGATAATAACACAATGCTTCGGCACAACCGGGTAATACAATTACGGTACGAGTTCTTTGAATTGCGGCATTGCCGGCAGCATCGCTCACATTATAGGTAATGGTATAAGTACCGGAGCAAGAAGAGCAGAAACCACCTAAGTTTACCACTACGCTTGAAGTAAGGTTGCCATCCACATTATCAAAAGCAGTATAACCTACCGATGCACCACTAAGAGTAGCAGTGGGAGAAGCAAAATCTACCGGACTGAAACAAGGAACGGTAACAGTGGGCGGACCAATAAGGTTAATAACCGGCGCTTGGGTATCGGCTACTACTACTACGCGGGTAACGTTAGTGGTATTACCGGCAGCATCGGTAATGGTATAAGTAAGGGTAAAAGAACCAATTATTTCTAAACTTACAGTACCGGTAATTACCACGTTATCAGTAACAATACCATCAACATTATCGTAAGCAAAGAAGCCCGGGTCTTCCCATACGCCACCATCTTGCACTTCTACGTTGTAAGTGCCGCCATTGGGGAACTCTTCGCCATTGGCATCAAATAAAATAATGTTGGGTGCGGTAAGGTCAGCGCCTATTACGTTTACGTTGCGGGTTACAGCTTCGGCGGCGTTACCGGCAACGTCAGAAACGTTGTATTGTACTACATAAGCGCCTAAAACAGCGGTGTTTACCGGGTTATCGGTAACAACCGTTACGGGGCAGCCAAAAATATTGTCCGATTCGTCCCAGGTTGCTACACCTAAATCGTTGTAGGTACTACCTTGTATAACATCAACAGTTTGGAAGAATTCAAACTGCGAGTTGAGGAATAAATCGCCTGCGGCATCAAGGAAAAACTCGGCGGGGTTACCTTCTACTAAGGGGGCATTAGTATCGTCAAAAACAGTTACCAGTATAGGGCTACCGGCTGTGTCAAGGAATTGCTCAACTTGTTGGTTGCTGTCAGAGTCGGTGGCAATCAGTTCAATGGTGTAAGCATCGGCAGCGGGTACAGTTACATCAATGGTACCGCCAATGGTTAAACTGCCGGTAATTTCGCCATCGGGGTAATCTAAAGCGTGAGCGCTGAATCGGTCAATGGTTAGTTCACAGTTTTTAATAGCATTGGGTATGCTAAGGTAGTGAATTTCGGGGAATGTATTCACTTCGGGAGAGGGGTTTACTATATCACCTACCGGTACTCCGATGTAAAAAATACCGTTGTTAGATACAGTAGGATGACCATTTTGTACAAAAGTGCCGGTAAGCAGGTCGTTTTGCCAAATTAGATGTATTTTATCATTTACAAACCTGCCAATAGATGGGTAAACATCTTCTTCGTTGTTAGAATTGGTTACATTAAGTGGTCCTGTCCAAGTCATACCGCCATCGGTAGATTTAATCAAGAAAATGTCTCTGTACTGGCGGCGTTTATTGGGGGCAGGCGTTTCATAGGCGCCGTCCACCATTGCCGAATAAGCTACATAAAGGTTGCCGGGGGCATCAATACCTGCACTTGGCTGCCCTACCATACTTACACCATAGCTCTGTACT
>ERZ761607.321-NODE-321-length-93458-cov-6.025363_pt1 | contig 93458 bp, 86 predicted proteins | sample MGYA00511164_ERZ761607 | MGnify/ENA primary metagenome ERZ761607 (study PRJEB28899, sample SAMN02445080) | bioreactor sludge metagenome | biome: EBPR sludge | place: Australia: Brisbane, Thorneside Wastewater Treatment Plant | collected 2011-06-22 ...
CTCGCAAGCCGCACTACTGGTCATCTGGGTGCTCGTCGGCGGGCGAGACTCGATCCTCGGGGCATTCCTGGGCGTATACGTCGTCCAGCGGATCAGTGACTACCTCGGCGAGGGCGGCGGGTCCTACACGCCTATCGTCCTGGGTAGCCTCCTGATCGCAGTCGTGCTGGTGGTCCCCGGCGGCATCGTCCCGACGGCGATGAAGCTCGCCGCATCGCGGACGCCGTCCAGCAACGAGGATCACGCGTTGCGCACCGCTGGTCTGGAGAAGTCGTTCGGCGGCGTCAAGGCGCTTCGAGACGTCTCGGTCCAATGCCCTGAACAGGGCGTGCTGTGCTTGATCGGCGCCAACGGTGCTGGAAAGAGCACCTTCTTCAACGTTCTTGCCGGCCGGCTGGCTGCCACCAAGGGGAGCGTGTTCCTCGGAGGCGAGGACATCACGCGGCTACGACCAGACCAGCGGGCCAAGCGCGGCCTGGGCATCAAGCTGCAGGTTCCGTGCGTGTTTCCCACGCTGTCGGTCTGGGACAACATCTGGCTCGCGGCGTACTCAGGTCTTCGACAGTCCGACGCAGCGACCGACCAGACCGCCGCGGTGTTGCAGAGGCTGAGCTTCGACGACTCTCTCGACATCTCGACGCCGGCGTCTGACCTCCCGCACGGTGCCGTCCAGTGGCTGGAAATCGCGATGGTCTTCGCGGCGGGGCCAGCTGTGATCCTGCTCGACGAGCCCACCGCCGGCATGAGTCACGACGACACATACAGAACGGCGGACCTGATCCTCGAGCTGGGGCAGCACTCCAGCGTCGTGGTGGTCGAGCACGACATGGACTTCGTGAGGACGCTGGACTCGCCCGTGGTCATGTTCCACGAAGGGGCGGTCTTCCGGCGGGGCACCCTTGCCGAGCTCCAAGCGGACGAGGTCGTGCTGGACGTGTACATGGGCCGGGGGGCGACCGCGTGATGCTGGCGATCGATTCGATGCGGGGAGGGTACGGCTCAACGACGGTTCTCCATGGGCTGAGTCTCGACGTTGAACCGGGGGAGCGCCGGGCCATCATCGGCCGCAATGGCGCCGGCAAGACCACGCTGCTCAAGGCCATCATCGGCAACGTTCCGGTTCGGGAGGGGACACTGGCGTTCGAGGGGGTCGACCTCACCAAGGTTCGTCCCCACAGACGAGCAAGGCTCGGTATCGGGTACGTCCCGCAGGGACGCCAGATCTTCCCACGTCTGTCCGTCCTGGAGAACCTGCACGTCGGCGGCCTGGGCAGTGGGACTCGCACGTGGAGATCAACGCTCGACGACGTCATGGACGAGTTCCCGATGCTCGCTGACAAGGCTCATGCGCCGGGAGGCAGCCTCAGCGGTGGTCAGCAGCAGCTGCTCGCTCTGGGGCGGGCCCTGATGCTACGGCCCAAGCTGTTGCTGCTCGATGAGCCGACTGAAGGGATCCAGCCGTCGATCCGCGACCAGATCGTCATGCACGTCAACTCGATCTCCCAGCGCACTGGGATGGCAGTGATCGTCGTGGAACAGAACCTCGACTTCGCGGCAGCTATCGCCGGCATGGCCAGCATCATCGCGCGCGGCCGGGTCGTCGCCGAGCTCCCAATATCCGAGCTGGTGGGCGATCGCGAGCTGCAGCACAAGTTCCTGGGCGTGTAGTCGGCGTGTTCGCCGCCGGTGCGACGACCAGATGAGCGCACGAGATGGAAGGCCCGATCGTCAAGTTCACACGAGGAGAGCGATGTACAAGATCCCGCAAGACAACGCGGTGCAAGAAGAGATGTTGGAAACAGTGCGGTCCAGCGTCGAGATGCTTCGGGGCGTGGCCGGCTTCTCGGTCGTCGACACAGAGCGCCCTGGCAGTGCCATCGAGCCCCACGGTGGCATCCAGGACGACATGCAGCTGGACAAGGTCCTCATCCGGATGCGGGCGTCCTCACTCGACGCCTACGGCGGCAAGCTCATCATCGTGTGCACCAAGCCCGACGAAGAGTGGCGCATCGCTCGGCTGACCTCGGTACGTGGGGTCGCCCCGACGTTCGTCGACGAGCGAGTGTTCAGCGACGAGCAGGACGCGCAGGCTGAAGTCTTTCGCATGAGGCTCGAAGAGTTCCCGTCGGAGGATGGGATGCCTGAGCACTTCCACCAGGGCTACAAGCGGCCCGGGGCCGACAACTGGGGGCCGGTGTGAGCACCTCGAGCGACTGGATGCGCCTCACTGCATACGCCGACAAGTGGACGGTGCAGCAGGGCGAAACCCTCAGCTTCCACGTCAACTGTGACGGGCCCGCCGAATACGATGCAGAGCTGGTTCGGCTCGTCCATGGCGACACCAATCCGTTGGGGCCGGGGGTCAAGGAGCCACGAGTGAAGTCCCCCGCCAACGGCACCTACGCGGGCCGACAGCAGGTGATCCACTCCGGCTCCTATGCGCTGGTACCCGACGCCGGTCCGCTCAGGGTCGAGAGCATGACTCTCCAGTGCTGGATCTGGCCGACCATGCCGACCAAGGCCGATGGCTACTGGAAGCCGGGGCCGCAGGCGATCATGGCCAAGTGGAGCAACGGGCGAGGCTACGGACTGTTCCTCGAGGAGGACGGCCGCGTATCGCTGCGCATCAACGATCACACGATCGTGTCTCAGTTCCCGGTTCGGGACCGGGCCTGGCACTTCATCGCAGCTACGTACGACGCCGTGAGCGGGTCGGCGACGCTGTACCACGAGCCTCAGATCACCTATGCACTCGATCCCGTCCCGGCGCCGGTGGAACAGGACCTTGGCGGTTCCATCGAGCACGGCGACATCCCCTTTGTCATCTCGGGCCGCATTGATCGCCGGGACTCGGGTCAGGGTGGTGTCAGCCATCAGCCGATGGGCTGGATCGTCGGTGACCACTACAACGGCAAGATCGACTCTCCCCGTCTGTGCAACCGCGCGCTGACCCGACTCGAGATCGAGCAGATGAAGCTCGGGGGCGCGGCCGGGATGGACGAGGGTCGCTCACTTGGTCCCAGTGGCCATCTCGGCGCTGCGCTCGTCGCCGCGTGGGACTTCTCCGAGGAGATCTCCGGTTGCCGCATCGTCGATCGCGGTCCTTACCGGCTCGATGGCCAGCTGGTCGGGCTCCCCGCCCGGGGAATGACTGGACACAACTGGAGTGGCCGAGAGACCGACTGGCGGCGTGCGCCCGGCGAGTACGGCGCCATCCACTTCCACGACGACGACGTCGACGACGCCCGATGGGATGTCGACTTCTCGCTCGACGTGCCGGCTGACCTGCCGAGTGCCGTGTACGCGATGAAGCTCACTGCCGGTGACGACGACGAGTACTACGTCCCGTTCTTCGTGAAGCCGCCGCTGGGCCAGTTCAAGGCGAAGATCGCCGTCATCATGTCCACCACGGACTACATGGCCTACGCGAACGAGCACCTGGGTACCAACGCCGGCGCCGCCGAGCTCTTGTTCTACCGCACCCCCATTATGCAGAGGCCCAACCTCTTCTTGACCGAGCACCGTGAGTACGGGAACTCGCACTACGACGTTCACGGCGACCTCAGCGGTGTGCACATGTCGTCGAGGCTCCGGCCGGTGCTCAACTTCCAGCCCAAGTACGACAGCTGGCTCACTCAGGCTCCCTGGCAGTTCAACGCCGACCTTCACCTGATCGACTGGTTGGTCGAGATGGGTTACGAGTTCGACGTCATCACCGACGAGGACGTCAGCTACGACGGACTGGCGCGGATCGAGGGCTACAACGTGCTCCTCACGGGCTCACACCCGGAGCACAAGGACGGCTACTACCTCGATGCGATCCATGCGTACAAGGAGCGCGGCGGGCGGTTCATGTACATGGGAGCCGACGGCTTCTACTGGCGGCAGACGTTCCACCCTTCCTACCCGCGCGGTGCGGTGACCGAAATCCGGCGCTGCGAGTCTGGCATTCGTCCCTGGCACGCCGACCCCGGTGAATATCACCACCAGAGCGACGGCCGACTCGGTGGCATGTGGCGCTTCGTAGGCAGACAGCTTCACTCCGTGGCTGGTACGGGCATGGCTGCGCAGGGTTTCGACATCTCGACCTACTACAAGCGCACGGTGGAGAGCAACGACCCTCGTGTCAGCTGGGCGTTCGAAGGCGTCGAGTACGACGAGCGCCTGGGCGACTTCGGTCTGGTGGGTGGTGGGGCCGCCGGGGCGGAGCTGGACACCGTCGACACCACGCTGGGCTCACCGCCGCACACCCTCCTGGTTGCCACGTCTGCCGGACTCCACACGGATGCCTACCTGCTGGTGACCGAGCTGTTCGGCATCAACGCTGCAGGGCTCAACGGGACTCAACACCCAAGAGTCAGGGCCGACATGGCGTATCACGAGACACCCAACGGCGGTGCTGTGTTCGCGTTCAGCTCGATCGCGTATTGCGGAGCCCTCTCGCACAACGGGTACGAGAACAACATCTCCCGGATCACGTCGAACGTGCTGAACCGCTTCATGCAGGACGGACCACTGAGGCCTCCGGAAGACACGGCCGTGGCTCGGGGTCGCCTCGAGTCGGACCCCGAGCTGAACTACCAGGGAACGGTCGGCGACTGACGGTGGTGCCCGGCCAGGACGAGCGTCAGGACCGCGGGGTGACTCCCGTGGTCCTGACGCGGCGGCGTCCAGGATCTGTTGGCGTCCTCCGACCCGCCGACTGGAGCGACCGCTGGATGTGCGTGGGGTTGGCGGACCAGCTGCGGAGCCCCGGGGACGTCCTACCGGCCACGCTCGGTCTGCACGCCATCCACGTCCGACGAGACGAGGACGGGCTCAAGGCAGCGTTCAACGCCAAGCCGTTCGGAGGCTGCATGTCCATCCCGTTGCAGTGCGCAGGGGCGAAGAAGATCCGCTGCCCGCACATGGCGTGTGCGTTCAGCGAGGACCCCGGGGTGCTGGGTGAGGCGAACGATCCGTCTGGCGCCCTTCGCCGCCAGTTCGTGGGCGATCACCCAGCTCGCCTTGTCTCCATCCCCTTGGCGCTCGTCGGACCACTGCTGTTCGTTTACGTCGGCTTCGCCAGTCCCGCATCCCCAGACGATCTGAGGACCAAGGTCACGCGGTGCCTCCGAGGAGCAGACCGCACGTCGACCGTCACCGAACGTCTGCTCGAGACCAGCTGGCAAGCCGGGCCGGCTCGCGTGGCCGCCGCGCTGGCCGCGCGCCACGGGCGTGATCGCGCCGAAGTCGCGTCTCGCGGCGGTCGGCGCAGCGAGCCGGACGGGGGCGGGATCGATCAGGTCGACGGCCTGGTCGTGGCCAACCTGGTGCTCGGCAGGCTGGATGGCGTCACCGTCGCGGCGCTGTTCAGACCGCTCGGTCCGCAGCGTTGCTCCGTACTGAGCGCCGCGCTGCTGTCGGACTCTGACCAGAGCCGGTTCGACGCCGATGTATGGCGGGAGCTCGTGGGGGCCTGCGAAGTTGCCTAGTGATGTGGCAGTGGTCGAGCGGTCGAGAGTCCCGGACCAGGTCATAGACCTTGTCTGCAGCGAAGCGGCATCAGTGGTCGGACGCCCGGATCTCGTGCTGGAGCTGTGGTCCGACCTGGGCGAGATGTTGCCGCGTGCGCTCGCCACCTTGGGGGCCGAGCAAGGGCTCGCACTGAGGAGCGCTCCCCAGGCGATCGGCCCGCAGCAGCTCGAACCCGTCCAGTCGGAATCGAAGATCAGATATGGGCTGATGGCCGACGGCCCGGTGCCGGCGCAGGTCGTCGTCGGTGTGCTCCCGTGGAGATGGGCGCCTCAGCCTGCGCGAGTCCAGACGCCCGATGGTGACGTCGATCTCGTGGACGACCCAGCCTGCGTCGCGCTTCTCCGAGCTTGTTGGCTCATGCCCCGTCCAGGCGTGGCAGGCGTCGTCGTCGGGCCGGGGTTCTTCGCGCGTCGCGGCCCCGATTCTGTCGCAGCCAATCTTTCGCGACTCGGGCTGCGCGTCATCAACGTCCACACGCTGGACCGCGGTGCGTTCCGCCCGGCCGCGGCGCGTGGGCGACTGCTGCTCGTTCTCGGACACAACCCGTGAGGCCATCCGACCGCGCGATTGCGTTGACCCTCGCGAACAGTCGGTATACGGTATGCGAAATTGGGCGCGTGAGAGGCGGCCTGCGTCGCGCCCGCGGCAGATCATCAGGTCCACGACCCAGGAGGGACCGGCACATGAGCCTGCTGATAGATCGGATCGTCAGCCACGCCGACGTGGTGGAGACCAGCAGAGAGCTGGAGCGCTTGACGGCGGCCGGTCGCGTCGAGTACCTGGTCGTCTCTCCCGCTGACGTGGCTCGTCATCGGCTCCGGCTCGTGAGTGACTCTGGCACCGAGTGCCTGGTGGCTCTCCCGCGGGACGAGCACCTCTCGGACGGCGCGGTGCTGCTCCTCGAGAGCGATCGGGCGCTCGTGGCTCGCGTTCAAGTCCGAGCCTGGATCAGGCTGCGAGTACGCGACGCTGCAGCAGGGTTGAGGCTCGGGCACCTGGCGGGCCATCTGCACTGGGCCGTTCAGTTCCACGGTGACGAGCTGTGGGTCGGCGCCGACGATCCGGAGGACGCGTATCTCGCCCGGCTCGAGGGAATGTTGGAGGACGGCTCGATCTCGGTCTGGCGAGGGGCTCCGTCGTGACCGCCATGACCACGGAGATTGTCTTGACCATGCTCCAGCACGGAGACAGTCAATTTCCGTCCGGAGCGTTCGCCTTCTCCGCCGGGATCGAGGGCATGCTGAGCGATGGGCTCGTAGAGGGAGCCGACTTGACCGTCCTCCTCTCCGCGTGGTTGCGCCACCGCTGGGCGAAGTTCGACCAGGTCATCGCCCATCGATCGGCGAGCTTCCGGGGGGACATGACGAGGCTCGCGGGCCTCGACGCACAGGGCGAGGCGATGCTGCTGTCGCCGACGGAACGAGCCGGTTCCCGGCGAGCTGGCGCTGCACTGCTGGCGGCGCATCTCCGGCTCGGTACACCGGGCGCGAGCGAGGTCGACGAGGCTGTCAGGGAGGGGTCACTCCGCGGCCATCGTGCAGTACTCGAGGGCGTCCTGTGGGCTGCCCTGGGTCTGCAGAGCTCTCAGATCCGGCTGATGTCGGCTTTCAGCTACGTGAACACGTTGAGCTCGGCTGCCGTCCGCCTGGGCGTGTGCGGCTCCATGACACAACAGCGCCTGCTGACGGAGCTGACGCCGCTGATCACGCGCCTGCTGGCGGAGCCGATCGGCAGAGACACCGAGCTCAGTTCGTTCAGTCCCCTGTCCGAGATCGCGATGACGCGTCTGCCCGCCAGGCACGGCGCTCTTTTCGCGACGTGAGCCCCCTCAGGATGCGAGCGTCCCATGAACCTGACACCCACTGAATCCGAGCGCCTGACGATCTTCGCTGCCGCCGAGTTCGCGCGTCGTCACCTCGCGGCGGGTGTGCGGTTGAGCCATCCCGAGGCGGTTGCTCTCATCACCGACGAGATGATGTTCGCCGCCCGTCGGGACATGCCGTACGACGAGATCGTCGACATGGCCTGCCGTCTGCTCACCAGCGAGGACGTTGCCCCTGGCGTAGCGGCAATGATCCCGTGGCTGAGTCTCGAGGGTGCGTTCTCCGAAGGAACCAAGGTCCTCGTCGTCTTCCAGCCGATCGCTCCGGGGCCGGACGACGTCATCCCTGGAGAAGTCATCCCAGGTGATGGCGACATCACGCTGAACGCCGAGCGGCCCGTCGTCGAGCTCGAAGTTCGCAACACCGGAGACCGTGACATCCAGGTCCGCAGCCACGCGCACTTCTTCGAGGTGAATCGAGCGTTGCTGTTCGACCGCGCCCGCACCTTCGGCCTGCACCTCGACACGCCGTCAGGGGTCGGCGCGCGTTTCGAACCTGGCGTGACCAAGGTCGTGAGCCTCGTTCCCTTCGGTGGGAACAGACGACTCTCGGGCTTCGGCGGCCTAGCCAACGGATCGCTGGATGACCCGGGCGTCCGTGACGCAGCCATCGCTCTCGCCCGCGCACGCGGCTACCTCGGCGCCTGACCACAAGGAGACCCATGATCAACCTGCCTCGCGCTGACTACATCACTGCGCACGGCCCCACCGTGGGCGACGTGGTCCGTCTCGGCGACACCGACCTCCTGGCAGAGATCGAGCACGACTTCACGGTCTACGGCGACGAGCTCACCACTGGAGCGGGAAAGAACATGAGGGACGGGGAAGGCTACCGCCCGGGCGGGACCTACGCGTCGGGTGCGCTGGACATGTGCGTCCAGAACGCCACCATCGTCGACGCCGTCCTCGGCATCGTGAAGGCCGACATCGGCATCCGCGACGGGAGAATCGTCGGTATCGGGAAGGCCGGCAACCCGGACATCATGGACGGGGTGAGTCCGGAACTCGTGTGTGGTCCGAACACCACGATGGTTCACGGAGAACCGTTCATCGCGACTGCTGGCGGAATCGAGGGCCACGCACACTTCCTGTCGCCCCAGCAGGCAGAACATGCTCTGGCTGGCGGGTGCACCACGATGATCGGGATGTCGTCTGGGCCAAACTTCGACATATCGACGTCGGGGCCGAACATCATCGGGAACCTGATCCGTGGTGCGGACGAGTACTGCCTGAACTTCGGCTTCCTCGGTCGAGGCGGATCGGACCCGGGTGCTGTCGAGGAGTCGGTCTCCGGGGGCGCACTCGGCGTCAAGATCCACGAGGACTTCGGGGCCGGCCCGGCGGTCATCGACGGCTCGCTCCGAGCCGCCGACCAGAACGACTTCGCAGTTCACCTCCACACCGACACCATCAACGAGTTCGGCTACTGCGAAGACACCCTGCACGCGGTCGACGGCCGCGTCATCCACATGTATCACGTGGAAGGTGCGGGAGGTGGGCACTCGCCCGACCTGCTGGTCGTGAACTCACACGCCAACGTGATCCCGTCGTCGACCAATCCGACGAACCCCTTCACCCCGTTGGCGTTGGAGGAGGGTGTACCAATGACGATGCTCGCCCACATCATGAACTTCAACCTGCCCGAGGACGTGGCGTTCGCTGAGGCCCGCATCCGTCCCCAGAGCATGGCGGCAGAGGACCTCCTGCACGACATGGGAGCCATCTCGATCTTCGCGACCGACACCCAAGGCATGGGACGCCTGGCCGAGAATGCCGCGAAGTGCTGGCAGCTGGCGCATGTGATGAAGCAACGTGTGGGTCGACTCGCCGAGGAGACGACCAAGACAGCCGACAACGAACGCATCAAGCGCTACATCGCGAAGCTCACCATCAACCCCGCACGCGCGGTGGGCATCGAGCGACACGTGGGCTCCCTGCAGGTCGGACGGATGGCCGACATCGTGCTGTGGCCGCGAGCGTCCTTCGGGGCCAAGCCCTGGCTCGTCATCAAGTCCGGGTTCATCGCCTGGGCGGCGATGGGCGACGCCAACGGGTCCACGATCAACTCCGAACCGCTGGTGCAGCGCCCGATGTGGGGAGGCATCGGCAGCGCCAAGCACCACCTGGGAGTGACCTTCGTGTCGAAGCTGGCCATTGAGGCCGATGCGCACCGTCGCCTCGGCGTGTCCAAGCAGTTCGTCCAGATCGACTCCGTACGTGGGCTGTCCAAGAACGACATGGTGCGCAACGACGCCATGCCACACATCGAGGTGGATGCCCAGACCTTCCAAGTCCGCGCTGACGGCCGGCTGCTCCAGTGCGAACCAGCGACCGAAGTGCCGCTGCACCGCGCGCACCTGCTGCGATGAGCACCCCTTCCAAGGCCCCAACGGCCGCCCGGGTGGGGATCGGTGGTCCCGTCGGCTCGGGCAAGACCTCACTGGTCGAACGGCTGATCCCCACGCTCGGCGAAGCTGGCTTCGAGGTCGCGGTGATCACGAACGATCTTGTGACCCGCGAGGACGCGGAGCGCATCGCCCGAAGCGGACTGATCGATCCGGCTCGAGTTCGTGCCGTGGAGGCCGGTGCTTGTCCGCACACGGTGATCCGTGAAGACCCCACCCTGAACATCGCGGCTGCCGATGATCTGGAGCGGTCGCACCCCGGTCTGGACGTCGTGCTCATCGAGTCAGGCGGTGACAACCTTGCCTCCACCTTCTCTCTGGATCTCGTGGACTTCTGGCTGTTCGTCATCGACGTGGCCGGAGGCGACGACATTCCCCGCAAGAGAGGGCCGGGCGTCGTCAGATCCGACCTGCTGGTGGTCAACAAGACGGACCTGGCTCCGTACGTGGGCGTTGACCTGCAGGGGATGCTGGCCGACGCCCGGGACGTCCGGCAGGGGCGGCCGGTCGCGGCGATCGACTGCAGAGCGGGTTCTGGAATCGACGGGGTGATGGAGGTTCTCCGCCAGGAGGTCCTCTTCCGATGATCATGTCGACCGGCCGGCAGGTCGCGGTCGTGGACGTACCTCAGCTCGATCTGCGCCTTGCCCGCGACCGCACCGGCCGCACTCGGCTGGCGCGTCGTCGGAGTCGCTATCCCTACGTGGTGCTCCGCCCGTTTTGGTTCGGCGACCAACCCGAAGGGATCGCCACCCTCATCCTGCAGTCCGGCTCCGGCGGAATGTACGGCGGGGAAGTGCTGGGTCAGCGATTCGTGCTCGACGCGAACGCCGCTGCGCACATCACCACGCAGGCGGCCGCCGTCGTGCACGCCGCAAGGAACATGGGACCAACCGTGCAGCACATCGAGGTGGAGGTCGGACCTGCGGCGCACCTCGAGTACGTCGCTGATCCCGCCATCCTCTTCCCCGGAGCCATCCTCCACCAGGAGCTGCAGGCTGATCTCGGGCAAGACGGCGTGCTGATCTACGCGGACGGGATCGTGCGGCACGACCCGGGACCTGAGGACCGATCATTCGGGCAGTACGCCAGTCGCCTGACGGTTCGTGCGTGCGACGGCACGCTGCTCGTGCACGACGCCACCGTGATCGACGGGCGCGGTTTCGACCACGCCTTGGCACGTGACAGGTGCGGCTGGTCCGCGACCGGGCTCGTGCTCGTCGCTGCGCCCGGTCGAGCATCCGACCACGTCGACTGGTGTGCTCAGGTCAACCTGGGACTGGAGTCTCTCGGGGCGGTCGCCGGGAAGGTGGCGTACGCGTCATGTGGCCCGCTGCCGAACGAGGCCGGCGTCGCGTGCCGCGTTGTCGCGCGCGATGGGCAGGCTCTCCGACAGACGCTCGAGGCCACGTGGCGAACTCTTCGCCAGGCCGTGACCGGATCGCCGGCCCCGAGATCGCGCAAGTAGCCGAGCCACCACTCGCCACGTGGAGGAGCCGTGTCCACAGCCATCCGACCCGTGCGGCCCAACCTGGACAAAGGTGTTCCGCCCGCCGAGTACTGTCCCGTGTCGATCGGCGCCAAGCTGATCGGCGATCGTTGGACCATCCTCGTCGTTCGAGAGCTGATATCGGGCCCACGCGGGTTCAACGAGATCCATCGTGGTCTACCCGGGCTAAACCGGTCCATGTTGGCAGAACGTCTGCGGTACCTCGAGCGCCTGGGGGCCGTCCGACGTGACGGGTCCAAACCGGGAACCAGGAGCCTCTACGGGCTCACCCCCTCGGGAGGTGCGTTGCGCGACGTGATCGTCGCCATCGGGGAGTGGACCGTTCAGTGGCACTTTCCCCAGCCGACCGATGGCAGCGCTGACGTCCCCACTCTGCTGTGGAGGATGTACCAAGGCATCCAGAGGGAAAGGCTGCCGGGCGGCAGGATCGACATAGAGTTCCGCTTCCCGCACGCGGAACCCTCGCGGGGCTGGATACACATTGATCCCGAAGGCTCACGCATCTGCACTGGCATCCCGGAGGGTCCGGTCGACATCATCGTGGAAGCCCCCGTCCGCGTGCTCACCGAAGTGTGGTTCGGCTTCCGCGACTTCGGACCGGCCATCGACGAGGGTCTCATCCGACTGGAGGGACCGCCCGCCCTGACCTGTGCGTTCTCTGGTTGGTTCCAGGTGAGTCCGTTCTCACAGCAGGTACGGCGCTCTGTGGACCCCAGGTCGTACCAGAACGAAGACGAGTTCGGACCGACGTGACCGCTGGAACCGGTCCGAAATCGGGACTGGTGCGCTGGTGTGCAGATCCCACACGATGGCTGAATGGAGTCGATCGGACACTTGGCGATGCAGTTCGGGGGTCGAGGAAGGCTGGAAGGTCATCCGCCGGGCGAGGTTGACGGCGCCAGGTTCGAGGGGCGCTTCGTCATCTTCGCCTTGTCGGACCGCGACGGACCCGTGTTCGGACCCGACGCGTCCCTTTTCGACAGCGAGCTGACGGCTCGCCTCGGTCGTGGCGCCCGGAGTGCACACCTGGTCGCGGTACGGAGTGGGATCACGATGGAGGGCTTCGTCACCGACGAAGGCGACGACTTTCCAGGCCATGTCTACGGGCGAACCTCGACCTCGACCCGGCTCCGGATCTACTTCGACGACCAACCGGACGGCTCCCGGCACTTCGACGATCGAGCTGCCTTCACGCGGGGCGAGCTGGTCGCGACGTACGAGGGCGAGGAGTTCTTCCAGATCAACCCGCGTGCTGGCGTGTTCGACACTCGACTGAACTATCGGATCCTGAGCAGCTCGCCCTTCACGTTCCACGGAAGGACCGTCGACCTGGGCCAGATGTTCCCGCGCATGGTCGAGGCCTCTCACGGTCAGAACCCGGAGCCGGACCCAGCGCCAGAAGCCATCCCGGACGAACCGCCGTTCAACGTCAGGGAGCCGGGCGTGTTCGCCAATCGCTTCCCGGTCGGCGGATCACTGTTCGCAGTGTCCTAGCGCTGACCCGACACGACTCCGGCACGTCACTCTAGCCGCTGCCGGGATCGCTCGTCGGTCGTCCGCGGCCCAGGAGGGAAGCAGTCCATTGTTGCGGCTGGAAGGCAAGGTCATCGTGGTGACCGGGGCGTCCGGTGGCATAGGCAGCGCGACGGTGGGCCTGCTGAAGCGTGAGGGTGCGACTGTCGTCGGTGTCGACATCGGCCCCGACTCGGGTGGCCAGTCGGACTTGTTCCTCAGGGCGGACCTGTCTGTCGAGTCCGAGGTCGCCTCGGTGTATGAGCATGCGGTCACCGCATGTGGTGGGATCGACGGACTGTTCAACAACGCGGGTGTGGTGCTTTCCGGTGACGGGTCCGTGGTCAACACAGATGTCGAGATATTCGACTCGGTGATGCGTGCCAACGTTCGGAGCGTCTTTCTCTGCTGCAAGCACGGTCTCCCGTACCTGGTACGCCGTGGCGGGGGGTCGGTCGTCAACACGGCGTCGTTCGTCGCATCGATGGGCTCGGCGGTCTCGCAGATCGGCTACACGGCCTCGAAGGGCGCCGTCGTGTCGCTGTCGCGGGAGCTTGCTGTCGAGTTCGCACGCAAGGGAGTCCGGGTCAACTCGCTGAGCCCAGGGCCGGTGGAGAGCGCGATGCTTAGCACCCTGTTCCCTCCCCACGAGCGTGCCCGCCGACTGGCGCATGTACCGAATGGGCGGTTTGCGGTAGCGACCGAGATCGCCGAGGTCGCAGCGTTCCTGCTGAGCGATGGCGCGTCCAACGTGAACGGCGTAGACCTCCTGGTCGATGGAGGCATCACGGCGGCCTATCTGACGGCCGCCGACTGACCTCGACCGTGTGTTGCCACCGTGAACGGGCAACGACCAGCGGGCGCGCCGCTCGGCCGGTTCCGATCCATGCCGGGCCATCGATCGTGTCCTTGTGTTGATCTGTCACTACCCATTGACATGTTGACGGGTTGGGCCTTGACTTGGGCCTCACACACACCGCCTTCGCACAGGGTCAAGGAGGACGTATGCCGATCGATCAGCCGGACGCTGCAGCGCTGGAGAGGATCGCCAAGGACTATCGACTGGACATCGCTGCCACCGACATGGAGATCTACGACGGGGCGGTCAAGGGACTGCTCCAGTCGTGGGACAAGGTAGAGCGCCTCTACGCCGACGTCTCTCTAGTGGCCCCGGACCGGGCGTGGCGCATCGCGCCGGATGCTGAGAACGCGTTGGGCGCCTGGTACGTCAAGACGGACATCCAGGAGACCACCGACGGCCCACTCGCGGGCAAGCGGATCGCGATCAAGGACAACACAAGTGTCGCTGGCGTCCCGATGATGAACGGGTCCAGGACCCTCGAAGGCTTTGTGCCGACCGAGGATGCAACCGCCGTCACTCGTCTGCTCGATGCCGGCGCGATCATCAAGGGGAAGGCGGTGTGTGAAGACCTCTGCTTCTCCGGAGGTTCGCACACCTCCAAGCCTCGGCCCGTGCTGAACCCCTGGGACCCGACTCGCTCGGCGGGTGGTTCCTCCAGCGGCAGCGCGGTACTGGTCGCGACCGGTGAGGTCGACATGGCCATCGCGTGTGACCAGGGCGGCTCGATCCGGATGCCCGCGGCGTGGAGCGGTGTCGTGGGACACAAGCCAACGTTCGGCTTGGTCCCCTACACGGGCGCGTTCCCCATCGAGCAGACCATCGACCACATAGGGCCGATCGCACGGACCGTCACCGACACCGCACTCATGCTCTCCGTCCTCGCGGGTGTCGACGGAAAGGACCCGAGACAGCCATCGATCCTCCAGCCGGTCGACTACGTCCGCGCCCTCGACGAGCCTGCAACGGGCCTCAGGATCGGGGTCGTGGCCGAGGGGTTCGGGCGCGACAACTCCGACGCAGGTGGTGACGCCTCGGTGCGGCGCGCGGTCGAGACACTCCGAGCTGCCGGGCTGGAGGCGGATGACGTGTCCATCCCGTGGCACACACACGCGACGGCGATATGGGACGTCATCTCGGTGGAGGGTGCAACCTGGCAGATGGTGGACGGGAACGCGTACGGCCTGAACTGGAAGGGACAGTACGACCCTGAACAGATCGCCTTCTACGGGGAAAAGTGGCGGAAGGATCCCAGCCAGTTCTCGGAGACCGTCAAGATGGTCGCCCTCGCTGGTCGGTTCGCCCTCGAGACGCAGTACGGCCGCCACTACGCGATGGCCCGAAACCTCGAATCCCGCCTCACCGCCGCCTACGACGAAGCTCTCGCCGGCTACGACGTGCTCGTCATGCCGACCATGCCACTGTTGCCCACCCCTATCCCGGCCGCTGGCGTCGCGCCGGACGAGGTCATCGGTCGAGCCCTGGAGATGATCGGGAACACCTGTCCCTTCGACGTCACCGGACACCCTGCGTGCACAGTGCCAGTCGAGCAGGTCGACGGACTCCCTGTCGGGCTCATGATCATCGGTCGAAGGTTCGACGACGCCACCGTCCTCCGAGTCGCCCACGCGTACGAGACCGCCGTCGGCGGCTTCCCGATGCCCAACCAGAACAAGGAGTAGAAGCACATGAACGGACTGTTTGACCTCGGCGGAGTCGACGGCCTGGGGCCGGTCGATCCGCCCGCGGAGGAGGCCATCTTCCGCGCCGAGTGGGAGAAGTCGATCTTCGCAATGTTCTCGGCTCTGTTCCGGGCGGGTTGGTACGGCCTCGACTCCTTCCGTCATGGCATCGAGGTCATGGACCCGGTCGTCTACCTCAAGTCGCCGTACTACGAGCATTGGCTGCACTCATTCGAGGTTGCCGGTGCTCGCAACGGAGAGCTCGACCTGGACGAGCTCGACCGCCGCACTCAGTACTACCTCGACAATCCCGACGCTCCGCTCCCTGACCACCAGCCGAGCCAGGAGCTCCTGGACTTCGCCAACGCGATCGGCCCGGCCGGCGTACCCGCGCAGCGGCCTACCGACAAGCCGGTGAACTTCGCCGTCGGTGACGTGGTGCGCGTTTCGATCATGGCGCCGCTCGGCCATACGCGCCTTGCACGCTATGTGCGCGGAAAGACCGGCGTCGTGATCGCGCACCGCGGGTCGTTCATCTACCCGGACGCTGCTGGCAATCTGCTCGGTGAGGATCCCCAGCACGTCTACACCGTGCAGTTCGACGGGACGGAGCTGTGGGGCGCGAACGCCGAGCCCAACACGACGGTCACCTTCGACGTATGGGACCCGTACATCACCCACGCCAACCAGTCGGCAGGAGCCATCGCATGAACGACATCATCCGCACGCCTGAAGAGATCGCCGCCCGCGTCAAGGCGTTGGAGTCCATTCTCATCGAGAAGGGCCTGATGACCACCCAGATGGTCGACCGCCTCGTCGAGATCTACGAGACCGAGGTCGGTCCCCAGCTTGGAGCCAAGGTCATCGCCAAGGCGTGGAGTGACCCCGACTACAAGGCCCGCCTCCTCGAGGACGCCACCGAGGCGTGCAAGGAACTGGGGATCAGCGGCCTCCAAGGCGAGGACATGGTCGCCCTGGAGAACACCGACGACGTGCAGCACACGGTCGTCTGCACCCTTTGCTCTTGCTACCCGTGGCCCGTCATGGGTCTGCCGCCGAACTGGTACAAGGAGCCCCAGTACCGCTCCCGCATGGTGCGCGAGCCTCGCAAGGTCCTCGCCGAGGAGTTCGGTTTCAGCGTGCCCGAGTCCAAGGAGATCCGCATCTGGGACTCCAGCTCGGAGATGCGCTATTGGGTCCTCCCCCAGCGCCCCGCCGGAACAGAGGGCTGGACCGAGGAGCAGCTCGCCGAGCTCGTCACGCGTGACTCCATGATCGGGGTCGGCGACGCGAAGGCCGCCTCGTGACCACGACCATGGGTGGTGAGCGGCTGGAGGAGCGCCGTCGCGAGATCGAAGAGCTGCTGTGCGGCCTACCGGGCGAGCGCGATGGCGAGCGGTCCTTTGACGAGCCGTGGCAGATCCGGGCTTTTGCGCTCGCCGTTGGTGCGCATCGTGCCGGCCAGTACGAGTGGGCAGAGTTTCAGAGCGCACTGATCGACTCGATCAAGGGGTGGGAGGACGACGCTACCTCGGCTTCGACCTGGTCCTACTACGAGCATTGGGTCACTGCCTTGGAGAGCGTCCTCGGGGAACACGGCGCGATCGAGACCGTCTCCCTAGACGCCAAGACCCGGGAGGTCCTCGCCACTCCTCCGAACCGGGACCACCACACAGCGCATCTCGACCCGATTGCCGTCGATCCGGCGATTCGTCACTGACCAAGGAGAAGACATGAGCAACGCATCCAGCCAGCCGACTGTCCACGCCGGTGCACAGATTCGCGTCCCCGCCTGGGCCTGGGCCTTGGCGCTCGTGGCCCTGTTCGCGGTCTATGTCCTGCTTCAGGAGAACGGGACCCTTCTCTCGGCCAGCTCGGCTCAGTGGCTTCACGAGGTCACGCACGACGGACGGCACGCGCTCGGCGTGCCGTGCCACTGATCACCATGAGCCAGGTGACGTGGGGGCAGCGCCTCGGCACGGGCGCGCTGGCCGGCGCGGCGGGTGGTGTCTTGGCCACCCTCGTGCTCGAGCTGGTGGTCGAGCCGGTCATCAACAAGTCGATCGCCATCGAGGACGCACGCGCGGCCGCAGTGGAGGTGCATGACCACGGTTCCGGCGCCCACGACCATGGAGGCGGTGAAATCGTCACCAGGCTCCAGCAGCAGGTCGGCGGTGGGATCACGGTCATCGTCGTCGCTGCCCTCTTGGGTGTCGCCTTCGCCGTCATCTACGCACGGTCGGCCCATCGCATGCCCGGAACGACGGATCTCGGACGCTCGCTGAGCCTCGCTGCGATCGCCTTCACGGTCGCCGCCGTCATGCCGGCGCTCACGATTCCGGCCAACCCACCGGCCGTCGGCGATCCTGCGACGGTGAACCAGCGAACCGTCACCTACATCTCGACCATCGCGTTCAGCATCGTTGCAGTGGGCGGGATCTTCGCACTGGACCGGGCGCTGGCGAGCAGGAACCTCTCGCAGGAGTGGCGCTGGCTCAGCGTCGCGGGCGCGAGCGTTGCTGCGCTCGGCGTGGTGATGCTCGTGGTTCCCCAGGTTCCACAGTCCATCCCGTCGGACGTGCCCGCCCAACTCATCTGGCAGTTCCGGATTCGTTCTCTGGCCCAGCTGGCGGCGCTGTGGGCAGGCATTGGAATCGTCCACGGCGTTCTCATGTACCGCCGTGCCCACCGCACCGCTCAGATGCGAATGTTCGACTTCGCCTGAACCGGATGACATGACGCAAGAGGCAGCGGCAGATCGTGACCGGTGTACGGTCACGATCTGCCGCGGCTGCTGCTGCGGCGACTCGAGCCAGTATCCCGATGTCGATCATGCCGCGCTGGCCTATGACCTCCGTCAGCGTGTTGAGGAAGTCGCGCGGGTGCAGGTCGTCGACTGCCTGCTGAAGTGCGACGAAGCCAACATCGTCGTCGTCTCGCCGACCGCTTCGCGACGTCGCGCGGGGGCCAAGCCCGTTTGGCTGGCGCGCGTCTTCGACACCGGGATCAACGAGCTCATCGCGCGGTGGATCTGTGCTGGTGGTCCGGGAGCAACCCCCGCACCGGATCGCCTTCGAGCGAGCATCACCCGCCCATTTGTCAGACCCGAGACCCCGGAGCCCTCGTAGGGCCGCGACCGCCCGAATGCGCCCCCAGCCCCTGCGTCTTCAGATCGTGTGTGTGACGACCTTTTCGACCGCTGACAGCTGCCCTCTCTGGGAATGCGCCACGTACATCGCTTGGCGCACGCCACGCCATGACGCATCGACCCGTCCGCGCGGCCCGTTGAACTCGACGCCGTCGCGGAGCTGGCGGACTATGGCCAATGGAGCGAGGTCGCGGCACCCAGCGATGGCCCTGGCTACGAGGTGCACTGCCTCGTACACACACTCACTCAGACTCGAGGCCGGAGGCGCGTCGGTGCCGAAGCGGGCTCGGTAGCGGGCCAAGAACATGCGGTTCTCTGCCGATGGCAAGGCTTCGAAGTACGAGAACACCGTCCAAAGTCCGGCGCTTGCCTCAGGCCCGATGTACTCATGCGTGGACTCATCCAGCACGAAGGACACGGTTTGCACGCGCTCGCCCAGACCGGCGGCGTGCATCTGCTGCTCGAACGCCACCTCGTCGGCACCGACGAAGGTGGAGACCACGAGGTCGGCGTGGTTGCGATCGATGTCGCTGATGACCCGACTGAAGTCGGTGGTGCCCATGGGCAGGTAGAGCTCGCTGCCGACAGAGCCGCCGGATCGCTCAACGACCTGCCGGGCGGCACCCATCATCACCCGGGGCCAGCAGTAATCGCTGCCCGCCAAGTAGAAGCGCGACCCCCCCGTCGCGCGCATCAACGCAGGAATGGCTGCGGAGGCCTGCGCCATCGGGCGCTCGCCGAGCCGGAAGACCTCATCGCTCCTGGCCCCACCCTCGTTCATCAGCGTGTGCAGAAGCAGGACCCCGTACCGTCGAGCCACCGGAAGCAACGCTCGGAAAGTCGCGGAGGTCACATTCGCGAGGACGACACCGCAGCCCGCCTTGGCCAGCCTGACCAGCTCGGCTGCTCCCAGCCCCGGATGCGTCCCGTCGTCGCCTGTGACCAACTCGACCTGGCGGCCAAGGACGCCGCCGTCGAAGTTGATCTCCTCCACAGCCATCGTGGCCATGTTCTGGGTCGCCAGCGAGAAGACGCTCGCGGGCCCGCTTGCGCTCGACAGCAATCCAATCCGCCACGTCTTGTCGGGGTTCGCGGGCGGTGCCGTCGGAACGACGAATCGCGTTGCCCACGAGACGAGGTCCTCGGCCACGCGGCCTATGAGCCTGATGGAACACCTGTCGACTCCGGTGGGCACGACCTTAGCGGTGATGGTGCCGCGCCAAGGGAGCTCGTGGGAGATCACGACCTGATTCGGGCGGTTCATTGAGGCCACCCGGCCCAAGATCTCGACCTGCTGCCCTCCAAGACCCGGTGGGAGCGTGATGGGCACGCTGACAGGGATGCCGACCTGCAGCTTGCGACCTACCGGAAGTCGCCACGGCGGTAGCCCGCCGGCGGCAATGAGTTCGAACGCGTCCGATGCCGAGCAGGGGAGGGTCACCTGGTCGGCGATGACTACCTCCCCCATGACAAGGCCTCAGGCAGTCTTGGAGCTACCGCGGCGACCGGCCGGGCGCTCCCGAGTCTTTTGGGCGGCGACCTCCAGGTCGGACAGCGCCGAACGATAGATGGACGCCACGAAGTCCACCACCTGCGTCGCTGGCGTTGGGTCAATGCTGTAGTAGCGGAAGCGGCCGTGGCGACGCTCATTCACGACACCAGCGAGCCGAAGTACGCGGAGATGGCTGGACACCGCCGTCCGCCCGACGTGCTCGATGCGATTCGCAATGTCGCTGACCGACATCTCACCCTCCGCCAGGACAAGGAGGATCTCGCGACGAGTCGGATCGCCAAACGCATCGAGCACTGTCGACGCATCCGCAGGGCTGGACATGGAGCTCCTTCCTCAGTGCCTAGACGGCGCGACGCGTCATCAGTTGATGACATGCCGACTTTACAGCGCTTGCCCCGCTATCCCGCAATATGTCACCATGTGTTGACATGTTGAGTCTTCATGGCGACTCGGCAACTTGGTTCAACCCTGCCGGGTCAGCGGTAGCAAAGGAAGGCACCACGGTGGAGTCGTACGACACACGACAGGATGCGCCCCCCCTGCTCGACGAGACCATCGGAGCGAGCTTCGAGCGGATTGCTCGGTCACAACCCGAGCGCGAAGCACTCATCGAGGTGTTCAGTGGTCGACGATGGAACTGGGCCGAGCTGGACGCGGCTGCGAACGACGTGGCTCGCGGCATGCTCGCCCTTGGTGTCGACAAAGGCGACCGGGTCGGTATCTGGGCGCCCAACTGCGCGGAATGGGTCGTGGTGCAGGTCGCCACCGCGAAGATCGGGGCCATCCTGGTCACTGTCAACCCGGCGTACAGCAGCCAGGAATTTCGCTACGCCGTCAACCAGAGCGGGATGCGCTTGCTTGTGGCCGCGACGAGCTTCAAGAACAGCAACTACGAGGCGATGATCGCCGAGACCGCACAGGACTGTCCGGGGCTCGAGCGAACCGTCTTCATCGGCACTCCGGATTGGGTTCGTCTCGTGGACCTCGGACACAGTGTGTCGGCAGACGCGGTGGACCAGCGCATGTCCGAGCTGCAGCCGAACGACGCGATCAACATCCAGTACACGAGCGGGACCACCGGTGCACCGAAAGGCGCGACGCTGAGCCACCGCAACATCTTGAACAACGGCTACTTCACCACCGAGCTGATCAACTTCAGCAACGAAGACCGGCTCTGCATCCCCGTTCCCTTCTACCACTGCTTCGGAATGGTGCTCGCGACACTGGGTTGCATAGCCCACGGCTCCACGATGGTCATACCCGCTCCCGGCTTCGACCCCGAGGCGAGTCTCAAGGCGATCCAGGACGAGCGATGCACGGGCGTCTACGGCGTGCCCACCATGTTCATCGCGATGCTCAACCACCCGACCTTTGCCGCCTACGACCTCACGTCGCTGCGCACCGGAATCATGGCAGGGTCGCCCTGCCCGATCGAAGTCATGAAGCGATGCATCGAAGAGATGCACATGAGCGAGATCTCCATCGCATACGGCATGACAGAGACCTCACCAATCAGTTGTCAGACTCTCGTCGACGACGACTTGGAGCGCCGCACCGGCACCATCGGCCGTGTGCACCCGCATGTCGAGATCCGGATCGTTGGCCCTGACGGCGAGACCGTTCCGCGAGGCGAGCCGGGCGAGTTCTGCACCCGCGGCTACTCGGTGATGCTTGGCTACTGGAACGACTCCGACAAGACTTCCGAGGCCATCGATTCCGACGGCTGGATGCACACGGGTGACCTCGCCGTCATGCGTGAGGACGGCTACTGCAACATCGTCGGCCGTATCAAGGACATGGTCATCCGCGGCGGCGAGAACATCTACCCGCGCGAGATCGAGGAGTTCCTGTACAGCCATCCTGACGTCGAAGACGTCCAAGTCGTCGGAGTGCCAGACGAGAAGTACGGGGAAGAGCTCTGCGCGTGGATCCGCATCCGCCAGGGAGCAGACCCCCTCGACGCGGCCGCGCTGAAGCAGTTCGCAACCGGGAAGCTCGCCCACTTCAAGATTCCGCGCTACGTGTTGGTCGTGGACGCCTTCCCCATGACCGTCACCGGAAAGGTTCGCAAAGTCGAGATGCGCGAGCGAAGCATTCACGAGCTCGGCCTCAACTGAATCGCCCTACCTCCGACACCCTGAGGGAACCTTATGATCAGCGACAACCTCGTCATCACGACCGTCACTGCTGGTGTGGCACACCTCGAGCTGAACCGACCTGAGGCCTACAACGCGGCCGACGAAGCAGCGTGCCGCGCCCTTCAACGAGCGTTGATCGATGCTGGCGGCAACGACGAAGTCCAGGTCATTCTTCTGAGTGGCCGCGGGAAGGCCTTCTGCGCCGGTGGGGACGTGAAAGCGATGGCCGCCGCAGACGACCCCGCGGCGATGATCAGCGCTCTCGCCGATGCGTCGCATGCGGTCGTTCGCGAGCTGGAGAGCTCGACCAAGCCGATCGTCGCAGTGGTTCACGGAAGCGCCGCTGGCGCTGGCCTGGGATACGTGTGCGCCGCCGACATTGTTGTGGCGGGGGAGTCGGCCAAGTTCCTGACGGCATTCATGGCCATCGGCGTCAGCCCGGACAGCGGGAACTCCTGGTACTTGCCGCGCATCGTCGGACAACGTCGGGCCATGGAGATGCTGCTTCTCAACAAGGTCCTGACCGCGCCCGAGGCCCTAGCGTGGGGCCTGGTCAATTCCGTCCATCCAGACGGCGAGGTTCTCGAGGCAGGCGTCGCTCTGGCAACACGCCTTGCAGCGGGCCCAACGGCGGCCCTCGGTCGTACTCGTCGCCTGGTAGCCGACGCAGCAGATCGCACTCTCGGCGAGCAGCTCGATGCCGAGGCGGGCTCGATCACAGAAATGATCACGACCTTCCCCGCGCCAGACCTCATTCAACGGTTCGCCGGCCGCTGATGTCTCTATGAGCGCCATGGAGCGAATCGGCGTCGTCGGATGCGGGCTCATGGGTGCGGGAATCGCCGAAGTAAGCGCCCGGGCCGGCAAGGACGTCGTCGTGGTCGATTACAGCCAAGCAGCCGTCGATGCCGGCGTACTCCGAATCCAGAAGTCGTTGGAGCGGGCCGAGGAACGCGGCAAGGTCCGCTCCGCCGACGAGGTGCTGAAGAGGATCCGCGTCGTCGACGAGCTCGACCTGCTGGCCGATCGAGAACTCGTCATTGAGGCGATCGTCGAGGACGAGGCAGCCAAAGTCGACCTGTTTCGACGGCTCGACGAGATCGTGGCCAGCAAGGAAGCTGTGCTTGCTACGAACACGTCCTCAATCCCCATCATGAAGCTGGCTGTCGCGACACGCCGACCCAGCCATGTCGTAGGCGTGCACTTCTTCAACCCTGTCCCGGTGCTGTCACTCGTCGAGCTCGTGCCGTCGCTACTGACCGATCCACACACAACTGAGCGCGTGCGTGCGTTTGTTCAGAACGACCTCGGCAAGCACGCGGTGGACTGCCAGGACCGAGCAGGGTTTGTGGTCAACGCCCTGCTCATCCCATTCATCCTCTCCGCCGTCCGAATGCTCGAGTCCGGGTTCGCGACCGCGGAAGACATCGACGAAGCACTGGTCCGAGGCGCAGCACACCCCCAAGGCCCGCTCGCGCTGGCAGACCTGATCGGTCTCGACACGACCAAGGCAGTGGCCGAGTCTCTTTACGAGGAGTTCAAGGAACCACTCTTCGCCGCGCCACCATTGCTAGCACGGATGGTTGAGGCCGGACTTCTCGGTCGCAAGACTGGGCGCGGGTTCTATACCTACTGAGTGCAGACCTCACTCAGGCAGTGGCCCACGTCACTGGGGCCCTGGGTGCCCTCGCCTGGTCGTGCCGTGCGGGCGCTGCCCTTGGCCGACCCATCACCGGATGAAATTTCCGCCATGGTGCATTGGAAAATGCGCGACGTGCACATTGTCCAGCGGTAGCTGCGTCGAAGCGGAGGAACTTTCGCTTGACCGACTCGCTGCGGAAGCCGCGCTGTCGGCTCGGTCACAACCACCCGGTAACCCCCAGTTCGGCTCATACATTCTCGACCACCGTGCGACGGCCGAGCCAGAGCCGGCCGTCTCGATACGGCTGGATGTCCCGTTCCGATGGGGCGTCGTTTTTCTACGAGCGACGCGGAGCCGGACATTCCATTGGTGAGCGGAGACGAGGGGGTCGGGGGCATGTCACCCACGTCGGACTACTACCGGGTCGTCGCCCGCGCGTCCTTGCGTTGGAGGGGAGTGGACCGGCCCGGGCCCTGGCGGCACGCCGCACGGCCCAGTGACCAGGAGACGCTTTGTGGTGCCCCGTTGGAGGGCATGCATCGCTTCGAGCACTTGCCCTACCACGAGCTGGACCCGGTGCTGAGGTGCCGGGACTGCGGTGCAACGTTCGACCGGCTCGTGCGCGGACTGTAAGCGCCTGTGACCCGACGCCGGTCGGCCATGGTGCCTCGCCGCTCGACACAACTTGCGGGCACTGTCGGTCGGCACCGAACGAACTGGCGCCTTTTAGGGGAGTTGACGCGCGTCGGAATGTTGCGTGGGTCACAACCGTTTTGGTAACCGCGACCGGCGTCCCTAGATTCCGATCGCCGCGACCGGCGAACACCACGCCACCCCCCTCCCATCGCGCGGCAGGATGCCCCGCCCCTAGTGCACGTTGGTCCGGGGGCGGGGCATTCCCAACTGACAGCATCGTGGCCCGGTATCGAGGCCGCTCAACCTGCACAGGAGGCGAGGAATGCCCGAGAAGAGATGGGTGGTCCGGGTCTTCTGGGAGCCGTCGCAGCGGCTCGACGCCACGGCCGTCTCGCTCGTCCTCTGCCGGCTCCAGGCGAACAGCGCCGTGATCGGCCAGCACCCGGTCGACGGGATGTGGGAGGCGACGGTGAGCATCGAGGCCCCGACCGCGGAGACCGCGAGCAGCCAGGCGTGGGACCTCGTGGTGGGTGCCGGAGAGAACCCGCTAGGGGTCGAGGTACTCCGCGAGCATGTTGTCGAATGCGGATCGGACCTTCATGGGCCTAGGCCCGACCTCGCTGACTAGCACCGAGCGCGGCTTGGCGGGCAAAGGCGCCACTATGGCTGCTCAAGGACTTCTCGTATGTCGGCCGGACCTATCCGAAAGGGGTCGAGGTCCTGGGTACGAGAGTCGGATGCGCGGACTGGATTGTTGAGTGGCGCAGCGCTTCTGGTTGTCCAGCCCGCTGAGGCCAGTCATCTGGGAGGGGAGACATCATGGCCAAGGCCGGTGGGTCGGTCAGCAGTGGCGCGGCAACCCGACTTGGTAAGCGTGATCGGTTGCTCAAGTGGCTCACTCTGGTCGTTATCGACGTTGGTGTCGTCGGCTCGACTGCACTGGCACTCGCGGGCGGAGACAGCTCGTTCGGTCCTGCACTCTCGTGTTGATCCTGGTCTACGGCGCCGCGGCTGCGCTCCCGGTGTACGTCACGATGGGGTGGCTGCAGCAAACGCTCTTGATGCTCATCGGCATTGCGAAGAACACCGCGAAGGACGACTTTCTGAGCCGGCTGTGATCGGCCGGCTTTCGGCCGGACCTCGGTGAGCCTTGCGCTGGCCTTGGGTGGTCTTACGGTTGTGCGTCACACCGCTTGACGGCGCTTCCGGAGCCACTGGGCAGCCGAACAGACAGAGGCCAGGAACAAGGCGAAGAGCGTCACTGAGCCAGTCATCGCCAACGACACCGTGCAGACGACCGCGAACACCGTCAGCACCGCCACCACCAGCGGTGGATCCCACGACAGCGCCCGGCGCAGCATGCCAGCGAGGATCTCACAGTTACTGGGCCGATCGGTGCAGTCGAGGATCACTGCGAGCGGGCGGAGCCTGGCCCCTTCCGGTCCGTGCGGGGCGTCGCAGAACCGACGGATCGCGGCTGGATCCGGATGATCGCAACTGTTCTGAGGGGAGCCATGGTCGGGCAGCGGCAAGGTCACGGAGCCCGCTACCGCGCGTCGGGACCTAACGCAGCGCCGACTCACACTTCGGCACCGGACCGGTCTCTTGCCCGCGTGGAGCCGCAGGTCGGCGGTGAATCACCAACTGCCCCGCCTCCTGTGCCAAGACCCGTGCATGACCGCGGTGTCGAACTGACCCGTCAGCCGGATGGCAGTTGCTACCTTGCCACCGGATTCGAGAGTTCGGGAGCCAATTGTTGAAGCATCAACTCGAGTTGCTCAGCCCGGGTGCCTTTCAGTCGCTCGCCGCGGCCCTCGCGATCGCCGAGTTCGGCGGCGGCGTTCAGGCCATGGGAGCAGGCAAGGACGGCGGGCGCGACCTTTACTACGACGGCCGCCTGCAGTTCGGTCCCGCGGACCGCTCATCATCCGAGACCTTCAGTGGCTACACGGTGTTCCAGGTCAAGCACCACGACGCGGGCACGACCTCGGAGAGTGCCGACGCGACCTGGCTCTGGAGGGAAATAAAGAAGGAACTCGACTCGTGGGCCGAGTGGGACAAGGACCACCCGCGTGATCCGCTGCCCGATCAGCTGATCTTCCTCACGAATGTTGCTCTGACGCCGGTTCAGACCACGGGCGGCCATGACCGCATCAGAATCAACATTCGTGACTACCGAGACAAACTGAACAACCCCAGTCGCGACATCGACAACGCCGAGGCCGTGATGGACCGGGTGCAGCGGCGCAAACGAATCGAGCACATCAAGGCAGTCCGCTTCTGGGACGGCAACCAAATCGACGCGTTGCTGACCGCGCATGAAGGCGTCCGTCGCCGCTTCGACGCCTTCCTGACCGCCCAAGACGTGTTCTCGTTCGTTTCAGAGCTCACCGGCAACGCTCCAGTCAAGGACAGCGAGCCAGTGCTGCTTGACCATGCACGCACCGAGCTTCTTTCCGACGGGCTGATCTACTTCGATGAGGCGGGTGACCACGACAGTCCGGGAGTGCCGGTTCATGACGTCGCCATCGACTTGCCGGTCACCTTCTCGACCGGCGCAAGACGCAGCACAGTACTTCGCCATACGTTCGAACGTGGCGACAACGTCTTGGCCCGCGACATCACTGCCGTGGCCGGCCCACGCCACATCGTGCTCACCGGTCAGCCCGGCAATGGGAAGACGACCATCTCCAAAGTGTTGGTCCAGGCATACCGTGCGGCCGCGCTGAAGGGCTCCCCAGCCTTGAGCGCCAGTCACGAAGCTGTTGTCGCTGGCACCGAAAGGGTGCTTCGCGAGATGGGACTGCGACTTCCTCGACAACGCAGGTGGCCTCTGCGGGTAGATCTGGCCGCCTATGCCGAGGAGCGTGGGCACAAACTCGACGAGTCCTTGCTTCGCTACGTCGCCGATCGAGTGAGCAAGAAGTCGAACCTCGGCAACGTGACGCCAGCCGCTCTTTTCTCGTGGCTGCGCGCTTGGCCGTGGCTGATCGTCTTCGACGGACTCGACGAGGTCACGGAGCCTGATACGCGCCGCGCGGTCATCGAGCGCGTCGTACAGTTCGTGAACAACGCCGAAGGCGACCGCTGCGACCTTCTCGCCGTTGTCACTACACGTCCAATCGGCTACACCGAGAACATCGACCCCGCGCACTTCGAGACCGTCGCACTCGACGACCTGACGCCAAACGAGGCCGTCGCCTACGGCGCAAAGGCGGCCTATGTGCGTCTTGGCGCAAACGCCGATCGAGTTGAGAAAGTTGTCAGCGAACTCGAGAAGGCCGCCCGCGACGAGAACTTGGCCAAACTCTTGCGCACGCCGCTACAAGTCCTCATCCTCTCCATCATCGTCGATGGCGCCGGCGCCATCACCCCTGACCGTTACAGCCTGTTCTGGAGCTACTACGACACAGTCGTCCGGCGCGAACGCGCCAAACCGACGATGGTGCGGACACTGCTGACCAAGTACGAGCCGTTCATCCATCAACTGCACGAACGCGCCGGCTTCGCGCTCCAGCAACGCAGCGAGATGGCGGACCACTCGACCGCCGTCCTCACCGAAAGTGAACTGCGCGAGATCGTCTGGCACATTCTGGACGAGTCCGAGTTCAAGCCCGACGGACCCCACGCCGACGTCCTCGACTCCGTCATCAAGTCCGCCACCCAACGGCTCGTGCTCATTGCCCCGCGCGGCGGCGACTTCGGATTCGACGTTCGCTCGCTACAAGAACTCATGGCTGCCAGGCATCTCAGCAACGCTCACCTCGATGATCTGCTCGCCCGCCTCCGGCTCCTCGCGCCCAGCCCTCACTGGCGCAACACCTGGCTCTTCGCCGCCGGCGCGCTATTCGCCGAACCGCGGGCACACGCACAGCAGGCATTGGTCGAGCTTGTTGAGTCTGTCGATGCAAACGCTCCGCAACGCTTGGGCGAGCTGCTGCCCATCGGTCCAGACCTAGCACTCGACGTCGTTGACGATGGCATGGCTCGGCGTTACCCCAACTGGACCAGGAGACTGTTGGCCCGAGGCGTGCACACCTTCGACGCCCCTTCCACCTTCAACCTCGACTGGGCCCTGCGGATCCTGGTCCGATATGCCGACACCGGATCTGAGCAGAGAGATGCAGTCGCACAAGCCTTGCGTGATGGCTTGGCGACCTCAGGGCATCGCCCAACCATCGGGATCGCCGCGGACGTGGTGCCCAACATCGAGGCTGACCTGCATGTGCACGAGCGAACCGTGGGCCTGGGACTGGTCCTGCGTCAGGTTGCCCAACTTCCCAGCTCGCAACCCGGGTCCGCTGACTGGCCAGCATTCGAGGAGGAGATTCAGACAAGCCCTCTCGACCCCGCGCTCGCAGACATAGTGAGTCGGGGAGCCGAGGTCCTGCGGAAGATGAGTACATGCGACGTGACCCGGGACATGGCTGGCGACCTGTCAGCGGCGCTTGCTGATGTCACCACTGCCCAAGTCATCCTCGACGCCCTTCATCACGTACTGCCCGCAGATCAGGGTCTCTTCTCAAAGCTCCGCTACCACCTGTCTCAGGAGTTCCGGCGCCCGTTGGGCGACCACGTCCTCGCCTGATTACCGCCGAGCGCGCCATGACGGGCCGACTCACGGGTCGCCAAGCCCGGCGCGCCGTGAGCGAGTCCAAGGGCTGACCTCAACTCGATTCGTGCATCCGCAGCCCGGCAGATCCGAATGCTTCGCGTCCCAGGGCTACCGGCGATGCCATCGGCGAGAAGGGTTGACCGGCGCGCTCAGGCACGTGGGGGACAGGATGGGGGAGAACCCGGTTCATCACCCACCGCTCGTGGCTCTTCGCGTGCTTGGCGTACGCTCCCGCCAAGCGTGTCAGCGGTGGGTTCCAGCGTTACTGGCTGGGCTCATAACCCAGAGGTCGCAGGTTCAAATCCTGCCCCCGCTACCAAGAGAACCGGCCCTGAACAGCGGAAACGCTGGTCAGGGCCGGTTGCATTTGCCCCGAGGATTTGAACCCACCGGCCAGAATCTGGCCAGAAACCGGGTCGATCACCCCATGACACTCCGTGACTCTCCGCGGGAATCCGACCGCGGGAACGCGGATCTGAGGCGAGTTGATTCGGGTTCAAATCCCGGTGCCCACCCGGATGCGGTCACGGGAAGTCGGAGTTTGCGTCGGCGGTCGCAGCTACCGTGTCGGCCGTGGCCGAAGGCATGCTGGACCCGCACGAGCGCCAGACGCTCGGGGCGCTGAGATATGCGGTCAACGAGGAGGCGGCCGCCTACCTCGCCATCATGCGGCTCTTCACGGCCGGGATGAGTGGCTTCCTCTCCGATCAGTCGGCGGAGGAAGTGTCCGAGCGCCTTGCCGCACAGGGATTCGAGCTCGACCGGGACGTCGTCGACCAGCGTCTCTCCTACCTCGTCGAGCATGGCAACCTCGCGCGCAGTCCGCGAGAGTCGGACGCGCGCAGCGTTGGTGAGTACCTCGCCAATCGTGCTCGCTACCAGCTGACCCAGCGTGGCGAACTCGTGCACCGTCAGGTCGAGGAGCTGCTGGCGCACTCTGACTCTGCGCGAGAGGTCTCGAGTGAGATGCTGCCCGGCATCCTTAGAGGGATCGAGGACCTCGCTCGGATCTCCGGCCACGGGCTGGAAACTGTCGACCCCCGGGATCTAGCGGGTCGAATCACCACCTTGTTCGCCCAGTTCGAGGTCCTGGTCTCCTCGACGCGGCAGTTCTACTCCTACCTGACTCAGGTCCTCACGCGCTTCGACCTCGGGCGCGAGGAATTCGAGATGTTCAAGAGCGCCCTCCTGGACTACCTCCAACGGTTCATCGACGAGATCTCGCGGCACATGCCCCAGGTCGCAGACCGGCTCCGCGAGCTCGAGCCGAGCGTGCCGTCGCTGTGCGAGCGTGCGAACGCCGGCGAGCGGCTGGTCGGGTTGGATGGTGCGAGCGCCAGGCGGGCAACTGGGTTAGAGCCTGGCGACTGGGAGAGCTTGCACATGAGGTTCGTGGGGGCGCCCGGTCGCCGCTCGGACGCCGACAACGTGCGTCGGCTGGCGACTGACGCAATGCGGTCGCTTCTCATGAACCTGCGCCGGATCGCGGCCGGCGCTGACCGCCAACAGAGCAGGTACGGCGACCTCGTGCGACTTGCCGGCTGGTTCGACGCGGCCGACGACGCATATGCCCATGACCTGTGGGCGGCGGCGTTCGGACTCTACTCGGCCCGCCACCTTTCCTTCGCCGCCGATCCGGACGGCGACCCCGTCGGTCAACAACGGAAGCAGGCTCTGGGTCAGGAAGTAGGGGCCGTTGAAGAGGACGTCGGAGTATCGGTCGAATACCTCCTCGGTCACGTTCCCGAACGGGGTCGCCCCGCCGACGCCGGCGTTGTTGACCAGGAAGTCGAGCGTGGTGGCGTCCCATGCCGAGGCGAGCGTTTCTCTGACCCGTTCCGCGAAGTCCGGGATGGCCGCGATATCGGAGATGTCCAGGGGCAGGGCGGTGGCTTGGCCACCTTCGGCCAGGATCTGTCCCACCGTCGCGTCGCCCTCACTTCGATGCGTCCGGTACGTCGCAATGACGGCGATGTCGTGCCGGGCGAGTTCGAGGGCCGTGGCCTGGCCGATGCCGGCGCTGCCTCCGGTGACGAGGGCGATCCGCACGATGGAGCTCCGATTCTGCCGCGAATGTCGGTGGCAGCCATTCAAGGCAGGCGTCGTGAGTCGGGCGTAGACCAATGGACTCCGAGGCTTGCCTATTCCTACGGCCTAGGCAGCATGACGGGAGGAAGGCTTCAGCACGTGCAGGTGCTGCCATGGTGCTGCCTCGCCGCTGCGGGCGACCCACGTCGACGACAGCGTCAGCGCACGGCTGATGCGTGGGGCACCTCCGAGGACTCGGAGGTCAGGCTTCCGTGCAGGGCGCTGCCTTCCCGTGCGCGGGATTCAAGCAAGGAGCGCAGGATGTGTCGGCCCGCGAGCAGGAGGTCGCGGACCTCGGGGACGCTGATTCGGTAGACGACCTCGGCCTTCTCCCGGCGCGAGTGCACCAGTCCGCAGGACTTCAGGACGGCGAGCTGTTGGGAGAGGTTGCTGGGCTCGATGTCGATCGCCTCGAGGAGTTCGTGGACGGCGTGGTCTCGTTCGCACAGCAACTCCAGCACGCGGATGCGTGCGGGGTGACTCAACTTCTTGAACAGATCGGCCTTGGCCTCGTACACGGGCACGCTCACAGTGCCTCCACTCTTTCGATGGCTTCCACGGGTGCAGTCGTCACCGTCTCCACACGTCTGATGCTAAGAGCCTGCTGGCGGCGGGTCGGCTGGGTGCCGTGCCACACTGAATTGAAGATTTGCGCAATCAATGTAGTGTTCATCATCGATGAGACGCCACGGGATCCGCGGGGTCACGTGACCACGCCCTGGACGCCGACCGGAGCGGCAGGGGGGTCGGTGACGGCCTTGCTGCCACGGCGTTCCGATTGGGCTCACGTTCGGTGGGGCCGCGACCTGCCTGCCGGGTTGATGGTCGGACTGGTCGCGCTCCCGCTCGCGTTGGGTTTCGGGGTGAGCTCGGGCCTCGGAGCGGGAGCGGGCCTGACGACCGCCATCGTGGCCGGCGCCCTCGCCGCGGTCTTCGGTGGCAGCCGAGTCCAGGTCAGTGGACCGACCGGGGCGATGACGGTCATCCTCCTGCCGATCGTGGCGGCCCACGGGGCCCACGGTGTACTGGTCGTAGGACTGCTGGCGGGCCTGATCCTGGTAGGGCTCGGCGTCCTCGGTGCCGGCCGATTCATGCGCTACGTGCCGATCCCGGTCGTCGAGGGGTTCACCATCGGCATCGCGGTCATCATCGCCCTGCAGCAGCTACCCGGCGCCCTGGGGGTGGACGCGCACGGCGACAAGGTCCTCTCGGCCACCGGGTCGGCGATCGCGGCATGGGTGGACCACGGTGACTGGATGGCGCCGGCACTGACGGGCGCGGTCCTGGTCGCCATTCTGATCCTGGCGCGGGTGCTGCCCCGGTGGCCCGTGTCCCTGGTCGTCGTCGTCGCCGCCACCATCGTCAACTCCACCCTCGGGCTCGGTGCGGCGCCGATCGGTGAGATCCCGACCGCGCTGCCCGCTCCGAGCCTCCCGACCGTGCCCTGGGCCGGCGTCGGCGACCTGCTGCTCCCGGCTGTGGCCGTGGCAGCACTGGCTGCGCTGGAGAGCCTGCTCAGTGCCGCCGTCGCCGATGGGATGAGCATGGGCCAACGCCATGATCCGAACCGGGAACTGTTCGGCCAAGGAGTCGCCAACCTCGGCGCCGCCCTCTTCGGAGGCGTGCCGGCCACGGCCGCCATCGCACGGACCGCGGTCAACGTCCGTTCCGGCGCCTCGTCCCGGCTCGCCGCTCTCGCCCACGCCCTGGTGCTGCTCGTCGTCATGCTCGTGGCGGCCACCTGGGTCTCCGAGATCCCGCTCGCGGCCCTGGCCGGGGTGCTCATCGCCACCGCGATCCAGATGGTGCGCGTCTCCAGCCTGCTGGCGCTGCTGCGCGCCACCCGCAGCGATGCGGCAGTGCTGATCGTCACCGCCGCCGCCACCGTCGCCTTCGACCTCGTCACCGCCGTCATCCTCGGCCTCGTCGTCGCGGGATTCTTCGCCCTGCGTCAGACCGCGATGACAACCCGACTGGAGGAGACCCCTCTCCCTACCGAGGACCATGCCGACGACGAGACACGAGAAGAGCTGGCGCTCCTCGACGAGCACATCGTCGCCTACCGGATCGACGGGCCCTTGTTCTTCGCTGCCGCGCACGACTTCCTGCTCGAGCTCGTCGACGTCAGCAACGTCCGCGTCGTCATCCTCCGCATGTCCAAGGTCACCACCATCGACGCCACGGGTGCCCACGTCCTGGCCGACACCGTCGGCAGGCTCGAGGCTCGAGGAGTCACCGTGCTCCTGTCCGGGGTCCACCCTCAGCACCGCCACGTGCTCACCCATATCGGGATCTACGACCGGCTCGCCCACGAACGCCACATGTTCGACCACACCCCGCAGGCCATCGACCACGCCCGAGTCCACGCAGCCCGGATCGCCCACACGCCGACCCAGCAACCCGACGTGTCGGCGACCTGATCAGGAGCTGACCGGCACCGGGCACACCGCGAGAGAACCACACCCCGATCTGAGGATCGGTGACCTCGATGGATCAGCAGTCCGGCGACCGCAGCGGCACCTCATGGGCTGTGGAGGGACTGCCCGTCTCGTCAGCGGCGCACCGGATAACGCATATGCAGGACCCGGCTGCCCTGCAGCGCCGTCTCGGGATCGTCCAGGAGGTATGGCGCGTCGATCGAGCCGAAGAAGCGCTTGCCGGAGCCGAGGACGACGGGCACGACGTCCATCCGGACCTCGTCGATCAGGCCGGCGGCGAGCACCTGGCCGCCGACGTCGCCGGCGGCGACCTCGACCACGCGGTCGCCGGCCAGCTCCTGCGCCAGGGCCAGGGCCGCCTCGATGCCGTCGACGAAGTGGAACGGCGCCTCGGGGTCCCAGCCCTCGGGGCCGGGCCGGTGGGACACGACGACCACGTGGTCGATCCCGCTCGGCGGGGTGCCGTCCCAGCCGTCGGTCAGGTCGAAGACGTGGCGGCCGACGACGGTGACGCCGATCTGATCCCAGTAGGCCCGGGTGTAGTCGTACGACGCCTGTGACACCTTGAGGAATCCGCTGTCGTCCAGGGGGACGTCACCGCTGGAGAGCCAGTCGAACAGCGGTCCGGGCATGTCGTTGTCGTCCGCGATGAAGCCATCCACCGATACCGAGGCGTACATGACCACCTTGCCCACGGCGTCAGACCTTCACGACGTCGGTCGCGATGAGGATCACGCCGAGGATCGCCAGTGCCCAGAGCAGCACGCACGCCGCGGCCTCGACCCGGGTGAAGACGTTCTCCGAGCGCTCCCGGCGGGCGACCAGATAGAGCAGGGTGCCGGGTGCGTAGACGATGCAGCCCAGGAGGAGGAACTCGGGGCCGGCGGCGTAGAGCAGGTAGAGGGAGTAGACGACGGCGATCGCAGCGACCACGCGCTGCTTGCGTCTCCCGGCGGCCTCCGCACCGTCGTAGGTCTCACCGGTGAGAGTCAACTTGAGCGCGTACGCCGCCGCGAGCAGGTACGGCACCAAGGTCAGCGCGGTGTCGAGGCTCAGCATGAAGGTGAGGGCGTTGTCGACGACCAGCACCAGCAGCAGGAACAGCTGCACCGACACGTTGGTGACGATCAGCGCCACGATCGGGGTGCGGTTCGCGTTCTCCTTGGCCAGGATGCGTGGCATCACCTCGGTGCGGGCCGGTGTGTAGAGCACCTCGGCGTTGAGCAGGGTCCAGGCGAGGTAGGCACCCAGCACCGAGATGATCACGCCGATGTCGATGAACGTCGCGCCCCAGGAGCCGACGACCGACTCGAGCACGACTCCCATCGAGGGCTCCTTCGCCGAGGCGAGGTCCTTCTGCGGGAGTACGCCGTACGACACCAGGGTGACCGACGCGAACAGCGCCAGCGTGCTGACGAAGCCGAGGATCGTCGCGCGTCCGACGTCCTCGCGCCGCCGGGCCATCCGCGAGTAGACGCTGGCGCCCTCGATGCCGAGGAACACGAACGTCGTGATCAGCATCGTGTCGGTCACCTGGTCGAACAGCGACCCGGCCGTGTGGGCGTCGCCACCCCAGAAGTTGTCGGTGAAGATCCCCGCGTCGAAGGAGACCGCGGCGATGACGACGAAGACCAGGATCGGCACCAGCTTGGCGATGGTGACGATGCGGTTGATGACGGCCGCCTGGCGGACCCCGCGGGAGATAAGGATGTGGAAGATCCACACGCCCAGCGATCCGAGGAGTACGGCGAGGACGGTGTTGCCCTGTCCCAGCCCGGGGACGAACGCACCGATGCTCGCCATCGCGAACGTCATGAAGAAGACGTTGCCGACCACGTTGCTCGCCCAGTAGCCCCAGGCGGCGTTGAAGCCGGCGTAGTTGCCGAACCCGGCTTGGGCGTAGACGTAGATGCCGTTGTCGAGCTCCGGCTTCCGCAGCGCGAGCGTCTGGAAGACGAAGGCCAGCATCAGCATCCCGAAGCCGGCGATGGTCCACGCGATGAGCGCGCCGAACACGCCGGTGGCGCTGCCGAAGCCGGAGGGCAGGGTGAAGACGCCGCCGCCGACCATGGAGCCGACGACCATGCCGGCCAGGGTCAGGACGGAGACCTTCTGGAGCGGTGTGGCCGAGGGCGTCTCGGTCGCTGTCGTGCTCATCGGCCGCTCACCGGTCCCTCATCGGTTGGGCCGCACGATCGGGAAGAGGATCGTGTCGCGGATGCTCAGGCCGGTCAGGTTCATCACCAGCCGATCCACGCCCATGCCCATGCCGCCGGTGGGCGGCATGCCGTACTCCAGTGCCTCGAGGAAGTCCTCGTCGACCTGCATCGCCTCGGCGTCTCCGGCGGCGGCGAGCAGACTCTGGGAGACCAGCCGTTCGCGCTGGTCGAGCGGGTCGATGAGTTCGGAGTACGCCGTTCCCTGCTCGGCGCCGAAGATCACCAGGTCCCACTTCTCGGCGAGCCGCGGGTCGTCGCGATGGGGTCGGGTCAGCGGGGCGTTCTCCTTCGGGAAGTCGGTGTAGAAGACGGGCGTGGTCGTCTGTCCCTCGCACAGCTCGCCGTAGATCTCCTCGAGCACGAAGCCCCACGACGGGTCGAGGTCGAACTCCAGACCGATGCGCTGACCGTGCCGGAGCAGCTCCTCGAGTGGGGTGTCGGCGGTGACCTCCTCGCCCAGGGCCTCCGAGACCGCTTGGCAGATCGACTTGACCGGCCAGTCACCGGAGAGGTCGTATTCGGTGACCTTGCCATCGGCGTCTGCGCGCACAGCGATCGGCGAGCCATGGACCGCGATCGCCGCCTCCTGGATCAGTCCTTGGGTGAGCACCCGCATCGTGTTGTAGTCGCCGTAGGTCTCATAGACCTCCATCGAGGTGAACTCGGGATTGTGCTTGAAGTCCGCCCCCTCGTTGCGGAACTGGCGTCCGAGCTCGAAGACCTTCTCCATGCCCCCGACCAGGAGTCGCTTGAGGTGGAGCTCGGTCGCGATGCGCAGATAGAGGTCCATGTCGTAGGCGTTGATGTGGGTCTCGAAGGGACGGGCGTTGGCGCCGCCGTGGATGGTCTGCAGGATCGGCGTCTCGACCTCGGTGAAGCCCCGGGTGTGCAGCGACTCGCGGATGCTGCGCACCACTGCCGCGCGCTGGTATGCGACGGTGCGCGCCTCGGGGCGCACGATGAGGTCGACGTACCGCATCCGGACCCTCGCGTCCGGGTCGCTGAGCCCCTTGTGCTTGTCGGGGAGCGGCCGCAGCGCCTTGCTCGTCAGCGTCACCGAGTCGGCTCGCACCGACAGCTCGCCGCGCTTGGTCGTCACGAGCACGCCGGTGACGCCGACCTGGTCGCCCAGGTCGATGTCGTGCTCCCAGAACCTCTGGGCATCGGCACCGACGTGTGCGACGTCGACCATGACCTGGAGGTCGCCGCTTCCGTCGCGCAAGGTGGCGAAGCCGAGCTGTCCCATGTCGCGCTTGAGGAGGACGCGGCCGGCGACCGAGACCTGGATCGCGGTCTCGGTGTCCGGCGGGAGGTCCCCGACCAGGAGTCGCGCCTCGGCGAGCGTGTGCGTACGCGGGAACGTGACCGGGTAGGGGTCGATGCCGTGCTCCCGCAACCGATCGAGCTTCTGCCGGCGGACCCGGATCTGCTCGGGGAAGCGATCGGGAGACAACGCCTCGGCGACGATGTCGCGCGGCGGTGGGATCAGCGCGAGCACGGCCGCTGCGTGGTCGCTGCCACCCGTGTCTAGATCCGAGTCGGCGCGGGAGCCGCGGCGCAGCATCGCGATGGAGGGCCGGGTCAGGAAGCCCTCGGCACTTCCTGCGGCGGTGCCGACCCGGGGGAGGTCGGAGGTGTACTCGAAGCACATGTACCGCGCCTGCCACTGCGGGAGATACTTGGCGTTCGACCGGTACAGCGACTCCAACTGCCAGTTCTTGCTGGCGAGCAGCAATCCCTGTCGCCACAGCCGGGCGACCGGGCCCGCGCCGATCTGGGCGCCGCGCTCGAACGCCTCCCGGAACATGGCGAAGTTGAGGGACACCATGCCGATGCCGAACGTCGGCGCCTCGGCCGCCAGGCTGGCGACCATCAGCTCGATCAGGCCGTTGTCGGCCGTCGGGTCGCGCCGCATCAGGTCCAAGGACAGCCCGGTGCGCCCCCACGGCACGAAGCTGAGGAAGCCCCGCAGGCCGCCGTCGCCGTCGTAGACCCGGACCAGCACACACTCGCCGTCCAGTGGATCGCCGAGACGGCCGAGTGCCATCGAGAAGCCCCGCTCGTCGCCGCCGTCGCCGCGCCACCGCGCCGCGTCGTCGCTGAGCTGCGCGAAGTCGGCCTCGCTGAGGGTGGCATGGCGTACCACGGAGGAGGTGTAGCCGCGTCGCTGCAGCCGCGACACCGACTGCCGCACGGCCTTCATGCCGGGGCCGTTGAGCGAGAAGGCGGCCATGTCGACGACCGCCTCGTCGCCGATCTCGTACGCCGTGAGCCCGGCTTCGGCGTACGCCTCGGCTCCCTCGACGCCGGCGCCCATGACGGCGAGGGACCAACCGCTGCTGCGAGCCTGTTGCCGCCACGCCTCGATCGCGGCCGACCACTGCTCCGGGTCGCCGACCGGGTTGCCGCTCGCCAGACTCACCGAGCCGATCGTCCGGTAGGACACGCCCGCGCGAGCCGTGGTCGGGTCTCCGGTGTCCCAGACGACCGCCTTGTCCCGCCGGGTCGCGAAGTACCCGAGCGAGTCGTGATCGCCGAAGTCGCGCAGCAGCCCGCGGACCTTGGCCTCGTCGGGGACGCTCAGCCCCTGAGTGCCGCGCGGGGCGCGGAAGAGCACGCTGGCGGCGACCACCACGACGATGGCTCCGGCGATGCCGACGACCGCGCGGATCCACATGGGTGCATGGACCGCGGAGTCGTCGCCGAAGCGCCCGACGTCGGCGAGCATCGAGTCGAAGACGAAGAGCGCCGACGAGCCGAAGTCGGGGGACTCACCGAACCGGTTGACCAGCGCCGCGCCGCCGAGGAGCACGACGGCCCCACCGAGCAGGAAGATCGCGAGGGCGCTGCGGAAACTGCCCGGCACCTTGCGGGCGACGAACTGCGGTCGGGCCAGGATCGCGAGCACGGTGACGACGCCCATCAGCACCAGGCCGATGACGTTGAGCACCACCTGATCGCCGTTGATGATCCCGAGCACCCGCCCGAGTTCGGGGAGCAGGAGCCACCAGATGAGGAGAATCCACCACGCCGCGCGCAGCCGGCGGCGCAGCGCCACCGCCACCACGAAGAGCAGGGCCGCGTAGACCAGGCTGGGGACGATCGGGATCGTCAGCAGCGAGACGGCGTCGGCCGAATGGGCGAAGTAGTCGTGCCACGGCGGCACCACCGAGACGACCAGCACGAAGATCGCGGCCAGGAACATCCCGCCCGCGAACCAGTCCGGCCACCGGTCGTCGCTGGGTGCGGGGAGAGGGATCCGGCGCGCGCCCTCGTGCACCTCTGGTGCGTGGTGCCGCTCCTCGGTCGCTTCCTCGACGAGGTCGGTCATAGTGCTCCTCCGCGTGTGATGGACGCGCCAGTGGTCGGCGCAAGCTAGTGGGGGCGGTCAGCCGGCCGCCTCCCCCGGAACGGGCGGGCCGTCGTCTCGTCCTTGACGGCGTACGGACGCCCGACCCGTCGCGACGCCGTCATGGCGACAGTCTGGCCGACAGGAGGCCTACTTGGCGCGGGGCAGTTCACCGGACGGTTAAGGTCGGCGGGTGCTGCTCGGCCTCGTGATGGCGTTCGCGGCCGCCTGCTGCTACGGCGTGGGATCGGTCCTGCAGGCCATCGCCGCGCGCAACACGGCGTCTGTCGAGGGGCTTGATCCGCGGCTGCTGATGAGGCTGTTGAAGTCGTGGAAGTACGTCCTCGGTGTGTCGCTGGACGCGCTGGGCTGGGTGCTGTCGCTCGTCGCGGTCCGCGAACTTCCGCTGTTCGTCGTCCAGGCCGTGGTGGCGAGCTTCCTGGCGATCACCGCCGTCCTGGGTGCGATCTTCTTGAAGATGCCGCTGAGTCGTTGGGATCGGATCGGACTCGTGGTGGTCGTCACGGGTCTGGCTCTGGTGGGCGCTTCGGCGGCGCGGGACAACCGGGTCGACGTGTCGGGTGCCGAGGGCTGGGGCGTGCTCGTGGCTACGGTGCTGCTGGGCGTCCTCGCCGTACCGCTCGCCCGGATCCCGGGCGCCGCCGGTGCCGCGGCGCTCGGCATGATCGCCGGCCTGGCGTTCGGGGCGACGGCGGTGGCGTCGCGGATGCTGCCAGGAGACCTCGCGCCCGATCACCTCATCCACGAGATCGGCACGTTGCTGACCAGTCCCGCGACATTCGCGCTCGGCGTGGGTGGCGTCGTCGCGATGCTCACCTACTCGATCGCACTCCAACGAGGCTCCGTCACCCAGGCGACGGCACCGCTCGTGGTCGGCGAGACCGTGGCGCCCGCTCTGGTGGGGATCCTGTTGCTCGGTGACCGGCCACGCGAAGGGTGGGACGCGGTCGCGGTCGTGGGGTTCGTACTCGCCGTCGCGGGCGCCGTCAGCCTCGCCCGGCACGGAGAGGCCAGCGCCCCCGAACTGGAGCGCGACCTCGTCGCCGGCGAGGGCGTGAGTGGCTGACGCCGCAGCCGCCGTGCGTCGAGGGCTCGTCGATGCAGGCCGGACCGTACGGCGAGCAGACCTGGCGCTGGCCTACTGCGGCATCGTCACCGGTCTCACGATCGCGCTCAACCTCGTCAACGAATCGACCCGGGAGCGCGTGCTCGAGGAGACCAGTTCGAACATCGCCAACCTGCGGGACCACCCGGTGCAGTCGCTGCTGGCGAGCGCCTTCGTCGTGCCGCAGCCTGCGGGACTGCTGCTGGTCGTGGTCCTCCTTGTCGTCCTGGCCTACAGCCAACGGTTCATCGGTCGAGCGGGTGCACTGGTCGTGGGCCTCGCGGGACACATCGGAGCCACGGTGCTCGTGGCCATCGGTCTGCAGAGCGGGCTCTTCCATCACGTGGTGGACCCGTCGGTGCGGACCGCCACGGACGTGGGGGTGAGCTACGTGCTGGCCTGCTCGATGGGGTTCCTGACGCTGTTCGTGCCCGGGTGGATCCGCTTGGCATGGTGCGCGGGCCTGGCGCTCTATTGGCTGCTGCCCGCCTTCGTCGACCTGTCCTTCACCGCGGCGGGCCATGCCACGGCGGTGACGCTCGGGTGGCTGATGGCCTTCGTCAGCTGGCGCGCGATCCTCGCCGATACCCGGCACCTCGGTCACGGCGCAGCGTGGCGCGATCTGCCCTAGGGTCTGCCACGTGAACGGCGACCGCACGAGCGCATGGAGGTCGCCGACGCGGTGGCTGCCGGTGCTCCTGGGCACCCTCGCGGCGTTCACCTACTCCGACTACCTGGTCGACCTCATCCTCCAGCCCAAGGGAGTCGACGAGCTCTCGATCATCTCCCACCTCGAGGCGCCTGGCGCGCCGTACGCCCGGCTGTTGCGGGCCTGCGACATCGCGGCCGGCCTGCTGTCGGTCGCCCTCGCGCCGTACCTGTTCCGCGCACTGCCCCGAGGACGGCTCCGCTGGCTGCCGGCAGCATTGCTGGTGGTCTTCGGCGTCAGCGGTGCGCTGACCGGGATCATCACCGACCCGTGCCCCGACCCGAGCTCGGGCTGCGGCGGCGCCGAGGGTTCCCTCCAGCAGCACTGGCACGTGATCCTGAGCGGTCTGGGTGACGCGGCGATCCTGCTGTGCCCGCTCGCCGTCGCGATCGCCGCGCGCGGGCGCACGGCGCGGTGGGTGCCGATCGCCAGCGGCGTGATGTTCGCGGTGGCGATCGCGGCCTACGCGATCTACCGCGACGTGATCGACCTCGGTTGGGCGGACGGGCTCAACCAGCGGATCGTCGTGTCGCTCGCCAGCGCGTGGCTGTTCATCGTCGGCCTGATCGGCGCATCTCGGCCGCGCGCAGCATCCCCTCCCGATCGCCGATCTTGACCCGCGTCCGCCCGGCTTCGACGCCGAGCGCGAGCTCGTGTGCGTCGATCCGTTCCCAGCCGGCGTCGGTCACGACCTCGGCGCCGCGTTCGTCGAGGTAGGCATCGACGTCCTCGGGGTGACGGAGCGTGGCCGTCGGCGTCGTCTCGGCCAGTAGATGGCCGACGGTCTCGGCAGCGTCACTCTTCGTGTGCCCGATGAGTCCGACCGGACCGCGCTTGATCCAGCCGGTCACGAACAGGCCCTCGACCCGCTCGCCGCCCAGGTCGAGGACGCGGCCGCCGTCGTTGGGCACCAGGGCTGCTGCGTCGTCGAAGGGGACGCCGGGGACCGCGGCGCTGCGGTAGCCGATTGCGCGGTAGACCGAGCCGACCGGCCACAGGGTGAACCGTCCGGTGCCGACGACCGAGCCGTCCGGGAGCGGCCGGGTGCGTTCGGTGCGGAGCACCTCGACGCCGTCGTCTCCGAGCACGGCGACGGGTTGCTCGTGGAAGTGGAGGTGGATCCGGTGCGCCTTGCCGGAGGGCTCGCGGCCGACCCAGTTGACCAGGGTGTCGAGCACCATCTTGGCCTGCTTGTTGCCGGCCACGTGGCTCACGCTGGCCTCGTCGATCTCGAAGCCTTCCTCGTGCACGATCACGTCGACCGTCGGCGAGTGGGTCAGCTCGCGCAGCTCGAGCGGCGAGAACTTGGCGTAGGCCGGTCCCCGGCGGGCGAACACGTGTACGTCGCTTGCCTGGTTGGCGCTCAGACCCTCGTGGACATGGGCGGGGATGTCCGTGGCGAGCATCTCGTCGGCGGACTTGGCCAGCACCCGCGCCACGTCGAGCGCCACGTTGCCGGCACCGAGCACCGCCACCGACGTGGCGTCCAGCGGCCAGGTCGTCGGTACGTCGGGGTGCGCGTCGTACCACGCCACGAAGTCGGCGGCCCCGAAGGTGAGCTCCTCTCCGGGGATCCCGAGCGAGCGGTCGGCCATCGCTCCGGTGGCGACGATGACGGCATCGTAGAACTCGCGCAGCTCCTCGACCTTGGCGTCGACTCCGATCTCCACGTTGCCGAGGAAGCGGACATCAGGGTGGCTCAGCACTCGCTGCAGTGCCTTGACGATCTCCTTGATCCGCGGGTGGTCGGGCGCGACGCCGTACCGCACGAGCCCGAACGGCGTGGGCAGCCGCTCGATCAGGTCGACGGAGACCGGCGTATCGGACTTGGTCAGGATGTCGGCGGCGTAGATGCCTGCCGGGCCAGCGCCCACGATGGCGACTCGAAGCGTCATGGGTCCAGCGTGCTGTCCGGGCACGGTCGCCGGAACGAGGTCGTCGTTGTGAAGTCACAAGGTAACCTTGTGGCTTGTGCTGGGTTCTCACGTCCCCGACCTGCGCTCGCTGGAGCTGCTCCTGCTGGTCGCCCGCACCCAGAGCCTGAGCGGCGCCGCCGCCGAGCTCGGCATCAGCCAGCAGGCCGCCTCGTCCAGGATGCGCACGATGGAGGCACTCGTCGGCACCCCGCTGCTGTCCCGCTCGACGCGAGGCTCGGCGCTGACCGACACGGGGGAGCTGGTCGTGGAGTGGGCGAGCCGGGTTCTCGATGCCGCCGAGCAGCTCGACGCCGGCATCACCGCGCTCCGGGCCGACAGTCGCGCGCACCTCTCGATCGCTGCGAGCCAGACGATCGCGGAGTTCCTCCTGCCGGGCTGGCTGGTCGCCCTCCGCGCACAACAGCAGGCGGCCGGGGTGGTGCCGACCGACTTCACGATGACCGCGACCAACAGCGAACGAGTCGCCGAGCTGGTCAGCGCCGGCACCGACGTCCTCGGCTTCGTCGAGGGTCCGCGGCCTCCACGGGGCCTCCGGCACCGGCTGATCGGAGTGGACGAGCTCGCGGTGGTCGTGGGCGCGGGACACCCGTGGGCCCAGCGCTCGAGCCGGCGGATCGGAGCGGCGACGCTGGCCGCGACACCCATGGTGATGCGCGAGGTCGGCTCGGGGACGCGCACGGTGCTGGAGCAAGCTCTCAGCCCCTACGAGCGCGCCGAGCCCGCACTTGAGCTGTCGAGTACGGCGGCGGTGCGGGCCGCGGTGGTGGCGGGGGCCGGCCCGACGGCGCTCAGCATCCACGCCGTGCGCGACGACCTCGCCTCCGGTCGACTGGTCCGCCTCACGACCACCGGCCTGGACCTCTCCCGCACGCTGCACGCGGTCTGGCGCGACGGAAGGCACCCGCCTGCGGGGCCGGCCCGGGATCTGGTCACCTGGGCGGTCACCCGGGCCTGACCTGTGTCGAGGCTGACACAGCGAGCCTTCGACATGTGCTCCGCGGCACGTTGTCCGACCCGGATCCGGGGTGCGAGCGTCGTCACATCCCGGCAGTCGCCCGGTCGAAACGTCGAAGGAGTCGTGATGTCCGAGATCAGCTTCGAGGGCAAGGTCGCCGTCGTGACCGGCGCCGGGCGGGGGCTGGGGCGCGCCTACGCCCGAGCACTGGCTGCGCGCGGGGCGCTGGTCGTCGTCAACGACTACAACGTCGCGATCGACGGCGGACCCGGCGATGTCGAGCACCCTGCCGAGTCCGTCACCGCGGAGCTGCGCGCCTCCGGTGCGGAGGCGGTCGCGAACCCGGACAGCATCGCGGAGCCCGAGGGCGCGGCCCGGATCGTCGCGCAGGCAGTGGACACCTTCGGCGGCCTGGACATCCTGGTCAACAACGCCGGTATCGGCATGTGCGACAACATCGAGGACGAGCCGGGCCGGCTCTTCCACGTCAACATGAACACCACCCTGCTCGGCACCGTGCTGATGACCCGTGCGGCCTGGCCACACCTGGCCGAGCACGGTCGCGGCCGGATCATCAACGTCAGCTCCGGCGCCATCTTCGGCGCCTCCTGGGCGGATGGGGGCATCCTCGGCTCCTATACCTACGCCAAGGCCGGGGTCTTCGCGGAGACCCGGCAGATCGCGCGGTACGGCGAGGCGTTCGGGATCAAGGCCAACGCGGTCTTCCCGATGGGTCTGGCCCGGACCAATGCCGAGGGTGACGGCGCCATGGCGGAGGGCGAGTTCGGCGAGTTCTTCCGCAAGCACCTGCCGGCCGAGGCAGTGGCCAACGGCGCGCTCTTCCTCCTCACCGAGGACTGCCCGGTCAGTGGGCAGGGGTTCAGCATCGGCGGCGGCCGTGTGGCGCGCGTGGTTTTCGCCGAGCCGCCGGGATTCTTCGCGCGCGACATCACGCCGGAGCAGGTCCGGGACAACTGGGCGGCCGTCGTGGGTGAGGTCGGTGAGGACGACTCGTTGCACGGCTTCCTCGAAGTCTCCAGCCTCGAACGTGAGTTCCAGCTGGTTGCGGCGGCCAGTGTCGGTGGCGACCAGGGCTGACCAGGTCGTTCCCGATGGCCCCGTGGACGACGCGGCCTCCGGCACCGTCCTCGCGGCGTACGCCACCCAGGTGGAGGCCGACCGCGACGCGGTCGCGGTCCACTACTTCGGCAACGCGATCAGCCGGGGCCAGCTGGATGAGCTGAGCGACGCCTGCGCCCACGTCCTCGCGGAGTCCGGGGTGGTCCGGGGTGAACGCGTGGCGGTCTCGTTACAGAACACCCCGATGTTCGCGGTGGCGCTGCTGGCGACCTGGAAGCTCGGTGCCGTGCTGGTCCCCGTGAACCCGATGGTGAGTGCCGCCGAGCTGGCCTCGCTCCTGGCGGACTGCGAGCCTCGGGTGCTGTTCGCCCACCCGGAGATGGCGCCGGTCGTCCTCGGCGCGGCCACCGGACTCGAGACTCCGCTCGCGTTGCTCTGGTCGGCCCCGGGCGACCTGGCCGGCGATCAGCGTGGCAGCTGGTCCGCCATTCCCGAGGTGGTTTCCGGGCAAGGCAGATCAGCGCTGCCGCAGCTCGAGCGGCACCGCGGGCGGACCCTGCCCCGGCGCGAGCCCGCGCCGGACGACCTGGCGCTCCTGGTCTACACCTCGGGGACCACCGGGCCGTCCAAGGGCGCCATGCTCACCCATGCCAACATCGGCTACCACGCCGCTGTGACCCCCGACTGGCTCGGCCTGGACACGATGGACACGATCCTGACCATCGCGCCGTTCTTCCACATCACCGGGCTGGGGATGCACCTGGCCCTCGGTCTCGGCAGCGGCCTGCCGCTCGTGATGACCTACCGGTTCGAGCCACAGCAGGTCCTCGACCTGATCCGGCACTACGAGCCGCGCTTCACGGTCGCCACGATCACCGCCTACAGCACTCGCTTCGGGAGCCCCGGGCAGGCGAAACGGGCGTACTTCGCCGTGTACGCCGGCGGGTTGCCCTGAGCGTCGACGTGGACGGGATGCACCACGCGCTTGGTGCTGCGCCACTGGCCGTTGCGGCCCATCTTGTAGGTGATCAGCTTGACCCTGGCCGTGGCGTTGCCGCTGGCCGACACGGCACGCGACTGCACGCCTCGACGGGTGCATCGCCAGCCGGAGGTGCCAGTGCCGTAAGAGCTGTTCACCATCCACGACTCGCTTCGACGCGGTGCCCGGAAGGTCAGCAGTTCGCCGTTGGAGCGGTAGGAGTAGGCGCTGAACGACTGGGTATGCGGGCCGGTGGAGAAGCCGAGCAGGATCTCCTGGCCGCCGCGGCGATCGAGGTCGGTGGCACCGAGCCAGGGGGTCCACGGCGTACGCACCGAGTAGTAGGAGAGGTCCTGCCAGGCCTCCGCGAACGCCGGTCCTCCGTTGAAGTCGACATGCACGAGAACCTGGCCGAGTCCGAACCCGTAGGACAGGGTGAAGCCGGGCTGGGCGGTGATCGTGATGTCGTCCAAGCCGTCGCGGCCGTCGATCTGGGCCCGGTAGTGCCACTGCTCTCCGGCCAGAGATCGGTAGACCGCCGAGGGCTCGCTCGAGACGCTTGCCTCGGCCGCGCCTGCCGGCGCGCGAGCAGCGGCGGGGAGGAGCCCGAGAGTAGCCAGGGCGCTCACGATGACTGTGCCGCAGGCGATCAGCTTCACGCCGTGCCGCCCTTTCGAAACCTGACCCGAGAGGCGAGCTGGATCGCAGCGAAAGTACTCGCCGATCAGCGCTGTCACATCCTCAGATGAGGGGAAGGCCATCGCCCTGGGCCGGCTGCGCTCGCTCGGCCTCGCCGACCGCGAGCTACGCCGAGTGCTTGCGGGTACCTCGTCTCGAGCCAGCAGTGGGACGAAACAGCTCCCCGCATCAGGCGCGGTCGAGTGCTGTCGTACACAGTCGCCCGCCGCGATCCTGAGTCCGGCGAACCGACGCTCCTGGTCGGCCTCGACCTCAGGTTCGCCGATGATCCGATGGCGTGGTCGGAGGGCCGCAACGATCGGTTCGTGAGCATCCATCGCGACGGCGACGGCGTTCTGCTGGAGTTGGCCAGCGGGCCTTAGTCGGCGGCCGGTCGCTACCTGCTGACGATGCAGCCGAAGTTCTTGCCGATCGTCTTCTTGTAGTGCTTGGTCTCGGGTACGACGACGCGGAAGCAGGTCTTCTTCTGCCCGGCCTGCTTGATCGCGGTCCTGAAGTCGCCGTTCGGCTTGGTCTTCGCGTACTTCCACGCCTGCCAGCCGCTACCGCCGGCCTTGCGCTGGATCGTGAACCGTCCGTTCTTGAAGGTCACGATCGAGCCGATCGCCTCAAACTTGTTCGCCTTCGTCTCCTGGCCGCGCACCTTGATCGTGTGGAACTTCTTCGGAGCCGGCGCGTGGCCGCCGCCACCACCACCGCCGGTGTTCGTGGTGCACGGACAGGGATTCGATTCGCAGGCGACGCCATCACCGTCCGCGTCGAGCATGTCGGGATCCGAGTTCGGCCCACCATGGTTGAGGAAGTAGTTCTGAGCCGAGGCCTGACTGGAGAAGTCAGAACAGTCGACGTCCTTCGCGAACGCCGGAGCGGTGCCGACCCCGACGATGATCAGGCTGCCGATCGCCAGGATCAGGCCGTTAAGCAGGGTGAGATGACGGTGCATAGCAATCCTCCGTGGTTGGCTGCGCGACGGTATGCGGAGGCTTGGTCCTCGCACATGGCCCACAGGGGCCATCTCGTGGGCACCCCGGGACCGCGACTGAGAGGGAGAGCACTCTCCACCCGTTCGGGTGAGACGCGGCGGGATCGCTCAGGGGTACCAAGAACGTCATGTGGAGTCCGAGCTTCGGGAAGCTGAAGCTGCTCGTCGCCTTCGCGATCGGCTACCTGGCCGGCGCCGCCGCGGGCCGGCGGCGCTACGAGCAGATCAAGGTCAGCGCTCAACGTTTCGCCGCAGATCCGCGAGTGCAGTCGGCCGCGAAGATGGCCGGCGACACCCTCGCCGAGAAGGCGCCGGTGGTGGCCTCGACGATCAAGGACAAGTCCACGGCTGTGGCCAGCGCGGTCACCGAGAAGCTCTCCTCCGATGAGGAGGATCTCCCGCAGCAGCCGGCCGGCGCCGAGGGAACGCCGCTCAGCTAGCGGCGAATAGCGGCGAAGGGGTACCGGCCAGACATGACAGAAGCGGCGGGTGAGCCACGGGAGCAGGTCCTGCGGGACGAGGCACAGGCCCGTGACGGCAAGGACCCGCTGAGGGGATCTCGCACGAGCGGCTTCTGGGCTGCCACGGTCGGCCTCGGTGTGGTCCTGGTGCTGCTGATCATCTTCATCGCCCAGAACACTCGGAAGACGACGGTCTCGTTCCTTGCCTGGGACGGTCAGGTTCCGGTAGCCGTCGCGCTCCTGATTGCGGCCGTGGCGGGGATGTTCCTCGTGGGCCTCGCCGGGATGCTGCGCATCCTTCAGTTGCGCCGTCGGGTTCGCCGCGAGAGTCGCTGACCATCGGCACAAGATGACGGCCCCTGATCTGCACACCTGCAGGTCAGAGGCCGTTTCGATGATTCTCGGTACGCCATCAGGGACTCGAACCCCGAACCCGCTGAGTAGGCCCGGGCGTTTCATCACGAATCACTGGACGATCTTTCAGCCCACTGTTGAGCGGGAATCGCGCGAGGGGAGCTCGTGACGTGTCATCTGGGATCAACTCACTTCACTGTCAAAATGGGGAGTTTGTGGGGACCGCGATGCTCTGTTCACAGTTCGAGTCTGTCTCTCCGAGCACAAGTTAAGTTAGCCTCCCCTAATATGCGTGACTCCGTGATGACGACTCCGGCCGACTCTGGTCCATTCGGCCGCCGCGAAAGACCGACGGATGGTTCGGATGTGATCTGTCCGCGTCTATGCCGTGAGCATCTGCCGTCCATGGGCATGCGTGCTCCACGAACCGCATCAGGGCGCTCTCCTCGTCCAGCAAATCGAGGCACTGGAGCGGATCGACCGATCAAACGGCGTCGCGCTCGCACAGAGACCGAGCAGTACCGAGTGCCCAAACGGACATTCGCACACGATTGCAACTCGTTCAGTCGATGCGGGGACAAAGGAGCCCCACTGTGGTTCGCCCTGAGCGTCCCTGAGTAGCGTTGAGGTGAAGGGCAGGGGCCGCCGTGGCGCACATTCTTGATAAGACGCTGGGGAGCGCGCTTCACGATGCTTGGCAGAGGCAGCAGGACTACTTGGGTGTTGTCGTGTATCTGCGCTCCGTGCGGCGACCACTGGCCAGCGACTTCGCGGACAAGGTGGCGCGAGTGGACCAAGTGTGTCTCACGTGTCTCTTGGCGCTCGCAAACGAGTGGCGGATGTCAGAGCTCCCGCGCCAAGTCACCGCGGCGCCACGGTGTCGCTACGCGGACGCATCCGAGGCTTCTTGCGCTCTGATGCGGCTCCAACAGTCTTCCTTGGAAGCTGCTTTATGGGCCACTGCGCGGCTGCCACGACCACTGAACCGGGTCATGCTGCCGTCGTCGACCAGGTCGCTCACGGATCTTGAGCGTCTCGCGGTTCGGCTCACCCGGAAGCTGGCACACGAAATGCGGTCCGGGGAGCGCCCATCGCTCGCCCAAGAACGTCAGGCTCATCGGCTGAGCAAGATGCTGGACGCCGTAACGGCAGAAGCTGGGGGCCGCGTGCTCCCTCGGTTGACCAGCGTATCCAATCTGAACGCCCAATTTAGTACTGTCCAGGAGTCGCGCAGGTAGGTCAGCCCGAGTGACGGGCCAGCCCGACGCGGCGGTGGGCAACTGTTACTGGGCCGAGGTGCTGCAGTCAGGGCAGCTCCGCGCGGTTCCACTCGGTGTTGCGGCCACGTTCGTCTTTGCGGCGGACGGAATGGGTGAAGGACGGCCCGTGCAGGTTGGTCGCAAACTGACCGGGGGTAAATCGAGGAGGCGCGGTTCCGCCGGTACCCAACCGCTTCCTCCGCGCCTCCATTCTGGAATTGTTCCAATCTTGTCGTGATGGCGGTGGATCGTGAGCCACGAGCGACCCGACGGTGGCCGACCGGTGCCGGTAGTGGGGCCGTGCGTGGAGCCGTGGTGCCGCGGGATTCTCTCGACCGGGGTTGTCGCCGATGAGACGGACGGGGTCGCGACAGGACGTGCCCCAGGCCCCAATCGCATCAACTCGCCGGAGGAGTAGTGCCGCGAGCCGTTCGCCCGGAGGTTCCTAGATTGGAATCATTCCAATCTCGTCGCGAGGCCTCGACCGGATGACGGCAAGCCCGCCCGCCTGCCTGCTGGAGTCCACTCAATTTGGGTTCCTCGGTACGGATGAGTTCGCAATCAAGCAATTCTGCCTGAGCGGGACTCGCGGTCGTCACTCCTGAGAAGACTCTATCGGCGGCATCGGAACGATGGGCAGGACTACCTGGGACGCATAGATCGCGCTTCGACCGATTCGCTGTGTCACGGCCTGTAAGGTCTCCCGGCGCGAGGACGCAGGTGGGCCACTGGTCGGATTGCGGTCCCATCGCGGAAAGCAACTCGAGGTCACTTGCACCCTGATCCGGTGTCCGCGCTTGAACACGTGACTGGTGGACCACAGATCGACTTTCTGCTCCTCGAACATTCCCGGCGTCATCGAACTACGGACAATGCCGTCGACGATGTTGAGTGAGCGTCCATCTGGACTGACGTCGCACAGTCGCACGACCCAGTCCGCCGACTGTGCTGGGGACGCGGCATGGATGGCCGCGCGGACGCGTCCGGTCACTTCGGTGTCCGCCTTAAGCGGTTCGCTCGTGTACACGAGCACGTCCGCGCGGGCCTCGACCGGCGACTGTTCGACAGGCCCAAGGGTGTATTCGCTAGAAAGTAGCGCCGCCCCGCCCAGAGTGGCGACGGGATTCGAGGGATCGTACGTGTACTCGTCGTACGCGTCGTCCTCCGAAGGCGGCTCCGTCGAAAGTTGACCATTTCCGCGGAGAAACCACGTCGAGTCGACGGCGCGCGACAGCGGCCATTCGTCCTCTTCGCGCCACTGGTTGATGCCCATCACAAACAGAAGGACGGGGGGTAGCGGTCGGTTGTCGCCGCTGTCTGCGGGCGACATGTGTCGACGGAACCAGTCGATCTCTATCTGCGTCAGCCCCCCTCGGTAGTCAAGCAGGTCTCCGCTGGCGGCCAAACCGAAGTTGACGTCCCCCACCTGCGAGAACGCACCGAGGTGGTGCCACGGCCCGACGATCAGGTTCGCTGGCCGTCCCAGGGCCGTCATGGCCATGAAATTGTCGAGCGTGCCTTGGCTGAAGCAGTCGTACCAGCCAGCCAAGTTAAGGCTCGGGACCTCGACGTCTGCATGACGGTCCGTCACCCGACAGGTGGCTGCCCACGAGGGGTCCCGGTGCGCGTGCTCGAAGCCGAGGTCATGGACGTCGTGCCGAGCGAGGGCGGGATGGTGCTGGCTCGGGATCTCCCAGTACGTCGCGCTGTCCAAGTTGTCCACGTCGTCGACGAGTGCGGTGAAAGCATGCGCGGCCGCCGCGGGTGTCGCATACGTGCGCTTACCGACTGTTTCCAAGCCTTGAACCAGGGACCACCACAGACCCAAGCCGTACTCGTAGGCTCCCCCACGCGAAAACAGTCCATCGTCTGGATCGGCCCAGGTCACTCTGGGAGCGATCGCTTTGAGCGCTGGTGGGCGAGCCACCGCCGCCATCCACTGAGTGTTTCCGTTGTAGCTCGGACCGATCATGCCCACGGAGCCGTCTGAGCCGTGCAGCCCTGCCGCCCACTGCACCGAGTCGTAGCCGTCCGTTTCTTCGTGAGTCCATGGCTCCCACTCGCCCTCGGAAGCAAACCGTCCCCGGACGTCTTGAATTACTACAATGAAGCCATTCCTGGCGAGCGTGAGAGCATCGAGCTGTTGCACGACCAGAGGCACTCGCTTGCCGTAGGGCAGGCGACACAGCAGCACGGGAGATAGGCCTTCGCTCGTCGGCCGGAAGACGTCCGCACGCAGCACCGTCCCATCTCTCATCGTTGCCGGAACATCACCGTCGATTCTCACGTCGAACATGGCAGTTCATCCTTGTCTTCGTTATACGTAGGCACGTCGCAGATCACGGCAAGTCGCCGCGTCGTCGGGGCGCCGGTCCTGTTCTTGTGTGGCACGCCCGCGTGACCTCTCTCACTACGACAATCTCAGTGAACCTCGCCAGTCAGTACCGCCATTGGTAGGTGGTGACAGCAGCCACGAATAGACCGGGATCAAGAAGACACCGGGAGGACGCGGCGGCGGTACGCGTGGGGACGCGCGGCAGCAGTACGATCACTGTGACAGCGCCGGGGCTCCTCGTCGCCTGGCGACGACGTTTCGAATGAACGCCCCGCTCGGTTTGCACCATAGGTGCGACTCACGGCACCCCACGCGAGACGCATCGTGACGTGAGGACGTATGGGCATGGTCAAGCCCAGTCAGGCAGATGCCATGCTGGACGCACTCCTCGACATAGACTCCGTCTTCGACCCCCAGTCGGCAATCATGACGACCCTTCGCAACGCGTTGCGAAGCGAGAGCATCCCCGATGCGGTTGCCTGGGTAGCGCTTCCAACGCCGACCCAAGGGCTCTTGGTGCAGCAGGTTCTCGGACACATCACCAATGGCCTGGTGCGTCTGGAAGTAGGAGTCGGCCGGGGGCTCACTGGCCGTGTCTTCGAACGAGGCAGCGTTCATTGGGTTGAGCGCTATTGCGACGCCACCAGCATCACTCACGACTTCGACGAGATCATGAAGTCGGAACGCGTCCGACGCATGATCGCGGCGCCGCTGCGGGCCGGCACCAACGTGTTGGGAGTCTTAACCGTCGGCGGACGCGACCAGGGGACCTTTGCCGACGAACTGGTGACGCAGGTCGAGTCCTTGGCGCACAGCGCCGCGCTCGCACTCGGTATCGCCCAGCGGAGCCGCGCGGCGGCGAAAGCATCCGCAGTCGCGGAGCGACAACGCCTCAGCGCCGAGATTCACGATGGGCTGAGCGCACTGCTATTTTCGATGGCTTCTCGCAGCGAGGCCCTGCAACGCAACTCGATGGAGCGCGCTCTCGCCAACGAGTTGGAGACATTGCAGAACGAAATCTTCGAGGCGGGCACGCTCGTTCGATCCCTGGTGGCGCAGTGGCACGACAGCGCGAGTGGTGATCTTGGGGCAGAAGTCCATCAGATGGCGGCGGAGTTCGAAGAGGGGACCGGTACGAACGCATTCACGGTCGTGGTGGGCTCGGTGCCGCAACTCGATGGGCCTCGCTTACGAAGCTTGGTTCGGTTTGTCAGCGTGGCACTAGCCAACATAGAGCGACATGCCGCAGCAAGCCGTGCCATCGTGACCGTGGCGTGCGTCCCGACCCAGATCTCGGTCGTGGTGTCCAATGACGGTCCGACCGCGACTGAAGTCGTGCCAGGCGTCGGTTTGCGAAGTGCCGCCCAGAGTTTGGAACGATTGGGCGGCAGTCTCTCGATAGTTTCCGACTTCGACGAGGGCGGGTTCACGATCCGAGCCCGGTTGCCTCTATGAGCATCAGCATCGTGGTCATAGACGACCACCCCATCGTCGAGGAAGGGGTACGCAACCTCGTCTCAGCGGACGGCGACCTTACGTTCGCAGGCGCCGCGCAGACCCTTCGCGCCGGCCTGCGCATGGTGCAGAGTTGTCGTCCGGACGTGATCCTGCTCGACGTGCGGCTCGGTGAAACGGGTGCCACGACAGCGGTTCACGCCCTTCGGTCGATCCATCCGTCCGCCGCGATCATCTTGTTCACCGCGCATCCCCGCAGCGCAGATGCCGCGCGCGCGATCCGGGCTGGGGCGTGTTCCGCCATCCCCAAGGAGACGCCCCCCCGACGGATCCGGGAGCTTGTCAAAGCGGTCGTATCAGGGAGCGTCGTAAGCGGCCGAGGGCTCCCTGCGCTGATCCACGGGTCAGACCGACACAGTCTCACCCCGCGTCAACTCGAGGTCCTTGAAATGGTCGCGGCTGGCATGACCAACCGCGAGATCGCCGAGGAGCTGCATCTGCGGCCGACAACCGTGAAGGCATACTGGCAAGAATCCATGCAGCGCCTTGGGGTGCGCAACCGCGCCGAGGCGATCGCCTTCGCCTACAGCCAAGGGCTGCTGTGATGCGTCGTTGGCCGTAGAGATCCGCTGACGGCGATCCCTCATCCGGGGAGGGACCTCGCCTGAGGAGGGATCGCGGATCGAAGGAGCGACCCAGCCCGAGACCAGCGGTCGGCGAGCATGCGATGCCGCTGTGGCTCCACCGCCGTTTGGAGGTGAAGGGCTGCGTGAAGCGCGGATAGAACTGAATAACCCATAACGCCTCACCCTCGGAGTCTCCATGGATACCCCCGACGCTGTCACCCCGGACCATGTTGAGCCATTCTTTGGACTCGGACAAATGCTCACGCGCATCGCGGAGCGTCAGCCGGGCCAGATCGCGCTGATCGCGAGCGGGCGGAGCATGACGTATTCCCAGCTGCACTCGGACTCGAACCGAGTTGCGGCCGCACTGGCCGAGAGCGGCGTTCAGCAAGGTGACCGGGTTGCACTCCTCTCACAGAATAGGTGGGAATGGATCGCCGCCTATTACGGGGTGCTCAAAGTCGGGGGAGTCGTCAGCCCACTAAACGTCATGCTCACCCCCTCGGAGGTGTCCTACATCCTGCAGGATGCTGGAGTGACGGCGCTGTTGGCATCGAGCGAGAAGCTTGTCGAGTTGGGCGACAAGCTCGCTGAACTCGCCGATTTGCGGCTCGTCATGTCCCTAGACCGGGCCGCCGGCTACCTGTGCGTCTTCGACGTGGTCGAGGGCACCGAGGCTGACACCCACCCAGCCCACCAGAGCGATCCGGCGGCCTTAGCGTGCATCGCGTACACGTCCGGAACCACGGGACACCCGAAAGGCGCGATGCAGTCACACCGATCATTGGTGCTGAACGCGGCGTACACAGCGTCGATGCATGTCCGCACCGCAGCTGACGTCGTCGTGACCGCCCTGCCTGCGCCGCACGTGTACGGAAGTGTCGTTCTCAACTCGACCTTCATGGCGGGCGGCTGCGTCGTTCTCCACGAGCGCTTCGACCCAGCACGTGTCCTAAAGGACATCGAGAAGTACGGAGCCACAATGTTCGAGGGCGTCCCGGCAATGTACTCGATGCTGCTAGCCGATCCGACCGTGAACGGGACCGATCTCTCGTCCATCACCCGTTGCACGGTCGGAGGGCAAACGATCGCAGTCTCACTCCTTCAGGAATGGGAGAATCTGAGCAACGCCCCTCTGCTCGAGGTCTGGGGGATGACGGAGCTGTCTGGACTGGCGACGAGCCACGCTCTCCACGCGCCCAACGTCCACGGATCCATCGGCGTGTCGTATCCGGGAGTTGAGCTCCGAGTGGCCCCGGCGCATGACAGCAACGGCGAATGCGGGCCTGGCGATCGAGGCGAGCTAATGGTTCGAGGCCCTCTCGTGATGCTTGGCTACTTCGGCAGGCCGGAGGCGACGGCCGAGGCAATCACCGCCACGGGATGGCTACGCACGGGAGATATCGCCACACACGACGGGTCTGGACGATACTTCGTTGTCGATCGGCTCAAGGACGTGATCCTCACCGGGGGATACAACGTATACCCCTCGGAGATCGAACGCGTACTCATCGGCCACGAGGCGGTGGCGCTTGCCGGTGTAGCACCCCAGGCAGACCCGATTAGAGGCGAAGTCGCCCACGCATACGTGGTCCTTGCGCCGGGGCACACTCCTGACGCGGATGCTCTTATGGCTCACTGCCGAGAGTTCCTCGCAGCCTATAAGGTCCCGCGCGCTGTTCACTTCGTGGGGTCTTTGCCGATGACGTCCAGCGGCAAGCTCATGCGTCGAAAGTTCGATGAGATCGTCGCGTCGTGAGGGGCGGGCCGCAGCGAGTTCACCTCGCTCATCGCCCAACTGGGATCGGTGCCGCTACCCACGCTCTTGACTTTCGTTCAGGAGCTCATAGACTCCTGACCCTGGGTTCGAGCTGACTCCGGTTGCGCACTTCTCGGAAATTGAAGGACTCTGGCGTCTCGCCTGGGAATGTGGCAAACGCAACGAACCCGTTGCCCAAACGTCATCCATCCCTCGGGTCAGACTTTCTCAGCGGGAGTGTGCCACGTGCGTCGGAATGAAATTGCGCCTGGATTAGTCGTTACGAATCTCTGCGTCGGCGGGGGCCCCTTCAGTGGCTGGCCGGAAGTCTACGGCTACGACGTTGACGAAGCCCAAGGCGTAGCAACTGTGGAAGCTGCCTTTGCTTCGCCGATCAACTTCATCGACACCTCGCACGAGTATGGGAATGGGGGAGGTGAAAAGCGGATCGGTGCGGTGATTAAGGCCGGCGGCATGCCTGAAGGCTACGTTCTCGCGACGAAAGCGGACTCCGACGGCAACGACTACTCCGGCCAACGTGTTCGCGCGTCGTTTGAGATGAGTCTCGATAGACTCGGCCTGGATCGCGTCGATCTCTACTACCTACACATGCCCGAAAAGAACCCCTTCGAGGAGATGACCGCTCCGGGCGGCGCAGTAGACGAGATCGTAAGCTTGAAGCAGGAGGGCCTCGTCTCAGCGATCGGCGTCGCGGGCGGGGACGTTGCCGAACTGGGCCGGTACGTCGACACCGGGAAGTTCGATGTGGTGCTCAACCACGCACAGTACTCGCTACTCAATACTCGTGCCGACGGTTTGATAGACAAGACCGTTGCGCAAGGCATGGCCTTCGTCAACGCCGCACCTTTTTCCAGCGGCATACTCTCCGGTTCTACAGATCGCAACCTGAAGTTCCAGTACCAGGACCCAGATGAGGAAGTGCTCGCGGCGACTGAGCAGTTGCGCAAGGTCTGCGAGTCCTATGGAGTCGCTATCCGTGCGGTCGCTCTGCAGTTTTCGACTAGGGATCCTCGCATCACGTCCACCGCGGTGGGAATGTCCCGACCTGAGCGAGTGCAGGCACTCATTGACGACGCAGCGGTTGAGATCCCGGACGAACTCTGGGGTCAGTTGCCGGCGCCGCTCAACCGCGAACTAGTGCTCCCTAAGGAGTGAGAGGTGGGCGATCAAGAGCCTGCCCGGGTCCTCATCCCGACGGTTGGGTAACACTTCGCTCCCTTTCTTGACGCGCGTTCATGGCAACGCTACTGTCGAGCAAGTCGATGATCAGTTGGTGGTCCGTCAAGAATTTCGGGGCCGCGCCGGCTGAGGTGGTCGTGGACGCTTTCTTGGATGGTGGGTCCGCAATTGGCGTTCTCGCTTGTCATGGCGGTGTCCGCCGATTCGTAAAGATTCTTAAGGCACATCAAGCTCTAAGTCCCACAGGAGTGGTTTAGATGACACAAGCGCTCAGCATCGAAGGACCTGTCGAGAGGGCACATCGAGACATCCCTTTGCCACGCGAGCGGACGGCGCAGGTCCGCGGGAGCGCGGCCCTACCCGCAGGTCTGACCGTCGTATCGGCGGACAATCACTGGACGGTGACTGGCGACATCTTCTACGAACGGTTCCCGGCTCACCTGCGGGAGAGGGCGCCGCGGCTGAGGACCGATGAGCAGGGTAATCACCTCTGGGAGCTCAACGGCGAGTCCATGCTTCCCCCTGCGATCATGACCAATCTTGCCTCGTTTGAGACCGTCCCCGGCGCAACGGCCATCGAGCCTCGACTCAGGGACCTCGATGCCGAGGGCGTGGTCAAGGAACTCAACTTCGGGAATGCGATCAACCTCGCCCATTCTCTGCCCGACCTTGAGGTTCGTGACTGGGTCTACAGGATCTACAACCAGCATCTTGCCGAACTTGCCGCGCAGGCGCCAGGACGCTTCTATGGCGTGGGCATGCTGAACCACTGGGATATGGCAAAGGTCAAGGACTCGCTGGCCGAGCTGATCGATCTTGGCCTCAAGACCTTCATGCTTCCTCAGATGCCCAAGGGCGCTGACAATTCATCACTGAACTACTGTCTTCCGGAAATGGACCCTCTGTGGGCCGCCATTGAGGAGTCGGGGCTTCCGGTTTGTTTCCATGTTGGTGAGTTCTTCCAAGATGGACCGGGTGGACTCGGCACCACGGCGATGGTCACCTTCGGCCCGTTCAGGAAGAACCTCGGGGAACTGATCTTCGGCGGCATCTTCGACCGGCATCCTGGGCTTCAGGTCGTCTTCGCTGAGGGTGACCTGAACTGGGTTCCCGGGGCCCTCCAGACCGCGGAGATGGTTTATGACTGCTTTGCGGTGGATCCGGTGCCCGCTCGCCGTCCAACGGAGTACTGGCACGACCACTGCTACGCAACCTTCCAATCCGATCCCATCGGCCTGAGCATGCTCGACGTTATCGGTGCCGACCGCGTGATGTGGGCGTCCGACTATCCCCATGCCGAGAGTACTTTCGGACTGGGCTGGACGGCGATGGAAGCCGTCGTGGACGCCGTCACCGAAGAGCAGGCGCGGATGATTCTGGGCGATACCGCGACGAGACTTTTTAAACTCTGACGATCCAGGCTCGACTGGCCCGGCGGCCGCTAGCGACGTAGCCAATACTTTCGTTGCTGTCCGCCGGGTCTTCGTCATGCCGGTCGCCCGACCTCTTGGGGTTTGCCGGGCTAACGGGGAGGGGGTTCCCCGGGTCAAGGATCCGCGAGGGCTCGGCGTGGGCCAGATGGCCCACCGGAGTTCGGGCGATCGCTGCTCGAGGCCGGCCGGGAAGCGCGGCCGTGCTCACTGCTCCAGGCGGCGGAACTGGCTGGCGTGGAAGACGAGCGGCCGGATGTCGTGATCGGCGTCGAGGTCGTGCACGCGCATCACGACGATGTCGTGGTCGCCAGCTCTGATCTGCTGGTTGATACTGCAGTCCAGCCAGGCGCTGGCGCCCGCGAGCAGCACGGCGCCGTCCTCGGTGGCGCGCCACTTGAGGTCCCTAAATCGGTCGACGACCTTGGCGGCCAGTTGTCGTCCGGCCTTCTCCTGCTCGGAGCCGAGAACGCTCACGCCGAGCCGGGGTGCTTCCCCCAGGATGGGCCAGGTGGTTGATGTGTGTGCAACGCAGACCGATACCAATGGCGGGTCGAGGGACACCGACGTGAAGGAGCTGGCCGCTATCCCGACGGGGGCACCACTCACAAGTGCTGCGACAGCGGTGACGCCGGATGGGAAGGCGCCGTAGACTCGGCGCAATTCGGCCGGATCGAGAACCTGGGTATTGCTCATCAGCAGGGACCTCCTTCGCTAGCAGCCGCCATGTCCGCCGTCGGAGTGTCACGGAAGATGAAGTCGCGTCGGATCGTGCGCTCCCCGACCGCCGACAGCGCGTCCAACTGCGCAATGTCGTGATCGGTAAGTTGGATGTCGACGGCCCCCACGTTCTCATTGAGGTAAGCGACTCGCTTCGTACCGGGGATGGGCACGACGTCGTCACCTTTGGCCAACAACCAAGCGAGAGCAACCTGACCCGGGGTGGCGCCATGGTCCGTCGCTATGCTGCGGACCTTGTCCGCCGAACGCATGTTGGCATCGAACGCATCACCCTGGAATCTCGGATGAACGCGACGGAAGTCCGTTTCGCTGAAGGCATCGCGGCTGCTGAACGCACCGGTGAACATGCCGCGGCCGAGTGGGGTGAATGCCACGATGCCGATGCCGAGTTCCCTGCACAGCGGGACGACCTCTTTTTCGATGTCTCGTGAGAACAGGGACCACTCGCTCTGCAACGCGGCAATGGGATGTACGGACGCCGCTCGCCTGATCGTGTTGGGCGAAGCTTCGGAGAGGCCGAGATGCAGAACCTTGCCCGCCTCGACGAGTTCCGCCATCGCTCCGACGGTGTCCTCGATCGGGACTTCCTGGTCCGCTCGATGCTGGTAGTAGAGGTCGATGTAGTCAGTACCAAGTCGTCGCAGGGACTTATCAATGGCCACCTTGACGTACTCGGGCCGGCCGTTCACAACCGCCGGGCGGTCGGCGGTTGGTCCAGAGATCAAACCAAATTTGGTGGCGACGATGGCTTCGTCCCGCCGACCCCGCAAAGCGGCACCGACGATGTCCTCGCTGTCGTCGTAAGTATCGCCGGTGTCGAGCATCACCCGCAGTTCGACCGCGCGGTTTATGACCTCAGCCGGGTCGAAGTCCCCGATTCCGCCATAGACCGAGGCGAAGCTTAGGCAGCCCAAGCCGATCGCGCCCACCTCGAGCCCCCCAGGCCCGAGATTCCGCCGTGCAATCGCTTCAAGCCCGTCGCTCATGAACCCATCCCGCGATCACCCGTGCCGGCATCGACGCCGCTGTCTGCTGGCGTGCCACTGCGACTCGCAAGCTCCGCACGTACCTCGGCATCGTGCTCCCCGAGCTGCGGTCCCCCCCACCTGACGGACCCGGGAGTTCGACTTAAGCGCGGTGCGACCCCTTGCATGGGCACGGCGCCGAGGATGTCGTCCTTGACCTCCACGATGCTCCTTCGCGCTCGAAACTGCGGGTCAGTCAGCATGTCGCTCGCGACGTAGACTCTTCCGACGGGAATCGCGTGCTCGTCGAGGAGCGCCAGCAGCGTCGAGGCAGTGTGTTTTCCCGCCCACTCGTTGATGAGTCGGTCCAGTTCTGCTTGTCGATGCCCGCGCTCGACGTGCGTGCCGTACTCGGCGGAGTCGCCCAGGTCTGGGCGACCCATCGCGTCGGCCAAGCGACGGAAGACGGTGTCTTGGTTCGCCGCAATCAACAGCTCTTGGCCGTCGGACGTGGTGTAGACGTTGCTGGGAGCGACCCCGGGCAAAACAGCGCCGGATCGCGTGCGAGTCACGCCCGCGACCGCGTACTCGGAAACGAGTGATTCGGTCAATGCCAGGACTGACTCGAAGATCGAGGCATCCACGATCTGGCCCTGACCGGTCCGATCCCGCACGCGCAGTGCCAGCAGGGTACCGAGCGCGGCATGCATTCCAGTTAACAGGTCACCAATCGAGACCCCCATGCGGCTCGGTGGTCGATCAGGCTCACCGATCAGGTGGCGAAGCCCGCCCATCGCCTCGCCGATCGATCCGTACCCCGGTCGATGCGCATAGGGGCCGTCTTGTCCGAACCCGCTCACCCGGGTGAGGATGATGCCGGGTCGTACACGCTCGAGGTCTTCATGCGCCAAGCCGAAGCGCTCCATGGTGCCGGGACGGAAGTTCTCGACGACAACGTCGGATTGTGCAGCCAATCGCAACACGAACTCGCGACCTTCCACGGTGCGCAGATCGGCGCAGACGCACCTTTTGCCACGCGCGATTACGTTCCAGGACAGCGACTTTCCCTGTTCGATGACCCCCCATTGACGCATGGGGTCTGAGCGGTTGGGATCTTCGATCTTTACGACGTCCGCCCCGAAGTCCGCCAGCAACTGTCCGCAGAATGGGCCCGCGATGAGCTGGCCGAGCTCGAGAACCCGGACTCCGGACAGAGGGGCGCTGGATCCGTCTGAGGTCATGTTTGGGGCTCCTCGATGGTGAAGACCAGGCCGTCGTGGCCCAGGCATCGGGCTAGCGGCTTCGCAGCTACAGCGACATCGACGTGTGCGAAGTATGGCTGGGGCGTCCTGGTCACTCAGCGATGACCTGGATGACATTCGCCGGACAGCTTGCTGCGGCCTCGATGACATCGGCGTGGCGCGACAGCGGCGGCGATGACAACAAGAGGGTGACCACCCCGTCGTCCTCCCGCTGCCCGAACACGTCGGGCGCGACCACGACGCACAGGCCTGTGCCACAACACGCCTCCTGGTCTACCTCCACGTGCATTTACGTCCTCCGAATCTCGGCAGGGTCAGGGCCACGACACCCGTACCCCCCGGGTCACACTGCATGCAGTCGAGTCGACGCGAAGTCAAGATGGATGCAACCCACATTTCGATTGACGCCATCACCGTAGATGCAGGTTACAGCAGGGTTCATGGTCCACACTAGAGACACATGCCCGCAAGATGATGCCTTGACTTCCGTTCAGGTACTTCTAAACTGCCACGAGGGCGTGAATCGAGTACTCGGTGTGCTCCGGGGTGTTGAGGCGGTGCCAGCCGTCTCTCCCTGACATGACGTGAACCGTCTCTCCCTGAGATGACGTGAATGGAGGCATCGGCGTGTTGATGTCTCGAGGCTCTCGCGGCTCACCGGGTCGCGAGGAGGTGGAAGGACTGATGGCGCGCGTGGTACGCAACATGGTTATCGCCCTTCACCGGGTTCAAGAGGTCAGCCCGCTCGGCACGCAGGCACGGACTGAGTGGCTCCGATGAGCGAGGACTCCGGACCGGGCTTCGGTATCGCTCCGGAAACCGACGGCCGCGATGATCGCGTCGTTGTCGTCGTTGGCGCCGGACTGGGCGGTATGCGCACGACGGAGGCACTGCGGCGGCGTGGCTATGCTGGTCAGATCACCCTGGTCGGTGCCGAACGTCACCTGCCTTACGACAGACCACCTCTTTCGAAGCAGACGCTTCGTGAAGGTCACTCACCGCCACTCCTGCGCTCGGAGGAGGAGTTGCGCGCACTCCAGGTGGACGTCCGACTGAATACCCGCGCGACCGGGCTCTCCGTCGACGAACGGTGTGTCGAGACTGACGGCGGGCCGATCGGCTACGACGTCCTGGTCATCGCCACTGGGGCTGTGCCGCGTCGGGTCGAGGGGGTGCGCGGCAGCGTACTGCGCACCGTCGACGACGCGGCGCAGCTGCGAGCAAACCTCGGCCCCGGATCTAGGCTCGCCGTGATCGGTGCCGGCCTCGTCGGGTGTGAGGTCGCCGCGAGCGCACGACAAATGGGCATCCACGTCTCGCTGGTCGATGTCCAGCCGGCGCCGGCTGTTCGCGTACTCGGGCCGAAGGTCGGGGAGTTGCTGGCGCGGATGCATATCGAACATGGGGTGGAACTGCGCCTTGGCGTCGGCGTGACGGGAGCGCGCGACGGCGGCCTCGGTCTGACGGACGGCACCATGATCGACTGCGACGTCGTGCTCGAGGCGGTCGGCGCGATCCCCGATGTGGGATGGCTGACGGGCAGTCGGCTCGGGCTGGGCAATGGCATCCTGTGCGACGCCGACGGTCGTGCGGCGCCGGGCGTCTTCGCGGTGGGGGACGTCGCAAACTGGGCGGGCAGCCGAGACGAGCATTGGACCAGTGCTTGCCATCAGGCCGATCGGGTCGCCGCGACCATCGTGGATCAACCGGGGCCCGTGCCTGACGTGCGCTATTGGTGGAGCGACCAGTTCGATGTGAAGCTCCAAGGCCTCGGGAGCCCATTGCCCGACGACGACGTCGAGATCCTGTTCTGGGGCGCGAAAGCTCGCCCCGTGGCGGTGTACTCCAGGAACAGTCGGTTGACCGGTCTGGTCGGCTTCTCCGCCGCGGGCGCGATCATGCGCCTTCGGGCGGACGTGGCAGACGGGACCGATGTCGGCGACGTGCTGGCTCGGCTCGCCTCATGAGTGGGGAATGAGGTCGTCCGGTGGGATCCTTTTCGAAGCTACTCGAGCCGTTTCCCCTGAAGGGTCGCGTCCTCAAGAACCGCTTGGTCTGGCTGCCGCATCTGACCGGATTCGCGCTCGACCATCGGGTCAGCGACCAACACATCTCTTACTACGTCGAGCGCGCTCGAAACGACGTCGGGATGATCATTACGGGCTGCGAAACAGTCAATCCCAAGTACTCGAATGACCTGCGCGTCGATGCTTTCGATCCGGAGAGCGTTGAGGGATATCGGCGGCTCTCGGACGCGGTACATGAATTCGGGACCGTACTGATCGGTCAGTTGACCGACGATGGCAACCAGAATGTGACCGACAAGGATCTCAACTGGGCATATGAGTATGCGCCGTCGGCCGTCGAGGACTGGGCTGTCGGCCGCATCCCGAAGGTGATGGAACGCGAGGACTTCAAGTTCTCGCGGTCGGCCTGGATCGCAGCGGTCCGCAATCACGTCGCCGGCGGATACGACGGAACCGAGCTCAAGATCGCCCACGACGGCCTGCTGCGTCAGCTGATGTCACCTCTCTACAACCAGCGCAGCGACGAGTACGGCGGCGAGCGGGCGAATCGGTTGCGATTCGTGCGCGAAGTGATCTCGGCGATGCGCGAGGCGGCCGGGCCCGACCACATTCTTGGGGCGCGGTTGGTCTTCGAGGAGTTCGCGCCCAACGGCTATGACCGTCGCGAAGGCATCGCCATGTCGAGGGAGATTGTCTCCTGGGGGCTCCTCGACTACGTCACCTCCGACCTGGGAGTCCACACCGCGCTGCGCTTCGCCAACCCACCGATGTCCACGCCGCCGGGCTTCGCGCGCGAGGCCGTGCGCGAATTCTCCTCGTCGGTCGACGTGCCCGTGATCGCCTACGGTCGAATCCGCACCCCCGAGATGGCAGAGGAGATCCTCGAACGCGGGGACTCGGACCTGGTCGGGGTGGCCCGAGCGCTCATCACGGATCCCGAATGGCTCGTCAAGGCCCGGGCCGGAGAGTCCCGGCGCATCCGCAAATGCATCGGCTGCAACCAGGGCTGTCTCGATCGCCTGTGGCGCGGACTGCCGATCACCTGCATCCTGAACCCGGCCGCGGGGCGCGAGGCACGCTGGGGCAGCGGAACCTTGGAGGTGGCCAGGGCTCGACGTCAGATCCTGGTGATCGGTGGCGGTCCTGCGGGGATGAAGGCCGCCGAAATCGCGGCCCGGCGTGGCCATCAGGTCACGCTGGTCGAGAAGAGTCGTCGACTCGGCGGTTCGGTCGCCACGCTGGCCGCCGCGCCGACACGGCGAGACTTCCTGGACAGCATCCGGCATCTCGAGGTCGAGCTAGACGCCCTCGGGGTAGATGTCCGGCTCGGCCGAACGATCGCCGCGGCCGACGTCGTCGAGACAGACGCCCATCGATTTCAAGCACTGACCAGGCACCCGCAAGGTTGGGAAGCGGAGTCTGTAACGGCCGATCTGATCGTGGTGGCTGTAGGGGCAACCCCGAGGCCACTCAAAATGGGCGGGAACTCACCCTCGGTGGTCGACGTCGCCGACGCGTTGCGGGGCACGGTCGACGTCGGGCATCGAGTGCTGGTCGTCGACGAGATGGGTACGTTTGCCGCAACCTCGACAGCTCGGATGCTCGCCGACATGGGGAGGCAGGTCACCCTGGTCACCCCACAGGTCGCCGTGGCCGCGAAACTCGGGCCGCCGGATCGTCAGATTCAGGTCGAGGAGCTGTTCGCCCACGGGGTCGAGGTCCACGTCTCGCACACGCTGGTCGAACTCGACCTGCCGCAGGTGGTGCTGCAGCATGCCCTGGAAGGCAGTCGGATCATTCTGCAAGCGGACACCGTGGTGATCAGCGGCGCCAGGCGATCCGAGCACGCAGGCTTCCGTACCGCGTTTCCAGACAGCGATCGGATCAAGTACGTGGGCGACTCCACGGCGCCTCGCGACGTCGGCATGGCGCTCTATACGGCCGAAGAGCTTGCGAGGTCGTTGTGACGGACGGAGTCCTCTCGCGCGTACCCCAGGGCAGGGGCGAGTTCCCTCAGTTGTCCGGCGGCTTCTTGCTCGGTGGCCTCTCACTGCGTAACCGGGTTGTGTGGCGCCCGGGCCTCACGCGGTTTGCGGATCAGGATGGCCTGCCGACACGGCAGTTCCTCGACTACTACGCCGAGCGCGCGCGCGAACAGGTGGGGCTGATCGTGGTGGAGAGTGCGGCGGCACATCCGGCCTCGGCGTGGCCGCGCAGACTCGCTGCCTTCGACCCGAGAGCCGTCCCCGGATACGCGGCCCTGACCCGGGCGGTCCACGACGCGGGTGCGTGCATCGTGGGCCAGTTGGCCGACGACGGCAATCAGCAGGACGGCGCCGGCGGACTCACCTGGCATCCCACGCGTGGCGCGTCGGCGGTCGCGGATCCCAGAGTCGGAGCGATCCCCCGTGAACTCTCCGACAGCGAGCTGCACGAGATCGCCGGTTCGTTTGGCGCCGCCGCGGCACTGCAGCGTCAGGGAGGCTTCGACGGAGTCGAGATCGATGCCGGCGTCGCCTCCCTCCAAGGCCAGTTCCTCTCGCCGGTGTTCAACACGCGGGAGGACTGCTTCGGCGATTCAGCCCAGAACCGACTCCGGCTTCTCCGTGAGACCGTGGAGGCGGTCCGGACCGCGTGCGGTGAGGACTACCCGGTGGGCGTGCGGTTCGAACTCGCCGCACTGGCTGCAGGCGGGTACTCCGCAGAGTCTCTGACCGAGTACGCGCGGATGATCAAGGACTGGGGTCTGGTCGACTACCTCGCCTGTGGTCCCGATGCGATCCCCGAAGGCGAGCTTCCCGGCCGAGCGCGCGAGGCTGCGCGCCGCTCCTGGGAGACCTGTGCCGAGGTGCGTCGAGCGACTGGTCTTCCGCTCATCGCCGGCGGCGAGGTCGACTCGCCCGCTCGTGCGGAGCAACTGCTTCGCGAATGCTCCGCCGACCTGGTGGGGCTGGGTCGTCCACTTATCAGTGACTCTCAGTGGGTATCCAAGGTACTCGAAGGCAGGGAGTCCGACATCCGCGGCTGTATTCGTTGCGATCAGGGTTGTGTCGACCGTTCGTTGCAAGGCTTGCCCATCACCTGCATCGTGAATCCCAGTGCCGGTCGCGAGGGCCGGTGGGGCGTAGGCACTTTGCACGCATCCGGATCCGCATTGCGCGTGCTCGTCGTGGGTGCGGGGCCGGCTGGTCTGAAGACTGCCGAGATCGCCGCGCGGCGAGGCCACCGGGTGACGATCGCCGAGAAGAGCACGCGGGTGGGTGGCAGAGTTGCCGACCTCAGCCAGGTGGCTTCGAGGGCGCAGTTCGAGGAGGCCGTCGACTGGATCGAGCGTGAGATCGAGCTGCTGGCGGTGGAGGTCCGCCTCGGTGCGGTGCTCTCGCTCGAGGACTTCACGCTTGCCGGCGCCGCGCTCTCGGTCCGGCTCGCGGACACGTGGGAATCCTTCGATCGCGTCATCGTGGCGACTGGGGCCACTCCAGTCCTCGCGCCGGTTGCCGGCGATATGCGGGTGTTCTCGATTCCGCAAGTCTTCGAAAACGTGGCGTTGCTGGGTGACCACGTGTTGCTGTGGGACACCCAACTCGATCAATCCTCGGCATCGACGGCCGAGTACATCGCGGACTCAGGGCGCAGCGTCACGATCGTGACTCCTGCCGACCACGCAGCCGGCAAAGTGGGAGTGTCGAGCTTCAGGCGCCAGCTTGAGCGGCTCGCTCGATCGAACGTGACGACCGTCCCCCACCACAACGTGGTGGGATCCGACGAGGATGGAGTCACCATCGAGCACGCCTACACGGGGGAGCGCCGTACCCTTCCCGGCTACTGGAGTCTGGTGGCCGCTTGCGGGTGGCAAGCGGACGAATCGCTGTACCTGGCCCTCAGGTCGATGTCGGAGAACGTCCAACGCGTCGGTGATTGCGTAGCCCCTCGCGACATCGGAATGGCTATCCACAGCGCGGAAAAGGTGGCGCGCGCACTTGGCGAGGAAAGCCCGGCCGAGGATGACTGGAGTATTAGCTGGTGATTGAGACCGAATTCGCCCTCACGCGGAGGCACTTGTCCTTGGCGGGGGCCCGTGCGGCGCTGGATGCGGCCGAGGCCAAGGCGCGTGAGATGGGTATCGCGTCTGCGATTGTGCTAGTGGATTGCGACGGCGGCATCAAGGCCTCCATAGCTATGGATGGTGTGACCCCCCTCGCGGCCCGAATGGCGCAGCGGAAGGCCGCTTCGGCCGCGTGCACGGGGGTGGGTACAGACGAGTGGTGGGACGTCATCAAGGATGACGGACCGCTACTGCACGGCCTCCCTCAGCACGATGAGCTGGTCATCTTCTCCGGGGGCCTACCGCTTCTTTGGGACGGCTCGATACTCGGCGCCATCGGTGTTTCCGGCGGTCATTACACCGAGGACCACGCGATCGCCTCGGCCGGCGCCCAGGCGCTGGCCGGTCCATAACGCGTCGACGAAGTTCGCTTCGTCGACTGTTGAAGTCACTACAACGAACATCACTAAGGGAAGGAAGCACATATGAGCCTCGACACTGGTCTGCGAGGAAAGACCGCCCTGGTCACAGGTGCCGCTTCTGGCATCGGAGAGGCCATTGCGCTGACTCTGGCCAAGGAAGGCGTGAAGGTACTCGCCGGCGACAAGGACGCCGAGGGGCTGGCGAGGCTCGAATCTACGGAGGGCATCGTCGGCTTCGTCACCGACTTCAGCACCAAGGAAGGCTGCGAGGCCGTCGTCGAGGCGGCCGGCAGCACGCTCGGCGGGCTGGACATCCTGGTCAACAACGTCGGCATCGCCCCGGTGCGTGACTCGTTCCTGAGCACGGCCGACGACCAGTGGCAGCACGTCCTGGACACCAACTTCTTCAGCATGGTGCGCTGCTCGCGCGCCGCGATCCCGCTTATGCAGAAGAACGGTGGCGGGTCCATGGTCTCCATCGCCTCGGACGTGGGTCGCGCGCCGGACCCGTTTTTCTGCGACTACGCGGTGTCGAAGGCCGCCGTCATCTCCTTGTCGAAGGCCATCTCCGTCGAGTTCGGGCCAGCCGGCATCCGGTCCAACGTGGTCTCGCCGGGTCCCACGCGCACACCGCTTTGGGACCGTCCAGGCGGCTTTGCGGAGATCATCGCAAAGGAGTACGGCATGGAGGTCGAGGACGCCGTCAACCACTTCGCCACGGTCATACGTCACCTGCCGCTCGGCAAGCTGGGCCGCCCCACCGACGTCGCGAACGCTGTCGTCTTCCTGTCATCAGATCTGGCGAACCAGGTCACGGGGTCCGAGTACTGCGTCAACGGGGGTGTCATGAATGTCGCTTGACCAGGAGGTCACGACCTCGGCCGGTCGGGATGGGGCGCGTCCCGAGCCGGCACGACCGCCGATTACGTTCATCTCCCCGTCCCGCTATGTCCAGGGTCCCGGTGAGATCGCGCGTCTCGCGGAGTACGTGCGCGAGTACGGTGAAGCGGCACTGGTTATCACCAGCGAGGGCACGTGGAGCCGTGAAGGCTGCAAGATACTGGCCGCCAGTGGCTCGACGCAGATGCGGCTCCATCACTTCAGCGGAGAGTCGACCGCGGCTGACATCGACTCGGGTGAAGCAGCTTGGCGCGAGGTCGGGTCCGAGGTGGTCGTCGGCCTGGGTGGCGGCAAGGTCATCGACACGGCGAAGGCCATAGCCCATCGAGTCATGGCGCCACTCATTATCGTTCCGACGCTCGCGTCTACGGATGCTCCGTGCAGCTCGCTGTCCGTGGTCTACGACGACGACGGCGAGGTGGTGGAGTACCTCTTCTTGAAAAGGAACCCGGATCTCGTGCTGGTCGACTCGGCCGTGGTCGCCAGTGCCCCGGCCAAGTTCCTGGCGGCGGGCATGGCGGATGCTCTGTCCACGAGGTTCGAATCTGCCGCGGCTGCGGCGTCCGGGACGATCAACTGTGCAGGCGGGCGCCCGTCCGCTGCCGCCCTGGCCCTGGGGGCCATGACCTGGGACGTGGTGCGCACTCACGGCCTGAGCGCCCTACGTGCGGTCGCTCGGGGGGTGGTGACGCCAGCGGTCGAGCTGGTGATCGAGGTCAACACCCTGCACAGCGGCCTCGGGTTCGAGAGCGGCGGCTACGCAGCTGCCCACGCGGTGCACAACGGACTTCTCGTCGTTCGCGAGATCTCGGGCGGCATGCATGGAGAGCGCGTCAACTTCGGTGTGCTCGTCCAGTTGATGCTCGAGCGCAGACCCGAGTCCGAGCTCGACGAGTTCATCACCGTGACCCGTCGGTTGGGGCTTCCTGTCACCTTGGAGCACCTCGGGGCATCGACCGCGTTGTCCGAGGATGACATCGAACGGATTGCTGTCCGCACCTGCGCACCGGGCGAAGGCGTCCATCAGATGCCCTTCCCGGTCACGCCTGACATGGTGGCTGCGGCGGTCCAAGGTGCCGACGAGTACGCGCGGGACTTGATCGAGCGCCAACCCGCCCTGGCCGCTCCAAGCCTGCGATGAGTGGCCGGCAGGCGGGGGACCGGGCTCGGCGAGCGCGGCTCGAGGGATGCGCACCGTCGGTCTTCGTACACGAGATGCTGGACCCCAGCGGCGCCTCGCTGAGCTGGCTCGAGGGCAAGGGCGTCCAGGTCACCCGGGGTCGACCGACCTGGGAGGGGAAGTTCTTCTCCGAGGACGAGCTGGTGGCTCGCTCGCAGGGCTTTCCGGCGCTGATGGGGGCCAGCACCCACAAGATCACCAGGCGCGTCATGGAGGCCTTGCCTGATCTCGCCTTTGTCTCTAAGTACGGCATCGGTGTTGACTCGATAGAAATGGCGGCAGCCAACGACTTGGGCATCCTCGTGACCAACACACCGGTCCCCGAGAACTGGGAGGCGGTTGCCGAATACACCATCGCAGCCATGCTGGCGCTGAAGAAGCAACTCCTCTTCTACACCGCCGATCGCATCAAGTCCGGCGGCTGGAGGACGGAAACAAAGTGGTCAACCTTCATGCGTGGCAACACGATCGGGCTGGTTGGCCTGGGGCGCATTGCGAGATCAGTAGCTCTTCGACTGTCTGGGTGGGACTGTCAGATCATCGCGTGCGACCCGTACGTGTCGGCGTCCGATGCGCACTCGTTGGGCATCGAGCTGGTCAGTTTGCAGGACCTGCTCAAACGTTCCGATGTCGTCAGTTTGCACTGCCTGCTCACAGCCGAGACGAAGCACATGATCGATGCTCGAGCTCTACGGATGATGAAAGAGTCGGCGGTCCTCATCAATTCTGCTCGTGGCGGCCTCGTCGATATGGACGCACTCGACAGCGCCTTGGCGGAGGGTCGGGTCGCCGGCACGGCGATGGACTCGTATGAGGACGAGCCGCCGACTGTGGGGCACCCAATCTTCGAGCGAGCGAATGTCATCGCCACGCCGCACACGAGCGCCTGGATCGAGGAAACCTACGATGCAATCGCTCGAGCCGGCGCATTGAACATCCATGCTGCGCTGCTTGGCGACACACCTCCGTTCCCGGTCAACCTGGAAGTGCTCTAGCACAGCCCTGCCGCGCTAGCCGGGCACTTCTTTCGGCCGTGCGAAGCCGTGGCCGACGGCAACTCACACCATCTTGGCCGATGTCGCACCGCGGCTGCTAGACGATCCCGGTAGGACCGGTGTCTGGCCAGACTCGGTCCAGGTGCTCGGCGGGCAGCTCTCCATGCGGCTGCCACCGGTAAAACTGGTGTGGTTCTCTTTCGGCCAGCGGCCCGCCGGTCCGTGACGAGGCGTGGCTCAAGAAGGGACTGCCCTGCTCGTAGTAGCAATACCCACCCCGCCGTCCACATCGGATCGAGCAGGCGGGAGCAGCACGTGAATCAGCAAGCCGAGCAAGTCCTTCTCGGGGTCGATCCTCACAAGCTGTCGGCCACGATCGAGGTCGTTGACGAACACGGGAAGTTGCTCGGGTCGGGTCGGTTCACCACCGACCGGGCCGGCTACGCAGCGATGCGCAAGTACGCCGCGGCCTGGCCTGAAAGGCTCTGGGCGGTCGAGAGCAGCAACGCGCGCCGGCCGGCCGTTGACTCAGCGACTTCTCGAGGACGGCGAGCAGGTCATCGATGTCCCCGCGAAGCTCGCGGCCCGGGTACGGCTCTTCGACACGGGCCACAACCGCCAGACCGACGCCCACGACGCGCACGCGGTCGCGGCCGTTGCCGTGCGCACCAAGACGCTGCGGGTGTTGAAGGTCGACGGGGAGCTTGAAGCACTACGGATCTCACCGACCGCCGCGAAACGCTGACCCGCCGCCGGGTCCAGACCGTCGACCGACTCCAGGCCTTGCTCGCAGAACTCGTGCCAGGGCAGGCAAAACGCGACATCGCCACCGGCCAGGCCAAGTCGATTCTCTCCACCGTCCGACCCCGCGACATCGCCGGGAAGACCCGACGACGCATCGCCGCCGAAGAGCTCGCCGAGCTGGTCGCGGTCGAGACAAAAATCAACAAGGCCACGGGCGAGCTCAAAGCCATCGTTCTTGCCCACGGATCACCCTTGATGGACCTACACGGCGTCGGGCCTGTCGTGGCTGCCCGGGTTCTGGCCGACGTCGGCGACGTGGCCCGCTTCGCGGACGGCAACCGGTTCGCGTCCGGAACCGGCACCGCACCACTCGACGCGTCCTCCGGTGAGCAGAACCGCCACCGACTCTGCCGGGAACCGACGGATGAACCACATGATCACATTGCCGCGATCACCCAGATCCGCCTCGACACCGAAGGCCGGGTCTACTACCGACGCAAGCGAGCCGAGGGCAAGAAGCCGCTCGAGGCCATCAGATGTCTCAAGAGCAGGATCTCTGGCGCCATCTACCGCCAGCTGCTCGACGACGCCCGCGCCGCGGCCGACCACAGCCTTGGCACGGGTCCAGGAGGGCACTGCGGGACACTTCGGATCAGCCACTTCCCGGACCCCGAGAAAAGACGCTAGGCCGAACCGGTTGACAACAGAAGGGAGCCGGAGAAATGGCAATGTGGCGACATTCACAGATTTTACTTGACTTGCGTTCAGGAGTTCCTAGACTACCTTCGCTGACCATCTACGGGACAACGATGCACCCCTGCACAGTCCTCGGGCGGCCTCCCAGGCGTGGCGTAGATCGTTTCAGTGGATTTCACAGATGCGCCCGTATTCCGCGCACATATACCGAAAGAGGTACCGGTGAGGATCTGTACTGCAACACGTCCGCGCGGGGTCTCCGCCCCCACGTCATGGCGCCGAGGCGCCTCGGTGTCTGCGGCCATCGCCGCGGTCACCCTTGTCTTGACTGCGTGTTCAGATTCGGGGGCCTCGGAGGCGAGTGACGATCCTTCTGGGGGGGCATCCAACTCGGCGTGCGTCACCGAGGCGACGTCGCGAGCTGAGGCCGCGATGAACGACATCGCTCTCCCGAGCCCGGAGCCGCTGGACACCTCGACGATGGCCGGCAAGACCTTCGGCTTCGTTGCGATGGGCACCAATGACATCTTCCCGGGCATCGCGGACGGCGCCACCGAAGCCCTGGAGAGTGTCGGTGCGGAGCTAAAGTACGTCGAGAGCGAGTCGTCGCCCGATTCCGCGGCGCAGGCTCTGCGGACCATGGTCAATCAGGGTGTCTCTGCCATCCTGATGGGCGCCTACGAGTCGGACCTCGTCAAGTCTGCGGCCATCGAGGCCGAACAGGCCGGCATCCCGCTGATCTCGACTCTCACCGGCAGTACCGAGCCTGTACTGGCGAATGGACAGGTCGGGACCGTGAACAGCAGTGCCAAGGACACGGGTAAGGCACAGGCGGACTACGCACTCGCGAAGACGAACTGTGAGTTGAACGGCATCATGGTCTTCACCTCCGTCGGCGTGACAACTGCACTGCACAACGACGGGTTCAAGGAGGAGGTCGCGGAGCTGTGTCCGGACTGCAAGGTGGAGAGCATCGACGTTGACAACTCGAACCCGTCGTCGGTGGTCGGCCAGATCTCGACTGCGATCCAGCGCGACCCCAGCATCAATGCATTGATGGCTTCCTGGGACGGCTGGGTGCCCTTCGAGGTCCAGGCAGCCAAGGCCGTGGGGTACGACCTCGTCAAGGAGAACCCTTCGGACCAGGAGCTGATGATCCTCGGTGCAGTTGGCAGCGACTCGACAGTCGAGTTCGCGATGCAGAACGGCGTGGCGATGAGTACGCTCCCGCCACCCTCGGAGCTAGTGGGCTGGTATTCGGCCGACGCCCTGATGCGAGCGGTATCTGGGGCAACTCCGCCGATTACCTATGCCTTCAGCGAGAAGATCGTCGACGACTCAAACTGGGGAAGCGCCCCTCTGGATCCCTCGGTGTACCCAACCCTTCCGGATTACCAAGAGGTCTTTAAGACGGCGTGGGGTCAGTAACCCTATGGATGCCGTGGTTCTCAAGAACGTCTCGAAGAGTTTCGAGGGCGTGACCGTCCTCCACGGTGTCGATCTCTCCATTCTCCCCGGCCAAATCCATGGTCTGGTCGGGGAGAATGGTTCTGGCAAGTCGACATTGGTGAAGATCCTGGGTGGGATTCACACACCCGACCGTGGCTCGGAGCTCTTCCTTCACGGCACGCCGGTGTCGCTGCCAGTTCGAAATTCGCAACGCCACGGGATGGCGATCATTCACCAAGACCTAGCGTTGGTCGAGTCGATGTCGGTCGCGGATAATGTCGGCATCGCGACTGGCTTCGAGCGCCGGCCACTCTCGCCAATCAGGTTGCGACGGGAGCGTCGCATCGTGGCTGCGCTGTCCAAGCGGTTCGGGCTGACCCTCGACCCAGACCAGCTTGTCGGGGAGCTGTCGCCGGGCGAGCAGTCCATCGTTGCGGTGCTGCGTGCGCTCCGTCAGCTGGGCACCGGCGGCAGCGGGGATCTGATCGTCTTGGACGAACCGACGGCGGCGCTCCCGCGTGGGGAGTCGATCAAGCTGCTGGAGCTCCTGCGCACGATGGCGAACAACGGCACCGCAGTGCTCTACATCAGCCACCGGATGAGTGAGGTCTTGAGCATCTGTGACCAGATCAGCGTGCTGCGCAGCGGACGCATGGTCGCCACGCGCAACGCTGCGGAGTCGAACGAGGCCGAGATCGTGGAGCTGATGCTGGGCCTGGCACTTGGCGACTTCTACACGGAGAAGCACGTGAGCCGCAACGAGACCGTGCGTCTCGACGTGCTCGCACTCGGCTCCGGAGGCCTGTCCAACGTGACCTTTCAAGCGCATGAGGGCGAGATCCTCGGGATCACAGGTCTGGCCGGAATGGGCCAGGACGAGATCCCGTACGTCATCGCCGGTGGGCGGAACAGGTCGGCGGGTGAGATCCAAGTCGATGGAACTCTCGTGGACGGCTCGGTCCGAGCTGCGAAGAGAGCTGGCGTACAGCTGGTGCCAGGCAACCGTCAACGAGACGCGTTCTGGCTGGGCGGGACAGCGAAGGAGAACCTCACCCTTCCCTTCCTGAGCCGCTTCTGGAGCCCATGGGGAATCAACTCCTCGCGGGAACGTGACTTCACCATGAAACAGATGAACAGCTACGGCGTTCGACCGAAGTCACCATTGCTCCAGATCACCAAGTTCAGCGGTGGAAACCAGCAGAAGATCGTCATGGCTCGCGCCATGAGTCAGCACCCGAATGTCCTCCTGCTCCACGAGCCTACTCAGGGCGTGGATGCCGGTGCGAAGAAGGAGATTCTCGAGGTCGTACGTCGAGCAGCGGAAGCTGGCACTGCGGTGGTGGTGTTCTCTTCGGACAGCGAGGAGGTTGCTCAGGTGTGCCACCGCGTCCACATCATGCGCTACGGGAGCATCGCGGCGACGCTCTCGGGATCGGACGTGACTGAGGACCGAATTATCTCTTTGTGTCAGCGCTCGCTGGTGGCCGAGTCGGGGAAGTAGTGGTAGCGGAAGATGTGGATGGTTTTCGCGTGACTCAGATAGACAGCTCCGACGTGGCAAGTGAGGAGCCGCCCTCGGTGGCGGATCGTGATGGGGTGGTGGGGGATTCCCAGCGCAGGTCGCGGTCGGGGTTCCTGCTCTCGAGGGTCGGCCCGTGGGCGGTGCCGATCTTCTTGGTGCTGCTGTTCATTGGGTTCAGCATCGCCACCCCGACGTTCGGGACGGTGGACAACGCCCGGATCATCATCACCAATCAGGCGGTGGTGGTGTTGCTGGGTATGGCGATCATCGTGCCTTTGCGGGCGGGTGACTTCGATCTGTCGGTCTCCTCGGTGATGATCGTCTCCGGTGCGACGATCGGGGTGTTGCACAGCAACGGGCATTCGGGTTTGACCGCGATCGCGGTCGCGGTTCTCATCGGGCCAGTCGTCGGCCTGTTCAACGGGATCCTGGTGGTCAAGATCGGGATCGACAGCTTCATCGCGACCCTGGGGACGCTGACCATCATCACCGGGTTCGTGAGCCTGATGACCAAGGGCGCACTGATCACCACCTTCCCCGAAGGGCTGACCAACTTCGCTGAGCACCGCATCCTGGACTTCCCCATGCCGGTGTGGGTCGGATGGGCGATCGCGCTGGCGCTGTGGTACGTCTTTGAGAAGACCCCAGCCGGGCGATACCTGCTCTTCATCGGGGGCAACCGCGGCTCGGCCCAGCTGGCCGGGCTCCGAGTAGACGGATACCGCCAGGGCGCGTTTCTGCTCTCCGGCACCCTGAGCGCCATCGCTGGCGTCATGTTCGCCGGTGGACTCGGCTCCGTCGACCCCAGCTCGGGCACCTCCTACCTCCTGCCCCCCATCACCGCGGCCTTCCTCGGCGCCTCGGCCATCACCATCGGCCGATTTAACGTCGTCGGCACCCTGTTCGCGATCTACATGCTCGCCGTCGGCATCACCGGACTGCAGCTGCTAGGTCTCGACCGCTGGATAGCCAACGTGTTCAACGGCGTCTGCCTCCTCCTCGCCATGGCCTTTGCCATCCTCCTGAAGAACGCGAGCGCAAAATGGAGCGCACAAAGGTGACGGTCGGTGTCACACCATGGCCTAAAGAAGAAATGGGATAGCTAGATGAGCTTCAGAGTCGACCCGCGTATCAGCGAAGAAGCCGCTGCCAAATGGCAGTTGGCGCTCGATAGGATCGAAGAGGAATCCGACCAACGCCTCCGATCCAACCTTGAGGTTGTACTCCGCCACGTTGAGGCCGAATATCTCGGCGACATATCCACGATAATGGGAACGATGGCACCGTATCCGCGACATGAGTATGTCGGAATCGACAAGGAGAGCCCGGTCGGCTACGAGGCTGTGAAGGCGGTCTATGAGGCCGAAAACAAGAAGGGCCATCGAATCTTTGAGTTCACCGGCGTCTGGGTTGACAAGGCTGCTGTGGTCATCGAAGGCGTGGCCTATGAGACCGGCACGGGAGAGCGCTTCGACAAGGAAGGTCTTGGTGGCGGGCAACTAGAGCCCGATCGCCGATACATCTCCGAAGGTAAGCTGTTGATCGTTAGCCCAATAGACAATAATGGCCTGATCGAGTGTGAGCGCGTTTATTGGGAAAGTATGCCCCAGGTGACAGGGCCACTGATCGACGGCCATGGCTACCTTGAGCCCGCGTTCCTGGATGGGGCCTGGGAGTAGTCGACCGGCAAACCGATGAATTATGGTCCAAATTCGGAACTTTAAAGCACACAACCTAAACTGTCGAACATCCTCTTCGATTTACCTGGGAGCCGAACTTGCAGCTGAGTGAAATCGCGCCAGGGATAGTCGTATCGAACCTTTGCATCGGCGGCGGGCCCCTCAGCGGGTGGCCGGAGGTGTATGGCTATGACGTCAACGAGGCGCAGGGAGTAGCTACGGTGGAGGCGGTCTTCGCCTCTCCCATCAACTTTCTCGACACCTCCCACGAGTACGGCGGCGGGCGTGGCGAGCAGCGCGTCGGCGCGGCGATCAAGTCCGGGAAGATGCCGGACGGTTTCGTCGTGGCGACCAAGGCGGACTCAGACGGCGCCGACTACTCCGGTAGGCGTGTTCGCGAGTCCTTCGAATTGAGCCTGGAGCGACTCGGTCTGGACCATATCGATCTCTACCACCTGCACGATCCCGAGAAGCTGCCGTTCGAGGAGATGGTGGCTTCGGGTGGCGCCGTCAAGGAGATCATCCGGCTGAAGGAGGAGGGCCTCGTCTCCGCGATCGGCGTGGCGGGCGGACATGTCGGCGAACTGGGTCGCTACGTCGACACGGGAAGCTTTGACGTGGTGCTCAACTATGCCCAGTACACGCTCCTCAATCGGCACGCCGAGCAGCTGATCGACAAGTGCGTCGAACGAGGTGTGGCATTCATTAACGCGGCGCCCTACGCGAGCGGGATTCTCTCGGCCGGCAACAATCGCGAGGCGAAGTTTCAGTATGGGCCACCTGATCATGAGGTGGTGGCGGCGACCGAGCAGCTTCGTGACGTCTGCGCTTCCTACGGAGTCGACATCCGGGCGGTCGCACTGCAGTTCTCGACCCGTGATCCGCGCATTGCCTCGACGGCGGTCGGGATCTCGCGTCCGGAGCGCGTCCGGGCACTGCTTGACGACGCCGGCGCCATGATTCCCGAGGAGCTGTGGGATAGCCTGCCGACCCCACTCAACAGGGAGATCACCCTCCCGCCGGAGTGGGAGGAAAATCGGCGTCGACGCGACGCGCAAGGCGGCTGAGGCAAGCATGATGCTTCGACGCTTCCATTACGACTATGTGATCGTAGGCAGTGGTGCCGCCGGTTCGGTGCTCGCCGAGCGTCTGAGTCGTGATCCGGACGTGACAGTCGCGGTCCTCGAGGCGGGTGGGTCAGATCGCCATCCGCTGCACCTGGTCCCCAAGGGCACGCACCTGACGATGACCGACCCGCGGTATACCAAGTCGTACACGACCGTGCCCAAAGCCGATGGCAACGTGGACACCTGGTTCCGCGGGCGCGTGGTCGGTGGCTCGACCACCATCAACGGCATGATCTGGAACCGCGGGTGGGCGCCGGAGTACGACGCCTGGGAGCAGTCGGGCAATCCAGGCTGGAACTGGCAGCGGTTTCTGGAGGCGTTCAAGGCGCTGGAGAATCACGAACTGGGGGGCAGTGCGGTGCGCGGTGAGGGTGGTCCCGTCGCCATCAGTGTTGCGCCGCGAGAGTGCGTAGCGGAGACGTTCGTTGCGACGTTGGCCGAGCACGGCATCGGCTTCGTCGAGGATCTCAACGCCTCCGGCGCGGAGCGGGTCGGCTTCACCCCGTCGAACATCAAGCGGGGCACCCGAGTCAGCGCCGCGCGGGCGTTCCTGCGCCAGTCGCGTCGTCGCCGTAACCTCACGGTCATCGACCACACCGAGGTCAGCAGGGTGACCTTCGACGGCACGGTTGCGACCGGTGTCGAGGGAGTGCGCCGGGGCAGGCGGGTTCAGCTTCGGGCTAACCGCGAGGTGCTGATCTGTGCCGGCGGCCTGGAGAGCCCGCTCCTGCTCGAGCGCAGCGGCGTGGGCGACCCGGGGGTGCTCGCCGCCGCGGGCGTACCAGTGGTGGTCGCGAGCCCCAAGGTCGGCGAGAACCTTATCGACCACTGCGGAAGTACCTCGTTTCAGGTCAGACTGAAAGATGACGCCGGCTACAACGCCAGAGTCAACTCGATATCTAGGAGGGCGTGGACCGCATTCAAGTTCCTGTTCACTCGCTCGGGGGTGATGTCGTTTGGAGCCTATGATCTCGTCGCCATCTACAAGTCGGATCCGGCGGCGGAGCACCCGGATACGCAAGGATTCTTCTGCGCCATCTCCGCCTCGCAATCGCATCCGCGCACCAAGAAGAAAAGGGTTGACGGGTTTCCGGGTGCGTGGTTTCTCACCTATCCACTGTTTCCGACCAGCACTGGATCGATTCACATCACGGGACCAGAGCCTGGTGATCAGCCGCGGCTGGTGCCGAGCTTTCCGACTACCGAGCACGACCGACAGCTCACTCTGAAGATGTATGCGAAGGCTCGCGAGATCCTCGCAACGGAGCCATTCGCTGGACTGGTCGCGGAGCCGATAGTGCCGGCTCAAGAGCTGCGCGGCGATCATGAAGTCTTGGACTACGCGACCAGCCAGGGCGGCGTGGGGTTCCACACGATTGGCACCTGTGCGATCGGACCCGGACCCGACGATGTCGTGGATGATCGACTTAGGGTCCGCGGCGCTTCCCGATTGCGCGTCGTGGATGCGTCAGTGTTTCCGATGATGCCAGCTGGCAACACCAACGCACCCACCCAGGCGATGGCCTGGATCGCCGCCGACCTCATTCTCCGCGATGCTGTGCCAGCGCCGCACGCTGCATCTGAGAAGGAGCCAATGTGATCTATCAGGTGCAGCACCGCCTCGAAGTCCACAAGGCCGACAACACCCCCGCGCCTGCTCGAGCCCGAGTCACCAGCCGGGCGTGCCCATCGCTGCTCTCGGAGGTACCCAAGCCGTGACGGTCTCGACGTTCTTTCACGTCGGAATCTTGGTCCGTGATCTCACCGAGGCGATCCCTCGCTTCGAGAATGTTCTCGGAATCAAATTCCTCACTCCAAAACCGTTTATCCTGTCCCGCTTCGTCGACGTTGCGCACTTCGGTGACGAAGATCCGCACCCTTGGGAGGGGTGTGCGGTCTATTCACATCAGGGTCCACCTTATTACGAACTGCTTGAGGCCAAGGGTCACGGAGTATTTTCGCTCGACGACCGCGACGAGGGCGTCCATCATCTCGGAATGCTCGTCGAAGACACCCACGGCAAGACTTTTTCGATGGGCGAGAAGGGGGTTGAGGCACGTGCAAAGGGGCTTGGCGACGGCGGACAAGTCCGCTTTTGGTACAGCAAGCCCGCCGGATTGCACGGGGTTCAACTCGAGTTGATCGATGACACCTCCCGGGCTATCGAAGAAATACTCGCGGAAATCGAATCCTATCGTCGTTGAGCATTGGTTCGCTGAATCGACGATTTAACACGAGCGGGTTGTCGGACGTAATAGACAAGCGCTCGCGGCCACGAGGCCGAGGGGCCCTGACCGCCTCGCCGGTCCCGCCCATTGCGGAAATCACGTCCGCTCATTGTCCACATACGTCTCCGTCCCCGCCGATCGTTCCGCGGGAGAATCGCGTCCACTGCCCGTCGGCAATGTTGTCACCGGCGACCCCCAGCCACCCTGGCGATGACATCGCGCGGTGATATTGATATACTCGGTTCGGCCTTGGCGAGTTGTGCGGGCCCAGCACGGTCTGGAGAGCACTCACCACAGGAGGCCATCTACGTGCCGAAGAACCGAAGAGAAATTCCTCGCGACGAGCGGACCGGGGAGATTCTCATCGCTGCCACGGAACTCTTCCTCAAACAGGGCTACGAGGGGACGACGATCGGTGACATCAGCGCTGCCGTCGGCGTTGCTCGAGCAAACCTGTATTGGTACTTCCCCTCGAAGGATCATGTTTTCGCAGCAGTGATGGATCGAATGCTGGGCCGCGAAATAATGTCCCTGGAGCACGAGCTGCAAGACATGGACCCGCTCTCGGCTCTGGTGCGAGGGCTGGCGGACATGCGTCGGTTTCGTGGGCTCCACCAGGCGATGCACCACAGGATGGTGGAGTCAGAGCCCGTGCGCGAGTCGCACGAGCGGTTTCTCGGGTGGATTCGCTCGATGGTCGACGAAGTCGTGGGCACGACGTCCCAGCAGGAGGACAAGCGCATGGTCAGCGACATCGTCGTGTCGATATTCGAAGGCGCAAATGTTACGGAGCCCCCTCTGCGGCCCGCTCCCGAGATGATCCGCTACCTGCTTCGGTCACTGGTGCCCTCCGACTCCTAGAGCGTCGATCTTGAACCTGAGACGACCGTGGGCGGGTGCGGGGGAGACGACCGTTCGGCACCTTTCATCGTCTGCCCAATGTCCCCTCAGTGGCTGGGATGACCTGATGTTGGGCACAGTTGAGTAGGACGCGCGACGGGAATCCGCTGCTCTTGACTCAGAGTCGAGAAAGACTAGACTGGCGACGTTCAACTCGCCTCAAGCTAGGGAGCCTCGCTCATGACTCACGTCGACCGCGGTGCCGGGTCGACCGCCTCCGTTTGTTCGACCCTCGCTAGTGGGGACGCACATCTGGAAGTGCCCATGGCGTCATGACCCGCCTAGCAAGCACAGCAGACGGCATAGCACGCGTAGGTGATTGGGAGGCCGACCTCCTCGACCTCCCGTATTCGGATCTTGGAGCGGCGTTCCGGGCCGGCGTCACCGCTCGCGAACTCGCTGAGGCCCCGGCCCGGGAACAAGTCGAAGTCGGCGACCTCACCTTGCTTGCGACGATCCCACGTCCGCCGAAAATCTGGGCAGTCGGGTTCTCATATGCAGATCACCGAATGGAGGTTGGCTATGTCGAGGCGGTCCAGGAGCCGGTGATCTTCTTAAAGGCGCCGACGTCGGTGATCGGCACGGGCGCCGACGTCGTGTTTCCCCCGGTCGCCCCTAGCGAGGTGGACTACGAGGGCGAACTGGCGGTCGTCATGGGTGCCGTTGCAAAGGCGGTCGATCAGGAATCCGCCATGGACTTCGTCGCTGGATTCACGATCGGCAACGATGTTAGTGCCCGCGACGTGCAAAAGGGGCGCGTGCTGAACCGTGCAGCGGATGTGAGCGCCGCAAAGAGTTTCGATACGTTCACCCCGCTTGGTCCCTGGCTCACAACCATCGACGAACTCGACGATCCCCACGATCTCCGTCTCCAGACCTGGGTCGACGGCGAGCTGCGTCAGGACGCCTCCACGGCGCAACTGATCTACCCCGTTCCGTGGATCGTCGCCTATCTCTCGAGGCAGACGACCCTAGAACCGGGCGATGTCATCATGACCGGCACGCCGGCGGGTGTCGGGCACAAGCAGGGCAAGTTCCTACGATCGGGCTCGAGCGTTCGCATCACCATTGAGGGTCTCGGCACGTTGGAGAACCGTTTCGCGGCGGCGGACACTGCGCTCGGTGAGCGCGTGACCCGATGACAGGGTCGCTACGGCACGACGATCCCGTGACCTGCCGATTCCGTTGGGGGTATCTGTCGTGAGCACCGTGGAAGAACCTGGATTCAGCGCCCTCACCGAGTTCGGTCTGGGCTCGGTGAGGCTGGACAATCGGCTGGCCTTCCTGTCCACCGTGAACAATCTCGGCGCCAATCGCAGGATCACCGACGCCCAGGTGGCCTACTACGAGGCCCGCGCCGAGGGCGGGACCGGGCTGATCATCACCGAGGGCATGTCGGTCCATCCCACATCCGTGCCGAACGGCGCGGTGCCTTTCGCCTTCGACCCTGAGATGATCCCCGATCTGCGCCGAATCTCCGATGCGGTACATCGTCACGATCGGGCTATCTACGCGCAACTGTGGCACGCCGGTCGGCAAGCACTCTGGAATCCTGGCCTGCAGCCTTGGGGTGTCTCTGGAACGCGCGACTCCTATAGCGGATCGACGCCGCACGTGATGTCGGACGGCGAAGTCTGGCAGTTGGTCGAAGGATTCGCAGCCAGCGCTCGGCATCTGAAGGAAGCCGGATACGACGGAGCTGAATTGCACGGAGCTCACGGCTACCTGATCAACCAGTTCCTGTCGCCCTGGAGCAATCAGCGCACTGACCACTGGGGAGGCTCGACGCGCGGTCGGTCGCGCTTCCTGGTCGAAGTGGTAAAGGCGATTCGCCTCGCGTGCGGCGACTCGTTCGGGATCGGCCTCAAGCTCACGGCGGACGAGTATGTGGAGGGCGGCTTGGAATTCGATGAGAGCTGCGCTGCCATGGACTACGTCTTGAGCGAAGTCGGCCTTGAGTTCCTAGCGGTCAGTGCAGCAAACTTCAGCCCCAGTCTCGAATACCACGTCGCGGACCGCCGATTCCCCGATGCGCATTTGGAGCACCTGGCCCGCGGCATGCGCGAGGTAGCGGCCGGCCGCACAGCGATCATGGCCCTGTGCAAGATTCCCAACGTCGAGACGGCGTCTCGCCTCATCGACTCCGGCGCCTGCGAATTGGTGGGGATGGCGCGCGCGCTGATCGCCGACGCGGCGATCGTCAACAAGGTGCGGCGCGGGGAAGCCCCCAGGCCATGCATCTTCTGCAACACGTGCTGGGAGCACATCCACACAGGGCGGCCGGCCTTCTGCGTCTATAACCCCGAAGCCTCTCGCGAACTAGAGCTGCGCAACCGGGCCGCCGCTGCGGGAACCAGCGAGAACCCGCTGCAGATCGCCGTGGTCGGTGCCGGTCCCGCTGGGCTTGAGTACGCGCGCGTCGCCTCCGAGCGAGGGCATGACGTTCACGTCTTCGAGGCATCAGACGAGGTGGGCGGTCGGTTCCGGCGGGAGTCGCAGGTCACCGGCCTGGAATCCTACGGGAGCGCGGTCGACTGGCTCGATGCGTCGGCACGTGCAGCCGGAGCGAGGATCGAGACCGCGGCCGCCGCTGATGTTCCGAGAGTGGGCTTCGACCTGACCGTGGTCGCGACGGGCGCGAACCCTCTGGTGACGCCCATTCGCGGTGTTGAAACGGTCTCGATGGAGGACGCGCTTCGCAATCCAGCCGAGCTGAAGCAACCCGTGGTGGTCATCGACGAGGTCGAAGCGGAGCCGGTATACGCGGCGGTTGAGATGCTGGTCGCCCATGGTCTCGAGGTGAAGCTCGTGACCCGCCGCGCCTCGATCGGTCGTCGGGTGGCCTACGCGAGCATGATCGGCGTCTTCCGGCGGTTGGACTCGCTCGGCGTTCCGATCTTCAACCTGCTCACTCCACAGTCTGTCGAGGACGGCAGCCTCAGGGCCATGCACGTGTTCTCCAGGCGACCGCACGACCTGGGGCAGGTCGGCACCGTCGTGCAGGCAGGTCCCTACGTTCCGAACTCCGCAACGGTCCAGACCCCGAACGCCCGGGTAATCGGCGACGCCTCTGCGCCACGAGATGCTCTGGCAGTCGTTCTGGAGGCACATTTGGCGGCCCTGGAACTGCCGCTCACGACAACCAGCTCGACCAGACCGACCTCGACGACTGACGATCTCGTGTCAGTGCCGTCGCGGTCCACCGCGAAGGATTCGACTCGATGATCGACGACATGCTCATCGTGGACGCGACCGTCCACTGCTACAACTGGACCCTTGAGAACCAGCGCGTGCGTGAAGCCGGTATCTTCCAAAAGGCGGGATACGGAATTCACACGCTTCTTTCGCATGACGACGAAACCAGGTTGTCTTTTGACGACTATGTGACCGACTGGCAGACCGATGAGCTGGAATCGATCCTGGTCAACGAAACGCCCATCGACTTCGCCTGCTATCACGGCACGCCGATCTGGGACTACTTCTATGACGGCCACATCGCCTTCGAGAAGGGGTTGCCGCTGCGCGACCGTCATCCCAACAGGATCCTGCTCTACGGGCCGGTCAACCCGCTCGAGACGCAGAAGGCGCTCGAGGAGATGGAGCGAATGGTCGAGGTCGACGGCATCCGGGGCATCAAGCTGTATCCCGCCCAGTACTACCGGGGAAGAACGATCCCGCACCGCTTGGACGACCCACTCCTGGGCCACCCCCTGATCGAGCGTGCGATCGAGCTGGGCATCAAGTCCATCGCGGTTCACAAGGCGGCGCCGTTCGGGCCGATGTCGGCGAATGCTTTCGACGTCAACGATGTCGATGCGGTTGCCGGCATGTACCCGGAGATGAACTTCGAGGTTGTGCATTCGGGTTTTGCCTTTCTTCAGGAAACCATGTTCATGATCGAGCGCTTTCCGAACTTCTGGGCGAACCTCGAGGTCACATCGAGCCTGGTGGTCACTCAGCCGCGTCGCTTCGCTGCGGCGCTGGCCCAGCTTCTGGCCGCAGGAGGCGAGGACCGCATCGTCTTGGCCACCGGATGCACGCTGGTGCACGCTCGCCCAACCATCGAAGCCTTTTACAACTTCGAGATGCCTGAGGACATCCGGGAGCAGTACTCCTCGCCGCCGCTGACCAAGGAGATCAAGGCAAAGATTCTCGGCGAGAACTTCCTTCGACTTCACGACGTCGACCCCGTGAAGTTGCGTGAGCAGATCAAGGGCGACGCCTGGGATCGGCAACGCCCCGAGGAGCTTGCGCCGCCGTGGTCCACAGCGCTCGCGATGCGAGAAAGGGTCCCCGCATGACGGCGAGTCTGCGCGAGGAGGTCCTGACGGCCGTGGCCTCCGTCAAGGACCCCTGCAGCCTGTTTAACCAGACAGATCTGAACTTGTTCGAGTTGGGGATGGTTCACGACCTGACAGTTGGCGATAGCGGTTCGGTTCACATCGAACTGTTCTTGGACGACCCCACATGCATCTTCTTCTTCGAGATCAACCGCATGCTGCACGAGGCCGTCACGAAGGTCCCCGGTGTCTCGGACTTCAGTGTCGACATCAAGGCCGACGAGGTGTGGACTGAGGAGAGGATGTCTGCGGCAGGAAGCGAGAAGCTCGCGAGGGTGAGAGAGCAGAGACGGCGGTCCCTCCGCAGCGGGTCGCACGGCTGGCCGCTTCCGCCCCTCGCCTCGACAGAGCAACTGGGGGCGGAGGGGAGCAGGCGGGCGGAGCAGATCGGCACGCTTGACGGCGAGCGAGTTGAAGGTCAGACGAACGGTTATGGAGGGTGAAGTGAAGTTTTCAGACTCAGAGTCCGCGGTCATTATCTCCGGCGACAGCCACGTGGGTCCTCGTGCATCGGATCTCCGGGAGTACTGTCCCGAGAAGTACAAGCGGCAGTTCGATGAGTTCGTGGCGGAGCAGAAGTCCGAGGCGAATACCTATGTGGTTAACACCCCCACGCCGGGTAAGACCAGACGACACGACCTCAACATGAAGACCGAAGGTCACTACGATCCGCATGCCCGGATCCGGGACATGGACCGCGATGGCATTGCGGCCCAGGTCATCTTCCATGGCAGCCAGAACGGCGAGCCCTTCCCGCTGGGCTATGGGTTCGTTGTCGACGGGCGAGACTCGATCCCCGCGGAGCAGATGGAGACCAACGCGGTTGGGATCCACATGTATAACGCCTGGCTCGCCGACTTCTGCTCTGTCGAGCCGGAACGCCACATCGGGTTGGCACATCTGCCGATGTGGGACATCGACGCTGCTGTTCGCGAGCTCGAGTGGGCGGCCGAGCACGGGCTGCGTGGTGTCAACTTTCCCTCTCCCAGGAACTACATGGTCGGCTATGACCGCCCGGATTGGGCGCCGTTTTGGGCCGCTGCCGAGGCGCACGACATGCACCTCAACACCCATTCGGGGGCGCCGGCGCCGGGGCTGTACGGAGACCCGGTGGCGATGGCGGCGCCAAGAGCTGGTGCCCTTCTCGACCTCGAGATGGCCGGATGGCCGTCCCGACGGGGACTGGCTCGGATGATCTTCGGCGAGGTCTTTGAACGGTATCCGAACCTGAAGCTAGTGCTGACCGAACAACCGGGGGTCTGGTGGGACTTCGTGCTCCGCGAGCTGGATCAGGCGTGGGACTTCAACGGCACCCCTGAGCTTTACGAACTGGTGCCCAAGAGGCCGAGCGATTACTTCCAGACCAACGTCTACATCGGGGCGAGCTTCATGGCGAACTACGAGGCGAAGCGCGCCTACGAGGATGGGGTCTGGAAGAACGTCATCTGGGGCACCGACTATCCCCACCGCGAGGGGACCTGGGCATACTCGGAGGACCCCGAAGAGCCGAATCGGACGATTCTCGCGCTTCGCGATGCCTGCCGGGGGCTGCCCGAAGATGTCGTGTTGGGCATCACGGGACAGAACGCCGTCAAGGCACTCAACCTGGATCCCGAGGAGATGAAGGCTGTGGCACAGCGCATCTCAGCACCCTCCATCCCGGACCTGATGGCGCCGATCTCGGAGTCGGAGGAGCGTTGGATCGAGAAGTTCACCGACCCGGAGGAGGACTTCACCTCCGCCTTCAGGCGCTCTGAAGCCTGGACGAGGGAACAGCTGCTGCACTGAGCGGGATTGCCCCGTTTCGCCGGCTCAACAACAGTCGTCGCGACAACCGGGGGGCTCGCCATGTCGCCGTCAAACACGGGGTTGGCGGCGAACTACCCGTGGACGGTGCGGCTGCTGTGAAGAGGGCGAGGTTGCCATGCGCCTTTCACACTGATGATGAGAGATGGAGGCTTCTGTGCATCGCTTCGAGGACCGTGTGGTCTTGGTGACTGGGGGATCGGGCAAGATCGGTTCGGCCGTCGTGCAACGGCTCGTAGCCGAAGGGGCACGAGTCGCGATTGCGGACTTCGACGCGGACGGCGCCAATGCGTTCGCCGAGAAACTCAGCCGCGAGGGCCACGACGCCTTCGCAGTATCTGGTGACCTCGCCGAGCTAGATGATGTGCGCCGAATTGTGGCATCGACGATCGACAGGTTCGGGCAGATCGACGGCCTGTGCAACACGGCCGGCGTCGGGCCTCGAGTCAAGGGCGTCGCGGTGGGCGGAGGCGCCAAGGAGTGGGCTGGACGCATGTTCTGGGAGGTCGATCCCAGCGAGTGGGCCCCAATCATCAGTTCTAACCTGACGACGTGTATGAACTGCTGCTACGTCGTCCTTCCACACATGATCGAGCGCGGTTACGGACGCATCCTCAATTGGGTGACGGGAGCCGTGACTGCTGGGCGGCGGGGAATTACGCCGTACATCGCCGCCAAGGGCGGGGTGTTCTCGCTGACCAAGGCACTCGCCAAGGAGGCAGGGCCGTTCGGTGTGACGGTTAACGACGTTTCCTTCGGCGAGCACGGTGAGTGGCCGGGTGCTTGCAACGAGTACTTCGAGCCGGGGGTGCGCGGAACAGAGCCGGAGGATGTCGCCGATGTTGCGGCCTTCCTTCTCTCGGACGATGCCCGATGGGTGAGCGCCCACAGCATCTGCGCCTCGGGAGGCCAATTCCCCCGGTAGCGGGCCGGTCTCGAACCCTGGGCCTGCAAGGGTCACGCGTCGCGGGGGGACCGCACATGGGACAGCACCTCGGTCCCGCGGAGGGTGCCTACATCAACACTACGAAGGGCAAGGCAATGGCAGACTCGAACGTGACAGCGAGCCGAGGATCAGCTGACGTCAAGCTGCTCGCGACTTGCTGGACCAGCGCGGGTGACTCCTCGCCCCTCTACGACAGCAAAGTTAGCCCTGTCGATGTCTTCGCGCGAGTCGAGAGCGTCGCGCGTGCGGGGTTCAAGGGTATGGGGCTCACGCACGCGGATGTCCAGGCTGCTCGTGATCACCACGGGTCCGGCGTACTCGGGAGGCTGAAGCAGTCCTGCTCGAACGCCGGGATTGAGTTCTTCGAGATTGAGTTCTTGACTGGGTGGTATAGCGATGATGCGGAGCTGCGGCGCGGAGCTGTGTTGAAGCTCGCCGAACTCCTGGCCTGGGCTGGAGAGCTCGGCGCTGAACAGATCAAGATCGGCGGAAGCGCGTCGGTCCCTGGCCGGCCGCAGCCGAAGGTGTCCATGATCGGGGATGCCTTCGGCGGGATATGCGAGCGCGCCGCCGCGGCGGGAGTCCGGCTGGCTCTTGAGCCACAACCCTGGACTGACATCGCGACCTTCGCCGCGGGGCTCGAGATCGCGCAACACGCGAATCAGTCGAACGGCGGTCTGCTTATCGACGCGTGGCACGCCTACCGCGGTGGCTGGGATCTCTCGGCCGTTGCTGTCGAGGATGGCGTCTACGTCGTCGCCGTCGAACTCGATGACGCAGACGCGGAGCAGGTTGGCACCCTTCTGGAGGACACGATCAACCGCCGGCGGCTGCCCGGGAAAGGCTCATACGATGTGCCGGGATTCATCCGGGAGATGATTCGGTTGGGCTTTACTGGCTACTGGGGGATCGAGATCCTGTCCGACGAGTACCGGCAGTGCGACGTCGACGTCGCCTTGGGCAAGGTGTTCGAGGCGACGATGGGTCAGTTCGAGTTGGCAGTCGGGCCTAACGGAATGTCCGAGTAAGTCTTGGTCCGTCCGCCCCGGCTCGCCGCGTGCTAGGGAGGGTCCAGGCCAGCAGCCCGCCCACCGCGGCTGCGACCGCGCCGAGGAGGTAGCTAAGCCTGAACGAACCGGTGCTATCGGCCAACCAACCTGCTGCCGGCGGGGCCAAGAGCAATGCGACGGCGAGCGAGAGAGTGGTGAACCCGAAGACGACGGGCACCTCGGAAGGGGCCGACTCGTCACTGATATAGGCGCTGAGCACGGTGCCGATGCCGGACATCATGAGTCCGAACAGACCGACCGCTCCCGTGAGCATGAGCACGTTCGTCGTGACCGTGGTCGCAGCGGCGCAGATGCCGGTGATCAAGATCGCAACGCCCAGAGTGCGGCTTCGGTGCAGGTGGTCGGACAGGCGACCGAGCAGAATGGCGCTGACGACTGAGGTCAACCCCATGATGGAGTAGGCACGGTTTGCCTGGTCGCTCGTCATGCCAGCATCCTGGAGAACGACGATTAAGTAGTTCACGTAGATTGCGAAACCGACACCGAAGAGCGCGTTGGAGGAGCACATCCGGGTGACGGGGATCCTCGCCCGCAGCCTACGGAGCCTTCGCTGTCCGAGTTCGACGACGGCCTCAGATCGCGGCATGCACGTGAACGCGATCGCGAGCAGGACGAAGGAGAAGACGGTCGCCGCCACCCACACTTCGCGCCAGGCGTCCGCTCCCAGCGCTTGCTGGGTGACATGGGTGAGCAGCCCGGCCAGCGCGATGGCCGCCCCGACGCTCATGTTCATCAGTCCGTATGCCAAACCGCGCCGTTGCGGGGGCGCGATCAGCGCCACCAACCCCGAAGCCGGGATCCACGCCAGTGCGCTGCCGACTCCGGTCAGGCACATGCCGGCGAACATCATCCACGGCTCGGAAGCCAGGGATATAGCTACCAGACCGGCGCAGCACGCGAGCAGTCCCAACTTGATCAGCGCCGCGGCACCCAGCCTGCGTGGAGGTCGAACGGTCATGAAGAGGACCGCCGTCGCGTAGGTCCCGAGGTTCGCCGTGCCCAGGAGCCCGGCTACGGTGTAGCTGCCGAGGAAGTCCTCTCTCATGTTCTGGATGAGAAAGGGATAGGTGAACCGGGAGAAGCCCTGCGCGATCGCCGCCACAGCCATCAGCGCCGCGATGGCAACTCGCCATGAACGCCAACCGGCGCGGTGTTGCACCGCTTCTTTCGAAGCATCGGGGTATCCGACCACTTACTGACTTTCGCGGCGGCGGTATCTGGTGCTGTCGGCCTCGACATCCGCGCGCATCAGCGGCCGCTCACCCGCCGCAGCAGCTCGGTGGTTTCCTCAGGAAGCCGGCTGCCCCTCCAGCAGACGTGTCCGTCCGGCCGGATGAGCACGAGCGGCGCCTCGTAGAGGGTCGCCACCTCGAGGTTAGAGCTGTGCAGCGAGGTGAAGGGAAGGCCGAGCCGCTGGGCGTCGAGTTCCATTTTGGTTGAGTCCGTGCCGTCGGTCACGAGCAAGGTGAAGCCGAGACCGAAGTGATCGAGCAGGGACGATCCGTCGGGTAGCCACGCGTGGGGAGCTCGACACCCCGGCCACGTGGACGGGATGTAGTGGTCGGGCTCGTCAGAGGGCTCCGGGGTCCCGTCCGGGATGCAGATCGGCGAGCGTCGATAGCGGTATCCGAGCTGCACGCCGGCGGTCCGATACTCCCGAGTCCGCAGTCGAACGACATCCTGTGCGGCGGCCTGGCGCGCGGTGTCCGCCTCGGGCCCGTCGACGTGCAGGATCGGGTCGGCGATGAGTTCGCGATCGGCCACCCAGTTGCGCGCCGCTTCGTCGACGTTGCGGACGGCTATCGGCCGCCGCTCCTGCTCGTAACTGTCGAGCAGATGTTCCCCGCCCCAACCGTCGACGACGGCGGCGAGCTTCCAGCCGAGGTCGACGGCGTCGCCGATTCCGGTGTTGGCTCCAAAGCCACCCTTGGGCCACAACAGGTGGGCCGCGTCGCCGGCGAGGAACACCCGACCCTGCCGGTAACTCTTGGCGACGACGCGGTGTCCACTCCATGGCTGGGCGCTGAGAATCTCGACGTCGATCTTCCTGCCCACCGCCGCATGTATCAGCCGAAGTGCTTCGGCAACCCCCACCTCGGCTGTTGCGTACATGGACAAGCGCCACTCGTCAGAACCGTTGACCACGGTGATGTAGGGGCGTTCGGGCGTGGCAAGAGTCTGGATCTGCACGGCAGGCCCACCAGCGTACTTGTCGAGCAGCCCCGCAAGGGCGGGCGCTCGGAAGTGGACGGCGACATTCTGCCCCTGGGCGAAGTGCCCTTCCATAGGAATTCCCAGCGCCCTGCGAATGCTGCTTCGTCCGCCCTCGCAGGAAACCAGGAATCGGCTGCGGATCTGCTGGACCTCGCCCGTGTCGTCCTCGACGGTGGAGGTGACTCCGTGCTCGTCCTGGACGACCTCGACCACCCGGTGGCCGTAGCGAACATCGGTCCCAAGGGCACCGGCCGCCCGCTGCAAGGTGGGAACGAAAGAGAATTTGGAAATGAAGGCGGGGCCTTCGGCGGCGATCTCGGCGAAGGCACCTGCATGGCCGTTGGTCGCGCTGGAATCGAACTCGGCGAGGAGATGGCCGGCGACTCGTGTCATGAACACGATTCGATGTGGATAGTTGTGTGGAGGCAGCGACGTGGCGCGTGCCTGACCTGCGATGCCCCAACGGCGCAGATGCTCCATCGTCCGGGAGAAAATCGCTTCGCCCGCTGGAAACGTCACGGACCCGTCCCCCTGATCCAAGAGGAGAGTCGGCACGGATCGAAATCCGAGTTCGCAGGCGATAGCGAGTCCGACGGGGCCGGCTCCGACAACTAAGACAGGAAACTCTTCCAACGTGGCTCCTGAGGCTCGCAATCTCTTGACTCAAAGTCATGATCAATGAGAATGTTTAGTTGCGCAAGATGACGGGAGCAGCGCGTCCATCGGCGGGTGGGTCCTTGGCTCGTGGCTGCTCGGCGGACCCGGCGCATGAAGCGTCTGCTGCATGCAAGCGTGTTCGTCTCGTCGTCTCCACCGGCTGGCGTCTTGCCGTCGGCCTACGCCAGATGTGTCAGCACCTCCGCGCTACGAACAGGATCAAGGAAATAGCAAGCATGTCTGATAGGCAGTCCCACGACGGGCCACCACCCGGCAGTCCAAGCCGGAGGCGCGAGGGTTCGGGCACGTACTTGAGCGAGTCCGGACAGCGGTCGGGCTCGGCGGGTCCGGAACCGAGGAGACTGGCTCCGCGGTGAACGGCATCGAAGTCTCTACGCCAGACATCGTCCTCCTCCTCTTCCGGACGACGCTCGGGGTGATGATCATCGCCCACGGGTACAACCATCTTTTCGGGGTCGGCGGGGTCGACGGCACTGCGCGCTGGTTTGAGAGCCTCGGGTTCAGGCCGGCTCGCGTCCATGCGCTGATGAGCGGAATCCTTGAACTTGCGGTTGGGGTCGGGCTGATCCTGGGGCTGTTGACGGCGTTGGCCTGTGCCGGCCTGATCGGCACCATGGCCGTAGCCGGCTGGGTCGCCCATAGACCAAACGGGTTCTTCATCTTTCGGGACGGATACGAGTACGTGCTCGTGGTGGCGGTCGCAGCGCTGACTCTCGCCGCACTTGGTCCAGGCACCGTGTCGGCCGACGCTGTGCTGGGTGTAGTCGACTATGGGTCTTGGCAATCGTCTGGGCTCATTGGTCTGGTCGCGGTCATCGTCGCGGGTTTCGGCGGTCTGATCGGGGCGGTTGTGCTGTTGGGGACTGGCTGGCGCCCAGCGCGGCGGAGCGACGGGTGAAGCCGTCAACCGGTACCTTCGGGTACAGGTTGCAGGCCGCGTCCATCTCTGGGCATCCCAAGCAGGTCAGGCAGGTTGACCGGGTGATCATCCGGTTTGCGGGGGATTCCGGTGACGGGATGCAG
>ERZ761607.322-NODE-322-length-93189-cov-36.744626_pt1 | contig 93189 bp, 65 predicted proteins | sample MGYA00511164_ERZ761607 | MGnify/ENA primary metagenome ERZ761607 (study PRJEB28899, sample SAMN02445080) | bioreactor sludge metagenome | biome: EBPR sludge | place: Australia: Brisbane, Thorneside Wastewater Treatment Plant | collected 2011-06-22 ...
TCAGTTCATAACATCCACGTTTCATCCGCATGGTTTTCCCTGTGCGGATTTTTTTTATATGGCGGGCAATAGAATCCGGAAACGGGTTCCTTGTCCTGACTGGCTTTCTACCTGAACCCTTCCTTTGTGGGCCTCTACTACCGATTTCACGATCGCCAGTCCAAGGCCGGAGGATTGATGGGGTTGTTGCCGTGCAGGATCGCCGCGATAAAAGCGGTCAAAAACAAAAGGAAGTTGTGCGTTTGGGATTCCTTCACCTGTATCGGCTACGGTAAAGACCACCCAGTGGCTTTCTTGGTTTGCCGTTAGCGCTACCGCGCTGCCCGTTGGTGCGTAGCGGAGAGCATTCCCCACCAGATTGCCCAGAACCTGTGCTATTCGGTCTTCATCCACAAAAATGGCTGGTAAGTCCGGTGTTGTTTGTATGCTCAGTTGTATTTGCCGAAGGGTTGCTTGTTGCTCGAAGGCACGTGCGGCGCGTTCCAATAACTCATGTGGTCGTTTTACGGTTTTGTTCAGAGGCAGTTCGTCGGCATCGGCAAGAGAAATCACACGCAGGTCTTCGATCAGTCGTTGGAGGTGTTTGGCTTCGGTGTACATGGCCTCGAATCGGGCAGGGGTGGGCGCTAAATCACCGTCTTTGAGTGCCTCTAAATATCCGGATAGAACCGTAAGTGGTGTTCGGAGGTCGTGGGCCAAATCGGCTGTCATTTGGTGGCGGAGTGCTCTGGCTTTTTCCAGCTCGGTACTCATGCGGTTAAAGGCGCGAGCAACATCGCCCACTTCATCGTTGGCGTGTACTTCCACTTGTGTGCCGAGTTCGCCGGAGGAGAGTTGTCGGGTGGCTTGGGTTAATAATCGCAATGGTTTGGTCATACGACCAGCCAAAAGTGCGCCCAGCATCCAAGCTACAACCACGCTCACACCGGTTGCATAAATTAATGCGTTGCGGATGCGGGCCAAATAGTCGTGATCTTCGGGGCGTAGGGGGAGTATGACTCCGGTGGGTAAAGCGGTTCCTACAAATGATCCACGTACCAAAATGGGTTTTCCGGAAGTGAGTAGTGACGCCGGAACCGTGCTACCAAGTGGATATTTGGTGGTTGGGATTAAAACTTGTCGCTTGGTATCTATCAAAAAGTAGGGCGGGTCAGGTGGCTGATGAGGAGTGGACGGATCCAATGGATGAGGTGCGCCTGCCCCAAACTGAGAAGCTGCCTCAATGCCTCGCCAACTACCAGTAGATCGGTAAAAGTCGGCCACATTGGTGATGAACCGATTCTGAATGTCTATTTGTGTATAGCGCTCAAAGGCTTTTTCGGTCTCTCGCTGTACAAAGAAAGCCACCAATAAGGCTTCTATTGCGCCTAAAAACAGGAGTAAGAGTAAAAGCCTAAGGGTGATGGAGCGAAACCCTTTCATGATTGTGCCCGTTTGGTGAAGTTTTGCGGGAGGCTATGTACATGATACGGAAATAAGGCCGTAAAACGAAAACCATAAACTGGGGGGGAATACATAATAAGAAAGGCCGTCCATAAAGACGGCCCATCACTTTCCCAAAGTAGTGGGGTTTAGAACTGATCGCCTCCGGCGGAGCCGTCTTCGTTTAAGTTCTTTTTTCGATTACGTTGGTTGTTCTGACGGTCATTCGAACCAATATTCCAGGTTACACCAAGGGTCACATTGCGGTTGACCATACGACGGGTAAAGGAATAGGTGAAGTTTGGATCGGTATTGTTCATGCCAAAACGGCGCTGATCAAAGATGTCGGAACCACGTAGAGAGACCATCAGCGAGTTATTAAGGAAACTTTTTGCTAACCCAACATCTGTGTTTTGGCGGCTTAGCATAGTGCCCTGTGCGCTGGGCTGTGGCGCCTGATAATCCCATGAAACTTGGCCATTGATACCATAGGGTAGGGTTAGGTTTGCATTTACGCGGACACTCCACGAAAAGCCGCTATTGGTGTTTTGGGACACTCCACTCACTTCCCGGCGATAGCCATTTAGGCTTGTGGTCAAGTTTATGGCTTTGGACAGACGATTGGTTGCAATAAACTCCAATCCGTAGGAATCAGCAGATTTTAGGTTCTCGAATGTGGTAATACTGATGCCGTTTTCGCCCAATCGGTTGATGGGAGAAACGAGATCGGAGGTGTGGCGGTAGAATATTGTAGAAGTTAGGGAGCCTTTTTTTAAATTCAACATATGGCCTAATTCTAGTGCATCTACGTATTCCGGTTTGATCAGCGGATTCCCGACGCGAATGTTAACGGGATCGCTATAATCCGGAAAGGGGTTCATTGCCCAACGATTGGGCCTGTTCTGGCGGCGGCTATAGCCCAATGTTACTTCGTTTTTAGAAGCGAGTGTTTGTCGGACGTTCAGGGTAGGGAAGAAGTTAAAGTAGTTTTGGTTGAACTTCTGATCGGTGGTTTTTTGATTGCCGCGTTGGTACGTTTGCACGGCCCTAATCCCTACTTGATAAGCGAATTTTCCGATGAGGCCCGTGTACATGGCATAGCCTGCATGAATGTCTTCGTCCAAAATAAACTGATTGGTACGAAGAAGGTTGTTTTGCCATATGTTGTTCAAGTAATCTGTTGCACGATAGTCTTGGTCGTTATGTCGTTGGGTAAATTTATAACCTAATTCCAGCTTTCCGCCATTGCTGAGGGGGCGGGTATAATCGGTTTGGGCCGTAAACAAATGGTCGTTACCAATCGTGTTATCTCGTTGTTGACTAAGGTCGGTTTGTGGAATGTTATTCACCACATCATATTCTGAATAGGTCTGGAGATCATCCTGTTCACCACGATTAAACCCAACATTGGCGGTAAGTTCATGCCCTGCACCTCCAAAGATTTTGCGAAAGTCGAGGGCCGTTTCCCAACCATTATTGCCTCCCTCGTTGTCGGTATCCCGGTTGTAACGGTCGGTGAGGCTGTTCTGACCGTCCATAAAGGTATAAGCCGTTACGGATCTTCCACCACCATCCCGTAGGTTATATCCTCCAGAGAGACTGAGGGACGTGCGGTTATCAAAAAAATAGTCGAAACCTGCCCGGAAGTTTCCGTTATTAAACAGGCGGTATCCATCACTGTCTTGTAGAATAATGGCAGATGCGACGCCGTTGGTGAGATTGGTACGGGTTGAAAAACCTTCAAATCCCATTGCCATTCGGTTATACCCAAGATTAACAAAAGCATTGTACTTGGGTGCGCGGTAATTCAGGGCAATATTATTGGAGGTGCGTAAGGAGTTTTCCTTAAATCCTGTGCCAATATTGCTGGAAATACTGGCATTATATCCGGCTTGATTCGGACGTTTCAGGACAATGTTAATGATTCCTGCAGAAGAATCGGAATCATATTTTGCCGAAGGATTGGTGATAATTTCGATACGGTCAATTTGTGACGAAGGGGTTTGTTCGAGGAGCGTAGCGATAGGCAAGTTAGACGGTTTGCCATCTATCAAAACCTGAATATTTCCACTTCCCCGCATCGAGACGTTGTTATCCATGTCCACTTGTACCGAGGGGATGTTGCGCATCACATCTATGCCATTACCTCCTGTGGCCGTAAGGTCTTTTCCGATATTATAAATCTTACGGTCTGGGGCAACCTGTACCAAATCTCGTTCTGCCGTAATGGTGATTTCTTTGGTATTGATGATTTCCGTTAGAGCAATGGTGCCCAAAGAAATTTCTGCTTGATTTGGCGTGAGGGCCAAATCGGTTTTGATGACGGCTTTATATCCAATAAAACTGATCTTGAGCTTAAACATCCCGTAAGGTAGGTTCTCTAAATTAAAACGGCCTTTTTCGTCGGACACCATACCCGCGACCACCGAGGAGTCTATAGGCGCATTTTGGATACGTTCTTGCATTTCTTTGGGCATGGTGGCCAATCGTGCAGGAGATGGCTTAGATTTTTGAAGCACGACGGTTGCAAATGGAATGGGTTGGTTGGAGGCTGCATCTACAACAGCGCCACTAACTCTCCCGATTTTAGGAGCATTGGCGCCACTTGCTGGATTCTGGGCGTGTATGGGGCCTGCCAGCGCAAAGACCAATATCAGTAGGGATACGATACGTTTCATATTACGTTTTGGTTTGGGTTTGATTTTGCAAGATGGACGGCGAACAACACTGGTAGGTTCATAAATGTTGTGCGATTTGCGACCAAAAGGCCGTTTGATGCGACCAATTGGACGAATACAAGGAGTAGCCACTTGGTTTTCGATAAGATTTTTTCCTCGAACAAGGGACAAAGACAGGGTGCTCAACATCCAAACTGGCCAAACGCTACACGTTTTGAACGTACGTGCACAAAAATCAACACATTGTCTGTGCCGTTGGCGTGTCTTTCAAAAATTCTCGGCATTGATAAAGAATATCTTTTATACTTATGGAGCGGCTACATAGGCTCCGGTAGCACGGAGATAAGCTACGATACTGTGGGCAATCACCTCTGCGGTTTTATTTTGGCCCATTTCAGAATTGATGTACAAGGCATCAAACATATTGGTAAGGGTTGCCATTTGGACCGTAACAGAAGGAACTTCGCTAAACCAAGAACTCCGGTCTATGGCTGCACTGGGGATGTCACGTTCCGGGGCCACATCATTCGCCACCATCATGTCTTTCAGAGAAGCCCGAAGGTTTCGGTCTAACAGGTGGGCGGCTTTTTGGCTAAGCCCGACAAGCCCGAGCGAAGCCGCTTTGTCGGTTTTGAAGCGATCGGCATAAAAGACGGCATAACCACTTCCGACACTGGCATTTACATCTAAACGGACCAATAGCAGGGCTTTGTTTCGGTTCGCCACAGCCGCTCGATCTGCAGGAGAAACAAGATCGTCCATATCATTTCGCGAGAGCAAAACCGAGACTTTGTAACGATCGTTCAGAATTTCCGAGACCCGTCTGGCTACTTCCCAATTGGTTTTCAGGGGAAAGGTGTCATTGATGACCTGTCTGCCGTCGTTGTCTTTAATAGGATAGTTGGGATCAATTATGACGTGTACAGGCTGGCTCGGCTGGAAGAATGTTACCAGATTTTTTGCAAAAAAAACCGTACCTGCCAATAGAATTAATGCCAAATAAAGGAGCCATCTATGCGAAAAACGAAGCCCAGTAGTTTCGGAAATGGTCCGATTAAAAACAGTCATATATCTGAAAAGTGTGGTGGAGGTAATATCTGTTCTTAACGGCGATGGGTCATTTTTTGTTTCGCAGCCAAGAGAGGCCAGAAAGGAGCATAATGCCCGTTCCAACGATGCTGCCGGAGATGGAAGTTGGGAATCCAGTTACGGCTCCTGCCATCAGAGCTTTGAGAAGGCTTGTTTTTCCAGCGTCTCCTTCTTTTTTTCGCTGTATATAATAAACACCGAGGCCCGCACCCAGAAAGCCTATGGCCATGCTTAGTGGTAAATTAAGCCCAAGTGAAAAAAATTCTGAGCCAAATAGGAGGTTATCCAAGAACAAAATAAGGCCCCCACTCAACGGGCTAAGGTAGTTTCTCTTCCGGGGCAAGGGTTGTGGAGGAGTGGTTACCGGTATGGAGGAGGGATTGGGGTTATGGGTTGGTATATGCTCCATTGTTCAGTTTGTCCAGTTCTTGTAAAAAAAATGTCCGCGTGTTTTCGGTCAATTCATTAATGTGTTTCACTTCCAGTCCATTGGTCTGGATAGGTGGATAACATTTAAGGATAATTTCACCTGCATGGAGCCGATTGAAGTTGAGCCGATCGGTATAGGTACTACTTAGAACCGGAACCAGCGGGACTTGTGCTTCGATGGCGGTAAAAAAGGCGCCTTTTTTGAATGGTCCTAAACCGCGCCCTCGACTTCTTGTGCCTTCGGGAAACATGGCCAACGAGATGTTGCGGTCTTTAATTTGCTGCGCAGCTTGGCCCATTCGTGAGGTGGATTTTGCACGGCTTTGGCGGTTTAGGATTACGTTTCCGGCAAGCCAATACACCAGACCGAAAATTGGGATGTAAGTGATTTCTTTTTTTCCGACCGAAACAGTACGCTTAGGGACAAACGACCCCCACAGAAACATGTCCCAATTGGATTGGTGGTTGCCAATGATGATATTGGGTTGTTGTTGTGTCAGGTATTCGGGATTAATCATCCGGACGCGAACCCCCAGAATGCGTTTAAAGCCCCCACCCAATAAACGGGCCAAGAAGTATGTGTTCTCGGGATTGACGGGACGGAACAGGCAATAAACAATGCCTAAGGTGGAGACGAGAGTGGCATAAAGACCAAAAATAAAAAGTCGAGGGTATTTTAGCATGGAGAATTGGGAGGGTTACTTCGTAATCAGGTCGAGTTTATCTAAAACTTCTGCGGTTAGTTTGGGGCATTCGGATAGTGCCTTCAGGTTTTCGAGCAATTGTTCCACCCGCGAAGCACCCAAAATGACCGTACTAACATTGGGGTTATGAAGACACCATGCAATGGCCAGATGTACCATCGAGAGGCCCGCTTCTTGGGCCACTTTTCCGATTGCGGTGGCTTTGTCAATTTTATCTTGCTGCATCACCAAGTCTCGTAGCCAACCTAAGTCTTTGCTTGCAATACGGGCTTCTGGCGGAATTCCGTTGTTATATTTGCCCGTGAGCAGACCAGAAGCAAGTGGCGACCAGATGGTACTGCCCATTTTGTACTTATGAAAAAGCAGGGCATATTCTTGTTCCATGCGCTTCCGTTCCAGCAAGTTGTATTGGGGCTGTTCCATGACAGGGGCAATCAAGTGATCGCGTGCTGATACGAGGTGTGCCTCCATAATCTGGTCTGCGGGCCATTCCGAGGTTCCCCAATACAAGATCTTGCCTTGTTGTATGAGGTGGGTCATCGTCCAGACGATTTCCTCCATAGGCACAGTAGGATCTGGGCGATGGCAAAAGTAAAGGTCTAAGTAGTCTAATTGTAGCCTTTTCAGAGCGGCATTACAGGCCTCCACAAGGTGCTTTCGGCTGAGGCCGGTTTGGTTGGGCAGGGTTCCACCATCACCAAAAAATACCTTGCTCGAGACCACATAGGAAGATCGTTCCCATTTTTGATTCCGGAGGATTTGTCCCATCACCCGTTCTGCGTTTCCATTGGCATAGCCTTCGGCATTGTCGAAAAAATTAACGCCGGCTTCGTAGGCATGAACCATCAGCGATTCGGCGACATCGTCCGGAACTTGATTCCCAAAGGTGAGCCAGGAGCCAAGAGATAGGGCACTCACTTGTAGGCCGGATTTTCCAAGTCTGCGGTATTCCATCTCGGTAAAAATTTGGATATTAGGCGTCGGGCGCCTCTTTTAGGTAGTGGTCTATTCTGGATTCAATTTCGTTTTTAAGCCATGCGTCCGATATCGGAACATAGAAAGGTATTTTGGCCGATATTTTTAATTTCTGCTGGTCAAAAAAGACGATTCCATCAATACCCATCCGGCTGAAATGAACCGTATCGCCCTTCCATATGGTTGTAAGGTCTAATTCGGATTGTAATTTTTCGATTACATAGTGCATTTTTTTACGCATCTGCTCCATCGTATAGGAGTGTGTGCGCTCAATCACAACTGCCATAGGTAACAAACGTTGGGTTTAGGGAATGAACATCCTAATATACGGAAAGCTGGTTTAGGAACCTTAGCAAAGTTCGGGCGGATTTTCAGCCGAAGGTAATCAGGTACTGAAGGATACCCGTGATAAGACCTAAAATGCCACCGATGATAATGAGTTTGGTTTCGTCCTCCTGAAAAGCTGGGCGTAGGAAATCCTGAAAAGACTCGGAACTCAGGCTTTTTACACGGTCCGACAACATGGTTTTGAGGAGGGCTGCTTCTTCTCGCTTAAATTCAGTATCGCCCAAGGCCGAGGCCGTAAGCGAAATAACCCGATCCGAGGCGGCTTCTTTCATATGGATGTAGTGTTCTAGGCCCACAATCCATTGTATCACCGGTTTGGCAATTCCAGAAACCTCATCCACAATGTTGCGAATGTATTTCCGGATGATCATTTGGGATCTGGTGGATTTAGGCCCGTACAATAGATTATGGATCACATTTTCGACGGTCAGGATTTCTTGTGCAATGATTTCCGACCACGAGGCCGCAACTTCATGTTGGCGTTTTAGGAAAAGTCCTTGCAAGACATAAGGACCTATCTGAAGCGGGTTCAATGGCTGGAAAATAATTCGAAGCGCTACCCAATTGGTGGCAAAGCCGACAAAAACACCCCAAACAGGCAGTTGCCACCATATGGGGAAAAACCACCATGCGGCCATTTGAAGCAAGCCAAATAAGAAGCCTAAAATGGCGCCAGAATAGATAATAAAGTTGAATTCTTTCTGACCACAGGATAGAAATATCCGGTTGATAATGGCACGATCTTTAAGCACCTGATGCAATACAAGGTGGTGGACATCCAGCATCTGTTCCACATCCACCGAAAGGTCTTCCATCATCCGGTGTACCGTTGCGGGTAATTGGAGGCGTACCTCTTCTATGATGCGACTTTTAGCCATTTCCGGAAGCATCTCCCAAACAGTAGGATTTTCTCGGAGGATGATTTCCTCGATATAAAGCGGCAATTGGCGGTCTATGAGTTTGGTGATGTGTTGGGCAATTTTTTCGGGATCGAGTGATTGGAACAACTCTTTTACCGTTCCCACCTTATTGAGGGTGTTATTGGTGGTAATTTGGGCCATTTTCTCGGCACGAGAAGGTAAAATACCCACCCAGCCAAAGAATGGGGGTTTACCAATGGGTTCTACCGGGTAAAACAACATCTGAATGGCTACCCAGTTGGTGAACCAACCCACGAAAGCTGCAACAAACGGAATACTGAGGTACTGCCAGAAGGCAGGATCGCCCAAAAAGTCGAGCATGGCGGGTGGTGGAGGGATGCAGGGTTGAAGGTTGCAAAAGTCTTAAGATGGAAAGTACAAAAAAGATGTTTATCTGAAAAGAAAAAGTTGGGAGACATTCACGTCAATATTGAGCGCAATGCGGGAAATGTGGTAAATTTGCCGCCCACTCACGTTGGGGGTGAAGACCGAAACCTGAAAGGGGAATAAAAGTCCTTTCACCTCGCGATAATCACTAAACCAAGTTGTCACCACAGATCCGTCATTGAGTGGGGTTTCGGTGGCCACCAAAAGGAGGTTTTGACGGTCGTAGTACCGCGTGTAGGTGGTTTCTTGTCGGGTGAAGACCACCTTAAATACCCGCTTGTTGTTAAAGTAGGTCCGTTCAAAGGCTTCTATTTCGAGGTCTCCTGCTTCGAGAAAGGCCAGCTCTTCTTTGGCCTGTAATAAAGAGGGACTTTCGTCTTGTGGGACGAGGGACTTCTTCCCATCTTGTTCAATCCATGCCCGTTCTGGTGTGTAGCGTAATTTATAGGTTTCGCGGATGCCACCGTTTAGAATCTGTTGTTCCACATAGCGGTATCCTGGAAATTTGGAGATAGAAATGCGTATTCCTTCCAGGGGGAAGTCATCTATTTGTCCGGAGATTTGGGCCTCCAGACGGATGGTAGAAATGCTGCGCCAACGCTCTTCGCCGCCGGTAATATCTAAGTTTGCCCGAAAAAGGTCTTCGGCAGTGTCTAAGTAGTAGGTTCTGGTTTGTTGTGCGGTCGCCATAAGGGGCAAAACGGAAAGGAATAACCAGAGGCAAAAGCGGGGATGGTATAAAGCCACTATATTATATGGTATCGTCATTGTATTATTATGGTATCAAGTTGGTCAGGAAGGACGAGTTGGACAGGTGGTGTCCATTGCCAGATGGCATTACACAGACGGATTTCTTCGGCATTTACCAAATCGGATAATGTAAGTTCGGTTTCGTACACACAAGCGGATTGTTCCAGCATGAACCGCCGGAAAACGCCCGGAAGAACCCCAAACGTACACGGGGGTGTCAGCCAGCGGCCTCTCCGGCGGATAAAAATGTTGGATCGAGAACCTTCCGTCACCATGTTTTTTTCGTTCATAAAGATGATTTCCCAAAAACCATTGGCACGGGCGCGGCTCCATTCTGCCTCGTATAAGGCGCGGTGGGAAGTCTTATGCTGGTAAAACGGATCTGTAGATTGGGTACGTACAGGAGATACGCAAATTTTTGGTGTAATTGGATGCACTTTTAGGAGTGGGCTACTGCTATAATTCCATTCGCCCGATTGTTTCAGTGTAATCCGAAGGCGAGAAGGTTGCTGTGCTGCTGGTGTAGAGGCAAATGAAGCAACTTGTTTGTAAAAAGCCCTTTTCTGAAAGGGAATTTGAAAATACAACGCCGATTGTTCCATGCGCTCCATGTGATAGGGAAGTAAAACCGCAGCCGCATGGTCCCAGCGGATGGTTTCGATCAGTTCAAACGGAGAAGTAGGAGGGGCGGTAAGGAATCGGGCCTTGAGCAAGCATTCTTCGTATTCATCTCGTGCATTCGAGTCCCATACCACGCCACTGCCTATACCCAGCGTGCTCCGTGTTTCCGAGAGTTCGGCTGTTCGGATGGCAACACTAAAAACCGCCTTTTGGTTTGGGGTGATGTAGCCGACCGATCCACAATACAGGCCTCGTGCCTCTGTTTCTAAGGAGGCAATGCGCTCCATCGCACGTTTTTTAGGGGCACCCGTTATGGAACCGCATGGGAAAAGTGCCCGAAACAGATCTGTATAGGTGGTGGTGTCAAACAACTCGCCTGTGATGGTCGAAGTCATTTGATGCAAACTACGGTAGGTTTCGAGGTCAAAAAGGGAGGAGACTTGTACAGTACCTGGTATGCAAACCTTCGAAAGGTCGTTGCGTAAAAGATCCACAATCATCAGGTTCTCTGCCCGTGATTTCTCGTCTTTTTGTAGTTGAACAGCGAATAAGTCGTCCTCAACTACATTTCGGCCCCGCTGGATGGTTCCCTTCATTGGTCGGGTCTCTATTTGTTGGCCGTTCCGCTGGAAAAAAAGTTCGGGCGAGAGGCTAAGGAAGGTCTGGGTTTCGGTTTGTATGAACGCGCTATACCGGACAGCTTGTTGTTGACGTAGTTGTTGGTATAGGGTAAAAGCGTCTCCCTGAAAAGGAAATGATATTTTCCCGGTGAAATTGATCTGATAGACATCCCCCTCCTGAATCAGGTTGCGGATGGCTTCAATCTGCATCGCATAGCGGTCCGGTGTCCAGTTAAATTGCGGACTGCCCATCTGGAATGCCGCGATGGGTTGTTCCGGCAGTTGGTCTTCTGGTTCATTATAAACGCCAAACCAAGCAAGTACCGAGGGAAGGAGAGGTGTTTGAGGAACAGGGACAAACGCATAGCCCGCTTCATATGTTAAAAAACCAGCTACATAATAACCATTTTGTGTAGCTTGCTCTGCCTGATCTATTACATGCGCTATTTCCGTTAATGCGGTGGCCTGATAAATAGTAATGGGGTTCCGAAAGAGCATCACATGTTTGTGTTGGACTTCGGGATAGGTAGTTTCGAACAGTAGGGTTCCTCCGGAGCGTATCATGGGGGCTTTTTTTGACGTGAATTTAAGGCCGTGTGTGGGAAGAGGGCAGATTTTTCGCTGTGATTCAGCAGGTGTGTATATAATTTCAAAAAAAGGCCAGTGCGGCTCCACATTCCGCACTGGCTGTCCCACCATTATGTAATTCAAGACGTGTAAAAAAAGAGAGAGGTTGTAAGAGAAATAGTACTTCAAACCCTAACTTAGGACAAAAGAAAAAAGGAGTTGTCACGAAATTGTCACAGAATCGTTGCTAAATTCCGATTTCGGAAGCGCTTCCGGTATGAATGCCATTCATGAACTGCTAAAGGAGTATTGGGGCTATGAGGCCCTCCGTCCCGGCCAGGACGAAGTGGTCAAGGGGGTCTTGGCGGGTCATGATGTATTGGCGGTTTTACCTACAGGCGGTGGTAAATCGCTGTGTTATCAATTGCCTGCCTTGTGGTATCCAGATGGTTTTACGCTGGTAGTTACGCCCTTAATTGCGCTGATGCAGGATCAAGTCCAACAATTGCATCAACGGGGGATTCGTGCGGCGGCCATGCACAGCGGGCTGAAACCGTTCGAGATAGATCAGCTATGGACGAATGCCGAGCATGGTTTATTGCGGTTGCTCTATGTGTCGCCAGAAAGATTAAAGACCGAATTGTTCTTGGCGCGGGCTGCACGATTGCCTGTGCGGTTGCTGGCGGTGGACGAAGCACATTGCATCTCCGAATGGGGCGAACAGTTTCGGCCGGCGTATCGGCTGATTAAAGAGGCCCGAGAAGCGTTGGGTGGGCCTCCTGTCATTGCAGTAACGGCAACTGCTACTCCTATTGTCCGAAAGGAAATCCGTTCATATCTCGGACTCAACGAGCCTAAAGAAATTGTTAAAGGATTTGATAGGCCAAACATTAGCTGGAGTGTATTCCGAACAGACCAGAAAAGGGTAAAAGTGCGGGAGGTACTTCGGAAAGTGTCTGGATGTGGTATCCTTTACGCATCTACACGCCAGCGGGTGGAGGAGTGGGCATCTTGGTTGCAATCAGAAGGAATTGCTGCCGAGGCCTACCATGCGGGCTTAGCGGCAACGGTTCGAGAAAAAGCCCAAAATGCGTGGATGAATGGTGCTGCACGGGTGATGGTTGCGACCAATGCCTTTGGAATGGGGATAGATAAACCCGATGTTAGGTTTGTGATTCATGTGGATTTGCCAGCGACGATCGAGGCATATTATCAGGAGGCAGGACGGGCGGGGCGCGACGGAAAGAAGAGTTTTGCCGTATTACTTTGGGATCAGCAGGATGTAAAAGCTCAGGAAACGATGCTTGAAGAAGGGTACCCAAATGCTGCGGAAGTGCAAAAAGTGTATGGAGATTTTTGTGGATTGGCCCAGGTGGCCATTGGTTCCTTGCCCGAAGACCCCCTAATGGTGCAAATGGCGCTTTTACAGGAAGTGACTGGATTTAGCTCTACGAAAATTCGACAAGCGTTGGGTATTTTGGTTCAAAAAGAAGTGATCAGGGCTGTTCCCAGCCGTAACCAACAAGGGCAAATTCGGTTTTTACAACCCATTGAAACGCTTCGGTCTCATGCCCACGCTTTGGAAAACCCGCGTTTGGGCGAGTTTTTAACGACAGTTTTGCGCACGGTGAACGCAGAGGCCTTTTCGGGGTGGTATGGCCTAGACCTTGGGATACTCGCCAAGCGTACAAGATTGCCGCAAGAGCGTGTGGCACGTGGGTTGCAATTTTTTGCATCACGTGGGCTATTGGCTTGGGTTCCGCCGGATGGGGCACTTCGGTATGTGTTGACTCAAGCCCGCTCCGAACGGGTTGTATTGGATGTAGCCCAGATTGCGGCAGCCAAAAAGAGGGCGCTGGTTCGATTAAAGCACATGATTGGCTATGCAAGCCATGTTGGGTGTCGTCGCTATTTTCTGCTTTCGTATTTTGGTGAAAAAGCGGCACTACAGTGTGGGAAATGCGATCATTGCTTAGGGCGGCATAAGCCCGAAGTGGTAACCTCGGAAGATGAACCTCGGCTAAGGCAACTCTTGCGGTATGCCGCCGAGCAAACCCCAAGAGAAATGTGGAACGCCTTTCCAGATTTGCCGGAAGATCAGCTGGATGGACTTCTGGAATGGCTGCTGCACGAAGGGTGGATGGGTGTGAAAGAGCCTTTGCGTGGAACCTTTCATCTGACAGCTAAGGCCCTGAAAAAAATGGATTGGTGGAAGGAATAATACAATGCCTTCTTTCCGACATGAAGTATGGATATCCATAAAAAACCGTACCTTAAGCCAATACTCATTCCATAAACCATACAGGGCTATGATAAATCCGGTCTTTTTAAAGCCCAATACAGTTTTTCTTAACGGGTGTTTTTGCGTGTTTCTGTTGGTTCTTACTGGGTGTCAACGGCATCAAACCCTGAACAAGCCAGAAACTTTGTCCGAAACAACAAGAGGGCCAACCCCTTCTCCAGTTGTTCCGTCCACGCCACAACAAGAACGGCAAGCCCCGCCAACATACGAGGCAAAAATGCCGTCTTCTACCGCTATCGGGCGTCCGGCAAACGGAATGGCCCTCCTCCGGATTACTGTGGCGGAGGCGTCGGGTGCTCCTGTTCGGGCAACGATTGCATTTGAGCGTGGTATTACATACGGATATCGGTTGTTTCGGCAAATCCCTCCCGGCGTATATCGGGTAGAGGCGATGGCGGTCGGATATAAACCCAAGTATATGACCATCACCTTATTGGCCGGACAGGTATTGAACCAAACCTTGCTTCTTGAAAAAGATAGGTGAATAAATTATAATTAGAAAATATAAAAAATAATAAAATGATTTATCCATTTTTAGGGATTTACCCTACATATAATGACAAAAACTGGATTGCCCCCTCTGCGGATGTCATTGGAGATGTGGTATTGGGTGAAGAAAGCAGTATATGGTTTCATGCAACTGTACGGGGCGATGTAAACCGCATCCGAATCGGGAATTTCTCCAATATTCAAGACCATGTAGTGGTGCATGTTACCAATCGGACAGCTCCGACCAAAATCGGGCATTATGTGACTATTGGACATAGTGCGGTGGTTCATGGATGCACCATCGAAGACAATGTGTTGGTGGGCATGGGTGCCATAATCTTAGACCATGCGGTCATTGGACAAGATTCTATTGTCGGAGCCAAAGCGCTGGTAACCAGCCGGACGGTCGTTCCACCTCGTTCGTTGGTGGTGGGATCGCCGGCCAAAGTAGTTCGGCAACTCAGTGATGAAGAGGTGGCTTTTATCCGGAAATTCGCAGATCATTATGTGCAATACAGTGCTATTTACCGTGGTGAGGTAGTTCCCGATGCCAACCCTTTTTATGATGTACATGCACCGGAGCATTAAACCAAACGAACATGGGTACAAGATATTTAATAAACAGATTGGATAGATGATATGGTGTATCAAAATGAAATTGAGCGTTACATTTGCGACTGGAAAGCCTATACGCTCCTCGATTCTGGAAGCGGAGAACGGTTAGAGCGGATCGGGCCGTTTGTGCTGCGTCGGCAGGATCCGAGGGCATGGTGGAAGCCGGATTTGTCGGAAAGTGAGTGGCGAAAAGCGGATGCAACGTTTGTTGAACAGCGGGAAGAACGAGGAAAATGGCACTTTAGACGCCCTATTCCGGAAGTATGGCCACTGTCATTTGCAGGGGTTTCGGTAGAAGCCCGTTTTACCGACATGTCCAAGCATATTGGGGTATTTCCCGAACATGCCCCTCATTGGGCATTATTGGCAGAGCGGATCCGTGCCTTTGGTAAAGGGTTTCGTTTGTTAAATTTATTTGGATATACGGGGGTTGCATCCTTGGTAGCGGCCTCTGTAGGTGCAACCGTTACCCATGTGGACGCCTCTCCCAAAGCGATCGAGTGGGGAAAATCCAGTCAGAAAAGGGCTGGATTAGAGGAAAAGCCGATTCGTTGGCTGGTGGATGATGCCTATAAATTCGCCTTACGTGAAGGAAGGCGAGGGCGGATTTATGATGGAATTTTGCTGGATCCGCCAAAATATGGCCGGGGGCCTAAAGGGGAAGTCTGGAAAGTTGAACAAGGACTGCCGCCGTTATTGGAAGCGTGTAAGGCCCTCCTCAACCCGGAAAATGGGTTTTTACTGCTTACGATGTATTCCACTGATGATACGGCTGCTACAGCAGGAAACTTATTGTATGATTTGCTGAAAGAGCGCTCCGGTAAACTGCGGATGGGCGAGCTGGTACTTCCTCATGCGAGTAGTCCGAAACAGCTTTCAGTCTCAATTTGTGGTATTTGGGAAGGGAGTATAAAAAAGATTGATGAACGCACCTAAAACACAAAAGAACGGCACAGTTTTGGTGATAGAGTCGGACAACCCTCTTATGGGCTGTCCGATTTCTTTTTGGGTTTGCTGTAAACGGGTTTCATTTTGAGCCTTCAGGGTTGGATTAGCGTTCCAGTATGCAACATAATGAGAGACCAAACACTGAAATTGGGTTCATAAGTGGATAAATATCCATAAGAATAAAAATGGGCACAATCCTTGTATGACTGTTTTTGTCATTCCATTTATTGGCAAACTTTGAAACCGCGTATGCCTTATTCGTTACGAAGTGTAGGGGTTACAGATCAAAATGAGCTACCCTGCTCCGGCCTAAAAAAATACCATACTGGCGAGGTATCGCCAATAGTTGTGAATACAATGACGCTTAACAATAATATTCAACCACCACCAGGTCTTTCCGCCATAAAAGCATTCAATTCTATGAAGGCCATGTACTCCATAACAAAGCGCTACTCTGCTGTTTTGACCGTCACCTTCTCGGTGATGATGTTTGGAATCGGGTTATTAACACCCGTTCAAGCACAGGATCCTCAACCTTATCTGCCCAAAGTGGCGGGTACAATCCGGAACTGTGCCGAGGTGAGCGCTTCTACAACCACCGACCCGGACTCTGCGCCAGGGAATTATAATGATTCGGGAACAGATGCCGCTTCGTCGAACGAGGAGGACGACAATGCCTGCGTCAATGTACCAGCCTTCGACCTTGCGATCAGGAAAGTCCTGACAAGCGCCGCCACAATGCTACCGGGCGGCAATGCTACGTTTAGTATCACCGTTTACAATCAGGGAGCATTTAATGCTACCAATGTGATTGTGACGGATTACATAGATCCGGCAAAGTTTGATTGTACAGCGAGCGCTGCCTTGCCTAATACAGGTTGGACTTTCGACTGTGCGGGCAATCGGGCCACCTATACCATTCCTACTGTTGCAAAAGCCGTTGCGGCAGACATGCCCACCGGAAAAGCGGCCACGCCTGTAAGCATTACCTTGAAAACGCTTGGAACGGCAACAGGATCGGCAGCCAACGATTCCGAAATTTCTTCGGCAACGGGCGGAACTGATATTGATTCGGCACCAGATCAGAACACGTCTAACGATGGTACGACCAAGGACGATGTGCTGAACGAGTCCCGGCTTACGCCTACAGGCACGGTGGCGGATCCAGCGGCGGATGAGGATGACCGCGATCCTGCTTCGGTCTCGTTTATGCAACCCTTTGACCTTGCCTTAATGAAGACGCTCAAGGCGGGGCAGGGGCCTACCTTCCAAGCAGGTGGAACGGTGACGTTTACCATCACGGTAACCAACCAAGGCGGAACCGATGCCACCAATGTTCAGGTCACAGACTATATCCCAGCAGGGTTGACCTTGAACGATCCCGCTTGGTCTGCTTCGGGTGGGAAGGCGACGTTACAGTCACCCATTCCAAGTTTAGCCGCAGGAGGTAGTACGACGCGGGACATCACCTTCAATATTGATGCCGCCGCAACAGGTACACTTCGCAATATTGCGGAAATCTCTTCGGCAACGGGTGGTACCGATATAGACTCGACCCCCGATGGCACAAATGGCAACCAGCCTGGGGAGGTGGAGCCTGTGGCCAAAAATGATGTGATCTCCGAAAATGGCGCCACAGGTGGTGACGAAGACGATCATGATTGGGCCGAGATCACCCTTACACCCATTTATGATCTTGCCCTGATTAAAACCCTTGCGGCAGGTCAAGCGGCCACGGTCACACAAGGCTCTACGGTGGATTACGTGATCACGGTCAAGAACCAAGGTCAGGTTCCATCTGGTACCTTTGTGGTGACAGAGCAGATTCCAGGAGGGATGAGCTTTGTAACTGCAAGTGGTTCTGGTTTTGTCTGTGGAACGCCGAACTTGGCAGGTGCAGTTTCTTGTACCCATGCCGCTGGTATAGCGGTGGGCGCTACGGCCACAATCAATCTCCGCCTCAACTTGGTTGATGCCACCAAAGGTCCTTTCCGGAACTGGGCGGAAATTTCCTCCGATAGCGGTGATGATCGCGACTCGACACCCGACTCCAATACGGGTAAAGACGACTTAACCGGAACGGGTACCGATCCTAACGACGTAGTGAATAACCACAACAACATAGACTACACTGGAAATGATGACGAAGACGATAATGATTACGAAGACGTGGCAGGCGTTCAGGTGTACGACCTTGCGCTTCGTAAGACCCTTGCGGCCGGACAGGCCAACCCTGTAAATCAGGGTGATTTTGTGGACTATGTGGTGACGGTCTTTAATCAAGGTTCTGCGCCATCTGGTACATTCTCTGTGACCGATCAGATCCCGAGCGGTATGCAGTACATTAATGCCACAGGAACCGGATTTGCCTGTGCGCCGAGTGGTCAGGTCTTGACTTGTAACTTCTTGGATACGCTGGCACCGGGTAATACAGCACAGATAGATGTCCGTGTTCGTGTAACAGATGCCACACAATCCATTATGCGGAACTGGGCGGAAATATCGTTGGATAGTGGGGATGATGTGGATTCTACGCCGGATACCAATACCGGTATAGACAATGTTACCGGAACAGGTACCGATCCCAACGACGGTTCTGTTTCAGGTGGAAGCGTTAAAAACGATGTGATTACGGAAAACCGTACCGCAAACCCGACCGACGATGAAGACGATAACGACTATGCTGACATCGCCGTCAACCCAGTCTTTGACCTTGCACTGAAGAAAACCTTGGCAACAGGCCAAGCCGCCACGGTATTCCCAGGGGATAACGTAACCTTTACAATTACTGTCTATAACCAAGGCCAAGCACCGGCTACAAATATAACGATTACGGATTATATTCCGACAGGGATGACACTGAATGATCCAGCTTGGACAGCCGCCGGAACCAATGCCACCCGTACCATTGCAGGACCTTTGGCTGCTGGCGCCTCTACGACGGTGGATCTGATCCTGCGTGTCGGTGCGGCGGTTCCTACAGGTCCGTTGACCAACTTTGCGGAAATCTCGGCAGCAACGGGTGGAACCGATATAGATTCTACTCCAGACAATAACCCATCCAATGATCCAGGTGGCGTACCGAACTCTACCACCGATGACAAAGTGGATGGCAATGCGGCCACCAATCCGGCGGATGAAGATGACCACGATCCAGCGCAAATCAACGTGGCTCCGCCCCAAATCTTTGACCTTGCGTTGAAGAAAACCTTGGCTACAGGGCAAGCCCCAACCGTTGCCGCTGGCGATAACGTCACCTTTACGATCACGATATATAACCAAGGCTCGGTTACCGCCCAAAACATTCAGGTTACCGACTATATTCCGGCTGGTATGCAGTTGAACGACCCAGATTGGACGGCTGCTGGTTCCAATGCCAATATTACGATTCCGGGACCGCTCGCAATGGGTGCTTCTACAACCGTAGATCTAACGTTGCGTGTTCTTCCGACGGCAACCGCTGGTCAATTGGTGAACGTAGCTGAAATCTCTGCCGCACAAAAGACCGATGGTACCCCTGGAGTGGATGTGGACTCTACGCCGGATACCAATTCCTCAAATGACCGTGGTGGACAGGTTGGTACACTCACCGACGATAAAATTGACGACAATAAGTCTGTTACTGATCCGACGAAAGTGGATGAAGACGATCATGATCCGGCAGCGATCAATGTTGTCACTCTTTCGCTAGGAAACCGCGTTTGGTATGATCTGAACAATAACGGGATCATAGACCCGACAGAAAGCGGGATCCAAAATGTGATGGTAAGCCTATTCCGCGATACCAACCGCGACGGTACGCCGGATGGCGCCTCAATTGCCACTACTACGACCAACACACAAGGTTATTATATCTTTACCGGTCTGACCCCAGATACCTATATCGTGGAAATTATGCCACCTACAGGATATACTTCCTCTACGGTGGATGGGGGCGATCCTGACAATGATATTGATTCTGACGACAACGGAATGGTCTTTGTCGGTGGAAAATACCGGTCGCTTCCTATAGATCTCTTGTTGAACGCAGAACCTACGGGGGATCTTCTTGGAACCGTGGTGGATAGTACCCCAGATAACAACAGTAACTATACCGTTGACTTTGGCCTCTGGCAACCTGTATCACTGGGTAACCGCGTTTGGAACGATGTGAACAACGACGGTATCAATCAGCCCGCAGAAACGGGTGTCTCTGGTGTGATGGTGAACTTGTACAAAGACAGCAATAAAGACGAAACGCCAGACTCTTCGACACCAGTAGCCAGTACCACGACCAATGTGGACGGATATTACCTCTTTACCAATTTACTTGAGGATACCTACATCGTAGAAATCATGCTCCCGACCGGATATGCTTCTTCTACCGTAGATGCAGGTGATCCAGATACCGATCGTGACGATCTCGACGACAATGGGACGCAAGTTTCGGGCAATAAAGTACGGGCAACCAATGTAATGGTGATGGCGGGAACCCAGCCAACGGGCGAGCCTGCCACGCCGGGGATTGCTGATACTACGCCGGATGCAAATGCAAACTATACCGTTGACTTTGGTATTTGGAAGCCGATGTCGTTGGGGAATTTGGTTTGGTATGATGTAAACAATAACGGTGTAGTGGATCCGGGTGAAAACGGGGCCTCTGGTGTTACCGTTCGCCTATACCGTGATACCGACAAAAATGGTACGCCGGATGGGGCGGCTGTTGCTATACAAACCACGAACTCGACCGGATACTATCTCTTCACCAATCTTTTGGCAGATAGTTACATGGTGGAGGTGGTTGCACCTACAACTTATGTTTCTTCTACGCCAGATGCCGTAAACCCAAATACAGATACAGACGACAACGACGATAACGGTATTGGTGCTGCAGGTGGAAATATCCGAAGCGGAACCATTATGCTCATGGCGGATGCTACCCCAACAGGTGAGCCATCCACGCCGGGCTACACTGATGGTTCTTCCGATAACAACGCCAACTATACTTTAGACTTTGGTCTCTATCGTCCGTCTCTATCGCTGGGGAACCGCGTTTGGTACGACGAAAACAATAACGGTCTGAATGATCCTTCAGAAGTGGGTATCGCGAATGCCATGGTAACGCTCTATCGCGATACCAATAACGATGGAACACCGGATGGTGGTGCGCTAAACTCCGTATTGACGAACACCGATGGATACTACCTCTTTACCGACCTCGCACCCGATACCTATATCGTGGAAGTAATGCCGCCAACGGGTTATATCTCCAGCACCGTAGATGCGGGTGATCCTGATACCGACGCCGACGACGCCGACGATAATGGTGTGGTGCTAACTGGTGGAAAGGTTCGTAGCAATCCGGTGACATTGGCTACCGATACAGAGCCGCAAGGTGAACCCGCTACACCGGGTTGGGCAGATGCCGTAACCGATCGAAATGCCAACTATACCGTGGACTTTGGCTTCTATAGCCCGCTCTCCCTCGGAAACCGCGTTTGGTACGATCGCAACAACAACGGTATTGACGATCCTAGCGAAATTGGCGTGTCGAATGTAACCGTGCGTCTCTATCGTGATGCCAACAACGACGGTACGCCGGATGGCCCAGCCCTTGCCACACAAACCACGAATGCACAAGGGTACTATCTCTTTACTGATCTTTTACCCAATACGTATATCGTAGATGTTACCGCGCCTGCTGGTTATGTTTCTTCTACGCCAGATGCTGGAGACCCAGATAGTGACCGCGATGATTTGGATGACAATGGGGTTGGAACTGCCGGTGGCGTGATCATCAGTAAGTCGGTTACCCTCAGCGGTGGTACACAACCCGTTGGAGAGCCTGCTACGCCTGCTATCGGCGACACTACGCCCGATGCAAATGCCAACTATACCTTAGACTTTGGGATTTGGCAGCCGATGTCATTGGGGAATCTCGTTTGGGAAGACACCAATAACAACGGTTTGAAGGAAGGTTCCGAAAATGGTATCGGAAATGTGACCGTTTATCTGTACAGAGATACTGATAAAGATGAATCTCCGGATTCTCCGACGCCAATTGCGCAGGCCGTTACGAATAGCCAGGGCTTCTACTTATTCACCAATTTGCCGGAAGATACCTACATCGTGGAAATCGTACCACCTGCTGGTTATTCTTCCAGCACGGTTGACGCAGGTGACCCTGATTCCGATACCGATGACAGCGACGACAACGGGGTAATTCTAACCAATGGCCGGATTCGTTCCTTCAATGTGATGTTGATGCCAGGTACCGAGCCTACAGGAGAAGGTGCGACCACAGGCTGGACAGACACCACGCCCGATGCGAATGCCAACTATACGGTGGACTTTGGCCTATGGCGTGCGATGTCACTCGGAAACCGCGTATGGAACGACCCGAACAACAATGGTATCGAAGATGCAGGTGAAGCAGGTATTGCCAACGTTCCGGTAAACCTGTACCGTGACAGCAACAACGATGGGTCTCCAGATGGTGCGCCGATCAAGACCATGAACACGAATGCACAAGGGTATTACCTCTTTACTGATCTGACACCAGATACCTATATTGTTGAAATTGTTGCACCTGCCGGCTATGTTTCATCAGCACCAGATGCAGGTGATGCAGACACCGATGCCGACGATTTGGATGACAACGGGGTTGGAAATGGCGGCGGCGCAATCCGTGCCTTGCCCGTAACCTTGGTTATCAACAGCGAACCTGTTGGCGAATTGCCTACACCGGGTCTCTCTGATTCGGTCTCGGATCTTAATGGAAACTATACCGTGGACTTTGGGATCTATCAACCTGTTTCCTTGGGGAACCATGTTTGGGAAGACCGCAACAACAACGGTAGCAAAGATGGAACCGAGCCGGGTGTTGCCAATATCCCTGTTCGTCTCTACAAAGATAGCAACAACGATGGTAATCCAGACGGGCCAGCATTGGCCACCACAACCACGAATGCACAAGGTTTCTACCTGTTCAAAGACATTGGGGCAGATACCTATATCGTAGAAATTGTAATGCCGCCAAACTATCGTTCCAGTACGGTAGATGCCGGTGATCCTGACTCCGACCGAGACGACATGGACGATAACGGTACGGTATTGATCGGGTCGGCAACGGTTCGCGCACAACCTGTTACACTTACGCCGGGCAATCAGCCTACGGGCGAAGGTGCTACACCGGGCTTGGCCGATACCACGCCAGACGCAAATGCGAACTATACGGTGGACTTTGGGATCTACTTACCACCGAACTTGACCATTACCAAAACCCCTAACCGTCGTCGTGTAGCTGTAGGTCAAAACGTGACATGGACGATCAGACTGACGAATACTGGTCCGGGAACCTCCTATGCAACGGAGGTGACAGATCAACTTCCAGCTGGTCTTCAGTATGTAAGCAGCACAGCAACACAAGGCTCATATAATCCTGCCACCCATATCTGGACGGTGGGAGATGTAGCGGCCAATACCACGCCTGTACTGACGATGGTTACAAGAGTGCTTGCAAATGGTCCGTATAAAAATATTGCAATTGTCAATGGGTCGGATGATCCTCAACAGCCATGCGATAATGATCCGACCTGCGATGAAGACGAAATTGTTCCGGATTCCACCGCCGACCTCCGCATTTACAAGCGGGTAGATAAGGCCGTAGCCAATCCGGGAGAATCCCTCTCTTACACCATTACGGTGCAAAACATTGGGCCGGCAGATGCCAAGCAAGCGGTATTACGCGATCCAGGCATCACGGGCGTGCTCGAAAATCCAGAATACAGTGTGGATGGTGGTGCTTTTGCCGCATGGCCTGCAACAGGTGTCGTGAACCTACCAGACCCGATCCGTCCGAACCAGACGGTGAATGTGGTGATTCGAGGGACGATTCCGACGAGTTTGTGTTGTCGCGTGATCGAAAACACGGCCCAAGTGGATTCGCCGGATGACCCAAGCGGCCCAGAAACCTCGCTCCCGGTTAAAACTTGTATCGGGGTTCCGAACGTTACGATCGAGAAAGTGGTGAATCGTAATGCGGCTATCGTGGGAGACGAAATTGTCTATACCCTCACGGTTCGTAACCAAGGAAATGCGCCAGCCTTTAGCCTCAATGTTTCTGATGCGGGCGTACTGGTATTGAATAATCCGACGTTTACGATGAGCGGAGATGCCACTGGTGCTGGAGCTTGGACGGGTGCACAAACCATTACTACCTTTACGGGCGGTAACTTTGCTCCGAACGATATCATCACCATTATTATTCGTGGTACTGTTCATCCTGAATGGCAGGGCCGTGTCATTGAGAACATTGCGCAAGTGTCCTCGCCAGATGACCCGCAAGGTATTAAGCCTTCGACCCCAGTCCAGACGGCTGTAGGTACGCCTGATCTAAATATTACCAAAACCGTTGATAAGACAGCAGCCCGCGTGGGTGAGTCTCTCACCTATACCATTGTGGTACGGAATGATGGAACCAGTGCTGCAACAGCTGTAACGATTAATGATCCGATTGCCTCGCAATTAGATACCCCAACTTATACGCTCTCTGGGGACGCTACAGGATCGGGTGCATGGACGGGAACCATCACGCCAACCCTCACCGGTGGTACCTTGGCTGCTGGTGAAAGCATTACGCTCCGTATTACCGGAACGGTGGGTGCTGCCTTCCAAGGTCGTGCCATTGATAACGTGGCGCAGGCTACTGCTCCGAACGACCCAACCGGGCCAGTAACGACGCCGCCCGTACAAACTGTAATCGGAACAGCAGATTTGGTGGCTGTCAAACGTGTGGACAAAACCGCTGCACAAGTGGGCGAAGCCATCCGCTACACAATTGATGTAACCAACGTAGGAACCAGCCCGGCCACCCAAGTGACCATCACAGATGGGGGGGCGCTCTCGTTGCAAAACCCGACTTATACGGTCTCTGGCGATGCAACTGGTTCTGGGAACTGGACTGGTTCGCTGACATTGACCACCTTTACCGGTGGTGGACTTGCAAGTGGTGAAAGCCTACGGATCGAAATTACGGGTAACGTGACAGCTTCGTTCCAAGGCCGCGTCTTGACGAATACTGCACAAGTGTCTTCGCCACAAGACCCAACTGGTCCGGCCAATACCGATCCGGTTAGTACCGTTGTTGGAACCGCAAAGATTACGGCTGTTAAGACCGTAAACCAAGCGGCTGCTAAGCCGGGCGATGTCTTGGTCTATACAATCACCGTCCGGAACGAAGGCAATAGTCCTGCCACAAGTGTAACGATCAATGATGCTCAGGCCACCAATCTGACCAGTCCAACCTATAATATTGTGGGAGATGCTTCTGGTGGCGGTACATGGACGGGATCACTAACGCTCTCTACGTTTGTTGCGGGCAATTTGGCTCCGGGTGAATCGGTGGTAATGACCATTCAAGGTACGGTTCCTGCTTCTTCTCAAGGTTCTGTGATCTCGAATGTGGCGCAAGTAACCTCGCCACAAGATCCAAGCAGTCCGTTTACCACGCCGCCAGTTACAACAACGGTGGGTGCGGCAGACCTGAGTGCTTCTAAAGCAGTAGATAAAGCAACTGCGAAACCAGGTGATACGGTTACTTATACCATTGTGGTACGCAACGACGGTCCGGCAAATGCCACCCAAGTAACCATCAATGACCAGAATGCATTGGCGCTTACCAGCCCCACATATGCGCTTACGGGTGATGCAACGGGTACAGGTGCATGGGCTGGAAGCCTAACCTTGAGCGGTGCCCAGTTTGCGGGTAACGCCCTTGCTTCGGGAGAGTCTGTAACCCTTGCCATCACAGGCACGGTTCCGGCCTCGGCACAAGGCACGGTTATTAGCAATACGGCACAAATTACGTCGCCACAAGATCCCACCGGACCGACTGTAACCCCAACGGTTCAGACGGCTGTAGGAACGGCGAGCCTCTCGACAACGAAAACGGTAGATAAGCAAGCGGCCAAGCCGGGTGATCCGCTCACCTATACCATTGTGGTGCGCAACAACGGAACTGCAGCCGCTACACAAGTAACGGTGGATGATGGGCAGGCACTCGCCCTGACCAGCCCGACTTATGCCATCACGGGTGATGTAACCGCCAGTGGAAACTGGACAGGAAGCCTGACACTAAATGCAGCTCAGTTCCTGAGTGGTGGCTTGGCACAGAATGAGTCCTTTACCGTAACCATTACGGGTACGGTTCCGGCCTCGGCACAATCCACTGTATTGCGCAACGTAGCGTCGGTATCCTCGCCGCAAGACCCAACCGGTACGAAGCAAACGCCTCCGGTCGAAACCGCTGTTGGAACCGCACGCCTGAGCGCCACCAAAACCGTCAATCGTCAGGCCGCAAAGCCGGGTGACACCATTAGCTATGCCATCACCATCACCAATATCGGTTCGGCTACAGCCAATACCGTGACGGTGGATGATGCCAATGCATTGGCCCTTACAAACCCAACCTATGCGGTTGTCGGTGGAACACCGGCCAGTGGTACTTGGACGGGCAGTCTGACGGTGACACCAGCAGGTGGCCTCACCGCAGGCGAGAACATGACGGTGACTATCACCGGTGTCTTACCGCAATCGGCACTTGGTACGGTACTGACGAACACGGCAACCGTTTCTTCGCCACAAGACCCAACAGGCCCCGTAACAACGGCTCCGGTTCAAACAGCCGTTGGTACAGCAGACTTGAACGCAACCAAGACCGTAGATAGAACTGCCGCCCAAGTAGGCGATGTACTGACCTACACCATAACGGTGACGAACGATGGAAATGCAGATGCGACAAGTGTAACCGTAAACGATGCGGCAGCGCTTCAACTGACTTCTCCAACATTTACGGTATCTGGCGATGCTACGGCAGTCTCTACCGCATGGACGGGTAGTACAACCATCAGCACTTTTGCAGGTGGTGGCTTGGCCAAAGGTGAGTCGGTTGTCGTAACCATACGTGGTACGGTTCCGGCATCTTTGCAAGGTCGTCCATTGGATAACGTGGCAACCGTTTCTTCGCCACAAGATCCAACTGGTCCCGTAACCACGCCAGTATCGCAAACCGTTATCGGGGCAGCCAAGTTAACCGTCTCCAAACAGGTAGATCGTGATATGGCCATGCCGGGCGATGTACTTACTTATACAATTACAGTAAACAACATCGGAAGCAGTCCAGCTACGGGCGTACAAGTAACCGATGTATTGGCCTCTACCTTGGCCGGAGCAACATATAGTGTGAATGCCGGTCCGACGACGGCATGGCCAGCGACAGGTGTGATCACCCTTGCCAGTCCTATTCCTGCAGGTGCTTCAGCCACCATCACCATTCGTGGAGCTGTGCAAGCCAGTCAGTTGGGCAAATTGCTCGAAAATACTGCACAGGTTTCTTCACCCAGTGATCCTACAGGTGCGAGTACCTCGAATCCGGTACGGACAGCCGTTGGAACGGCAGACCTAAATGCCACGAAGACCGTAAACAGAACGACAGCACAAGTGGGTGATACCATTGTCTATACCATTGCAGTGCGAAACGATGGTATGGCACAAGCAACCAGTGTAACCATTGCTGATGCAGGCGCCCTCCAACTGACCAGCCCAGCCTATGCGGTATCGGGAGATGCTTCCGGTAGTGGGGTTTGGACTGGCTCGCTGACACTGAATAGTTTTATAGGCGGTCACCTGGCGCCGGGCGAGTCGGCAACGGTGACCATCACCGGAACCATTCCGGCAGCAGCCCTTAACTCGGCGATCAAGAATGTGGCAACGATTACGTCTCCGCAAGACCCGACAGGGCCAACGACTACACAGGAAGTAACCACGTTGGTGAATACGGCAGACTTGAATGCGACTAAAGCAGTAGATAAGACTGCAGCCAAGCCTGGTGATCCGCTAACGTACACGCTCACCATCCGTAATGATGGTAATGCGGCAGCGACAAGTGTGACCATCAACGATCAAGCTGCACTTGCGTTGACCTCCCCAACCTACCAGATTACGGGCGATGTTCCAGCCCCGACACCGTCGGCATCATGGCCAGGTAATGTAACCTTCACCGGATTTACAGGCGGTAGTCTGGCTCCGGGAGAACAAATTGTGGTTACGATTTCCGGAACCATTCCACAAACGGTACAGGGAAGTGCCATGCGCAATACGGCCATCGTCTCGTCGCCACAAGATCCTTCGGGTCCGACGACGACCAACGAGGTATCAACGGTGATTGGCACGGCTAAATTGGTGGCCGTTAAGACAGTGGACAAAGCGGCAGCGAAACCCGGAGATCCTTTGATCTATACCATCACGATCCGTAACGAGGGCGCTGCAAATGCCACCAGTGTAACAGTGAATGACGCACAGGCGCTTGTATTGACGAATCCACAGTATGCACTGAGTGGAGATGCCTCTGGTAGTGGTGCTTGGACGGGATCACTGACCTTGAGTGGTTTCACCGCTGGTGGGCTTGCCGTGGGTGAAAGTGTAACGGTTCAGATTTCCGGTGTCATTCCGCAAACCGCGCAAGGTTCGGTCATTGAAAACGTAGCTTCGGTGGTTTCGCCGCAAGATCCGTCTGGTCCGGTAAAAACCGATCCGGTAACCACCACTGTTGGAACAGCAAAACTAACCGCTACCAAAACAGTGGACAAAACGGCTGCCAAGCCAGGCGACTTGCTGACTTACACCATTACGGTTCGCAACGACGGAACTGCAACGGCCAATACCGTGACAGTGGATGATGCGGATGTTATGGTATTGACAAATCCGACCTATACACTCCAAGGTGATGCAACCGGAAATGGCAACTGGACGGGTAGCTTGGTTGTCACACCAAATAGTGGGCTTGCTGCCGGAGAATCCTTCATGGTAATCCTTCGTGGAACCGTGCCTGCAAGTGCGCAAGCCACGCTTATTAAGAACGTGGCCACGGTTTCTTCGCCGCAAGACCCAAGTGCTCCTGTTTCTACACCGCCAGTTAATACCAATATTGGAACCGCTAAATTGGCCATTACCAAAGTGGTGAACAAGACCGCAGCGCAAGTGGGTGAAACACTTACCTATACCATTGTGGTGACAAACGACGGCTTGGCAAATGCCGAAACTGTAACCGTTAATGACCCGCAAGCCCTTGAGTTGAACAACCCGATCTATACTTTGGCGGGCAAGGCAACCGGCAGCGGTACATGGAACGGTAGTACCGTCGTAACGCCAATAGGTGGCCTGGCAGCAGGTGAGAGCTTTACGCTCTCGATAAGCGGAACGGTGAATCAAACCTCTCAGGGTAAAGTGATCAAGAACATTGCTTCTGCCTCGTCGCCGCAAGACCCGTCCGGCCCAGTACAGTCTGTCGAAGTAACAACCGTGATAAATGGTGCCGATTTGGCGATCTCTAAAACGGTAGATCTGATTGCTGCAAAAGAAAAAGACATACTGACGTACACCTTAACCATCCGTAATGACGGTTCTGCAAATGCGAACGCCCTTACGGTAACGGATAATGTGACGCTCGAAAATACAAGTTACCGCATTAATGGAGGCCCAAGCGTATCTCCGTGGCCGGGCGTACTGAACCTCGCTGCAGCACCGATGCCGCTTGCTCCGGGTGGAACCCTGACCATTACGATCAGCGGACGCATTCCGCAAAATGCAACGGGTATCATTGAGAACCGTGCCCAAGTTTCGTCGCCCGACGATCCAACAGGTCCGGTACTCTCGAATCCTGTTCAAACCGTTATCGTTAGCGAAAACCCTGATTTGATCATTGACAAACGTCTGACCAATGTGGTCGCAAACGGCAACGGAACGTATAACATGAGTTTTGAAGTGGTGGTTACCAATACCGGAGACGTGGATCTGAGCGGCTTCCAAGTGACCGACAACCTACAAAACACATTCTACAATGTAACCACGCCGATTGTAAGTCATGGAACCATTACGGGTGGAACCGTGACCTTCTCTGGAACGGCAAGTGGTTCTGGTGGAAACGGTGGCTTCAACTCTGGTTTTACCGGCACACCATCCGGTTCGATCAATTTGTTGGCCAATGGGGCAACCCTCGCTGAAGATGGAACCGCAACCATCCGATTCACAGTAACCAATGTACGCCCGAGCGGAAATGGTCAGTTCAACAACATTGCAACGGCACAAGGAACCACGCCGCTGAACGAAACCATTTTTGCAAAGGATGACGTGAACTTTGGCTTTGGTGTCCCATCGTTAGATGTTGAAAAACAAGTGATTGAAGTAGTAGATCAGGGCAATGGAACGTTTGTCGTGACCTATGACGTGCGATTAATGAATACAGGTACGGTTCGCTTAACCAATGTTCAGGCAACCGACGACTTACGCGCAGCCTTCCCTGCTCCGATTGCGATCAGCTCGGTACGTTCGCTCTCGGCAGACAGCAAGTCTGTGTTGGCCTTAAATGGCGGCTTTACCGGAACGGGTAATAATAACCTCTTGACGGGAGGCGCGGGTTCTACAATGGATGCAGGCGCCGTAGCCACCATTCGGATGCTGGTCACCTTATCGGGCCTCCAGTCTGTGGCCAATCGTGGGCCGTTTACAAACGTCGCGACAGCTACAGCATCGGATGCAAATGGGAATGTGGTGACGGATAATGACCGAGCACTGCCGATCTATCTGGAAGATGCACCTGTAATTGGGGTGAGCAAGGTGGTTGCCTCGGTAACGGGAGCCGCAAATGGTGCATTCGATGTGGCCTACGACATCACAGTGAGTAACCTCGGAACGGTAAATCTGGAAAATGTTCAGATCTCCGAAGACCTCCATAAAACCTTTGTTGCTGGCCAGACAAGTCCGGTACTCTCTTATGGTGTACAAAACCTGACGGTTGTTTCTGGCGCGTTGTCTTTGAACAATAACTTCCTCAGTAATACCTATGTTCAAGCGATCAATAACTTGGTGAACGACACCAATATGTTGGCGCCGGGCAATACGTTGGCGCCGGGAGCATCTGCGACAGTACGTTTGGTGGTACGGATACAACCCAGTCAGAACAATCGTGGACCATTCAATAACGCCGTAATTGCTACCGGAGACAGCCCAAGTGGACGCCAGACCGGGGATACCTCTAATAACGGTCTGGTAGATCCAGATGGAGATGGTGATCCAAATGAAAACGGGGAAAACAATGTAACCCCCGTCACGTTTGAATCTCCTGTTATTGGCGTTGCGAAAACGGTTACCAATGTGGTGAATAACAACAATGGAACCTACGATGTAACGTATCTGGTGAATGTCAAAAACATGGGCTTGAGTGTATTGAACAACGTTCAGGTAACGGATAACCTCGGTACAACCTATCGGGTAGGCCAACCAGGCGGCGCAACTGCAATCCAAGTTCTGGGTGCAGCGCCGGTAACGGTCGTCAATCCGTCAACAAGCCCGACAGCTTTGGTTGCCAACAACGGCTTTAATGGGGTGGCAAACATCAACCTGCTGTCGAGCGGACGCCTGAATCCAGGTGAAGGGGCCGAGATCATGTTTACTGTACGTGTTACGCCGGGTGGTAACCTCGGGCCATTCACCAATACCGCCATCGGTACAGGACGTGGGCCGAACGGAACGAATACCACAGATACCTCGAACTATAATCCAAGTGATCCGACGAATCCAGATCCGGATGGCGACGGAGATCCGACGAATAATAACAATGGTACACCGGTTTCCTTCAACGAACGTCCGGTCATAGGTATTGCGAAACAGGTTGTGAGTGTAGTGGGTCCGGCCCAAGATGCTACGATCCCAAGCGGTCAATACAAAGTGACATACGACCTGTTGATTAAGAATCTCGGTGATGTGGACCTGAAAACGGTTCAGATTACCGATGACCTGAAAGAAACCTTTGTAGGCGCACTCTTACAACCAGTATTGGCTTATCGGGTGACTTCGGCCACCGTTACACAGCAACCAATCGGTGGAACGCTGACATTAAATAATGCCTTTGCCAGCAATGCCTATAATCAAGCAACGAATACACTTACGAATGACATTCGTCTGCTGACGGCTGCTTCGAGTACCTTACCGAAGGGTACAACAGGTATCGTGCGGATTGTGGTGCAGGTGCAACCGAGTGCTTCGTTCACCGGACCGTTTGCAAACAGTGCGATGGCTTCGGCGCAAGGTCCTGGTGGTACACCCACGTCCGACGTATCAGATGCTGGTACCGAGCCGGATCCGAACAACAATGGCAATCCGTTTGAGACGGGCGAAAATGATCCAACACCTGTTTCTTTCGAACTCCCGCTCATTGGGGTGGCAAAAGACCTGTCAAAGATCAAACTGAATCCAGATAATACCACCGACATCACCTTCACGATTGTCGTTAAGAACTATGGCCGTGTGGTATTGAACAACGTACAAGTAACAGATGATCTGGCCAGAACATTTGGTCAAGCCTTGGTTAGTGTCGTTTCGGCCCCTAAATCATTGGGTGGAGTACTGGCGACCAATCCGGCCTTTAATGGAACAAGCAACCAGAATCTTCTGGCTGCCGCACAAAGGCTGAACCCCGGACAATCCGACCAGATCGAGGTGACAGTACGTGTGAATCCGCCACTAAGTCCGGCTCCGTACTTCAATACTGCCATTGCAACGGGAACCAGCCCCACCGGAACTCCGGTACGCGACGAGTCGGTGATGGGTAAAGACCCTGATCCAGATGGAAATGGCGACCCGACAGACAATACCATGCCGACCGAAATCCGGATGTCCACGGATATTCGTGTAATGAAGATGGTGGATAAAGCGAATCCGGAAGTAGGCGAAAACGTACTCTTTACCATTACGGTGGATAACCAAGGACCATATCCGGCCACCAATGTGAAGATCTCGGATGTCTTGCCGCAAGGTTTACAGTATCAGATTCACCAAACGAGCCAAGGTACCTTCGATAAGAATACAGGAATCTGGACCGTTGGCAACCTAAAAGTGGCTGAAGGCGCTACTATGGAACTGACTGCAACCCTGACAACCCCGCTTTCGGTGGTGAATACGGCCTGTTTGCACAGCTTCGATCAATCCGATCCGGATGGTTCGAACAACTGCGGCAAGGCGGTAATTGTACCGAAGAAGATGGCTGATCTTGCCATTACCAAAACGGTGGATCAGAACCGTCCGGTAATTGGTTCGACCATTGAGTACACCCTAACGGTCACAAACAAAGGGCCTGCCATTGCTACAGGTATCAAAGTGACGGATCAGTTGCAGCCGAACTTACAGTATGTCAGCCATTCGTATGGCGACCCAACAGATACCTATGATCCAAGTACAGGCATCTGGAATATCGGCAACCTGATTGTCGGCCAAAATGCAACCCTGAAAATCAAAGCACAGGTATTGCAAGGCCCAACGGTGACCAATATCGCAACGATCTCCAAGTTGGATCAGGTAGATCCCGATCCGACCGATAACCAAGCGGTAATCACAACCGCCGTAGGATCGCCTCAGGTGGATATTGTACTAGTGAAAAAAGCCAATGGCCAGACTTCGGCTACGGTGAACCAGAACGAGGAAGTGACCTTCCAGATCACCATGACGAATCAAGGGCCGGATGATGCAAACAATATTGTTGTGAAAGAACTGCTTCCGGCAGGAATCAAGTACACGAATGGATCGGCCTCGGCCTCTTCTGGGACGTATGACGAAGCTGCCCGAGAATGGTCTGTACGCGCTCTTCCGGCCAACCAAACCGTAACCCTCACCTTCAAAGGCAAAGCCGAGGTGAAAGGCACGGTGGCAAATGCCGTCCAATTGGTTGCTGTGAATGAGTTCGATCGTAATCCTTCTAATAACTATGCTTCCGCCATTCTGTGTGTGGAATGTGGTTCTCGGATTGCCGACCTCAAGATCACCAAAACGGTGGATGAGCAAATTCCGGCATTGGGTGATGATATTACCTTTACCATCCAACTCTACAACGCAGGTCCGAATACGGCAACCAATGTGGCCGTTACCGATCTCTTGCCGGGTGGGGTAACCTTCATCTCCTCCAGCGATGCGACCTACAATCCGGTGGGTGGTGACAATGTCTGGAATGTGGCTTCGCTGCCTATTGATGGAAAAGCAACCCTGACGGTGAAGGCAAAGGTGACGGGTATGAACCCAATGGTGAACTTTGCCTCCGTAACCGGAATGGACCAGCGCGACGATACGCAAAACGTAGCCTCGGTAACGGTTACACCGCGTATGATGACGCCTCGCACAGGTGCAGACCTCCGTGCTACCAAAGCGGTATCGAACGCGACACCACGGGTAGGTGATGATATCAGTTTCACAATTACAGTTTATAACGATGGGCCGGAAAACGCCACGAACGTTCGCGTGAAAGACCCATTGCCTCATGGAACCACATTGGTGTCCACCAGTGGGGCAGGAATCTATGATGCCGCTACGGGCCTTTGGACCTTAGGAACCATCAATAGTGGTGCACAGGCACAGGTCGAAATGATTGTGAAAGTAGGTCAACAAGGCTTCCGCGAGAATGGTATCAATGCCTATGCAGATAACCAAGACCCGAATCCGTTGAACAATGGCAATTATGCGGCATGGTGTGCAGACTGTGGTGCGATTGATCCAGCAGACTTGGTACTGACGAAAGCCGTCAGTAATCCGGTTCCAAAAGTTGGTGAAACCATTACATTTACTCTTTCGCTGAAAAACAATGGCCCGAACAAGGCAACCGGTGTTGTGGTGAGGGATCTCTTCCCGCCAAGCCTCCAGTTTATTCCGTCTTCCGTGCAGGTTTCGAGTTCAGACCTGAATTCTGCTGGCACCTTCGATGGGCTTAATTGGAACGCGGGTATTCTGGATCCGGGAACACAAATGACCTTGAAGTTCGATGCATTGGTGACCAAAGACCTTGCAGTTGCCAATGTAGCCATCGTTGCTAAATCGAACATGCCTGATGCAACACCGGGATACGCTATCGTGGCCGTGACCCCGCAACCCAGCGCTGGTTTGGCTGACCTGACCCTCTCGAAGACAGTCTCCGAACAAACGCCGATGCAGGGAGCAGAGGTAACGTTTACCCTTCGTGTAACGAATAATGGGCCTTCGACCGCCACCAATGTGAAGGTACGTGATCAGTTGCCAGCAGGTCTGACCTACATCTCGGATGATGACGCAGCCAGCTATAATCCGAATGCCGGAGACTTCCTCTGGAATGTGGGCACACTGAATGTGGGCAGCTCGAAAGAACTGAAAATCCGTGTAGCCGTTGCCGCAGGAGCCAATATTGTGAATACCGCAACGGTGGAAACAATGGATCAGACCGACCCGAACGGCCCCGCTTCCAGCTCTGTGACCCTCAAGCCAATCGTGATGATGCCAGGGGCAGACATGACGATAGACATGACCAGTGCGCCAACGCCAGCCACTTCTCCGGGAACGTATAAATACATCTATACGGCACGGAATATTGGCAGTGTGGCAGCGCAAGGCGTCACTTTCACCACCGTATTGCCGAATGGGGTAACCTTTAAGCCTTCTACAGTGGCCTCCGCTACAGAATGGGCTTGCTCGAATAGTGGTCAGGTGGTGTCTTGTATCTTCTTGCCGGGTAACTTCAATCCGGGTATGACCCGCTTCGCTTCCTTCGATGTGGATGTGGCGCCGGGCTTGCCAGGTGGAACGAACCTGTTTGCAAACGTTGTGGTCAATGCCACCAACGATACAAACGCCACAAATAACTATGATACCGAAACGACGGTGGTAGGTACGCCTGCCAGTGGAGCTGATATGACGATTGCCATTAGCGATTCTCCTGATGTGGTATCGCCGGGTGGGAATCTGATCTACACGTTCTTTGCTTCGAATGTTGGAACGCAACCTGCCAAGGGTGTGTCCTTTACCACCACCCTGCCCTCCGGTGTTACCTATGTGCCCGGTAGTGCAAATGGTGCCGACTGGAACTGCGTCCAAGATGGGCAGAAACTGACTTGTACCTATAAGGGTACGGACTTTGCTCCGGCTACCACGAGCGTGGTCACCATTAATACGACTGTTTCTGGCTCGGTGCCAAATGGTACTTCCCTGACGAATGTAACAACGGTGAATGCGACGCAAGACGACAATCCGGCAAATAATAATGCGGTTGAGGTAACCTATGTAGGATCCGTTCCAAACAGTGCCGATATGGTGGTGGTGAAGGAAGGATCTGCACAACAGGTGAATGCTCCAGGAAGCCTTACTTATTTCTTCAGCGTTCACAACGTAGGTACGCAACCTGCAACAGGTGTGAGCTTCACGGATCTACTCCCATCAGGCATGACGTTTGCTGTGGGTAGCGTAAAACCTGCTGCAGAATGGAACTGTTCGGTGAATGGTCAAGTGATCACGTGTTCCTTCACGCCGGGAACAATGGGCGCCAATACTTCGCGCTACATGAGCTTCGATGTGAATGTAGCTGCTGGCTTGGCACAAGGAACACAACTGAAGAATACCGTAACCGTAGCGGCTGCAAACGATGGTAATACCGCGAACAATACTTCTGAAGATGTCGTCACGATTGGTTCGGTCAGCACAAGCAATTTGGCCATTACCAAGACGGCTCCGGCAGAGGTTGCAGCCAATAGTACACTCACCTATACCGTAGCCATACGCAATACAGGCAATACGACCCTCTCGAATGTAAATGTTCGTGATGTGGCTGTAAATAACAGCCTGACAAACGTAACCTACTCGCTGGATGGCATCGCATACCAAGCATGGCCGAGCACAGGTAGTATCACGCTTCCAGGTATTCTGAATGCAGGCGAAAGCCGTAGCCTGACCTTGCGTGGTACCGCGCCCGCTTCGGGAATCGTTGCCAATACAGCGTATGCAAGCGCTACAGGAGTGTCCGAAGTTGCTTCCAATACGGTTTCTACCACTGTTACGGCACAGCAAAATCCGGGCTTTGATGTGGCAATGTCTAAAACAGTGGATAAAGCCACCCCGAATGCAGGTGAAATGGTGACCTACACCGTAACCGTTCGCAACAACGGACCAGGTGCAGCCGCGAATGTTGTGGTAAATGACAAACTTCCGACCGGACTTTCCTTCCTACCTTTTGGTTCTTCCGCAGAATACAATGCTGCTACTGGAACATGGAATGTAGGAACCTTAACGAGCGGGCAGTCTAAGTCTATCACGATTAAAGCAACAGTAAATGCAAATGCGACCGAGTCTATCGTTAATGTGGCAACCGTAGGATGTGGCAACTCTGCCCAAGTGTGTGCCGATGATAACTTGGCAAACAACGTGGCTGCCTCGATCATTAGTCCGGTTCCATGTACGCCTGCCCATCAAGGTGGGGTAGAGTCCGATGGTTCACGAATCGTCCAACTGGCTACCGCACTGTTCGATTGGAATGTGAAGAAGGCTACACGACTACAGACCAATGTCCTGAAGAATATTGTAACCTTCGCCGGACCCGTTGCCACAGTTGCAGAAGCCATCCAAAACGCCATGATGCCGCCTGAAGGATTGGAAGTCTTTTTCCCGACCACTGGTCCGGAAAATGCAACCTCCACTACTTCCACGCCAGATGGTATTTTGAATCCAAACGTCTCGAATGCAAGTGCAGTTTATGGAATGGATTATAGCACGGGTAATCGCCGGATTGCAGCGGGTATCGCTACCCAAACCTCGGCGGCGGTCTATCAGCACTCTAAACAAACCTGCGACCGCCTTGCTGGATCCTCGCTTGCTTCTGTAACGACCATGACGATCAATGGTAATAATTTCATCACTACCAAGCTCAACCGCGACGGTATGACAGATTGCGCCATCTCGTTCGTGGCTTACAAAACGGCTTCAGGTTATGTTGTGGATAGTCGATTCACTTTGCCGGAATACAAAATTCCGTCTGGTGCAACCAATGTGCTGAACTTCCAACTCTGGGGTACGGCACCACAATATGCCGAGTTCTTGGTGAAAGAAGTGCTGAATAAACTACAGCAAGATGGCGGCAGTATCACCTACCTTAACGGTGGGACCACTGCCCCAGCAGTACCGAATGTCTTTGTGAAGAGTGCAACCTATGAGAACGGGGGCTTAACCTTAGTAGTAGAGAACGGAGCAGGGGCTTCCAGCCTCCGACTCAAAGGCGCCGTTACCCGTAACGAAGGAGGTATTGCCGAACAAAAAGATTGGACACTCACGCTGAACCCAACGCAAACCACCCAAACGGTGATCGTTCCGACAGGTAATGTCTTCGACGTACAACTCGAAGTTTCCAATACCACCAATGCAGACCGCGATCAGGTCTATATGCAAGATGGTATCTGGGCACATAACCCGAACGGGGGAGCCGTAACCTTCGCAACAACACCGCAGGCCAGCGCTGCTGAATTACGTGGTTACAAAACCCTTGAACGGAGCGCCCGTATATCGGGTCAAACTTCGGGTGTGGCTGGAAGTGACTTCGTAAGCCTGTCTCGCTACTTCAAGCCGGGTTGGGGCCGTCAGGTACTCAATGCCGCACCGGGTAGCCCAACTGGTCAGTACGATCAGATCGAGTTCTTTGCACAAGGAACCGGAACTGTTGAGGTGGCCATTAAGAAGAAGAGCACAGACTGGAGCGACCTGTTCCGGACGGCCATTACGCTAACCCCAACGGGCCGCGTACACCGCTACTTCTTTACTCAGTTCAAACGGACTGCGGGTGGTACATTGCTCCCAGACGACCTCGAATCAATCGTATTCTATGTGAAAGGTTCAGGAACTGGACGGACAAGCTTTGATCTGAATGTGCGCGACCTGCGACTGAGGAACTCGTTTGTGCCGAATGATGAGGAAACAGAACTGCCTACCAAAGTTGAACTTGGTCAAAACTATCCAAACCCGTTCAATCCAACCACTACGCTTAACTTCGATCTACCTGCTGCAAGCAATGTCGTACTCGAAGTCTATGATCTGCTTGGACGGAAAGTGAGCGAGGTGGCCAAAGGTCAGTTTGCAGCCGGACACCACGAAGTCCTCTTCGATGCCTCTAACCTCTCCAGCGGTACCTATATTTACCGACTGAAAGTGGGCGACAAGGTGATCACCCGTAAGATGACGCTCCTTAAGTAAACCATCGCCTTCTTAGGCTCAGATAAGCCAAGCGGCAGTCTCGGAAACGAGGCTGCCGCTTGGCGTTGATGGAAGGTTGATTAAATAAGAAGGCTTTGCCGAATGAAACTGCTCGTTGCCACTAAAAATCAATAGGAGTAAAATCCTTTGCCGCTTTTTTTGCCGAGAAGCCCCGCTGTTACCATATTCCGTAAGAGTGGGCAAGGGCGGTATTTATCGTCTCCTATGCCTCGATGAAGCACGTCCATGATCGAGAGACATACGTCCAATCCGATAAAATCTGCCAGTGCCAACGGTCCCATCGGATGTGCCATTCCCAGACGCATCACCATATCAATGTCTTGAGGGGTCGCTACACCCTCCATCACACAGTATATGGCCTCATTAATCATCGGCATCAAGATACGGTTCGAGACGAAGCCCGGATAATCTTGGACGGTAACAGGGCTTTTGCCGATCTTCTCTGCGAGGGCAAAAACGGCCTGATAGGTTGTGTCCGAGGTCTCGTAGCCACGCACAATCTCTACCAATTTCATCACAGGAACGGGATTAAAAAAGTGCATTCCAATGACGTTCCCAGCACGTTTACTTTGTGCGCCCAGCCAAGTAATCGAGATAGAAGAGGTGTTGGAGGCCAGAATAGCACTTGGTTTAGTGGCCTCTGCAAGCGAATGATAAACCTGAGACTTGATGTCGTTGTTTTCGGCTACGGCTTCCACCACTAAGTCTGCGTGCTCAACACCGCTAACAAATCCAGTGGTCGGCGTAATTCGGCCAAGGGTTGCTGTGGCATCTGCTTCACTCAAGACGGCCTTTTTAACTTGACGCGACAAATTTTGCCGGATGGTCTCGATACCTTTTTGCAAAGCGGATTCGGTGACATCCACCAATGAAACAGAAAAGCCATTTTGTGCAAAGACATGGGCGATACCGTTTCCCATTGTTCCGGCTCCAATAACCGAAATGCGTTGAATATTCATGATGATTGAGGTTCTATGAATCAAAAGATTTAGTTAAATATATGGGTAAAGGTTAAGTTTTTTGTCTGCCTTTTTTCTCTGGAACAAACAATCCGGCGATATATTTTTCGTAGCTGCCAATCCAAGTATTGTGCATAGGCGGGGTTAGGATGCCAAAATGATAAAGGCTGGCGTTTGGGATAATGAGGCATAAATTGGAAATAAGGCCTTCTCGGACAAAAGCCCTATAAATTCCGGACGGAAACAAACTGGTTATCTATTAACCGCGTTTGACCAATATACGCCGCCACAGCCACCAAATAATCGGTCTCTGGTTGTAGTTGAACAGGGCGTTGTAATTGCTCGGTGTCCACTACTTCGGCATATTGTACCGACACACCCCCTGCCGATTCCATCACCTCGCGCATGGCGTTCTCGACAGTGGCGGGATCTTGTTCTCCGCCAGCAATAAGGCCACGTCCTAAAAAAACCGCCTTGGAAATAACCGATGCCTTTTTACGGTCGACCTCGTTTAAATACCTATTGCGGGAAGACATGGCCAGCCCATCCGGCTCGCGCACAGTTGCCATACCCACCATCTCGATCCCAAAGTGCAGGTCACGCACCATCCGCCGAAGAATTAGGAATTGTTGGGCATCCTTCAAGCCAAAAACGGCAACATGTGGCCGACAAGCTAGAAAAAGCCGCGCCACTACGGTGGTCACACCCTGAAAATGTCCTGGACGAAACGGACCGCAAAGATGCGTATCCAATCCTTCTACACGCACCCATGTCTGGTCATTGGGTGGGTACATCTCTCCAACAGAAGGAGTGAAAACACCAGATACTCCGCGCTCGGAAAGGGCCGCAAGGTCTGCTTCTAAGGTTCTTGGGTAACGACTAAAGTCCTCGTTGGGGCCAAATTGTGTCGGATTTACAAAAATGGAAACCATCACTTTTTCGGCATAACGGTGGGCTTCATCCACCAGACGTAAATGACCTTCGTGTAATGCGCCCATTGTGGGGATAAGTGCCAAACGAAGGCCCGATTGCTGGATGCTGGAGGAAAAAGACTGGACTTCGCCAACGGTTTGAAAGATTTTCATATAGGAGAGAACGTTTTGACGGTGAATTCAAGCAGGCATACGTACCTTTTTAAATTGCGCTGAATGCGCTTTTAATCATCAACAATAATGATATTCAGACCCTATAATCCAGACTATTATGAGTGAATTTCGTATTGAACGGGACTCTATGGGCGATGTCCAGGTTCCGGCATCTGCTTGGTATGGTTCACAAACCGAACGCGCCAAGCATAACTTTCCCATTAGTTCCCTGCGCTTTCCACGTCGTTTTATCGAAGCCTTGGGCATTGTTAAAAAATCTTGCGCCATTGCCAATGAGAAAATCGGTTTATTGGATGCGGAAAAATCTGCGGTAATTCAGGCCGCTTGTGATAAAGTCATTGCTGGCAAAATGGACGCTGAATTTGTCTTGGATATTTTCCAGACAGGTTCCGGCACCTCTACCAATATGAATGCCAACGAGGTGATCTCTAATCTTGGCACAGTGGCAATGGGGGGCGAACGAGGTGGCAAATTAATCCACCCCAACGACCATGTAAATATGTCGCAATCCTCGAACGATGTCATCCCAACAGCCATGCACGTAGCGGCGCGGGTAGCAATCGAGCGGGAATTGCTTCCTGCCCTAACCGCCTTCGAGGAATCACTCAAAGCCAAAGCAAAAGCCTTTGATCATGTGGTGAAAAGCGGTCGTACCCACCTTATGGACGCCACACCTGTTCGGTTAGGACAGGAATTTAGCGGATATGCTGCACAAATCGCCAAAGCCCGTACCCGTATCGAACATGCCTCGGAGGAACTCTCGGAGCTTGCTCTGGGCGGAACGGCTACCGGAACGGGGATCAACTGCCCGCCTGCTTTTCCGGTTAATGCCATTTCGGCTATCTCCGAGCAAACCGGCATTGCCTTCCATGAGGCCGAAAATCACATGGAAGCACAGGCTTCTAAAGATGCTTATGTCTCGGTGGCTGGAGCCTTAAATACACTTGCGGTCTCGGTGATGAAAATTGTCAATGACATTCGCTGGCTCGGTTCTGGTCCAACCAGTGGCCTCAGTGAAGTCTTGTTGCCCGACCTCCAGCCCGGCTCTTCCATCATGCCCGGTAAGGTGAATCCGGTGATGAGCGAGGCGATGATGATGGTTTCGGCGCGGGTGCAAGGCAATCTGACAACCATTACCGTAGGCGGACAAATGGGGAATTTTGAGTTGAATGTGATGATGCCTGTGATGGCACATGCCATGCTCGAAAGTGTCTCTATTTTGTCTAATGGCCTTAATGCCTTCCGCACGAAATGTCTTGATGGGATTGTGGCGAACGAAGCGCGTTGTAAAGAATTACTGGAACTCAATCCATCAATTGCTACCGCGCTCAATAGAACCATCGGCTACGACATGGCGGCCAAGGTGGCCAAACAATCGGCCAAAGAACACAAATCCGTTCGTGTAGTGGTAAAAGAATTGGGCCTACTGACCGATGAAGAACTGGATGCAGTCTTGGATGTACGAAGTATGACCGAAGCAGGAATTCCGGGAAGCTAAGATCCGCTTTCGGGTTATAATATATAGAAAAGAAAATGCTTCTTAAGAGGGTGTTTTTTATCTCAAACACAATATTGGTTGTAGCAAGACCGTTTTCCCTTCGCTACGATTCATGTTCTGTGGTTTGGAACATCAGACATGCGTCCGGATTTGTTCAGACGCATGTCTTTCGTTTTGTACTTGAAACCCAAACCACATTTTTGCGTGAAAGCAACCATCTTATAAACCCTAACCATTCAAAACTTAACCCATAAGCGATGAAAGACATGAAGCGAAAAATGCTCATGGGGATCCTAATAGCGGTCTCCGCCTTTGGTGGTGGTATGGCATTTACCGCCGGTTCCAAATTTTTTGCGCCCAACGAAGTCCATGCTTCTTCCGAAATGCCCACACCGGAAGACCTTGGAAATGCATTTTCTGCGGTTGCCGAAACCGTAAATCCAGCCGTAGTACAAGTAATCCCTACCCAAAAAGTGAAAGGGATGGCCAATCCGTTTGGGGGCAACTCACCTTTCCGCTTTTTCTTCGAGGAACAAGAAAAAGACAATGAAAACAATGCCCCGCGTTCCCGCGATCAATTCCAGCAAGGGCTTGGCTCAGGCTTTCTGATTCGGGAAGATGGTTATATCGTAACCAATAACCACGTGGTAAAAGATGCAACCGAATTGGAAGTGAAAACCTTCGATAGCAAAACTTATAAAGCGAAAGTCATTGGTACGGATGCGAGCAACGATCTCGCAGTGATCAAAATCGAAGGCAATGGCTTCCCAATCGTGCAATTGGGAGAGGTGGCTAATTTACGTGTCGGACAATGGGTGGTGGCCATTGGCTCACCCTTCGAACAAGACCTCGGAAATACGGTTACGGCGGGTATTATTAGTGCGATGGGACGCAATAAAGCAGAACTAACCACCTTCTCCAGTTTTATCCAAACGGATGCGGCCATTAATCCTGGAAACTCCGGCGGCCCACTGCTGAACCTTCAAGGTAAGGTAATCGGGGTGAATTCGGCCATCCTTTCCCGCTCTGGTGGTTCTCAGGGCATCGGATTTGCGATCCCGGCAGACATTGTTCGCAATTCAGTGGATCAAATCATTAATAAAGGTAAAGTGAGCTATGGATTTCTGGGGCTGATGCCTGCACCTGTCCCAAGTGGCTTGGCACGTGCGATGAATCTACCTACCGGTGGGGCATTGGTCAGTAGTGTAAATGACGACTCGCCCGCGCAAAAATCGGGTTTGATTGCAGACGATGTGATTACCGCCATAAACGGCCGTAAAATCAATAGCCCAGACCAATTACGTTCTATGGTAGCCAATATGCTTCCCGGTACGAAGGTGGTTCTAACTTACTTCCGCGATGGCAAAGAAAAGAAAACCACGGTAACCCTCGCTGAACGTCCCGCAGAAACACTTGTAGATGCGGGAACAGATACAGGAAATGAAAGCGGAGAAGATGAGGATACCAAAACTACACTCGATAAACTGGGCTTCTCGTTAGAAAACCTGACCACAGATATCCGTCAGCGCCTAAAGTTCAGCGAAAACGCCTCTGGTGTACTCGTGACCGATGTATCGCCGATCGGAGTTGCCTTTAAAGAAGCGGATCTGCGTTCTAATTTCCTGATTCAGTTTGTGGGGAAGAACCGCAATGATATGGTAGTGGTGAAATCTAAGACGGATTTCCTGCGGGAATACAAAAGCTATAAATCGGGGGATGTTATTTACCTGCGTGGACAATACCCCGGTGGAAATACGGTACTTACAGCATTCACTAAGCCGTAACCGAGTTTGCAGATGGAAAAGGCTATCTTTCAAAGGTAGCCTTTTTTGTTGGGGTCCCGTAGGGGCGGCATTAAAATGAATCCGTTCTGGTAATGAAAAACAATATCGGGGGGTAATAATCCATAATCGTCCTGAAACCCCAAATAGCCCGCATCGTTTTTCCACGCCTCGGTGGTGGCTTCACAAATAAAATACCCGATCTTCTTACTTCATTTTCAACAAAATCAGCGAATCTTCAAGCGTAGGGGTAAGGAAACGCTGTATCATATAGCACCCTTTCCCTGCTCCTTATTTTGAATTAACCTCTTCTACTATGTCAGCAATTTTTCAGGACTTGGAAGCCCGCCGTGCCGAGGCCTTTTTGGGAGGTGGCGTTAAACGTATTGAGAAGCAACATGCCAAAGGCAAGCTGACGGCTCGTGAACGGATAGATCTCTTATTGGATCCAGGTTCGTTTCAGGAAATGGGCATTTTTGTCCGCCACCGTAGCCGCGATTTTGGAATGGAGGAAGACCGCCCGTATGGCGACGGTGTAGTGACGGGCTATGGAACGATCAATGGCCGCACGGTTTATGTCTTTAGCCAAGACTTTACGGTATTTGGCGGTTCGCTTTCGGAGACCCATGCCGAGAAGATCGTCAAGATTATGAAAATGGCCATGGATAATGGTGCGCCCGTGATTGGTCTGAACGATTCGGGCGGCGCACGGATTCAAGAAGGGGTCATGTCCTTGGGCGGATATGCCGATATCTTCTTGCTGAATACGTTGTCATCAGGTGTCGTACCACAAATTTCAGCCATTTTAGGCCCTTGTGCAGGAGGCGCGGTGTATAGCCCTGCCATCACCGACTTTGTGTTTATGGTTAAAGAGTCGAGTTATATGTTTGTGACGGGGCCAGATGTGGTGAAGACCGTGACAAATGAACATGTGACTTCCGAAGAATTGGGCGGTGCAGATACCCATGCTTCCAAGAGTGGTGTCGCGCACCTTGCTTGCGAAAGTGAGGCCGACTGCCTGTTCCGAATTCGTGAACTCCTTTCTTTCTTGCCTCAGAATTGCGAGGAACAACCGCCTATTTTTGGTACTTCAGATCCGGCAGACCGCCTCGTTCCGGAACTCAATGAATTTGTGCCGGAGAATCCCAATAAGCCTTATGAGATGAAAGATGTTATCCGCGCAATCGTGGATGACGGCAATTTCTTTGAGATTCATCCAGACTTTGCGGGCAATATTGTGGTCGGATTTGCCCGCTTGAATGGGCGTCCTATTGGAGTGGTTGCCAACCAACCGGCTGTACTGGCAGGTGTATTGGATATTGATGCCTCGACGAAGGGGGCACGTTTTGTCCGCTTCTGCGATGCGTTTAATATTCCTCTGGTAGTGTTTGAAGATGTTCCGGGGTTCTTGCCAGGGACCGACCAAGAGTGGCGCGGCATTATCCGGCATGGGGCCAAGTTGTTGTATGCCTTCTGCGAGGCTACCGTTCCACGCCTCACCGTGATTACCCGTAAAGCGTATGGCGGTGCTTACGATGTGATGAACTCCAAACACATACGTGGTGACCTCAACTTTGCTTGGCCTACCGCCGAAATTGCGGTAATGGGGCCAAAAGGTGCAGTAGAAATCATCTTCCGGAAGCAAATCTCGGAAGCGGAGGACAAAGAGGCCGCAGCCGAAGTACTCATTCAGGAATACCGCGAAAAGTTTGCCAATCCGTATATCGCTGCCGAACGCGGTTTTGTGGATGATGTGATCATGCCATCTGAGACCCGGAAGCGATTGATTGCTGGCTTGGAAATGATGAAGAATAAAATCATTAATAACCCGAAGAAGAAACACGGCAATATCCCGCTCTAATGTTTCCCCGGACGGTTGCTTGTAAAATGACCATCCCTTGTGCCTATGCGTACAGGGGATTTTTTTGTGGGCATCATATCTTCATGACAAGATCGCTGAAGTGCAGAAACTTTCTGTCAATGTGTCATTATTAGATATAAAAAAACACTTATGGATAGGCAGGCGCTACAAGAACGGTTTGGGTTACGTGGAAACTCGGTTGCATTTTGGCAACTGATAGATCGGGTACGCATGGTCGCACCCAGCGATATCACAGTATTGATTGAAGGCGAAAGCGGCGTGGGTAAGGAACTCATTGCACAAGCGTTGCATGGCCTCTCTGCACGACGCCACCGTCCGATGGTGGTGGTAAACTGTGGAGCCATTCCAGAGGGGCTTATCGAGTCTGAACTTTTCGGTCACGAAAAAGGGTCTTATACAGGTGCAACAGAACGACGTGCCGGATATTTTGAAGAAGCGGATAATAGTAGCATTTTTTTAGACGAAATTGGCGAACTACCTATGTCCGCACAGGTCCGGTTGTTGCGGGTGTTGGAGTCTGGACAATTCAGCCGGGTAGGTTCCTCCAAAACGCAAAAAGTAAACGCCCGCGTGGTGGCAGCTACCAACCGTAACCTCGCCGAAGAAGTCCGTTCCGGACGATTTAGGGAGGATTTGTATTATCGTCTTTCTACGGTTACCTTGCAGGTTCCTCCATTACGCGACCGCAAAGAAGACATCTTGCCTTTGTTTGAATATTTTCTGTTTCGTTTTGGTCAGCAGTATAATGCGCCACGTAAAAAAATAGACGACTCAGCCCGAAGCCTGTTGATGCAATATCGTTGGCCGGGTAATATCCGAGAACTTAGGAATACCGCCGAGCAGGCAACGGTATTGGTACGTTCGGAAACCCTCACCGTAGCAGACCTTCAGCCCTTATTACGAGGGGTAACGGCCAATCAGGCGTTGATCTATCCGGGAAGTAACCGTTCGGAAGATCCTTTCGGCAACTCACCCGAATTGCTGTACCGCCTTTTGCTTGAAATGAAGCTGGAAATGCGGGAGATGAAAGCCATTCTCCATGCTATGGCAACCAAAGAAGGGGTTGCTCGGTACGGAAGTATCCCACCTCAGCCCATGACCGAAGAAGCGCGTTGGGTTTATCCAACAGATACTTCTTCCCCCTTATTACCAGGCCCGTCGGAAGTGAGTTGGTCTGATACCCCATCACGTACCGTTAAGGAATTTTCTACTCGGCTTCCAGATGTTGTATCTTTTCCCACTTCGGTCGTTTCAGAAACCATTGAAGAAGCGGAAATTCAGGATGAAACCTCGGCCCCAATAAATAACCTTGTTTTCCATGAATTACCAACCTTTCAAGATATGGAAGAACGGCTCATTCGGGAAGGCTTGCAACGGTATCATGGAAACCGACGACTCACGGCCAAAGCCTTGGGCATCAGTGAACGTACCTTATACCGCAAAATAAATGAATTAGGGATTGCGGCACCCGAAGACGAGGCCGAAGAAAAGGTCCCTCCCCGTCATGTGTGATGAATCTTTGTATTATGATTCGGATGAAACCTCTCAGTCGCCGTATTTTGTCAGTCTTACTACTTTTGATGTCTTTCGGGCATACGACGGGATGTGGGTACTACAGCTTGTCCGGAACTTCGATAGACGAAAAAATTAAGCGCATTGCGATCCCTGCAATCGAAGACCAAAGCAATAGTGGCCAACCCGCTTTAGGGGATGTTTTAAGCAATGCCCTTGTAAACAAGTTTGTTCGACAAACACGGCTGCGTTTGATGCAAAACGATTTTGATGCCGATGTGGTGGTGCTCTGTACCATCCGGCAATATACCAACCAGCCGACGGCGGTATCCAGTACCGAACAGGCCACCCGTAATCGGGTAAGTTTAGTCGTGACAGCAACTTATACCAGTCAGTTGGAGCAAAAAGAACTTTTCCGTCGTGACTTTTCGCAGTCGGCGGAGTATGACCCCAATGACAGCCGAAAAACGGAATACCAGACCGCAAAAGAAGTGCTCGAAAACATCGCGAACGATATATTTACCGCCGCCACCTCCGATTGGTAGGTTCCACATCGGATTTATCCACAACCCAACTTGCATCAGACATGAGCAGCCTGCCTTGGCCCACCATTGTTGCCGCTTTGTATGCCATCTCGATGGCCGTGATCATCATTTACGGACTCAACCTGCTCAGTCTCGCGGTGGGTTTTGCACGGAAAAGTCGCCTCATCGAAGGTAAAGTCCCAGATCCCGACGATCTCGCAATACCAGACGCTTCGTGGCCTATCGTAACGGTACAGCTGCCCATGTTCAACGAATCCTATGTCGCTGAACGCATCATAGACATTTGTGCTGCCTTAGACTACCCGCGTAACAAATTGGAAATTCAGGTTTTGGATGATTCTACCGACGACACCAAAGACATTGTGGAAAAGCGTGTTATCTATTGGCAAAAGCGTGGATTAGACATTATTCATGTACACCGGACCGACCGAACGGGCTATAAAGCGGGAGCCTTGCAAAATGCCATGACCTTTGCAAAGGGGGATCTTATCTGTATTTTTGATGCGGATTTTACGCCTTCGTCCGAATATCTGCGCAAATTGGTTCCGCACTTCCTCGATGACCCGAAAGTAGGGCTGGTACAGAGCCGATGGGGGCATATTAATGGCGATGCCTCGTATCTTACGCGCATTCAGGCGGCGAGTCTGGATGTACACTTTGCCATCGAGCAATATGTACGTAACACGACCGGATGTTTTATGAACTTTAATGGGACAGCTGGTATCTGGCGGCGGGACTGTATTGACGACGCGGGTGGCTGGGAAAGTGATACGCTTACCGAAGACCTTGACCTGAGCTACCGCGCACAAATGAAGGGCTGGAAGTTTAAATACCTGAACGAGGTGGAAGTACCGGCAGAACTTCCTGTAGATATGGCCGCCCTTCGGACACAACAGTTTCGGTGGACGAAAGGTGCAGCAGAAACTTCTTTTAAGCTTCTCAAAATGCTTTGGCGTGCTAAACAACCACTAAAAGTGAAAGTTGAGGGGACGTTTCATATCACTAATTTTATTGTATTTCCCTTTGTGGTCACCGTAGCCTTGATTCATGTTCCACTCTTGGTACTTCGTTGGATGGGCTTGGGGCCTGGAGATGCCTATTTTGCCGTTTTGGGATTGGGCTTTCTGGCCTTCGCTGGCGTGGTAATCACCCAAATCTTTGCACAACGCGCCTTATACCCCAATTGGGCCAGAAGGCTTTTGGTACTGCCCGGATTTATGGCAGGCAGTATGGGGCTTTCAATTAACAATACCCGTGCCGTCTTGCAAGCATTTCGGGGTAAAAAAACAGAGTTTGTGCGTACTCCCAAATTGAGTGATAAGGCATCTAATGTACAATCGGCCATCACCACCAAAAACAAGTACTCCAACAAAAAGATTTCGCCAGTGGTCTGGTTAGAAGCCTTTGCTGCCTTATATTGTATTGCCGGAGTCGCCATGACGATCTATATTGGAGAATGGGCCGCTGTTCCTTTTCAGGCGATGTTTGCCGCAGGGTTTGCATTAGTGAGTGGCTATAATCTGCAACAATTTTGGACGGCACGTAAGGCTGGTGCTGTCTGATTCCGGTAGGATTCTTATTCCGCATCCTGCAACACCCATCTCAAGGATGGCCCGATGGACATTACAGGAGAATCGCTTAGGTATATGCTTACCCAACGTCTAAATGATATTCACCGTTTCATAGATCAGGGACGTATGGAGGACGCGCTAAAGTTGCTGCGCGAGGCCTCAAGGTCTTTTCCTGCACACGCCCCGCTCTTCATCCTTTTGGCCGAAACCGCTGAAAAAGTGGGTCGGACAGACGAGGCCTTGAATGCGTGGCAACATGCATGGTTTTTGGTACCCAATAGTACCTTCATTCGGCGGCAAATAGACCGCCTTCTGCCGCCGAGACCTACTCGTCGTGCAGATGTGCGGAACAACACCGATCGTGCGGATTTTAACCCTCACTTTGAGCGCCCGCAACGGCTGCATCTGCCCGTCACCCAGAAAATTATCCCGCCACCTCTGCCGCATCATAAACCATTGGTTCCTAAACCCCCGCCCTTGCCCAAAGAAAGTGCCGCCCCCGAAACCTTTGTGGCGCCTACGCAGGAAGCCCCCATGCCGCAGCCCGTTTTATCCTCCCCAGAGCCTCTACTTGAAACCTCGATTGTGGAAGTGAACGTTGATTTTGAATGGGCTGAACCACAACCCAGCGCCCTGAATTATCCTGAAGTCTCTTGGCATACGCTTAAAGAAGCGTTTCAGTATATTGAACCACCGATGCTGGAACCACAAGCCCATATTGACACGGTGTTCTCTAATATAGATGACTTAATCGCACAATTGGATCAAGCACCGCGCATCATTCCAAATCCGGAAAGCATTGAAGTTGCAGTACTTCCAGAAGATGAAACCGATACCGAAGACATGGTTTCCGAAACCTTGGCCCGCATTTATACCACCCAAAAGCAATACAGCGAAGCCATTTCGGTTTATAAGCGATTAGCCAAACTTCAGCCTCTTCGGGCCGATTATTTCCTTAAGAAGGTTGCCGAATTGGAGGGGAAATGAGAAGGGCGATCGTGTTGGTATATCTACTTTTTTGGGGCTGCTCGGCCATACCAAGACCGCTCTCGTTTGTCCATTCGGAAAGCGTGGCCCTCCGAGATGTCCGTCGTAACCGCACCATTCCGATTGAGTTATACTTCCCACTCGGTTTTGGTTCACAATCAGTGGCGCCATTGATCCTCATCAGCAGTGGATATAACGGCAGCAATACCGAATATACTTTTCTTGCCCGTGGATTGGCAGAAGATGGGTTTTTGGTGGCCAGTGTACAACACGAACAACCGCAAGATGCCCCCATTGCGACATCGGGAGATATATTCGTTGCTCGGATGCCCGTTTGGGAACGCGGTGTAGAAAACCTGCAATTTGTTTGTACATACCTGCGTTCTCGTTTCCCTAAAACTCCAAAAAAGGCGCCTGTCTTGATTGGGCATTCCAATGGCGGTGATATTTCTTTGCTATATGCCCGAAATTTCCCTGAAGAGGTTGCTGCTGTCATTACACTGGATCATCGCCGGATGCCAGTTCCTCGAAAATCACACCCGCCTGTTCTGACCTTTCGAGCAGAGGAATTTGAAGCCGACCTTGGTGTACTTCCTGATAGGGCAGAAGCGAATTTATGGGGAATCAACATCGTAAAATTAGAAAATACGCGCCACAACGACCTCCGCGACGCCGGGAGCGAAGCGCTTAAGCAACGCATTCTGAGTGATGTCAGGCAATTCATCACCAAAATCCACCCCAGTCAATCAAATGCTGACTGAAATACGGGCGTATCACGATGCCCTCTCTGAATTGGACCGGCAAATATGCGAGTGTCTATACCATGAACTCTGCCAGGGCCTACCCGAAGCAACCCCTAAAGTCTGGCATGGACATCCAGTATGGTTCCTTGATGGTAATCCGATTGCGGGTTACAGTAAATTGAAAAGCGGTATAAGGCTCTTGTTTTGGAGCGGTCAGTCCTTTGAAGAGCCAACCTTGAAAAATGAAGGCAACTTTAAGGCCGCAGAAGTACGATACACTGCCTTAGAAGAGGTGGACCTTACAGCGCTCCGGCGCTGGTTAGCAAAATCCATAGAAATTCAGTGGGATTATAAAAATATTGTCAAACGTAAAGGGGTTCTGGAACGATTAAAGTAATTCTTAAACATCCGGGCATACTGGGTTTGGAACGGATAGCATGACTCCGTACTACTATTGGCCTGCTCTGTTATGTGCCGTATATTTGTATTACCTACTTTCCAAATGTAACTGTTATATCCCTCGGTATGTCGCATAAAATCAACCTTCGTCGTCTTGGTGGGATCTTGGCTGCAACGGTTTGGATCAGCCTTTCCGAGTTTATACGTAATGAAATCCTATTCAAGTCCTACTGGGTTACGCACTATGCCTTGTTGGGTCTAACTTTTCCTGATAACCCTATCAATGGTGCAGTTTGGGGGCTTTGGTCTTTCTTGTTTGCCATTGCGCTATCAGCCCTCTTCCAACGGTTTTCTTTTATACAGACAATCTTTTGGGGCTGGTTTATGGCATTTGTTTTGATGTGGGTGGTCATTGGAAACATGAATGTATTGCCATATGGCCTATTGGTGTTTGCGGTCCCGCTTAGCATCCTTGAAGTGTTTGGCGCAGTATGGCTCATCCAGCGCATCCATCCAGAATTATCTGCAACACAAAAGCGCCAAGCATGAACAAGCCCACAAATATAGACGAATATATCGCACAGTCTCCGGAGGCTACTCAATCCGTTTTACAAGAAATACGGATGTTTATACGTGGTCTCGTGCCGGATGCAACCGAAGCAATTTCGTATGGCATCCCAACTTGGGTACTCAATGGCAATTTGGTACACATCGCCGCCTATGAACGGCACATCGGGTTTTACCCCGCACCATCGGGCCTTCAGGCATTTGAAGCAGACTTAGCCGGATACAAGAAGGGCAAAGGTTCGGTACAGTTCCCGTTGGACCGCCCCATACCATGGGCATTGATTGAACGGATTGTGCAATGGCGGAAGGCAGAACAGTTGGCTAAGAAGGCCCGAAAAACCAGAAAATAAGATGGATTCGCCCCAGATTATAAAGAGAACTGGTTTTTTGCTCGCAGGTAGAGTTCTTATACCCGGAACTCTGGCGATCGTTTATTCCATTGCGCAGCCAAATTATGCACCGCACCGACGACGGGTTGTACTCCTTTCAGCGTTATACGCCGGATTGGTCTGCTGTTCATCCGGATCCACAGGCCGGGTTCGAAAAATGGGCCGCTGTTGTCGCCTGTAAAGAGGGAATACTCCCTTCGGGTTTGGCCTTTTTAAACGTTCGGGCTGGACTATATGTGGTTTTCCGGCATCAAGGCCTTGCACACACGTTCCCAAAAACAGCACATCATATCTTTATGGAGTGGATGCTGTATTTCTGGCCATACTACGGATACCCGTACCCATATTGAAGTCCTTAGGGAGGGTTATGATCCAGACGGTTCTGCGGCAGAATAGGATATTTGGATCCCTATTCCCATGGTTTCTTAAGTTGATGATTTACCTGTTGTTATGAAAACGGCCTGTCCAAAAGACAGGCCGACAGGCTTCATTAGGTAGCGCAAGCATTATGCAGGTTTAATAAACCGGGCCAATATCGCAGCCGCAATTGCCCAAGCACCTACATCATACACACACGTCATCATCCAGTAGGCCCACGGCTGAAAATACCAGATGGGCATTCCCAATGTACTCCATACTGCCGAAGCAACACCAAAAAACAAGACCGTCCGTAAGCGTTTCGTATAGGTGTCTAATTGACGGAATTGTGATAACACCCAGCCCACAAAAAGCCAAACGATCATCATATGGAACAAGCCTTGCAGCATAACACCGAGGCCCATTGCCTCTGCGCCTTCACGTCGAAAGTGAATGGTGGCCAACGGACCTTCGCGGTGTTGGTGCATAAAGCCATCCATATCGTGCATCTGATCAGGTATAAAATAGGTTCCGGTTTCCGAGAGGTTTTGCTTCAGGATTTCTCGGATGGTGGTATTTTGTTCAGGCGTAGCGTGTTTCATAGCAGGTTGGCTGATGGGGGTAGCCCAAAATAAAAAGCCCCACATAAAGGTAGCTATCGCAGAAATAAACCCGCCTAATGCAATATTTTTCATATACTTTAAGGATTGAGAGGTAAGGTAAAAGATGCGTATGTTTTACAACATCCATGCTTAATAAAAGGATATACATTTTTCATGCCAAAACCAATATGAGCCCTTGTTAATAATAGACTTACACATATGTGGTAGTCAATGAAAGTGCTGCATCCCTATTTGTAATGGCCTCTATTTCCCTTTATCTTGTTCGTTTCGGATCCACCATAAACTTCGTGTATATGAGACCTTTGTTGCTCCTTATTTTGTTGCTACTTAGCCCACTTCTTCGTGCCCAAGCTGTGTTGGAAAACCCGACATTTCGGATGCAGTTGGACGGACGTGGGCGTGTATTATCCCTATTCGATAAGACACAACGACACGAGTATGCCTATCGAGACACCGCTTCCGTGTTGATGCAAGTACGGGATATAGATCACATCTGGCACGCCCCATCCGCCATGAAGTGGAATGCCCGTAACAAGGTGCTTTCTCTCTTTTTTCGACCAAGCCGAATTCGGGTGGACATTCGAGTTGAGCAAAAATCCACGCATTTGGTATTTGAAGTAACCAAGGCAATGCCTACCGTTCAGATAGATCGGGTGCTTTGGGGTTCATTTACTACCACCATTCAAGAAACCATAGGCGAGATTGTGGGGGTGGTTCGCAATGGCCAATTTGCGATTGGCATTCAGGCACTCAACCTCAAGACCATAGGCGGATACCCCAAAAATGATGAAGGGTACGACGGTTCGCGAGGTTCTACTGCTTTGCCCACACGTTGGGGCAGCACGTTGCAGGCGTATTCCATCAACCGTTCGCGTACTCGGCTTGCAGATGTATGGAATGGCGCGTTTAAAAATATGCCCATAGAGCCTTTGGAAAAGGAGACAGTAACGGGTTCTAAAATTGCATTATTCGGTGTTCCTGCAGGCGAAGCATTAGACACCATTGGCGCTATTGAGCAAGCAGAAGGGCTGCCACATCCGGTTTATAAAGGGGTTTGGATCAAGAAATCTCCTCAGATGGGTCGTTCCTATATCATTTCCAATTTTGACGAAGGACAGGTGGATGAAATGATTGCCCATACCAAACGGGCAGGCCTGATGTCGCTCTATCATGAAGGACCTTTTAAGACATGGGGTACTTATGACTGGAACCCCCTCTTTTTTCCCAATGGAACGGCAGGCGTGAAAAGGGCGGTCGAGAAGGCCCATGCAGCTGACATTCATTTTGGCGTCCATACCCTGACCAATTTTATCAACCCAACCGACCCTTACGTCTCACCCACTCCAGATAAGCGTCTGGTCAAGCGTGGAAGTAGTGCCCTCACCGAAGCCATTACCGCTGATGCCACCATCATTCCTATCGCATCCCCAGAATATTTTGATTACAACCAAGACAACTGGCTACGGTTGGTGCGCATTGGGGATGAATTGATTCGGTACAGGGCTGTTTCAAAAACCGCACCCTATCAATTATTGGATTGTCAGCGTGGAGCTTTTGGGAGCACGGCAACGGCACATCCAAAAACTGCCGAAATTGCCAAGTTATTTGATCATGCCTACGAAGTGGTTTTCCCAAACCTCTCGTTGCAATACGAAATTGCCCGAAATCTGGCCCAACTGTTTAATGATACCGGGATTGATCATTTGGATTTCGACGGACATGAAGGGGGGGCTGCAAGTGGTCAAGGTGACTATGGTATCGAGGCGTTTTCCAAGGTGTTCTACGATAACACAAAGCATTTTGTGGTGAATGGAACCAGTAATTCCAAACACTTCTACTGGCATATCAATACATATTGTAACTGGGGAGAGCCTTGGTATGGAGGTTTTCGGGAAAGTATGCAAGAATACCGGATCAAGAATCAATCGCTCTTTGAACGAAATTTTATGCCCAATATGTTGGGCTGGTACCTAATGACGGCCACTACGTCACTTACGGAAATGGAGTGGATGCTGGCACGAGCTGCTGGTTATAAAGCAGGTTTTGCAATGGTGCTTCGCGTAAACGACGCACAAAAAAATCCTTTAACACCTACACTATTGGACGCCATCCGCGAGTGGGAACAGGCACGTCTATCTCATGCGTTTAGTGATGAACAACGTGAACGCCTGAAAAATCCTGAAAACGAATTCCATCTTAGAAAAATAGCCAGTAATCAATGGGAACTATACCCCTTTTATTGGTCTCCGTTCTTCCGGCACCAAAAACGAGATTTACAGCCCGGAGAACCCACAGCGAACACTTTTGAGGTAATAAACCACAACGAAAGCCAACCCCTGCAATTTCGGCTGGAAGTCCTCGCCCCCACTACCGAATCCGGAGCATCCAGCAGCATCGAAAATCCAGTCTTGGTGCTCAATCGGTCGGCGGAGTTACGGCTACCCGTTAGCCTTCAGCCCAATGAAAGTGTAGTGGTGGATGGTACGCCGCTTGTCCGAGTATATGATGAGAAAGGTCGTCAGCGTGCTACGCTAACCTTACCGCTGACTCCTCCTTCATTGATCAATGGCCTTAATCAAATATCATTGGACGCTTCTTTTCGAGGGGAGACGTACTCGGTTATGCAAATTAGGTTTAAAACAAAAGGAGCACCAGAAGGGGTCCAACCCCGATAAAGTGTGGGAAATCTATGAGATGTTGTATTTTTCGGAACCATGTGACAAAAGGTCTTCAGCGTCGTTTGAGATGTCATCGAACATAAATCCATGATACTAAAATCCGAAGCCATTGTCTTGCGCCGTATGAACTATGGGGAAACAAGCCAAATTATCACCCTTTTTACTCGAAAAAAGGGCAAGGTTTCGGTTTTAGCAAAGGGGGCAAGGTCTCTAAAAAGTCGTTTTGGCGCCACATTAGAGCCACTTTCGTACATCCAAGCGGTTTATTATCACAAACCTACACGTGACCTGCAAACACTGAGCGAAACCACCCGATTGTATCCCCTTTATGACCTGATCCGCAATCCGGCTAAAACCGCATTGGCATTTCAGATGGTGGAACTGGTGGATGCTGTTTCCGAGACAGAGGCCATAAACATCCCGCTGTTCACCTTGTTATTAGAAGCACTCGCCACCCTGAATGATGTAACATACCATGCTGATAACATTTTGTTTTATTTTGAGTTACGGCTCGCCGTTCTGTTTGGCGTTGCACCCCACATCAAAAAAACAACCGTGGAAGAAGTCGGCGAAGAAGGTGGTTGGTTTTTGTTGGAACAGGGGTCGGTTTTGCCAGCGCATATCCAAATTCAAGGTGTCGCAAAACGTGCCAGCAGGGCTGCCTTGCGTGCCTTGGCCACCCTTGCTTTGGCTCCATTAGAAACCCTGCTTAGATTTGCCCTCGATCCACAAACCCGAAATGAGGTACGACAACTCATAGATGCTTATTTAACCCATCATTTTGAAGGCCTACACCGATCTCGTACCCGCGATGTACTGGCACAAATGGACACCTGATCTTCGCTAATTTTATATTTAACATATGTGTCCCCCTTGCAAATGCTTGACATGGCAAGTGGAATTATGTATTATATATGTGAGACACAAGTAAAAGTATTGTCATACCAAATCACCATGATAAATCGCAACCCCCTCACTCCTAAACAAACAGCGTTCTTGCAATTTTTGCGGGATTACGTTCGCGAGACAGGCTTGTGGCCCACGTATAATGATATTTCAGACCGATTTGACTTCCGCTCTCCAAACAGTGTGACCCAAAACCTGCAAGCCCTGCAAAAAAAAGGATACCTCCGGAAAGACCTCAATGGGTACCAATTAACCACACCCGAAGAAGAACAGCAAAGACGCAAAATCCGAATCCGAGGAGTCATTACTGCGGGTTGTTTGCAAGAAGCAGTCGAAGAAAATCTGGGAACCATTACGATAGACCTGCTCAACCGTCGTCGGTATAACCGTATGTTTGCCCTGCGCGTAAAAGGTTCTTCGATGGTTAATGAAGGAATTCAGGATGGAGACTTGGTCTTATTGATAGATGAAGACATTCCGAATGGTGGTATTGGAGCCGTTTTATATAATGGACAAACAACCTTGAAACGTATATATACTGACGAACAGGGCCTCCACCTGGTTCCGGCAAATGATGAATTCCCTGACGTAAAAATCCATCCAGCCCTCTTCGAGGAAGTTCGTGTACTGGGCCGATACGTAGGGAGGGTAAACCACTCCGGCAGAATGGTTACGGCTGCTGCGGCTTAAACGATAAACCTTTTCTTTACCATGATTAACAGAAAACAACTGACGCCCAAGCAACAAGAAGTGCTACACTACATAAAAACCTATGTTCGATCCAGTTCTAATTGGCCGACATATGGAGACTTGGTAGATGAGTTTGGGTTTAGGTCCCCTAATAGCGTCACCCAAAACCTACAGGCGCTTGTAAAAAAAGGGTATCTTGTCCGAGATGGGAACGGATACCATTTCCCGCATCAGGAATTAGAGATACCTCTTGCCTCGCGGGGTATTCCTGTATCCGGTATTATTACGGCGGGGGCTTTGCAAGAAGCCGTGGGTGAAGACTTGGGAGACCTGACGTTAGAAGACTTGTTTCCCAAATTAGAGCGGATGTTTGCACTTCGTGTAAAGGGCAATTCCATGATTGAAGCGGGTATTTTGGATGGTGACTATGTTTTGTTGTCGCAAGAAACTGATTTACCCAATGGTGCGATTGGCGCGGTTATGATAGATGGAGAAACCACGCTTAAACGGGTCTTTCGGGAGTCAACCGGATTGCGGTTGGAGCCTGCCAACCACGAATTGGAAGATATCATTGTGGATAAGCAGCGCTTTGAATTTGAAGATGTACAAATAATTGGTCGCTACATTGGCCGTATTGGGAAAGATGGTGCAATGATGACCATGGGTGGCTCTTAAGGACGCAATACAAGGAAAGAACATGTTGCCACCACAAAAGCCGAACAAACACGTTTGGCTTTTTTTTTATACTTTTTAACCAGATGGCTCGGAAGACATCCAAGCACCGTATATTAACAATGTGTTTCTCTCCCCTCAACTCCTACGTTATCGTCTATGAAAGCCATGATTTTTGCTGCCGGGCTGGGCACGCGCCTGCGTCCGCTAACAGAATCTGTTCCTAAAGCCTTGGTTGAAGTAAATGGAACGCCTTTACTTGGCCTGATTATTCTGCGCTTGAAGCGATTTGGATTCAAGGACCTAATTATCAATGTCCACCATTTTCCGGACATGATTATGGATTATTTAGCCGGACATGATAATTTTGGGGTCAATATCACCATTTCGGACGAACGGGAGGTGCTTTTGGAAACAGGCGGTGGGCTCCAAAAGGCGGCATGGTTTTTTGACGATGGCAAGCCTTTTCTGGTACACAATGTGGACATCTTGTCCGATCTAAACCTGCTGGAAATTTATGAGGACCATATCAAGAGTGGTGCTCTGGCAACGTTAGCGGTTAGTGGTCGTAAAACCTCGCGGGTGCTTTTGTTTGATGAACAAGAGATATTGTGTGGCTGGCGTAATCTGAAAACAGGCGAGGAAAAATGGGCGCGGCCATCTTCTAAGACTTTTCGAGAACGATCGTTTAGTGGCATACATGTTATTAGCCCAGAATTTTTTTCAGAAATATCGCAAACAGGACGCTTCTCAATCATAGATACCTACCTTGAATTGGGGGGCCGTTTCCCCATTAAGGCGCATTACCACGACGAATCACATTGGATGGACGTAGGTAAACCGGAAACCTTGCAACAAGCGGTTGGGCTTTTGGCGAAAATAGAAGCGGTAGGGTGAGTAACTAAGCATAATCGTTAGGAAGTGTTTCATCCAGCACATCTTTTCCCGTGTTGCTTCCTTGCGTGTTTATTGCTTTTTTAATTCCCAAATCGTACCAAATTTAAGCATTGTCAATGGGTTATCCCCTGCCGACTTGGTCACACGTAAGGTAAAGGTGTCTTTGGTCCATTGTGTGACCCCTGCTTCAAAGGACATTAACCTTCCATCGGGCATGGTCAGGTTCCAGAGGCTCAGGCGCAAGTCGTCGTCCCCCCAATATCCACCGCCAAAAGCACTGAACAGTAGGGGCACGGTCGTTTCTGAGTAGAATGTAAGACGGCCACCGGTTTTACCTTTATACACTTCTAATACCCCCCAACGTCCGGCTTTTCCATCAATGGTTTGAATGTCCCATTTTCCTGCAATCTCGCATTCAAAACCATGGCAAGGTAGTTCACCTGAATCGCAGCCCGAAACTACCGAACCCAGAAGCAGTAAGAAAAACCATCTACTCATTGTTTTTGCATCTTCAAGGTCAATTTGTCGGTATAGACTTCGTTTGGGCCCACTTTATAATATGACCAAACTTGTTCCTGTGCGGTATTTTTCTCGACCGTCCAAGCGCGGTCACATCCAATGAGGCTGCTGCACTCAGAGAGAATGAAAATGACACGTTTGGCAGCGGCATCCACACTAAAAGAGCCTTGTCTGGGCATAGGGACTGCGCGAATGGGGCCAGAAATGGGGCCGTTATAGGTAAAGTCATTGCAATAGGTCAGAGCGCCACCCAAGCCTTCACCACAAACGGGGCCTTTAAACGCAACAAAAGTGCCCGCGTTTTCTTGCCGGAGTAAGGTCTGCGTGGTGCCATTTTGCAAAATAGAAATATGATTCAATTCTGTGATATCCCATGTCCCTAACATTTTGGATATGTAACGCTCTTTGGGCGCCTCGAAAAGGTCGCAACCCGAAAAGAGCAGCATAATGGCCAAGCCAATGAATGATAGCCGTAAGTTCATGATAGTCTTATTAAGAAGATTGAAAATATCAGCGGGTCAGTAGAATTTCTACTCCGATGGAAAACCGCATACCGCGAAAGTTTCCTTGCGTGATGGCATTCCCATCATCCACACCCCAGCGGTCTTTAACCCAGAAGTCAAACTCGCGGGGGAAGTCATTGGAACGATAGCGGCTGGTGTCATAATCGGTCATGTTGATAAAGTCGCCTCCGGGAAGCCAAACCGGAAAAACCACTTGAATGGGTATGATCACCCGTTTTCCGAGTTGTAGGCCCGCAGAAACACCTGCCATAATTTCGGGTGTAGAAACCTCGTAATAACCGTTGATATCAAACTCATAACCAATGCTACGTGAACCATCTTGGTAAATGGTGTAATAAGTGATGGTGCTGTTGCGGAATTGCCCCTGCATTAGTGCATTCAGGAAGCCACGTTTCCCACCAACGCCCAATTCTATTAATACGTCGCGGTTCACCATATCTAAATTTATTTCATTTTTGAGACCTGTACCCAAAGTAGCAGATCTTGGTACATGATGTTTCCCCGTTTGGTATTGAAAAGCCATTGCCAATTTTTTGCCCACCAATCCGGAGCCTCGGTAACCCACCCGAATTGCTGGGCCGGATAATGCCTCCGGAAAAGAAGCATACTTGGCTTTGATATTCGCTGCATAATAGGTATTAAACGATTCGACAAATGAATTGAGGTTTGCGCTGTCCATACGATCAATGCCATATGCTGCGCCAATGGTGAGGCCGCCAAAAGCAGATTGGGCATGGAGCAAGGCGAATGAGTGGAGTAACAACAAAAGAAGTAATGTTGATCTCATCGGTATATGGATTCAGTGAACGGAAAGAGAAGAGAGGCTAAGAATACTCTTTTTAACCGTCAATGTCAAGGTGTTTTGTGTTTTCGTGGATGAGGGTATCCGCAGTAGTCTCCCAAACGAGAAGATGCACTGAATAGATAAATTTTATGTCTATCATGGTAGAGTGCATTACATGACGCATAACCAAATCCGAGAATCGGGGGGATGCTGTGGAATCATTACCGAATATGATAGTGGGCAAGGGTTTTGGCCAAAAGGAGCCACAATTTGTGAGAATGGGGCTAAGGGAAATTAGGATAATTCCTGAAAATCATGGAATTAATAATGTAGGTACTTTCCTCTGGGTGCAGTTCAAAAATGCCAACAGATATTACGACGCACTTAGATTCGGTGACATCGTTACTTACTATTGAGAAAAGCTCCGTAGGAGCGACATCATGGGAGAACTCATAGGAATAGAAAGGGGTATGCACGAAGTGCTTGGAGAAATTTTGAAACGCACCCATTCTGTACTTTGATAAGTTTTGAACTGTCCTCCCAATAATATTGATCCATAATAATTAAATTATTTTTTCATTCTAAGCCAAAATATGCATTTTTTGAAGCCTCTAAACGGTTGATAATTTGCTCAAAATTTGTTTCGGTTGGTTTTAGATTTATATATTTGTCAAAGATATTTCGACGTTTAAATAAGATGAAAGTACTTTCAACTTCCGGATTTATTTTATTGTGAATGACGTCCGATGCTTCATCATGAAATGAAGGGACATAGGTTAGGGCGACGTGTTGAATGTTTAATTCTGCTCCTAATGCTGCCAAAGTAGCGTTTTGGTCGGTGGGACCTTGGTGATCTGCTTTTCCATACACAAAATATACTTTCAGATATTTCCCACGTCGGATGCTTTCGGCCTCGAAAAACGTAAGCCATTTTCGGATTTCGGACCAATTGGGATGATTCCCAACAAAGTACAGAATGCCGTGAAACTGGCCGTATTTACACACTGGACAAGCTTTACTGCCTTTATCGGGGCCCCAAGCATGGGTGGGTATAAAGGAAAAAACGTCTTCACCAATACTCCTGCCAGAAGTGATGCCCTGCTCCGATGAGGCGGCATATCCAGGAATATGCAAACCGAGAATAATATTGCGTTCACCGATAAACAGGTCATCTTTTTTGACGAGTCGTACCACGCCTGTTCCACCACGATTTTCCATTTTTAGCCGCTTTGGGGTGGTAAGTAAGGGGTCATCGTCAAAGACTACATCGTCTATATAATACTCCTTCTGATCAGGTTCTTGTACCGTGAGGTGGATATGGGCGGGTTCTTCAAAGCGGGGATATTTGCCTGGACGAATGGTGTAGATCTCATACACGCCATTAGCACCTGTCTTTACCCAACCCCGAATATGGCCGTGGGTCTGCCCTTGTGCATTGGGAGGCATACTTTGTGGTTCTTCGGGTATATGGACGTATCGTCCTTCGGTATTGGTATGGTAATAATAAACCACCACATTGGGTGCGGGTGTTCGTCCGTCGGACTTAAAAACAATACCTGTAATCAGCAATTTGGGGCCATTTAGCTTCCATCCTGGACTTTTGTCTGTCCACGAAATATCAACGGGCGGTTTTCCGGCAGGTGGTCCATCCGGAAGGTTATTGACCATAGGACTTGCAGATTGGCCTTTACAACCCAAGACGTTTAGGCCAGCGAAAAAAACAGTGAGTAGAAAATTGGATAAACGAGAGGTATCCATCAAGGTTATGGTTTGGTGACAGGAAACGATATTTTGACAATAAAATACTCGCTCAGGTACAGCCATGCCAAACTCCAATACGGCAACCGGATGGGTTAATGGTGTAACCGGAGTAGTTCCCGTTTTCAACGGAGGCTACAACTGTAGCTGATCCGCTTTTCTTCACTAACAACACAGCCTATTTTACAAAACCTGAAGGTATTATAAAAAGTTGACAGTTAAAGACTGGGTCGGTAAAAGCACGCCAATTGCCAGAGGCGAATGAGCGACGACGCAAATTCGCAGACGTTGTCGGAAATAAGCAGGGTGCTACTGCTACGATTGAGCTACAGGTGAAAACTTGATAACCTTTAGACGGTTGAGCCGATATTTGGGCTAAAATTGGCTATGCAAAATTTAATATAAAAAGATTTGAAAACGCATCATAAAATAATAAACGAAGATAGCAGACAAATGACTGAATTACCTGATAATTCGGTGCATTTAGCTATTACTTCACCGCCCTATTGGCAGTTAAAGGACTATGGAACAGACAATCAAGTCGGTTTTTACGACAGCTATGAAAATTACATTAACAACCTGAATTTGGTTTGGGAAGAGTGATACCGCGCTCTTCATAATGGTTGCAGGTTATGTATAAATATTGGCGACCAATTTGCCGGTGCAGTTTATTACGGACGCTACAAAGTCATTCCCATTCGGCAAGAAAATATAAAATTCTGTGAGAGCATAGGGTTTGATTATATGGGAGCCATTATTTGGCAAAAGGTGACAACTTCTAACACCACAGGCGGTGGCGTTCAAATGGGTTCATATCCATATCCAAGAAATGGAATTATTAAACTTGACTACGAGTTTATTCTCGTTTTCAAAAAGATTGGGGGATAGCCCGAAACCGACCAAAGAACAAAAAGATCTGTCCAAAATGACTGCCGAAGAATGGAACACAAACTTTGCAGGACATTGGAACTTTGCAGGTGCAAGGCAGAACGGATATATTGCAATGTTCCCTGAAGAATTACCAAGACGACTTATCAAAATGTTTTCGTTTGTTGGAGAAACAGTTCTTGACCCCTTCGTAGGAAGCGGAACAACTGCATTAGCAGCAAAAAATACAGATAGAAATTCCATTGGTTTTGAAATAAATTCTCAGTTTATATCTATCATCAAGGAAAAATTAGATATTTATCAAAATGATTTGAACGGAATTATTTATGAGTTTGATTTAGGCATTTACATAACGGGTTGTACCTTACATTTCAATCTTTTTTTGTTTATCAAAAAAAGGATTTTCACTTCAATCCATAAAGCAGTATAGCCAATGAAAAAAAGTTTAGTACAGTGAACATTACTTCAAAACTTGGATTTCTTATCTAAGCAGCTTGACTTTGAAATTTCTTCAAAACGAGGGCAGGAAATAACCACAGATTATGGACGAATTGATTTTATTTTAGAGAATTCAAATAAGCAGCAAATTGTTGTTTAACTTGAAACAATTCTCAATATAAAAGATAAACTAAGTTACTGTTTTAATCAAATTATCAGCTACAAAAGTGTAAGATTTGCATCACAAACAGAATACTTCATTCTATATGCGGATGAAACAAATCTAAAATCAAGAAAAAAATAGCAGCATTTAGTCGTGACAATTGAATAATTGAAAAAAATTATTCAATCAACGATGTAAAAAGACTATACACAAACACGGTTGAAAAGTTAAGCCTGAGCTTTGGCTTATCCTTACCCAAGCCAGCAAACTATACAATACATATCAATAGATAAATAGAAATAATTTATTTGGTTGCTAAATAAAATCCATATCCAAAATATTCTTTATACTGATTGTATTGGATTATTTCTTCTTTTTCGGACTGGACAAAATCCACTACAAACGGGGCATGGTCGTATTTTTCTAAAAACGTATCAAACCGCGAGATCATAGGTTGATAATAGTGCTCTGTCCAGCAATATTCCGGTAAAATAAAATGGCCTATAGGCGTGTATTCATTTTCTTCTAATACCCTGATTTTGTTAGACACGGTGTCAATTTCTGGATAAGCATTGTTCCAGTATTGGGTTAATGCTTCAGGGCGGCTATGGGTGAGCCACGAGATTTCGGAGACAGCGATAAACCCACCTTTTTTAAGAAATTGTTTCCAATAGCGAATGGCATCTTGGAACCCCATATTGTATGCCGCGCCTTCCGACCAAATGAGGTCAAACTTCTCCTCTTGAAACGGCAAGTCATTCATTGCGCAGGCGAGGGTTTGAATTTTGTGGGCCACGCCGTTTTTATGTGCTCTTTGGTTGAGTTCGTCTAAGAATATCGGAGAAAGATCCACCGCTGTAATCTGGCCTTGTAATTGTGTGGCCAAGATCATGGTTTGTGCGCCCGTACCACAACCAATATCTGCAATAGCAAGGTTTGTTTGGTTTTCGATTCCTAAGAGATAAATCGCCTTTCGGGTTTCTTCAGGGCTTCCTGGCCCTTGGCGGGGAGCCTCTTTATGAAAGTCAATAAGTAGATCAAATAGGGTCATATATCGCATCGGTCGGGTTGCAATAAAAAGGCGAACTAAAGTCCGCCTTTCATAAAGTTGCTTATTGATCTTGCTCGTTCAGGCACGGTTGGTTGGCGGCATTATCGGCAAATGTTCTGGCCTTTACGTTTTGATTGGCTTGTGGCTTTACGATATCGGTTACGCAGGAATTACTTCCTGCAATTTTACCTACCATCAGATAGGACGTTATTTTAGAAGAATCTTCAGGGTCTTCGCTCACTTTATACCGGATAATAAAGCCAATTGGGGTGTTTTTGCCATTCACTTTTTTCATGCGCCATTCCATCTTATCACCGATGGAAGAAAAGCCACTTTTGATACTCCAAAGGCCGAGATCTGCTTGCTGTTTGTTGGGAAAAATCAGGGTAGCGTTTTGTCGAATATCGCCCTCTGCAAATTCGACCTTAATGCCACCCGCGCCCGGACACACCCAGACCGCGCTTTGTTCGTCTTCTTGTGGTGTTGCTTTACAGGTTTTACCATAGGTGGGCGTATAGGTAGAAGTGATGGGTTGAGCCAGTGTCACCATAGGGAGCAACAAAAGCAAAAAGGGAAGGATTGTTTTTTTCATGGGTTTTTAGGGTTAAGATGAATAGAAAATCCATATTACGGGTTTCAGCAAATAAAAACAAGCCTAAAAGCGGGTTGTTTATCGAATAGGTGGGTGCTTATAACAGTGCCTCAAAGACCACAACCGCCTCACCACCGAGTGCAAGGCGGGCATTGCGGGGGAGTAAATCCCAATTCTCATCGCCTGTGTTGGAATTGGGTAATGGGCGGCCTTCAAGGGTGGTACCATACTTCCCGATGTTTCGGATATAAAAATACCCATCCTGATAACGGATTTGGCAATGGGATCGCGAGACCGAAGGTCCTGTTTTTAAACAAATATCCACATTGGAGGTAATAGCCTCTTCTTCGTCAAAACGTCCAATCGTGATTTGTGTCTTTCGCATTTCATATGCAGTTCCGTTATGGAGTAGACGGGCCAGCGGAAAATCGGATGGGTTTTTGCGGATCGTTGTTGGAAGAGCATCGGGACGGCTGAAAACCTTGGCGGAAGTTACGCCATCTGGTAATCGTACTGTAAAGCGACGGGTAAGGTGGGTTGTCGTCCCGCGTTGGTTGGGCTTGGATACACTAAATCGTGCTTCGATTGAGAGGTAATCTTGCGAAACAGCATCTTCGGCATCCTCAAATTCAATTTGCCAAGTGGGATTTTTTTCGATAATGGGTGTTTCGTACCGCCAAATGAGGCCAAGAATCCGAGAAGTAATCCGAGTAGGTTTGGTTAATTTTATAGCTGCTTCATCCAGTCGGATATGGGCTTCGTTGCGAATACGCCCAAAGAGCGGTGTTAGTGCACGAAAGGCTTCTGGATGCAGTTCAATCACAAAATGATCTGGAATAACGATGACCTTATGCGATATTTTTTCCGCATGTTGTTCTAAGGCCGTCGTGAGCGTATCCAAAATGGTTTCTACATTGGGGCGGTTCGGAGTCTCCATAGAGGTTGGTACAAAAACTGCCAAGTCGCGCCGTAGTTGTACTAATGTATCGAAGCAAGAGAGGTGTAGTAGATGAGCAATCCGAATCATGCACCGGAAGGCGTGGTCGGCGTCGTCGGGCATAATGGGTCGGTGGTGTGCCCAAAGTGTGCGTACATCATTAATCTCCTCGAACCAAACTGGAAAATTAGCTGCTTTAGGGCCTGCGTCTTCGCGGAATAGAGGGCGGTGTTGCTGGCTAATACTCTTCAAGTGCCCAAAGTCAATCAATTCTTCTGGAGTTTCTGATTTTTCGGCTTCCGCATCAAAAAGTGAGCGCTGTGGCTCCGGAAGTGCCGATCGGTACTGGCGAAGCCATGTGGAGTTCGGAATGGAGGATAATTTTCCGACAAGGTATGGCCGTAGCGAAGCAATGAACAGGTGCATGGCTTGGGCGAGGATGGCACGTTTATCGGGCGATAACATTTCTGCTCAGAATTTAGTCAGTTGGATGGTTTGGCGAAATGTCCCAGCCTGAATGGTCGCAAAATACAATCCACCGGAAACATGTTTTCCTGTAAGGTCTCGGCCATCCCATACGACCTCGTGCCAGCCAGCAGGGAAAGTGCGGTGGGCGAGAATCCGTATTTTCTGTCCCAATACATTGGTGATGATCAATTGGGTCTCAGAGGAGGTAGGAAGCGTGAACCGGATTCGGGTTTCTGACCCAAACGGATTTGGGAAATTGGGGAAAATTCTGAATTGATTGGGCTTCCCGATAGGAATCGCATTGGATAAAAGGGTACTTTCTCCACGCCAAAGCTCGAAACGGCGTATCTTGTCGGACATTCTGAACCGTATCGGGTTTTCGGAGTTCAGTTGCCAGCGCTCGTCGGTTTGCGGGTCTCGCAAGACAGCTATTTGGTTATGGGATTGCATCTGAACGGTAATGATCGTTCCGGTTTCCGCTCTAAGTTCTATCGGATATGGCCCTATGTCTGCTTCTGGCCGCGCTTCTGCCCATAGCTTGGGTTGGTGAGGGTGGGCAACCGCCACTTCAAGTTCGGTAAATGGGCTTTCGGGGAGTGGTTGGTCCCATATATCGGTGCCAGAGATTGCATTTTCATGGGTTTCTAAGCGCACGATTGCACGCGCTCCGGTATCGGACGAGAAGGTGAAAACGGTTTGATCTGATGATGGCGCTACGACGGTCTCGGCGGCAGGAGGGTACGGAATACGGAGCGAAGTCAGGTTGCGATCGTTCAGGAAATAATACCCTTCGTATGGGTGTAGTGTGTCTTCAGGTAAGAAACTACCATTTTCAAACCGCAAAAGTTCTTTGGTAATGTCATTGGCTGCCTTGACACTTGCCCATGTAACCGGAATGTCGAATGGGTTGGTGATCAGGTTCCATCCGGAGGTAAGCGTTAGAAGATAGGTGCGGTCTGGGGATAACAACACACTTGCCGTCTGGACTTCTGAGAGGTGCCAATTTTCTCGACCAATAGCCCAGTACCCTTTTCCGGTCTCTAAAAGATCGGTTGGTGATAAGCGTTGATATGCAAAATTACTTCCCGGATCACGAAATAATTTCCAATCACGGGTAGGTTTTATTGCTCCAAAACCACTTTGAGCAGAAACGGCCCCCGTTCCGGGTAGGCCGACCAAGCGATAGCCCTTTGCCCGCCGTATTTCAGGAAAATCTTTGTTCACCGAAAGGATGATATTTTTGGGATAAGCAAAAAACCGCACAATGGTGCTCCAAGGGCTGTCTGTTTGCTCATTTTTGGCCTTTATGCGTCCATAATAAACCGTATGTGGCTTCAGATCTGTAATTCTGATTTTAAGGGCTGGTGTTGTTCCCTCTGTTGACAAAGTGGAAAAAGTGATATCTTCTGAAATCTGATACACATAGGTAGTGGCATTAGGTATTTCATTCCAGCTAAGGTCGGTCTCTGACCCACGAATTACTTCCAAGGGTATGGGCGTAAGAGAGGTAGGTGCAACAAGTCTGGTGGAGAAGATCCACGTTTCCGACCATTCACTTTCGCCCCCAATATTTTCCGCTTTTACCCGCCAGAAATATGTTCGCCCTGCTTCAAGTCCTGTGAGGGCTAGAAAAAGCAAGGGAGTGGCAGGCAAGTGAACCGCATCCGTAAAGTCGGGGGAAAGGGCAAAGACGACCCTGTATTGTGTGGCGCGGGGTACTGTTTTCCAGCGAAGGGTTGGGCTTGATGACTCTTGTGAATGCCCTGTTACCGGCGCAAGTAATTCCGGCTTTGGAGGACGTTCGGGTATGGTGGTAAAACTTCGGATCACCCACTGGCTTTGGCCGAAGGCATTGAGGGCGCGAACCCGCCAAAAAAAAGTGGTGTTATACGGCAACGAGGAGAGTGGGAACGAGGTATTGGTTAAGGGGGTAATGGGGAGAAGCGGGTTCACAAAATCAGGATCTACGCCCAACTGGAATTCAAAACTGACCCCATTTCCTTGTGTTTGCCATGCCAGTACCACGTTAATGCCGGTAAGGGCATTGGGTTCGGGTGTCAGAAGTTCCGGAAGCGTGGGTGCCGAGCCTGTACTAAACGTCCGGCTTTCTGAATAGGTGAAACCAGCACGGTTAAAGGCCTTAATGCGCCAAGTATAGGTTTGGCCTAAGGGCAGTATCTGTCCGCGAGGGGAGCCAGAAGTCTCTGTAAAGGTGTCTTCAATGCCCTGCCCCAAAGAAGGTCCTTCAATCTCAAGAACATAGCCCTCCGCATAGGGTACAGGCATCCACGAAAACACCACTTTTGCTGGTTGATTTTCTGCTTTTTCAGCGGGGAGTAATAATTGGGCTTGCTGTGTGGGTGGCGGGAGTACGCTTCCGGTGGTAAATGTGCGCGTCTCGGAGGTTTTGCTATTTCCGCTTTGGTTACTCGCCCAAATTCGCCAATGGTAGAGTGTGTTTTTTCCTAAACCGGAAAGGTGTGTATAAACATTGCCTGTTGTGGATGTGTTGATTGCTATGCTGGTATCGGGGAAGGAAGGGTATTTAGAAACCTGAAGGTGGTATTGTTCCGCGCCCGTCGAGACAAACCAGCGGAAAGTGGGTGTAAGGATGACATCCTGTTCCTCGTGCTCCGGGGAGAGCATCAGCGGCGTATCTGGTTTATCAGGACCGGTTGTAAATGTCCATACCTCCGACCAAGGGCCTGCAAATTGATCACTGAAAGCCATTATACGCCATTTATAGGTCCGGTTACCTTTGATATTGGGCAAGTCTCCGAGGCGTATTTGATCATGATCTCCTGCATCATAAACCCATCTGAGCGCTGCAACATTGGTTTCTCCATATTGGATCAGATAATGTGTTGCCCCAGCGGCCTTATTCCACACCAAAACATCGTCTGTTGGACGAATATTGGCGGCATTGTTCAGCGGCTTCACTTGTTGCAGGGCAATCAATTGGGCAAAAGTGGTGTTAAACGTGCGAACTTCAGACCAAGTACTGGAAATATTGTTGGCCGTTATACTCCGCACGCGCCAATAATAAGGTGTGTTGATTTTTAGGAAGAGGTCTTTTGGGGCCAAGTGGATGGGGCCAAGCCATGAGAGGCCATCTTGAGTAGTAAAGGGGATTACTTCCGCGAAAAAGTCCGCACGGGTACTAATCTGAACTTCATAACGCATCGCGTCGGGTACATCCGACCAATCCAATACGGGCAAGGTGGACTGGTTTTGTGCGTTTGGCGATGGGGAAATTAACAGGGGGGCAGGCAAAGTTTGGCCTAAGGATTGTCCGGATAGGCCAATTCCCCACAATAGGAACGCATAACAAGTTAATTTCCGAAAGCGCATAAGCGGCTGTGTTCGGTGGAGGTTATGGTTAAGGAAAGGATACAAATAATAACGGTTAGAAGGTGCTCAGAGGATATTTCATAACGGATAGTTTTGCAAAATAAGCAGAATTCATAGGGAATAACACTTCTTTTATGAACTCTTTTGAATTCTGCTGGTTTATCACCCGAATGTCAGGCCTATACCTGAAACTCAATCCATTCGTTTTTAGTACCCAGATGTGGTATATTTTAATCAATCATCACAAAGGAAAAATATTTTGGCGGTTTAGGTCGGAAGTTGCCAGATGTATGTTTTGGAACATGCCAAAGAACGGGTAGAAGTCTTTCCTGCTTTAGAAACAGAGCGTTATGTATAAAATATTACTCATAAGTTGCTTGCTCGGCCTACCATGGATGGGGTTTGCACAAGAAAAACCTGATTGGGTTCTGGCTTATGGTGAGGGTATCTGCCATCCGACAGAGCAGTACCGTGGGTTCGGCGTGGGGCAAGTGTCTGCCCGAATGCCCCGCGACCGTGCTTTGCAACAAGCTCGAACACAGGCCCAAGCCCATTTGGCTCAGTCTATTCGGACACAGGTGACCAATCGCGAAGTTGAGCAAGTAGTGGAACGCGATGCGGGCTTCTATACCTCTTTCCAGTCGGTTACTGAACGCACCACCGAAATAGAACTGCCCGGTATGTCGGAAAAAACGTGGTTCGATGTCACTCAAAACACATGGTATGTATTAGGTTGTCTCTCCAAGACAGACCTTCACAGCCGCTACCGACTTAAAACGGCGTCACTTAAGGCCGAAGTCCGTACCCAATATAACCGTTCCCGTACTTTTTTGCGAAGTGGCAAATCTGAGCAGGCACTATCCGCATATTTTGTTGGACAAACCTTGTTGAGACGCTATCAGGAAGCTGCGCTCATTGCAGCCCTATCGGCACCTGCCAGCAAGCAAAACCTATTAGACCCATCGCCAAACGCGCAGTTTCGCCGATTATGGTCCGAATTAGCCCCCAAAGGTCTCCGTGTAACAGGGATTGATGCTGCGGCTATGCAGCTACTGAGTCTCCTCAAAGAACAAACCGAGGGCTTAAACCGACCTTCTGCATTACACGTGCAATTTTTGCCGCTCCGAACCGGAAAAACGCAACAAATTTCTTCTTTCGCTGCCCATTTCGCCGATGTTTTACGCCACAAAGCGGTTTCTCTGGTACAATGGCATCCTTTAGAATCGGATGACATGAACGACTCGCTGGAAGTTTCGGCACGCTTTGTCTTATCTGGAAAATTGGTCATTGAAGGTAAAGAGGTACGGTTAATGGCCTACTTGCAACAGCCCAACCGAAAATGGGTGGCCGCTGCCGAGGTACTTATACCACTTTCGGTGATTTCCCAAGCCGGATTTTCGGTGGGAGGTTCACAAACTAATCTTCTCGAACCTGATGATAAGAATACCTATCAGGGGATTTTCTTAGACGCATGGACGACAAAGGGCAAGCAAGCCATTGTATTGCGGGCGGGCGAAGGCATTCGGGTATTGGCCAATGTGAACCGACCCGCTTTTTTGCGTCTGGTGTATCATTTGGCCGATGGGCAGAAACTCTTGTTACTGGACAACCATTACGTCCGGATAAACCAAGTGAATGTGCCCTATGAAGTGCCTAAAGACCTAATTGCACACGCACCGTTTGGCGTAGAGTATCTTCAGGTATTGGCTGCAACGGAACCCTTTCTACCTGCCGAAACCGCCATTGTAGATGGGCTAACCTTTATAAAGGCTCCAGTGTCGTCGTACTTACAACCTGTAAACCGGCGCTCTGTGCCCACTGCGGAAGTACTCATTCCCATTACGACTTTGGCCAAATAAGGAGGCCGTTTATACAGATTGACTTTTGATGCCGGACATAAGTAAACGGTACGAAATGCTTAAAGAGATTTTGTATAAACCAAGCTTTCGGATTTGGTTATGCCGTGCTATAACGATTATACCTCCATCTAAACTGCTACATGATGAAACAAACTGCTTTAGGTATCTTCGAAGTCAATATGACCCCTATTGAGCAAGAGAAAAACGACGACGGCAGTACCTCGGGTCTGTTCCGCCTTGAAAAAACCTTTCATGGAGATTTGGAAGCGACGGGAATTGGCAAAATGCTGACCGCCGTCACCGCTGTAAAAGGCTCGGCCGTCTATACAGCCATCGAGAAAGTGCAAGGCTCTCTACATGGAAAACAGGGGACGCTGGTTTTTTATCACACGGGCATTATGGGGAAAGGAGCACAAAATTTGGTCATTTCGGTTGTTCCCGACTCCGGCACGGGGGAATGGACGGGCATACGCGGCGACTTCTTTCTCGAAATTATCGAAAAAGTACATCACTACAGATTCGAGTACGAGTTAACGTGAAAGATTTAGGCGGTAATCGTGAATGGTACGTGCGTTGTGTTTTGCGGACAAAAATAATTGTAGAGACAAAACGCATTGACAAGAGGTAAAAGCCCATAAAGCCTTCCCCAGTGCCTTAATGGAGCGTACCCATAAGGTAGCCTGATTTTGCTTTACACAAATCTAACTTACTTTTGGGCGATGAAGAAACAACAACCATTAAGTGGTGTAAGTGCGAACTTAACGCCGTGCCCGTGAAAATAGGATCATGTCAGCCCTACTCGGAAGCCGACACCTCAGCAAAGCCCAAAAAGCCCCGTAGGGGCGGCATCATGCGAGAGCCCATAGGATAACGAGGTGTTCATGCGGTATTTTGGGAAGTTGTGAAATGCACCCGTCTTATATGTGTCAGAGTTTGAATTTTTTGACAAAGTTTTTAACTTTAACAAGCACTTATTTCAGGTTAAAGACGGTAAAATCTGATATATTTCCTTGATGTGATAAATTAGAAAAAACATAGACACGCAAATAGATTTGAATAAAAAAATGGAAAAAGAATGTATTTTTTGCAAAATATCAGCAAATACATTAAAAGCAAGTGTCGTTTTTGAGAACGAACATATTATAGCTATAATGGATATACAGCCTATCAATGAAGGTCACGTTTTAGTAATGCCTAAAAAGTGTTATCAATTGTTGCATCAATTACCTATAGAGTTAAGTCAAGAACTATTTAGGGTAGTAGCCGAAATAGAAAAAACGCTATGGCACATTGAAGGGATTTCGTGCGAGGGTACGAATATATTACAGAATAATGGACGAAGTGCATGGCAAGAAATTAATCACGTTCATTTTCACATTATTCCTCGTTTTACAGGGGATAACTTTAAGATAAAATATCAATCAAAACGGCCTACGCGGGAATCACTCGATGAACTGTCAGATAAAATCAAGAAAGTATTGGATTACTGATATAAAACATCTAAAACAATACGCACCCGATAAGGCTATCGCCCTGCGTGAGTGCTAATCCGTTAGTTATAACCCTAAAAATTCGATTGGCGAGGCTACCGTATATTACCCTCCTTGAAAAGATATAAATGCTCAACTTATATTTCAGATTTTGCGCAACTTAATAGCAATTGAGCAGTCATCACGTGAAATTTATCACTACCAGTTACGCCTCTTTTTTAGGTAGTGTCATATAACGAGTGACATATTGTAGTTATGGATGAAATATTTCAGATATAATTCATGCATGACCTCGGACTTTGAAAATGACAACGTACAACGAACGAATCTACAAATCCTTTGCCGCAAGGTATTATTCCAGCGTTCCACATGGTTGGTCTGACCAGAGTCTTTGCCGACACGTTGATGCTGCGCGTTTTGCAGTACCTTTTCATAAGTTGCGTAAAAGTCACTATAAATCATGGACCTGCGATATTCCTCCGGAACCAGTTCCCATAATGTCTGACAGCGCTCCTCGTCGCGGTTCCCCATCGCCCAGGATACAACTTGTCGGGTTCGACGACACAGCGCTACCCAAATCCAGCATTTATTGGCCTTTCAAGAGACAAAACTCCAAAGTTCATCCAGTTCTAAGGTGTCCCCATCTTCATAGGGTACCAGTGTTTCTGTCACGTCGGGTAGCGATTCTGCTTTTTTTTTATCCAGTTCAATGCCGTTTGGTGAGATACGCCGAATATACGAGCCAGCCCACGGGCGCTTGACCGTTCCTGCGCTGCCCGCAACAACGCCTCTTTCGTCTCTTCAGATGGAAGGAGGCGTTGAAATACTCCGCCAAATCCGCAATCTTTGCACTTGTATTTAGGATTGCCTACGCTATTACTGCCATTCTTGACTATGTTCTCAGACTGGCATTTTTTACAGCACTTGTTCTCGGTTACCATTTTTTGGGGCAAAGATACAATTCACACATCGATTGACACTACCTCTTTTTTTAGTACAAGTTGGTTCACCATCGCAAGTCCGGTATGCCGGGTTCCTTCCGTTACGTTGCGTTCTATGGTTTGGGCGTGCAGGACTTTCAGGCCAGGGAAGTCCTGTAATAGTTCTGAAAGCGTGGGTAACATCGCGAGGGATTGCGGGCCACCTGTTCCGTACCGGAGTTGCGCTGGGGCATATGCCTCCAATAAAAAGACTCCATTAGGACGGAGGGCATGTACTGCGCCTAAGTGAACCTTTTTCCTGAGTTCTGGAGGTAAATGACAAAAAATGGAGAGGATACCATCCCATCGTTGCTTTCCCAGAGAATAGTCATTAAGGTCTGCATGTTGCCAATTTACCGCAACCTGATGCGCTTCGGCGAGTTTTTGCCCTTTGACGAATCCGGAGGCGGCGGCATCCACCGCTACAACCTGGTAGCCATGGGTTGCCAGAAAAACGGCATTCCGGCCCTCGCCCTCTCCAAGCGATAACAAATCGCCTTTTGGAAAGTGGTCATAGGCTCCTGCCAAAAAATCGTTTGGTGCAGTTCCGAAAATGTATGCTTCCTCTTGGTATGCGGCATCCCACATGGTTTTTGGGGTTTGGTTTCAGTTTTCACAAGATAATCGGTAGCCACGTGTACGGCCATTGCTAATTTACGACATTCAACAACCCAGACCATTCCTTACATCCCTTTTTAAGTGGGTTTGATCTTTAAAATGAACATGAAAGCATATTTAGCCAACCAAATTCAAGCGGTACTCGCTACCATAGAAGGTGTTCCGTCCGATTTTGAGGTGCAATTTCAGGTACCTGCACGGGCCGATCAGGGCGACTTGGCGTCCAATTTTGCCATGCAATTGGCGAAAAAGGTAGGAACTAACCCACGCGCCTTTGCTGAACGGGTTTTGTCCACAATCGAATTTGATCCGGATTTGATTGCGGGTGTAGAAGTTGCAGGGCCGGGGTTTATCAATTTTCGATTCTCAAAGAACTACCTTTGGAATGGTGTTGTCGAGATATTGATGAAAGGAGTTGCTTATGGTCGTTCCACACAAGGAGCCGGAAAAAAAGCAATGGTGGAGTATGTAAGTGCAAACCCTACTGGGCCGCTTACCGTAGGACATGGCCGGAATGCGGTTTTGGGCGATACGATGGCCAATGTGCTCGATTGGGTGGGTTATGATGTAACGCGAGAATATTATTTTAATGATGCCGGACGACAAATGCGCGTCTTGGCGCAATCCGTTCGGGCGCGATATTTGGAACTGATTTGGCCGGATTGCCCGATGAAAAAAATCGGCGAAGGCGAAGAAGGCATTTGGGTTCCAGAGGCGTTCCCGAATGGCGGTTATCAAGGTACTTATATCATAGAAATTGCAGCAACACTGCGAGAGGAAAAAGGCGATGACTTAATTGAAAACAGGGAATGGCAGGCCGATGAGGTTCCGGAGGCCGAACTTGTACCGTTTAAGGAGAAAGCCATCACCCTGATTTTTAAAGATATAGACCAAACCATGCGTCGTATGGGCGTCAAAATGGATACATTCTTTAATGAACATACCCTTTATACCAACGGGAATGTAGAGGCTACTTTGGCTGCCTTGCGCAAAACAGGTTTGGTGTTTGATGCCGATGGTGCGGTTTGGTTCAAAACCAGTACCTTTGGGAAGGAGAAAGAAACCGTATTGGTGAAGTCCTCTGGTGAACCTACCTATCGCTTGCCCGATATGGCGTATCACGTAGAAAAACTGAATCGGGGCTACGATTTATGTATAGACCTGTTTGGCGCTGATCATATAGACACCTACCCCGATGTCTTGAATGGGCTGAAGGTCTTGGGCTACGATGCACAGAAAATCCAAGTGGTGATTTATCAGTTCGTGACATTAATGAAAGGCGGTGAGGCCGTGAAAATGTCCACCCGAAAAGCGAATTTTGTGACCTTAGATGACCTGATGGACGAAGTGGGCGAGGATGTGACACGCTATTTCTTTCTGGCAGTTTCCCCGAATACCCACATCAATTTTGATCTGGATTTGGCGAAGGCCGAGGCCGAAAAAAACCCTGCGTTTTATTTGCAATATGCACATGCGCGGATCCACCAGATTATTACAAAAGCCGCAGAAGTAGGGTTGTCGCTTAAAGCGGAGGGCGATCTTTCTGTACTTACGCACGATCGTGAAATAACACTGATTAAGGCTTTGTTGCAATTCCCAGACGAAATCATAGGAACAGCCAAAAGCCTTCAACCCCAACGCCTGATTAATTATCTACGCGAGGTAGCAGAGGCCTTTCATGCCTTTTACCACGATTGCCGGATCATTGGCGAGGCCGAAGACGTGGCACAAGCCCGGTACAACCTTGCTTGTGCTGCTCAGTATGTGGTTCGGAACGGTCTCGGTATTCTGGGCCTTTCTACCCCTGAAAAGATGTGAGCCTGATGTGGTAATACGCAAGGGGCGAGATGCCTTAAATAGCACTTCTAAACGTTGTGGCTTAGCATGATGTGAGGGAGGGAGATGTTGTTTTTATTGTATAATCATCATTAAGTTAACCAAGATTAAATTGTATAAATTTATTATTGAACTTTAGGGAACGGACTTATGCGGGTAGCCTATCAGGGAGAGCCGGGAGCATTCAGCGAATATGCTGCACTAAAGCTGCTGGGTGACAATATTCTTACTGTCCCCAAGCCTTCTTTCGAGGAGGTGTACGACGCACTCGAAAGCGGTGAAGTGGATAAGGCGGTTGTTCCCATCGAGAACTCATTGTTCGGTAGTGTACACGTCAATTATGACTTGTTGCGAAAACACCCTTTCCGAATTATAGGCGAGCTTAAACTGCGTGTGGTACACAATTTAATGGCCTTACCAGGCGTAAAATCTGAGGACATTTGCTATGTGTATTCGCATTGGCAGGCATTGGGACAGTGCCAGGATTTCCTTCGGACTAAGCTTCCGAAAGCCCAATACATTGATGCTTATGACACCGCCGGTGCTGCCAAGGTATTGGCCGAGCATGGATATCCACAGCCACACCGTAGTGCCGTCATCGCTTCGGTTCGAGCTGCCGAATACTATGGACTTGAAATCTTGGCAAAACGTATTGAAAGTGACCATCAAAACTATACCCGCTTTCTGGTACTTCAGCCAGAATCCGCGTCAATCCCGCTGTGGGACACAACCGAACCGAGGAAGACTTCGGTGGTGTTTGCTCACAAAGAAGACTTGGCCGGAGCGTTGTTCAAAAGCCTTGCCGTTTTTGCCCTCCGAGACATAGACCTTTTGAAAATTGAAAGCCGCCCGCTTGTAGGAAGTCCGTGGGTTTACTTATTTTATTTAGATATTCAAGGCCGAGAATCCGATGAGGCGGTACAAAAAGCGTTAGACCATCTATCGGAACTGACGGCCTACCTTAAAGTGTTGGGGTCGTATCCGGTAGGTGAGACCATTGAATAGCGCCCGCCACCAAAATGTACAGGCATTGAGGAAACACGTTGTGTTCTGCAATGCCATTCAACCTTTGATCATCAGTTTAATCCAATATAAACGATGTCACTCGCCTACATCGTGCGGGAGGGGCTTTCAGGCTTTGCCCGTGCTAAACTCGCTTTTGTTGCCTCGATCAGCGCCATGACCGTCGCATTGGCTTTGATCGGTATTTTGATTTTAATTGGGTTCCAAGCAAGGCAGCTATCAGAATGGCTCACGAAACGGGTTGGGCAAATAGATGTCTTTCTCCATCATGTAGATGAGCCGACTGGTAGAACCCTCCGAGACCGCATTGTAAACTTGCCTGGTGTTGAAAGTGCGACCTATATCTCGAAAAGGGAGGCCATTCGGGTTTTCCGGCGGGAGTTCGGAGAGGGAGCAGAAACCTTTTTAAGCGATGGCGGAGATTTTCTGCCGGCTTCGGTCAAGGTACAGGTAAAGCCAGAGCGAACCAATCCGGAAAGCCTGAACCGAATGATTAAAACCTTGCGCGGCCAACCTCATGTGGATGATGTCGTCTATAACAGCCGTGCGCTTACTGCGGTGCAACAAAACCTGAGCACCCTTACATGGGTCGGGATTTCTTTGGGGTTGGTGATCTTGTTGGCAGCGGTTTTTTTGGTAGCCAATACAATACGACTGACCATTTATGCGCGTCGGTTGCTCATTAAGACCATGAAATTGGTAGGTGCTACGGATTCTTTTATCCGCAAACCCTTTTTGGTAGAAGGTTTGGTACAAGGATTGCTGGGGGGTATGGTGGGGGCTGCTTTCATGGGCGGGATGAATGCCCTTTTGCTTTGGTTTGTCCCTCAGTTACAAAACCAACCTTGGCCCGGAGGCCATCCATTGGTGATGGTACTGGCATTGGTGGGGTTTGGACTGGTACTCGGTTGGCTGGGCTCTTTGTTCGCCATCAGAAAATTTGTAAAAAGTGTAACCTTGAATTAATAACGCCATGAAAAACTTCTTTCTTTCCGGCAAAATCACCCTAATGGCTTGTTTCATTTTGATATGGACTTTGGCCGGATGTGATACCACACCCAATGAAATCCCGGTGGATGATGCCGCCATCGCAAAAAGTACCGAAACCAAAATTGTGACCCTGGGAGACAAATCCCTGGTTCTGGCCAATACCTTAGCAGCAGACCAATCCAATGTGGACATTCGTGGGTATGCCGAATTGGACGCCGCCGAAGTTGCTTTCGAGAAAGTGGCAACCGGGAAAGATGACGCCCAAGCACAAGCCCGCCTTGCAGATCTCCTTATTCGGGACGAAGATTCCGCACTGACACGGTTGTTTCGAGTAGATCCAGTTAACCCTATTGGTAAATACGTAAATACCGCCATTAAAATGCCGCGCTATAATGGCGTTAATATTGATCAAATGGCCGGAAAGATCGGGATTTACGATGTGGATGCACCCGTTTCGGTCAAAACTTGGCGGGGTTGGGTGACCATTCGTTCCGCTGCCCACGACGTATATGCGAGGGTGGACGAGGGAGATCTGAATTATTTTCAAACTTCCTGCACAAATGATAATAAGTCGGAATTTATTTTGGACAAAGGTACCGCCCTTTTAGTCCCGGCTCGGACTACCGATCCAACCAAAAACCTTAACGGTCGGTTAGAACTAACCGTAGAAGATGGGAGTATCAAAATTCAGGGGCTTGATATTCTTTCCGGGCAAATTGTAAAACGGGGCAACGGCGAAGTATTTCAAGGCACAATAGACCGGATGGGTGGTGTGATGCGAATGACGATGAAAAAGGGGAATATCGTTGTACAAAGCTGGGATGAATATATCAAGAGTGGCGGCAAATAGGCGGATATTACCTGTTCGATGAAATAAAAACATAAAAATATGGCAGCACTACATTTATGGTGCTACCAAAGAATCTTGTAGCTCACTATATTGAGCCAGCTTTTTCGCTTTTGTTGCCACAATCTTGTAGATGTGAGAACCCACAAGATAGGCAACAGGGCGGAAAAGTTTTTTTTGTCATGTACTTAGCCTCGAATTAATAAAGTTAGGCTTAAATAACACTCAAGTCTCACAGACAACAGGTTTGGCGGAAATAGAAATTGAAAAATTACGAAAAAGCTCCCCCTCAGTATAAAGCTTAAAAATTAATAAAAAAGAGAGAAATTCATCGAGCAACGTGGCGCGTGCTTTAAACAGACATTGCGTATGAAACGACAAATTAAAAAATGGGCATTTCGGCTAACCGTAACAGGGTTGCTTATTGCAGGACTTTTACTTGTAATTGTGTTAAACCCATTTTTGACCTATGCCAACAAGACAACTCATAACAACTTTACGGTTTATCATAACCAACAGATTGACAATTTAATTTTGGGACAACTTGACCAAGCTCAAAAAATTATAAAACAGAGTGAGTTTTATAATTCTAATTTACAACTTGACATTTGTTTAAATGATGGCCCTAACTATACAAAACTTGTTGAAACTATCGGAGGCAGAGCGTTTGCAAGAGGTTTTTATGATAAAGTTGTTTTATTTGGTAGCACAGACTATAAAAATAATTTTGTAGAACTAAATGGCTACAAGTGGAACTTGACACAACTTTTGGCACACGAAATGACACATTGTTTACAGTTTGACAAGTTAGGACTTTGGAAATCAAAACCTCTTGCAAATATTCCAAAGTGGAAGTGGGAGGGCTATGCTGAATACGTCTCCAGACAAAGCAATGACCAAAAAGACCTTTCAAAAAACATTGCGAGACTTATTGAAACCGACAAAAATAATTGGGAAGTGAAATTCTCGGATAGTACAATTTCGTCAAGAGAATATTACGACTATTGGACATTGGTACAGTATTGTATGGACATCAAACAAATGTCTTATGAAAAACTTCTTACCGACACTACAAGTGAACAAAACATTAGACAAGAAATGATGAAGTGGTATGGTGAGAATAAAAACGAACGTACAACATCGTATTGACAATAGTTGGGCTGACGTTTTTAAAATGCTCCACCATCGCCAATACATGGCACACTTTTAGAAGGGACTTTTTTGTTTGAAGTCTCTTTTTTATAGGGTGACCACACGATAACGGTAATGCCAATAGACATTACGATGCACTTAGATTCGGTGATATTTTTGCCTATCGTTGAGAAAAAGCTCTGTAGGAACGGCATTATAATCGAACCCTAGGGGCGATATCATACGAGAATCCAGCAGGCCGCATAAAATGTGAAAGAGGCATTCATGAGGTGCTTTGGGAGGCTTTGAAATGCACCCATAAAACCCGTTGATATGAATAAATGATACCAACGGGTTAAAAAAGGATGCCTACATTACTTTGCTTGTATCGGGGCTTTATTAAATCTGCCCCAAGCCACAAATATTGCCAAGGCAAATAAAACAACATTAGCAAATATAGATTCATTTTGTGATAGATGTTCTCTTATTGCTAATAGCATAATGACTGCAATACCAACGGCTGCAAGTGGTGTTAAAATTGGTTTTATTCGTAAAGCTGCTGGAAGAATTAGACCAATTGCCCCTAACAATTCTGCGATACCAATGAAGCGCACCATTGTTTCTGGTGTATGGTTCACAAAGCCCATGCCATTTGCCGCCAAATCTGAAATTGGCATACTTACTTTCATAAATCCTGCCATAACAAATGCTACGGCTAATAAGACTTGTGCTACCCACAAACCAATGTGAAGTACTTTTGATTTTTGTTGTTCTGTCATTTTAATTTTTGAATTTAATTATAAACTATTTCGCCATACTTGCCACTCATATAATCGTTATGAGCTTGTTGGATTTCTTCTCTTGTACTCATCACAAAAGGACCTTGTGCCACAAACGGCTCGGTGTATTTTTCTCCACCAAAAATGATAAGTTCAGCTTCTGTTTCAAGGTGATTGGTAAACTTAATGTCGCCATCTTTATCATCAAAACCAACTAAATCGCCTAAATGATATTTTACTTCACTGATAGTTAGGTCTTGTTGCGGAAGGAATGCTGCATACTCTAATCCGTTTTCTGTTGGCAATGTAAAAGTTTTACCTGCTTGTAATTTGATATGAAACAAATATTGCTTTGCATATGTTGGGATTTTTGAACTCTGACCGCCATATTCACCTACAACAACTTTTAAAGTTCCTGCATTATTATCTAGTTGAACTAATGGCAATTCTTCATTTTGAACCGCCAAATACTCAGGGTTTTTATTCTTTTCCACAGCAGGTAAATTCATCCAAAACTGAAAACCGTGCATTAGTTTACCACTTGTTTTAGTGTCAGGTCCAATCGCCTCGTTGTGTATAACTCCATTTCCTGCCTTCATCCACGCCTTGATGTCCACGACTGTCATAGTGTTTGGCTTCTCCATTAAGAATATAGGTTATAGTAACAATCCCACGATGAGGATGAGCTGCATCTGCATTGAGTTGCCTTGTAGGTATCATAAAAGGAGAAATGTAGTCTAAGAATATAAAATGTCCTACGTGAATAGTGTAATTGTTCGACACTAGGCGGTGTATTTCTATCGTTCCAATGTCAGCCCGATGTCCTCGGGTTTTGTAAATGACTTGATTCTTCATTTTTTTACGTTTGTTGAAAACAATAGTGTAAAGATAAACATAATTGCTTTATATTTGTAATCAGTTACCAAAAGGTAATCAATAAATGGTATAAAAATGGAAAAGAAAGAACACAAAGACTGTATGTCCCTATTAGTTCCTGTAAGGGATACGCTTGATGTGATTGGTGGAAAATGGAAACTACTCATTTTAATCTCTGTTTGGGAAGGCAATAAATATTTTCGTGAGATAGAACGTAGTATTCCGAAACTTTCCACCAAAGTGTTGGCAAAAGAGTTAAAGGATTTAGAAGCAAACAAATTGATAAGACGAACTATTATTGATGATTATCCTGTTCGTATTGAATACACCATAACAGAACACGGCAAAACATTGCAAACGGTTATTGAAACATTACGAGATTGGGGTTTGACACATCGTAAAGAAATTTTCGGGAAATAGCTGTCTATTCTCGTTCTGTTTATTTAGGTTTTATTGTCTGAGTAAACTTGTCATAGTATTACTGTCAAGGGGTCAAATGTTGTACCTTTCTCTTATGACGGAGCATACAGTTCTGTTTAGATTACACCGTAAATCGTAAAACTATGTCGGTAGCTTTTAAAGAACGTTTGGTGGCATTGGATGCCCTTCGCGGTCTCACCATCGCTGGAATGATTTTGGTCAATAATCCCGGAAGCTGGGGATTTGTGTACCCGCCTTTAGAACATGCCGCATGGCACGGCCTAACACCCACGGATCTGGTTTTTCCGTTTTTTCTGTTCATTGGTGGGGTTTCCATGTGGTTTTCGTTTGGTCAGTACGGGCAGAAACCTTCTTGGGAATTGATCCGGAAAATTTTCTGGCGTACCGTCAGTATTTATGTATTGTACGTGATTATGCATACATGGCCATTGATTAAGCAAAATTGGGATTATTCACATTTCCGCATATTGGGGGTATTGCCTCGCATCGCCTTGTGTTATTTCTTTGGGTCGCTTACTGTATTGTATCTGGATCAGAAAAAAATATGGGGGCTTTCGGCGGTGATTTTGATCGGATACTGGTTGATCATGGCGCTGGGTGGAACCGGAAACGATGTATTTAGCCTGCAAACCAACTTTCAGCGCCAGGTGGATCTTTGGATTTTGGGCGAGAACCATATGTATAAAGGGGAAGGCTTGCCTTTCGATCCGGAGGGCATCTTGAGTACCCTCCCTTCCTTGGTGACGTTGCTGATTGGATATGAAGTGGGGCGTCTGATCGGTAAACGGGAATCATGGGGGTTGTTGCTGTCTCGTTTTTGGGCCTATGGGGCGGTCCTGATAGTGGCGGGGCTAGTCTGGCACTGGGGTTTCCCGATCAATAAAAAAATCTGGACCAGTTCGTATGTTCTTGTTACCGGAGGATTGGGGATCTGGTTCTTGGCGTTTTTGCTCTGGATAACCGAGGTAAAAGGCTGGAAGAAAATGACTTTTCCTTTTGTGGTGTATGGGACCAATGCCATTTTTGCATTCTTTATTTCCGGCATTTGGGTGGTGACCATTCTAAAAGTGAAGTTCGATTTGTATGGCAAAAGTGTAAGTGGCTATGAATACCTCTTCGAGACCATTTTTCGGCCTCTGGCGGGCGACTACAATGGCTCATTGTTGTTTGCATTGGCACATGTATTGGGGTTTTGGCTGGTGCTGCTTTGGATGTATCGCAAGAAACTCTTTGTTAAGTTGTGATTGGCACGTGAAAAGCCGTAGTAAACGTATGATTCGTTTGTTGCAGGATTGTAGGCCCATTATTTTTCGCGTTCACGTTGCACATCGTTGCGTAGTGAAAAGTTTTTACATATATTACACACATTCTTTTGAGTGAAGAGTGGCGAATATGGCATAAGCCTAACCATGCAGAATAGACCCGAGCGAATATAAGATGCCTATAGTAGATGTGATTTCATTGCAGGATACTGCCCGACAAAAGTACCTGAATTACGCGCTTTCTGTCATTACGAGCCGTGCCTTGCCGGATGTGCGGGATGGCTTGAAACCCGTTCATCGCCGAATTTTGTATGCGATGTATAACAATTTGCGGTTGATGCCAGAAGGGCGTCACCGGAAAAGTGCTCAGGTGGTGGGCGAGGTTATTGGTAAGTTCCACCCACATGGCGATACGGCAGTATATGATGCAATGGTGCGGATGGCCCAAGACTTCTCGATGCGCTATATGCTGGTGGATGGACAAGGAAACTTTGGTTCGATTGATGGCGATAGCCCTGCGGCGATGCGTTATACCGAGGCGAAGCTCCGCCCAATGGCCGTAGCCCTAATCGAGGAAATCCGGCAGCAAACCGTGCCGTTTCGCCCCAATTACGACGGAACACTTTCTGAGCCGATTGTTTTGCCCGCACAGGTTCCCAATCTCTTGGTGAATGGAACTACCGGAATTGCTGTTGGAATGGCCACCAATATTCCCCCACACAACCTTGGTGAAACCTTAGACGCTGCGATCTTATTGGCGAAAAAGCCTGAATCAACGGTTAAAGACCTAATGGACGTGTTTTTAGGTCCGGACTTTCCAACGTTTGGACGGATCCTCAATACGCACGACGAACTGATCAAAGTCTATGAGTCTGGCGAAGGAGCTGTCGAACTTCGTGGTGAATATACGACCGAAAAAATGGAGGGGAATAAACAGGCCATTATCCTTACCTCGGTTCCATTTGGTCACTCCAAGGCCGATCTCGTGGAGAAAATTGCAGATATTGTGCGTGCCGGAAAACTACCGCAAGTTGTAGATGTTTGGGATGAATCCACGACCGAAATTCGGGTGGTGTTGGAACTCAAAAAAGGGGCCGATGCGGATGCTGCAATGGCGTATCTCTTTAAACATACGCCTCTCCAAACCCGCTTCCATGTTAACATGACATGCTTGGTTCCGACGGATAACCCCGAAATTTCAACGCCGAAAAAGGTAAATCTAAAAGAGGCGCTTCGGCACTTCCTCGATTTTCGGTACGAAGTGGTGGTGAAGAGACTCCGGCATGAACTGGAAATGTTGGAAAAGCGCATTCACATCCTGAAAGGCTTTGCCATTATTTTTGATGCTTTAGACGAAGCCATTCGCATCATCCGCTCCTCCCGTGACAAGGCCGATGCCGCCAGAGGGCTGATCAGCCGCTTTGGCATTGACGACATTCAGGCCGATGCCGTATTAGAAACCAAGTTATATCGGCTCGCACAACTCGAAATCGAGGATATTTTACGAGAACTGGCCGAAAAGGAAGCACGTGCCGCCGAAATTCGGGCCCTTCTGGGCGATGAGCAAGCGCTCTGGAAAATGGTGCGGGGCGAATTGCGCAACATCCGAAAAAAATTTGCCGATGAGCGCCGATCGGTAATTGCAGGCCCCGACGCAAAATTGGCCTATACCGAAGAAGCTTATATTGTAAAGGAAGACGTGTATGTGATTGTCACCCGCGATGGTTGGGTGAAGCGGCAACGCTCGTATGCCAACTTGGAGTCCATTCGCATCCGAGAGGGCGATCAAGTGGGGTGGGCTTTGCCCGGTTCTACTCGCGACAGTGTTTGCTTTTTCACGAGTTTGGGCAAAGCCTATACCATCCGCATAGATGAACTGAACCAAACGACAGGTTATGGCGATCCAATTCAAAAGTACTTCACTTTTTCCGACAGAGAGCGGGTGATTGGTGTGGTGTCTTTTGATCCACGTGTAATGCCAGAAGCCCTTCAGGAGAAAAAATCTTCTACCGAGTTGTTTGGCGAAGTGGAGGAGGAAATCACTGGGCCTTTTTTGGTTGGGATCACTGCTGCGGCAATGGCTGTCCGATTGACGAGTGAATCGTTTGTAGAACCTTCTACCAAAGCTGGTCGCACGTTTATGAAAGTCCCGCCCGGCGACGAAGCCTTGGCGGTCTATGTAGCACGGGGGGATGAAAATGTGTGCATTGCTTCACAGCAAGGGCGTGGTCTGATCTTTCCGCTTAATCAGATCTCGGTGGTGAAGGGGGCCGCACGCGGCGTGATTGCCATGCGTCTGGAGCCTAAAGACCGCTTAATGGGCTTTGCACTTTCGGGGGCACAACGACAAGGGCTGACCGTAGAGACCAATCGGGGGCGGCAGGAAATTGTACGTCCCACCAAGTTTGAGGTCTCCAAAAGAGCCAATAAAGGCAAGAGCATCATCGAACGTGGAACCTTGGTAAAGGCTATTTATGAACCCGTGGAAATCCGGTTAAATGGTGCAGGTGAATAAATAGAAGATGTTGTAAAATAAGATTTTATGAAGAAAGTTAGTCCATTTTTTTGGTATGACCTCGAAGATGAATTTGGCATTCTAATGACGCCAGAGGAGCAACAACGTACCCAAAAATATGGGGAATTGTTACACTTGGTTCGCTCCAAAATCGGTCGTATGCCATCAGAGACCACCCTCCAAAAGACCTTTGAGGAACGGGCAAAATGGGCCATTGCTACGACATTCGAAATTCCTCCGGAGAAAGTTCGTCTATCGGATTCGTTGGCGCATTTATTACACAGAACACCGTCTGAAAACGATATGGCCCTGTTGTCTATTCAAACAAATGTGGATTTTCAATCCCCCTCCGATCGCTTTGTCCGTACCTCTGTCCGTTTGGAGCAAGGTGGGATGGCTTTTTTAGTTTTATTCGGGACTGTTCTGGGGATTTTGTTTACGGATACTCATTCTCTCCAGATAATGGGTATGGCCGCAGTCGCCTTGGTGGCTATCTGGGCATATGGATTGTGGAAAACGAAACAACAGCAAACAGCGGCCTATCACAATTTTTTGGTAAGAGATGTGGTATCAGTGATGACCAAACAGTTTTTGGAAGAAGCGCCTTTGTATCCGCAAAACCTCCCAGAAGAAGATATAGAGAGGCAATTCCAAAGGTTGTTTATAGAAGGATACGGGGTTCCTGAATACGCATTAGAACCCCAAGCGGACTTGATCCGAGACTTACATTTAGACGAAGAAGAACAGCACGGCCCAACAAACTTTTCTTCCTTGCACCGATAATGCAATAAGATTATAAAAAATAAATAGATGAGTAATTATACAGGTGAAAATATTCAGGTACTCGAAGGGCTTGAGCCCGTGCGCAAACGTCCAGGCATGTATATTGGCGGGACGGGTAAAGCGGGGTTACACCATCTACTCTGGGAAATCGTTGATAATGCGGTGGACGAGGCCACAAACGGTTATGCCACCCTAATTGAAGTGACCCTTCATAAAGACGGAAAAACTTGCTCGGTGAGTGACAATGGTCGTGGAATTCCGGTGGACATTCACCCTGTAAAAAAAGTCCCGACCTTAGAGCTTATTCTCACAACGCTCCATGCAGGCGGTAAGTTCGATGGTTCTAATTATATTACCTCCGGTGGTCTGCACGGAGTAGGTTCCTCGGTTGTAAATGCTCTCTCGGAAGAACTCATCGCCACCATTAAACGCGATGGGAAAACCTATCAGCAAATCTTTACAAAAGGCGTTCCAATTACCAACCTCAAAGTACTCAACCCCAATTCGCGTGGTTCTGGGACTACCATTCAATTCCGACCGGATGAAGACATTTTCGAGACCACCACATTCGATGCGGCCCTGATTGCCGAGAACTTGGAGACCAAAACCTATTTAAATAAGACACTAAAAATCGTTTTTAAAGATGATGTAAACGGGAAACGTCACGAATTTCACCACGAGGGTGGTATCCGGGAATATCTGACCCACATGGTTGTAAAAGACAAAGTACGGCCCATCCATTCCGAACAATTTGCGTTGTCACAACCGGACTTGATAGCGGGTTTACGGGCAGAATTGGTACTGCAATGGACAGAATCTCCGCGTGAGTCTATTAAATCATATGTAAATGGTATTCCAACCGCCGATGGTGGTACGCACGAAGCGGGCCTGAAAGATGGGGTAGTGAAGGCCGTTAGAGCCTACATGGAAACGCACAACCTGACGGATAAGAAATTGGAAATCTCGGCGGATGATATTCGAGAAGGGCTTTTTGCCATTCTGAATGTATATATGACCGAGCCACAATTTCAGGGACAAACCAAGGACAAACTCAATAATCCCGAAGCCCGATCTTTGGTAAATAATGCGTTCCGATTAGATCTAGAACAATGGCTCAATGCCCATCCATCGTTTGGTGATGCCATTGCGGCACGGGTGGTTCAGGCTGCAAAAGCCCGATTGGCCAGCCGGACTGCCGTTCAAGCGGTGCGTGCTAAATCGGTGGGTAGTTCCCGCTTAGCCTTGCCGGGTAAATTGGCGGATTGCTCCTCTAAAAAACCAGACGAGTGTGAGCTATTTATCGTGGAAGGAGACTCGGCGGGCGGCTCTGCCAAACAAGGACGCGACCGGAAGTTTCAGGCAATCTTGCCATTACGCGGAAAAGTTCTGAATACTGAACAAGCAAATGCAAAAAAACTGACGGATAACAAGGAGTTAAGCAATATTCTATTGGCACTGGGCTGTGGAATTGGAGATAAAATGGACTTGGGCAACCTTCGATACCATAAAATAATCTTGCTGATGGATGCCGACTCAGACGGCCACCACATTGCGACGCTCTTGCTTACCTTTTTTTACCGGCATATGCGTTCGTTGATAGATGGCGGCTATGTCTATATTGCGCAACCGCCACTCTACCGTGTAGATGTGGGTAAAGAAACTTTCTGGGCCTTAGACGATACAGACCGCGAACGTATTATCCGTGAACAAAAAAAGTCTAAACCCCGCGCCATAGCCGAAATCCAACGTTTTAAAGGCTTGGGAGAAATGATGCCCCAAACCTTGAAAGAAACCACCCTCGATCCGGATAAGCGACGTTTGCTACGGGTTTCAATACCAGATACCGAACGTCTTCGAACCGAACAGGTCATTACAGACTTAATGGGAAAAGATGCCTCGGCACGGTATCGGTTTATCATGGAAAACGCGGAAGAAGCCGAAGAGCTTGATGTTTAAAGCAATTTAGGACGTTTTTTATGGATGATTGGCTGGCGTATATTTATAGAAAACTCCATCCAAACGCATGGCACGCTCTTTTGTCCTAAAACGGGAATCCGCACCTATACCGTTGGTGCATTATCAAATCCCATATGCCGAACACCTGAATCCTCAACAGTTGGCGGTGGTCGAGGCTCCAAATGGCCCTGCTTTGGTAATTGCAGGAGCCGGAACAGGAAAAACGCGCACGTTGATATATCGCTTGGCTCGATTGGTGGAAAGTGGGGTTCCTCCCGAAGAAATTGTATTACTGACCTTTACTCGACGTGCAGCGCGAGAAATGCTTAACCGTGCTACCGTTTTGTTAGATGGACGATGCGAAGGGATCAAAGGCGGTACGTTTCATGGTTTTTGTCTGAGTGTGTTGCAACGATATGCCCAGCAAATAGGTTTTCCGGTTCGATTCAGCGTTTTAGATGCCGCTGATGCGGCGGATGTCGTGGACTTACTCCGTACCCAACAAGGTTTTCACCAGTCTAAAACCCGTTTCCCTAAAAAGGATACCTTATACCATCTCTTTTCTGCAAGCATAAACCGCCAAAAAGACATCCCCCAACTACTCGCTCAAGAATTCCCGCAATACGCCAAACATGAGACTGAAATTTTGACATTGTACAAAGCCTATGATCAATATAAACAAAAACATGGGCTTATGGATTATGACGATTTGTTGGTACGCACATTACAACTCTTTGAAGCACACCCCACAATTCGATATGAAGTTTGTGCCCGAATCCGCCACGTTTTGGTGGATGAGTTTCAGGACACCAATAAACTTCAAGGGGATCTAGTGGCGGCTTTTGCATCCGTTCATGGTAATGTAATGGCCGTAGGTGATGATGCCCAGAGTATTTATGCCTTCCGAGGAGCCAATTTTCAAAATATCATGGGATTTCCAAAACGTTTTGCTGGAACAACCCTGTATAAATTAGAAGAAAACTACCGATCTACACCGCCTATTTTACAACTGGCCAACCACGTCTTATCCCAAGCCCACGAACGCTACGAAAAAGAACTTTTCTCCCGAAGGGACGGTGGCGAACTTCCCGCCATCGTACAAGCCCCAGATGACCGCTTTCAAAGCCGATTTGTATGCCAGATGGTTTTGCAACTGCGCGAGGAAGGCATCCCGCTTAACGAAATGGCCGTTCTTTTCCGTAATGGCCGCGACTCTTACGATCTTGAATTGGAGCTGGCCCGATGTAATATCCCGTTTGTAAAGTATGGCGGACTAAAATTAAACGATGCTGCCCACATCAAGGATGTTCTGGCACACCTTAAAATCGTCGAGAACCCATTAGATGCAGTGGCATGGCAAAGGGTCTTGATGTTGCTTAAAGGCATTGGTCCCAAAACCGCACAAGAGCTGATTCAGTGGATATTAACCACCGATAAACCCTACGATTTTGACAGCCTGCAACCATTTAAAAAACATGTAGGACAACTGAGGTCACTCGCTTTGTTATTGCAGGATTTACGAAAAGGAGAACGCCTCGCTTCGTCTCAGGTATCAGATGTCATTCATTATTATGGCCCTATTCTGGAGCGGGTTCACCCTGATGATACCGAAAAACGTCGTCAAGATTTAGAACATTTTGTGGGTATTGCCGCCAATTTTGTGACAAGAGGAGATCTGCTCCGTGCGCTCGCACTCGATCCCATCGAACGAAGCACGGTGGAGGTAGAAGCCATACAAAAGGATGAGATCCCGCTGGTTTTGTCCACCATTCATTCTGCGAAGGGCTTGGAATACCAAGCTGTTTTTGTTATTCAGGTACTAGAGGGGGTATTACCTTCCGCTTATGCGCTTAATAGACGATCGGCGTTAGACGAAGAAAGACGTTTGTTGTATGTTGCCCTCACCCGTGCAAAGGATTATCTGTTTGTTTCGCATTCGGTACTGGGCTATCAAAGGAGTTTTGGCGGCGAGTACTTTACCAAACCCTCGCGCTTTATTCAGGATATTCCTGAACACCTTGCAGAGCCTTGGCAATTGGTAGAATCGTCTCCTTCCAATAATGAACTTTCTACGGGCGATCCTTATTTATCCCTGCCCTCTTCAAGCTAACACCCATGATTCCCCCTCCTTACTCGATCCGCTTGTCCGACATGCAGTCGCTACCGATTATCGAACGGCTCAACGAAGCCATCTTTGGTGACCGGTACATCATTGCCCGTATGGATCGTGAAGACTTGACGGTGTTATTGGCGTACTTCGAAGGATTACCCGTTGGATTTAAAATCGGGTACATGGGAAACGAAAAGGTTTTTTATAGTGCAAAAGGAGGGGTGCTGCCCACTTACCGCAGAAACGGTTTGGCACGGGCGATGTTACACCAAATGATGGACATCGCACAAGCGCGGGGGTATCGTGCTTTTGTCTTTGATACGTTCCCTAACAAACACCCAGGAATGACCATTCTTGCCCTCTCGGAAGGATTTTCCGTAATCAATGCCCAACATAACCGGACGTTTAATGATTATAACCTGAGGTTTCAAAAGATGTTGTGAAGGCGAATACGCATACCATCAGACATTTTTGCAAATCGGATGATTCTGCGGTAAAAAAATAGTTCTGAGATACTT
>ERZ761607.326-NODE-326-length-92574-cov-8.936889_pt1 | contig 92574 bp, 79 predicted proteins | sample MGYA00511164_ERZ761607 | MGnify/ENA primary metagenome ERZ761607 (study PRJEB28899, sample SAMN02445080) | bioreactor sludge metagenome | biome: EBPR sludge | place: Australia: Brisbane, Thorneside Wastewater Treatment Plant | collected 2011-06-22 ...
CCCTCGCCTCAGCCAAGTTGCCTCTTAGCAAGCCTTGCCTGCTTATCCGCGCCTGCGAGGAAGCAGCCCGAGAGCGCATGCCGCCAGCAAGCCCACTGTACCCGGTTCGGGGATCAGTGTTCCTGAGATCACCACACTGTCCATACGCCAGTTGCCCGACGTGCTGTTGATCGGGTTACCCGCAAGATTAACATATTGTCCTGCGTTGGGACCGTCCGGCGCATACGCGGACACGATTCTCACCCCGAAAAGGGCGTTGTTGTCGACCGCTGGGATCGTGCTGAGATCGACCGTAATCCCGTTGACCCAGCCCTCGGTGGCCGGACCCGCGACGATCAGCCCGATGTTGGTCCAAACCGAGCCATCAGTGGTGTACTGGACCTGTTGATGCTTTACGCCCATCGTGGTCGGAGACCAGTCGTAGGTCAGCACGATGTCTTCGTAGCCGGTGGTGTCGACGAGATACTGCGACCCCTGCGAGTATTGCGGTGCCGCTGCCGCCCACCCATTGCCGCTTCCAGTTCCGCCTCCCCGGATACGCCACGCCTGCGTCGGAGTTGTGCTTCCAGGATTATTCAACACATCAGCGCTTGTGGTGCTCGCAGGGCTAGTAAAGCTGTTGGTCATTCCGAGAGGGCTTGCCGTACCCGAACCGGTCGTTGGTGCCGGGCTATTGTTGATCCCGGTAGTGAGCGAGTCGAACGTGAAAGCCGTGATCGTAGCGGCTTGCACCATGGCGGGGGATGCCACGGCGAACGCCGAGCTGAAAAGCAACGCACACAAGTAAGACCTGCGCATAAATTCTCCCATCGTGAGACGTGAGGATGGCTCAGAGCGCTCCACGCAACGGTGTCGCTCTCAGCCCTGAGGCCACCTGAGGACGAGAGGATAGAGAACTCCGTGGCGCGCGCTCCCGGTATGGCGTTAAACTTCGGTCAGCACTCCTTTAAGCTGCGGGCTCATCCGGACCAGTGCGGGCCGCCGTGACGCCCCAAGTCACTTCTCTCTATGAATGGGGCGGAGATGTCGCGCCGGATGCAGCACCGGGGCTGCGGCAGGAATTCCAGCGATCAGCGAACTCCCGGCAGAAAGCTCCTCGGCAGCTCACTATTCTGAAGACGTGCTTGATGTGCAACGCGGGTGCGACACGCTTGTTTGATTGACCGTTTGCAAGCGCGATTCGCGCCTGGTGTTCACGGGGGCTTCATCGAAAACCAAAGTGCATCTGCGAATTCTCTGTGTCGCTCCGGTCAACGCGGTCGGGGATCACTCATATCACACCCTTTAAGGGAGCAGGTCATGCGATCCAATGTCTCGGTCGGTCTAAGCGCCATCGCACTCGTGGTCGTTTCCACCCCAGCGGTGGCGCAGTTCACTCTTACCCTCTTTCATCATAGCGATGCCGAATCGGCGTTGCTAAGCGCGCCCGGGCAGGCCGAGTACGGCGGCGTGGCGCGGTTTAAGGCCAAGCTCGATCAGCTTCGCGCAGCTGCGGGGTCGAATGCACTGACAGTCAGCAACGGCGACATGTTCCTCGCCGGACCACAGCTTGATGCGACCCTGTCGAACCCTTCGTCGCCATTCTACGACGCTCTGGCACAGGACCTCATTGGTTACGATGCGTTTGGACTTGGCAATCATGAGTTCGATTTCACCCCTGCAGTCACGCGGCGGTATTTAGATCAGTTCGGAGGGTCGCCGAAGTTCATTTCCGCGAACCTCGACTTTTCCGGCGAGCCGCAGCTCGCGCCCCTGGTCAATGCGCGGCTTTTCAAGAGCACAGTCGTAAATGTAGGCGGTCAGCAGGTGGGCATTGTTGGCGCGACCACGCCACTCCTGCCGACCATCAGTTCGCCCGGGGGCGTGATGGTCAACCCCGTGCTCGCCGCGGTGCAGGCCGAAGTGGACAACCTGCGCGGCAATCTGGGTGTGAATAAGATAGTGCTCGCCAGTCATCTGCAAGGCATCAATGAAGAGCTGGCGCTGATTCCGCAGCTTCGCGGGGTGGATGTGGTGCTGGCCGGCGGCGGGGAAGAACTGATGAGCAACCCCGGCGTCCCACTGGTGCCCGGCGACTCGCGCCCCGCAACGCTTGGCGGCGTAGTGAATCAGTACCCGGTGTTGCGCAATGACGCCGATGGCAACACTGTCGCGTTGGTGGGAACTGGCGGAAAATACAAGTACATCGGGCAACTCGCAATCTCCTTCGATGCCTCGGGTAATGTGACGACAGCCACCGGTAATCCTGTGCGCGTTGCCTCGACGACAGCCGATGCGATCAACGGCGTGGACGCCGACCCGATCGTGCAGTCGCAGGTGGTCAATCCAGTTCATATGCACACGCAGGTGCTTCGCGACACCCGGATTGCCCGCACCGAAGTCGAGTTGGAAGGTCGTCGGACCGGCCCGAGTGGCACCGGTATCCGTCGCACCGAAACCAATCTGGGCAATCTTGTGGCTGACAGCCTCCGCTGGCAGGCCGCCAAAAGCGCCGATGAATCCGCCGGTGGCCTGAGCGGGCCAATTGTCGGGCTACAGAATGGAGGGGGAATCCGCAACGATTCGCTCATCCCGGCCGCCACTACCCCGGCGCCGGACAAGAACTTCAGCCGATTCGATGCCTTCGAAGTGAATGCCTTCGCAAACTTTGTCGTTGTGGCCGAAGACGTCAGCCCCGAAAAAATCAAACAGGTTCTGGAACACTCCGTCGCCAACATCGGCGGCGGACAGTTCGGCCACTGGAGCGGGCTTAAGTTCAGCTACGATCCCCGCCGCCCGGCTGGGGCTCGCATTGTCGATGTCCGCGTTGACGGCGCAGGCGCGGGTGGAACCGATCTGTTGATCATCGAGGGCGGCCAGGTAATTTCCGGCTCGCCGCTGATCGATCTGGCAACGATCGACTTCCTCGCTGGCGGCGGCGACGCTTATCCACTGGCAGACCTTACCTTTACCCGTTTCAGCATCAGCTACACGGCGGCGCTCGAAAATTTCCTGCAGTCCCCGAGTGACAGCACCTTCGGCGGGCTTGCGGGTCTTGATGGGTTGGTAAACAGTGGCAACTACCCGTTTACTCCATTCGATGATGCGCTGGCGTTCGACCCATTGCGCCGCATCGACGCAGTGCCCGAACCGGCGGCGCTCGGTGCCATCTTCCTTGCGCCAGCCCTCATGATCAGGTGCAGGCGCTTGGCAAAGTAGAGCTCAAAGATGGTCAGGAATTCAGATCGGCCGCCAATGCAACCTTCGAGCGGGGGCCTGCGTCATGGCGGGCTCCATGACCGAGTAGCCCAAAGCGTGGCCTCCTGTCAGACCGGTGGCGATGAAGCCATCAGGAGACGGGAGGCCACGGAGGGCGATCGGCGCGCGCTCCCCGCAAACGCGCCCGCATCGCATCGGTTTCGTCGGCAGAGGATTACTCTTCCACCTGCACCAGGATCATCTGGCGGCCCCATTGCAGGGCTTCTTCGTGGGTGGGGAAGTAGACGTCGAGTTTGTGGCCCTTGATGGCACCGCCGCGGTCGATGACCTCGACCGGTTCGCCGTTGTGGTAGCCGGGGATGCTTACCCGGGTTCCGAACGGCAGCACCGTGGTATCTGCGGCGATGAACTTCCCGGCGTTGTAGTCTACGGTCTTCCCGCTGGCGGTGATGCCCTGTGCATTGGGGCCGCAGCACTTTTTGCAGGCGCAGTACGCGGTCACTTCCATCTCGACCAGCCGCTTGGGGGCGATGTGAAGCAACTCCGGCATGAGCAGTTCAGGCACAACCGGCGGCAAGGGTATTGGCGCGGGCGCGGCAAGCCTGGTGGGGATACCATTGGCTGCGACGGGACGAACATCGGCGCTGGCTAAGCTTATCGAAGAAGCACGCGGGCGGTCGGCGGAGGCAAGATGCGATGACCCGCCTACCAGCACCACAATCCACGCACCAAGCAGCAGCGCAGCCCGGGCGGCGGGGCGGTGTGGGGGGACGAGGTGGGTGGGTCGGCGATCCATGCGTTCTCAGACTCTATTCAGGCACTATCCAGGCCTGCTTGCCCCTTCACACGTCGGCGGCGATTTGGAATCCACAGCGGACCAACATCGCATCAACAGGGAATCCACAGCTCGTCAACACTTCAAAAAGTCTTCAAACCGCTTCACATCACGCCGCGTAAGTCGCACCGGTTCAAAAGAATCCACAAGTCGAATCCCGGCCGCGGCTCAAGTTTGACAAGCCGAACGACCGATAACCAAGATGACGATATGTAGGATGCCGGGGAGGGTCAACCCATTTCACGGTTTGTTAAGAAAACTTCGCGCGAGATGGAAAGAAACGCGCAAAAAATGCGCGAAATGGGCACGCAAACGACGTGGTGAATCGCCGAGCCAAGTCAGCGCGATGAATGACTTCAAAAAACTACATTGAAGCTTCTGCGGCGTGGCGGTGACGGATGATCCTGCCGCTGGCGACGTAGACCACGTTTTCCGCGATGTTGGTGCAGTGGTCGGCGATGCGTTCGAGGTTTTTGGCGATCATGATGTTGGACAAATCCAGCCCCGCCTGCTGCCCGCCGGCCTCCATCATGCCGACCATATCCTGCACAATCTGGTGGTAAAGAGCATCGACAACATCATCGCTTCTGAGCACGCTGCGCGCCAGGGTCGCATCGGGGAGATTAAACGCCTTGATGGTCTCCCGAAGGGTGGTGACGACCGTATTGCCCATCACGCGTAGATCTTCCGGCGGGTGATACTGGCCGTTCTGCCCGCTGGCCAGGCTCGGCACCCGCTGCGCCACATTCACGGCACAATCAGCAACGCGTTCAAAGTCGCCGTTCACCTTGATAATGGTGGTAATGAGCCTGAGGTCGCTGGCTGCGGGTTGATAAAGGGCGAGCAGGTCGATTGCGGCCTTTTCGATCTCGACTTCTTCCTCATCGATTCGCCGGTCGCCGTCGATAACCGTCCGGGCGAGTTTGACGTTGGCCGTCAGTACGGCCTCGACAGCCTGTTCCACTTCAAGCTGGACGGATGCCGTCATGCGCGCCACTTTTTCGCGCAGGCAATCCAGAGCATCTTTGAAGTGTTGAGCCATTTTCTTGTGCGGGTTTCAGGGTTCAGGTTTCGTGAGCTGTCCGAAAGCTGAGAATCCAGCGCATCACCGTTCCGGCGGTAACACCACGACTATAGCATTCTAGCGTCATCCGAACCGCCCGGTGACATATTCTTCGGTCTTTTTCTTCGTCGGGTTGGTGAAGATTACTCGAGTTTTATCGTATTCCACTACTTCGCCCATGAAGAAAAACGCAGTGAAATCGGAAACGCGCGCCGCCTGCTGCATGTTGTGGGTGACGATGAGAATCGTGTATTGCTTTTTTAGCTCGCCGATGAGGTCTTCAACCTTGCCAGTGGCGATCGGATCGAGTGCGCTGCAAGGCTCATCCATTAAAAGGATGTTGGGCTTGGTCGCCAGCGCGCGGGCGATGCAAAGGCGCTGCTGTTGTCCACCACTGAGGCCGAGCGCGCTTTGCTGCAGCCGGTCCTTACATTCATCCCACAGCGCCGCCTTGGTGAGGCACTCTTCCACGAGTGCATCGAGGTCGGCCTTTCGGGAGACACCCTGCAGGCGCGGCCCGAAAGTGATGTTCTCGTAAATGCTTCTCGGAAAAGGGTTTGGCTTCTGAAACACCAGCCCCACCTTGCGGCGCAGGGTGACCAGATCGGTGCCCGGCGAATAGACATCGTGCCCGCCGATGATCACTTCGCCTGTGACTTCGCATCCGGGGATGAGGTCGTTCAGCCGGTTGATGGCCCTGAGAAATGTGCTCTTGCCACAACCGCTGGGGCCAATGAGGGCCACAACATGCCTCTCGGGAAAGCCCAGGGTCACGCCGCGGATGGCGTGGGACTTGCCATACCAGACATGCACGTCGCGCGTATCAATCAGTATCGGCGCCGCCGACCCGGCGGGGTTTGGCTCGCTCATCATCGTGCGCGACTGTGACGGTGCCTGCATGGTCACAACTGGCATAAACTGGCCCTCAAACGCGTCAGCATACGACGGCGAATGTATGGCCTAAACCCAATGGAGCAAGCAGATTATCAAATCTTAACAATTCAGGTGCGGGTGGCTATCGCAGGTTAACGGCTCCCACCGCCAGCGCCGCGGCTGCGAAGATGAATACTGAGATCTCGAAAAAATGGGAAAGAACGGAAACAACTCGATCCTGCATCGTTCGAATCCTCCGGGCGACGCCATTTGCTCAACTTTGGGCCGATACACGCTGGCCCGCGGTTGCTAAAGGAATCGTCCTTTGCCCGTTTCCGGCATTGACAAAAGTACGAAACAACCCCGCCCGGGCCAAACCAAGGCGCGGGTTTGCGTATTTAGTACGCGAACGGGCAGTTAGTGTTCGCTTTACCACGAATTATCGGACGGTTGAGAATGCTGAAGGTTAGTTATCGGACGGCATCAGCCGGGGTTGGTTCATCGACCCTGCCTGACTGCAACTGGTTCAAACCACCAGCACCCGCGCTATCGCTTCCCCGATCGTCGCCGGCGAATCGCTTGAGATCACAGATTGTGACCTCAAGAGTTCACCTTCCCAAAGATTGAAGTCGTCAACCACCTCGTCAACCACCAATGCCCTCGAAACAATGATTGGCGTTAGCACCGGAACGAAGCCCGTCGCCACGGTTCCGACCACGCCTTCCGATCGTAACGGATTCGCTCGCAGTTCCTCGGTCGTCATCTTAAACCCCAAGCACCCGGGCCATCGTTTCGCCAATGGTGGCGGGTGAATCGGCCACTGCGATGCCGGCGGCTTTGAGGTTGGCGATCTTCGCGTCGGCGGTGTCTTCCCCGCCGGAGATGATCGCGCCGGCGTGGCCCATGCGCTTGCCCGGGGGGGCCGTGCGGCCGGCGATGAATGCCACGACCGGCTTCTTCACGTTCGCCTTGATGAACTTCGCCGCGTCGCTCTCATCGCTCCCGCCGATCTCGCCGATGAGAATGATTGCATCGGTTTCGATGTCGGCGTTGAACATCGTCAGCAGTTCGATGTAGTTCAGCCCCTTCACCGGATCGCCGCCGATGCCCACGCATGTGGTCTGGCCGATCTGCCGGGTGCTGCATTGCCACACCGCTTCGTAAGTCAATGTCCCGCTGCGCGAGATGATGCCCACCTTCTTCCGCGTCCGGGCTTCGCTGGCGGGCAGATGAATGTAGCCGGGCATGATGCCGATCTTGCATTCGCCGGGCGTGATGATGCCCGGGCAGTTGGGGCCGATAAGCACCGGCGAGTGGGCGGTGGGAAGCGGGCTGTGGGCTGGGTCGGGATTGCCACCGCCGACCGCCCTTTGCCCCCGGCCCACGCCTTCGAGGTACGCCTTCACCTTCACCATGTCCAGCACCGGAATGCCTTCAGTGATCGCGACGATGGTCTTGATTCCCGCATCGGCGGCTTCCATGATCGCGTCGGCGGCGAAGGGTGGGGGGACGAAGATCATCGTCGCATTCGCGCCCGTCGCCTCAACCGCCTGCCGAACCGTGTCGAAGATCGGCAGGCCATTGGCATCTTTCTGACCACCCTTGCCCGGGGTGACCCCGCCGACCATTTTGGTGCCGTATTCCAGACACCCCTTGGTATGAAACGCGCCCGCCGAGCCGGTGATGCCCTGGCAGATGACCTTGGTGCTTTTGTTGATTAGGATGCTCATGATGACCTTGGGAAGTAAAGTAAATCACTGACGAACGCGAACTCGGTGATTCTCCACGATGAACAACTTGCGACAGTAATGCTGCTGTTCTAGGTGAGCAACCAGCAGCGCGTGAAGCCGAACCAACAACTGCGGAATCGTCTCGGGATGATTGTGAAGCTGAATTGCGAGCACGCCCGTGTGTGCCGCCGGCGGATACGCGACAATGTCAGCGAAATTGCCGTTCAACGAAATCAGAATCGCGCCGAGATGCGGGGCCTTCCCAATCACGTCCCCATCCGGGGCACTTGCGGGAAGCTCATCTCTCGATAGCGTTACAACATGTCCGTGCCGCTTCAGATCATTTGTGATCTGCGCAGGAATGCATTGATTGCTCACGAGTTTCAAGCTCATGCCGGAATCGCTTCAAACTCGGCCAGCTCGCGCGCGTAGTCCAGGCTCGCGGCAATATCGGCTTCAGTGATAACAGGGAATTTGTCCACCACCTGCGCCACGGTACGGCGGGCGGCCAGGAATCCAAGGATCAGCGCCACCGGAACGCGCGTGCCCTTGATGCACGGCTTACCCCGCAGCACCGCCGGGAGGCTCTCGATGTGATTTCGCCAATTCACGACCGGCATTCTACCGCGGGCAAACATTGGCGTAAAACCGGTGAAAAAAAAAGGGCAGTTGCGCCCTACTTACTGTTGACTGGGTTACTTTAACAGCTATTCTGCGCGCGAGCATGAGTGATATTCGCGTAAGGAAGTGATTCGAGCCGAGCATTATCACTCGCGTTGTTGGGTTCGGTGTCGCTTGGCTTTCAAGGCTTAATGATTGGGGTATCCGTGATGCGAAATGCCATCATCGACATAGCAGTTGAGCCTTGTTGTAGTGTCGGCGCTTTTCGTTGCAGGCTATTCGGCCAACGTGAAAGCCGACCCGCCTCCGCAGAATTTCCCCGATCAAGCATTGCATTTTGTCAGGTGGTGGGTTGGGACATGTCAGGATGGCGCAGTTGTTTGCACGATTGACTGTACTTCCGTTGAGGAAGGGTATCTGTCGACCTGGGTGCCTTACCCGCCCCAGTCGGGCTGTTCGTTCTACGCTTTGATTGCGACGGGCTGATGTTGCAGTGGGGGCCAATGGGGCTTGCAATAGCCGGTCAGGTGAAACGCAATTGCGACGACGCGAAGGATAAGACCATGCGAACACTGGTTTTTTTTATCAGCTACTTTGCGGGCTTGGCTTGTGCGTTTGCAGCGGAGCCGACGCCCGATGAAATCTTCGCGGCCGAGGTGCAGCAGGTGCTCGGGGTCCCGGATCGAGGAACTGGCCTGATTGACGCGATGCGCATGCTCCGTGATGAGGCCGCCCGCGGCCCCGAGAGCAAACCTAGAAAGCTTCCCGCGGCGTTTTAGGAGCGATTCTGTAGCACAGTTCTCGCGGGAACTGAATCCGGTGCACGAATCCGAGGGGAGCTTGCTCGAACGACGGTCGCTGAGTATCGCGCTGGACAGTCTGGGGTCGATTGGCCATTTGGTGAGCCTCACCTCTTCGGCCCATTCGTGATCACAATGCCAAAGGCTGCTAGAGACGCACACGCCCGGGGTGAGGCCGATCTCGCGAGTCTGATCGCAAGAGCCTTCCTGGTGCTCAATGCCAACGGGGGATCGTGCGGCAATCCGTCGGCAATGCAATCGCTTCTCAAGGACCCGGAGTTTCGCAAGCTCGCCGGCTTATCGGAGAAACAAGCCGACGACCTGCTTGCAGTCTTAGGGCGTTTCAATGATGACTCGACATACGAAATGCTGTCCGCACTTAGAATAGTCGGGCCGATCCTGGACTCATTGATTGCCACGGATCGAACAAAACAACTGGACCCGAGCGATTGCGATGTGATCGTCGAAAAGATTCATAAAGCGCTAAGCTCGAACGGGGGGCAGATCTATCTCCGTTGGAAGTCGCACAATGTTCTGTGGCGACTTCACTGCCTGGCGAAAGCTCGCCATGATGAGCAAGCAATACGGCGAGTGACGACCGTGGTCGAGGCACTCCGGCAAAAGCCGGCGCGACAAGGAGCCGAGAAGAAGTCGGCCGAGGAGATTCTTTTGATTTCTGGCGAATCACCGAAGAATTCTGGAATCGGGAATCTTTCTGGCGTTGATTCGTTTAAGCCGAGTTTCTAGCACGGCATATGACTGATCGTCGTGGCCCATGTTTCCGACTGTCTCTAAGCTGATTGGGGTGATGCTGGTTCTGGCTGGCGGTCTGAAACTGTGGGACTTTGTCTGGGGACCGCATGCGCCGGACTCAAATGACACGATCGTGAGCCGGTGGCTTGGGGGTCATGCCAGTGTGACTCCGATTTTCGCGGTGGGCGAGATCGCGCTGGGAATTGGTTGCATAGTCGGAAGTCGTTGGTGCGCCGGAATAGCATCTCTCGCGTTCGGCTTGTTCGCGGGCATCTTGATCGGCGAACTGCACCGGACCACGCCGGTGCAATGCGGGTGCTTCGGACCACTTGGCGCTTCAACCGTTGGTCTTCCAAACAGAAGTTTCCTGGTGATCCTCGCCAGTGCCGACGTGCTTCTAGCGACCACAGGTTTGGCGTCAATTCTGGGAACTACGCGGAGAGTAAGTCAGTCTGCGGCAAGCAGGCGAGTTTTGCGAGACGGTGATGCCCATGAACAGTTATGAGGCGAAATCAAATCCCGGATTCTCGATCATCGAGTTGGCAGTTGTCATCGGAATTCTCGCGGTGTTCCTGGGGATCGCCCTGCCGTTGCTGGCACGGCTGCGCATCAATGCCATGGCGACGAAGTGTGCAATGCATTTGGCGCAACTCGGAAACGCATTTAATGCATACGCGAGCGAGAACGACGGAGTACTGCCACGGGCAGCCCCCTACGGCGGTTCACGCGGGCCTACATGGATGGAGGCTGCGTCCCGACACCTCGGACGGCCCTCAAGCACTTGGGCTCAATTGCGCGCAACTCAGGCGTTTCATTGTCCTGCTAACACCGTACCGGAAGTGCCCACATCGTATGTTGTAAACGCCTTCTACTTCAGCGACCCGGGCTGGAATTCTGTCGCGGGTGCGACGAAGCTCTCAAAAATCAGGTCGCCAGCCTCGCTGCCCTGGTTGCTGGAAGCGCCGGACTTTTTCAAGACATTCACGGTTGCAAAAGCACTTGTTGACGACGTTTTCTTTGAGATAACCCACTACGTCAGCACTCCGGACCATCTGCCGGAGGGCGCAACGCCCCGTATCTATCCGGCGCGTCATCGGCATTCCTCCAATCTGCTCTTCGCCGATGGGCATGTGGAGGCGCGTTCTACCTCGGAGAAACTCTCACTCCACCAATTCGATGATCGCATACGAAGACGCTAAGAGGAGATCAGAGGTGCGGGGTGGCGAGTCAGGGAAAGAATGCTGCAAGCCGACGAGGCGTCGGAAGAGGGGACGGCCGCCAAGCGTTGCGTGGCTGAGCGGTGGTGTACATTTATCCGGTTTGCAAGCTGAAGCGCAACTTGAAGGCTCAAGGGCAAGCGGACGATTATTCCGCATTGCATCGTCTGTCAATTGCAACGTGCGCTCACGTCCCAGCGGTCTCGCTCGCTCTTTACGACCAGTTCCGGTAGAATTTCCAGCTTCTCAAACTGGAAAAAATGTCCGAACAAAACCCGATTCACGAACGCATTGACGACCTGCAGATCGAACAGGAACTGCAGGATTCCTATCTCACCTACGCCATGAGCACGATCATGGATCGTGCCCTGCCCGACGTGCGCGACGGGCTGAAGCCTTCGCAGCGGCGCATCCTGTTTGCGATGCACAACCTTAACCTCACGCCCGGTCGCAAGCCGATCAAGTGTGCCAAGATCTGCGGCGATACGTCCGGCGACTTCCATCCGCATGGCGAATCGGTCATTTATCCCACGCTTGTCCGGATGGCCCAAGATTGGAACATGCGCCATCCTCTTATTCAGGGGCAGGGCAATTTCGGCAGCACCGATGACGATCCCCCCGCGGCGATGCGATACACCGAAGCGCGCATGACCGCGGCAACGGTGGACATGCTCGCCGACCTTGAACTCGACACCGTCGATTTCGTTCCCAACTATGACGAGCGGCCGGGCAAGGATGAGCCGACCGTGCTGCCGGGCAAATTTCCGAATCTGCTGGTCAACGGCTCGACGGGCATTGCCGTCGGCATGGCGTGCAATCTGGTGCCGCACAACCTGCGGGAAATTTGTGATGCGATCGTCGCGGTCATCAACAAGCCAGACATCACACTGCCGGAGCTGTTGACGATCGTCCCCGGCCCGGACTTTCCCACCGGCGGAATCATCTGCGGCCGCGACGGCATCATCGACGCCTACACCGCCGGTCGTGGCCGGCTCACGTTGCGGGCCAAGATTCATGTCGAAGAGAACAAGAACGGCCGCAAGTCGATCATCATCGATGAGCTGCCGTACAACGTCATCCGAAAAGACATTCTGCAGCAGATCTCCGACGGCGTGAAGGATGACCGGATCAGCGACGTCAGCGACGCCAACGACCACTCCGGCCGCGAACACAAGTGCCGCATGGTGGTCGACCTTAAGCGCGACGCCGACCCAGATATCGTCATCAACCAGTTGTATCAGTTCACCAGCCTGCAGATCACCGTGAGCATGATCAATATCGCACTGGTCAACCGGCAGCCGCGCACGATGGGGTTGAAGGAACTGATTCAACACTTCATCGAACACCGCAGGGTCGTCATCACCCGGCGCACCCGGCACTTGCTGAAGAAGGCCCAGCAACGCGGGCATATTCTCGAAGGGTTGATCTTCGCTGTCTGCGACATTGATGAGGTGGTGAAGCTCATCCGTTCGAGCAAGACGCGGGAAGAAGCGATCGAAAAACTGCGCACGCGCGCCTTCCGGATTGCGCCGGCGCATCCTGCCGCGCCGCAGATTCCTGAAGCGCTCATGCAAAGGGCGTCGCGCGATGTCTTGCTCACGCAGGTGCAGGCCGAGGCGATTGGCCGGCTGCAGCTCATTCAGTTGGTCGGTCTTGAGATCGACCGGCTTGTGAAGGAATACCGCGAAGTCACCGACGAAATCGAAGGCTACGAAGCGATTCTGCGCGACGAAAGCATGGTGCTCGATATCATTCGCGAAGACACCTTTGAGATCAAAGAAAAATATGGCGACGACCGCCGGACCGAAATCACCGGCGCCGTCGGCGATATGAATATGGAGGCGCTGATCGCGCCGGAAGATGTCGTCGTCACTTTCAGCCATGAAGGGTATGTCAAGCGCATCCCCACCGGCACCTACCGCAGCCAGGGTCGAGGCGGGCGCGGCATCAAGGGAACGGAATCGCGCGAAGGCGATTTCGTCGAACATCTTTTCATCGCCAACACCCACGACCATCTTCTGTTCTTCACCAGCACCGGAAGAGTCTACGACAAGCGCGTTTACGACGTGCCGGAAATGAGCCGCACCAGCCAGGGCCGAAGCGTCGCCAACCTGCTTTCGCTGCAGGCCGGCGAGAAGGTGCGCAACGTGCTTGCGATTAAAGATTTCTCGAAGGAGGAGCAATTCCTCATGTTCTGCACCGCCAAGGGTGTGGTGAAGAAAACGGCGCTGAGCGCCTACGAGAACATCCGGCAGACCGGCATCATTGCCATCGGGCTTGAAGAAGGCGATGCGCTGATCGGCGTCGCTGTGACAAGCGGGAAGGACCACATCCTGCTTGGCACCAAGACAGGGCTTGCCGTCCGGTTTGAAGAAGAAAACGTCCGCGCCATGGGCCGGCCGGCAGGGGGCGTCACCGGCGTGCGCTTCAAACGCGACGGCGATGCGGTCGTCGATATGATCGTCATCCCCAATGGCGAAAACACCGCACAGGTGCTCACCGGCTGCGCCAACGGCTTCGGCAAGCGCACGCCCCTCGAAGACTACCCCGTCAAAGGCCGCGGCACGCAGGGCGTCATCAACATCGATGCCAACGACCGCAACGGCGAGGTGGTCGGCGTGAAGCTCATCCATCCCAATGATGAGCTGATGATGATCACTGAAAAGGGCATCCTCATCCGCACGAAGGTCAGCGAGATTCGCGAAACCGGGCGCGCGGCCTCGGGTGTGCGTCTCATCAAGGTAGACGAAGGCGACCGACTCGTAGCGCTGGCACGCGTCGAACCGGAAGACGAATCGCCCCCAGACGCCACCACAGACACCACCCCCGAACCATCGCCCAACGACCCGCCGCCCGCCGAGCCAACCCCCGCGACATGAGCGACTCCGGTGCGGAGTAGGCCGGCCGAATCAACATCCGGCTCGTGCTTCCCCGCATTGTTCCGCGCGGAACAATGCGCAGTGGGCAGTCGGCAGTCGGCAGTCGGCGGTGGGCGGTGGGCAGATGGGGTGTCATTGTTCCGCGCGGAACAATGTACCATCTCCCCCTCCTGGTACTCCGGGAGGGGGTCAGGGGGAGGGCAAGTCGGCGGCCAGGCAATCGGCAGCAACCAGCCAATTGTTCCGCGCGGAACATTCACCTGCCCACTGCCTCTGCCGACTGCCCACTGCAAATTGTTCCGCGCGGAACATTTTGCAACATGCTCTCTAACCCATTATCTCGAAACAACTTATAACCCAATTAAGTACTAACCACACCCTAACACTCTGTTAAGAACAGCCTTCCCCCATCCCGCCGAGCCCGCCGCGGTTCACGCGGGGCATCCGATCTTGGCGCCTGTTCGTAGCAAGGGTTTCCAACCCTTCAGCACTCCGCACAGCAATGTACATATAAGTTCACATACTCTCTTTAATCTATACCTTCACGCGTCTGAGGCAGATTTACCTACGCGTCCCGATGCGTTGCGGTACAATGCGATCATGCCCCCGCCCGCTGGCAAACCTGGCCCGCGCCTCAGTTCCAACGGCTACGACATCCACGATTCCGCCGGCATTTCCAGCATCGCCGGCGGCGTGGTCGTCCAGCCTGATGGCAAGATCGTCGTCGCTTCCACCGACGGAGCCGGCGGCACCGGCAAGGCCGTGCTGCTGCGCTATACCACCGGTGGCGCGCTCGACACGACCTTCGACTCCGACGGCGTGGTCGAAACCAACATCGCCACCGGCGACTCGGACACCTGGGTCGGCATCGGCCACACCTGGGACGGCAAGATCGTCGTCAGCGGCTACGCCAACGGCGATTTCGCCGCCGGGCGATATTTCTCTGGCGTGGGCCTCAACCAACGGTTGTATGTGCAGCAGGACGCCAACTTCAACGTCACCAGCGTGAGCAACTCGCTTGGCGCAACGGTCGAGCGCTATCGCTACACGCCCTACGGCCAGCGGACGGTGCTGAATGATGATTTCACGGTGAATGCCAACCCGACGACAAGCGACTACGGCTTCGACGCCGGACATCAGGGCCTCAAGCACGACGCAGAGACCGGGCTGATCTACAACCGGGCGCGGTACCTGCACAACACTCTTGGCCGCTTTACGTCACATGATCCACTTGACTACGTGGATGGACTCAATCTTGTCGCGTATGTGAATGCAAATCCAAGCAATAGCCGAGATCCACTCGGACTCTACGATCCGGACGACCCAACGATCGGTCGCGGGCCGCATGGAGAGTTTTTCGGTGATCCGAGGTATCGCGGGATTTACACAGAATATGATGATAATGCTGACCGACTGGAGGCGTGGTTGAAGTACATGAACCCGCCAGCACCAAAGCCCAATGCACCTCTTCCATATCAAAGTGTCGTTGAAGCTCGAAGGCAATTGAGAGAAGAGCGTCCAATTATTTCGGGACTAATGGATTTAATCGACGCCAAAGACCGGATGTCTGGTAATCAGAAGGCACCCACCTCGGAGCCAAAACACGGGAAGCCTTGGCCCAATAACCCTAACGATCAATATCCGAACAAGCCTCAATCAGTTGACTTCTGGGTACGCTTTATGGAGGCAATGAGAGAGAAAGAGAAGGCGCGCCTTGAAGCTGAGAAGAAGAAGGCACTCGAGGAAGCAATCAAGTCGCCGACGACTGCGCCCTCGACGCAGCCGTCCGAGGGCACGACTACCCCATCCTCAACTCAGCCGGGAGGGTCATCATCGGGTGGGCAAATGATTGAAGAGTAGGCCGTTAAGTATGCTTGTGGATTTGGTTTGTTCGTAAGATCGGCCTTCCCCACGAATGGTGAGCAGAAAGAAATTATCAATGCGGACAGCTAGGCAAGCAAATGTGATTGAGTATGGACATGATTCAGTCACGGGTGGGCGTCGAACACTTGTTCTGTCACTATTCTTGGGCACATGTGCGGTATTCTGGGGGATAAGTTTTTTTATGTTTCCAGTGCTGTTGATCAGCGGTGATGCGGGAACACTCTCGCTCAGTCTGCACCGAGGGAACTTGTTTGTCATCTATGCAAATCTCGGTCCGCCGAAGCCGACTTTAATGTTGCGGAAGTTGACGGCACCCTCAGCTCTTGAGTTGCATGAGAGAATCATGAGTAAGCGCAAGGTCAATCTGCTTTTACTCGAAGTGTCTTGGGAACGAGGTCCAACGGCAATCGCATGTAGGATTTCATTTGTAATTGTGGCGATCTCGATTCTCATCTTCTGGATTTCCAGCAGTGCAGTTCGTCGGCGACGATGGCGTCGTCGCACTCAGTTTGAAGGGCACCGATGACATGTTCGAAATGGCGATTGACTCCATCGGCAAGTTCGCCGCATTCATCGAACGTGATCCGCGGAAGGTGGCCAAGGAATCGATGGTGTCGTTCAAGCCATCGTGTTACAGCGTGCCGCCGGAGTATGTCGGCCGCGACGTGACGGTGGAGTTGGGCGGCCAGAATGGCGCGGTGATCGTGATCGACGCAGCGCCCGCCGATGGGCACGTCCCCAAGGAGTTCAGCTTCTCGGCGATGATCTCGGCCGTAAGGGTCTGCCGGTGCTCGCCTGCGACGATCCCTCTGAATCGTCGATAAAGCCTTATGGTCGAAACGCATGGCGGCTCGGTACAATTCTGGCGTGGGCCTGAACCAGCGTCTGTATGTGCAGCAGGACGCGAACTTCAACGTCACCAGCGTGAGCAACTCGCTTGGCGCAACGGTCGAACGCTATCGCTTCACGCCGTACGGCCAGCGGACAGTGCTGAATGATGATTTCACCGTCAACGCCAACCCGACAACAAGCGACTACGGCTTCAGTGTCGGGCATCAGGGGCTGTTGCATGATGCCGAGACCAACCTGATCTACAACCGGGCGCGGTACCTGCACAACACGCTCGGCCGCTTCACCGCCGAAGACCCGCTCGGCACGGCGTATCAGGATGGGATGAATTTGTATGAGTATGGGCCTTCCCCACGAACGGTGAGCGCAGCGGTGGCGTCAATACGCCACATGAAACGTCGGCGAATCCTCCGCGCGCGTCTTCCGCTCGTCGCAACGTTTGGAATGACACCACGAATCATGCCACCCTGAAACAGAAGTAGATCGATCACTCATCGATTTCTAGCTGACCGATTCGAGGTTGAAGAGTGCGTCGAGGCCCTGATCGACGGTGGCGGTGTCGAAGTCGCGGCCGCCGTCTACGGCGTCGCTGATGCCGTCGAGGGCATTGATGAAGTCGCGGCCGCCGAAGCCGGCGATGCTGTCGGTGCCGGGGCCGCCGGTGAGGGTGTCGTTGCCGCTGCCGCCGAGGATGGTGTCGTTACCGCCTCGGCCGTCGATGGTCATTCCGCGGCGGGTGCCGTTGACGAGTCGGTCATTGAAGTCGGTGCCGATGAGGACTTCGACATCGCCGAACACGCGGTCGGAGACATCGATATCGGGCAACACAAAGTCGCCGACGTTGATGAGCACGCGGACAGGCAGTGCCGAGTAATCGAGCGTGTCGGTGCCGGCGCCTCCGGCGATGCTGTCATCATTATCATCCTCAGCGGACTGGCCGAGGATTGTGTCGTTGCCAGCCGAGCCAAAGAGCACGTCGCCCTGCAAGCCGCCGGCGAGGATGTCATCGCCTTGCCGGCCGACGATAACATCGAATCCGCCATCACCGAAGATGGTATCGTTGCCGCGCCCGCCGGAGAGGGTATCGGGCCCGCGGCCGCCTCGGATGAACATGGGGATGGTGATTTGCCCGCCGATGACCGTATCCGCACCATCGCCCGCCGAGACGTTAATCTGCGAAATGGGGTCGGTGTAAATCTGCTCGACGCCGTTGACCACCGCCCGGAGGGTTTCGGTCGGGTCGGTGCGCGCGAAAGCGATGCTGTCGCGTTTTTCATCGCCGACAAAACTCAGCACTTGTGTGACTGAATCATAGCTGACGGAAACGGCGAAAAGACGACGGGGTTCGAGCGCGTGAATCATAGATTATCACCTTCGGCTGAAACGTTGCGTCAGCTTAAGCCGCGGGGCGGGTTACGGGCAAAAAATTCATCCGATTAGCGTGATATTTTCCCAGAAATCAGGCCCGCGATCATCTCGGCGTGGCGGGTGCTTGCCCCCTTGGCTTCCCGCACAGTCTCGACGGCGCGCCCGGCGATCGCAGTGCGCTGGTCGGCATGCGTCAAAAGCCTATCAACGGCGGCGGTTAGCTCGGGTGCCGATAAAATTTCGTACACCGCTGTATTTTTCTTGAGCAGGCGCATCGGCATATCGAAGTTCTTGGTAAACGGCCCCACAATCACAGGTTTGCCGAGTGCTGCCGGTTCGATCATGTCGCTGCCGTGCTGTCGGTCGCCGAGGTCGACGAGCGATCGGCCGACGAACACAACGGTTGCCAGGCTGTAGAACTTGCGCAGCTCGCCCATCGTGTCGCCGAGTACGATTGCGTGTTGGCTGTCAGACGGCGCGCGGGCCGTGTTCGACCTGCGGATGCACTGGAAGCCGTGACTTTCGATCAGACCGGCGACCTCATCAAACCGCTGGGGGTGACGGGGGACGATCACCAGCCGGAGGCGGGGATGCGATTGTTTTAGTTGACGGTAGGTGTCGAGCGCGATGCTCTCTTCCCCCGGGCCGGTCGAGCCGCAAACCCAGATTGGCTCGTTGGCCGGGTCGAGTGCCAGCTCGGCGGCCAGGTGCTCGTCACCGGCGATGCGATCGGCGATGGTTGCACTGTCAAACTTCATTGTGCCTGTGACGTGGATCTTTTCCTGCGGCGTGCCGAGGGTGCGAAACATCGCGGCGTATGTCTCATCCTGCACTGCTGCGAGGGCGAGCCGGGCGAACATGGGACGTGTGAACCAGCTTGCCCGGCGATACTTGCGAAAGCTGGCCGGCGTGATTCGGCCATTGGCCACCATGACGGGGATTCCCCGGCGGTGGCACTGCTTCATAAAATTGGGCCAGACCTCAAGTTCCATCAACCCCACCAGCCGCGGCTGATACTTTTCGAGCACCCGGCACACGGCGGAGGTGAAATCGAGGGGGAACTTGATGAGTGTGACGTCCGGCTGTTGGGAGAAGAGCTGTCGCGCGCGGTCGCCGCCGGTCTGGGTGGTGGTAGAAATCACGAACCGCAGGCCCGGCGTGCGGTTTCGCAGCTCTGCCAGCAGCGCCGGCAGGACATTCACCTCACCCACGCTGACCGAATGAAGCAGAATACACTCGCCGCCGCTCGACGGGGGTAGCGATCTACCCATGCGCTCGCGCAATGCCAACATCACCTTCTGTCGAGCCGAACGCCTGACAAGCCAATATGGCGAAGCCAATGCCAGCCCTGCGGCGTATGCGAGATCGTACAAATTGGGCATTCGGGTCGAGAGTTTATCGCAAGAGGCGGATGAAGTCGTGATTCATCGAGCGCGCGTCCTCCGGGCGCGCCGCGTCAGGGGCTTGCGGCGTTCAAACAACCGGTCGAAGTGAGTACAATCTTCAGTATGCAGGATTTTGAGAAGCTGGGCGTGTTTTATCTCGGCCGGGAGTACGACCTTCCGGCGCGCAAGCAGTTGGATGATCTATTGCTGTATGACAGCAAAGACCTGGTAACGCACGCGGTCTGTGTGGGCATGACCGGCAGCGGGAAGACGGGGCTTTGTCTCGGCTTGCTCGAAGAAGCGGCGATCGACGGCATTCCGGCGATCATCATCGACCCAAAAGGAGATCTGGCCAACCTGTTACTGACGTTTCCCGACCTTAAGCCGGAAGATTTTCGTCCGTGGATCAATGAAGACGAAGCAAGACGAAAGAATTTGTCGCCGGATGAGTTTGCGGCGCAGCAGGCCGCGCTTTGGGCGACGGGGCTTGGGAAATGGGGCCAGGATGGGGCGCGCATCAAGCGGCTGCGGGATGCTGCGGAGTTTGCGATCTACACGCCCGGATCGTCGGCAGGGCTGCCGATTTCCATTCTCAAGTCGTTTGCCAAGCCCGAACAAGCGGTGATGGACGACGGCGAACTCTTCCGCGAGCGCATTTCCACGACCGCAACGAGCCTGCTGGGACTGCTCGGTATCGACGCCGACCCGATTCAGTCGCGAGAGCACATTCTACTAAGTACTTTGTTTGCAACAGGTTGGAGCGCAGGAAAGGACATGGATCTTGCCGCGCTGGTCGCGCAGATTCAACAGCCGCCGATCGCGAAGATTGGGGTGATGGATGTCGAGTCGTTTTATCCAAGCAAAGACCGGTTTACGCTGGCGATGCGGCTGAACAACCTGCTTGCCGCGCCCGGATTTAATGCGTGGATGGAAGGCGATGCGCTGGATATTCAGTCGCTGCTTTATTCGCCGAGCGGGAAGCCTCGAATCGCGATTTTTTCAATTGCGCATCTCGGGGACGCCGAGCGGATGTTTTTTGTGTCGCTGCTGTTGAATCAGATGCTCGGCTGGATGCGTGGGCAAAGTGGAACGACAAGCCTGCGTGCGTTGCTCTATATGGACGAGATTTTCGGCTATTTCCCCCCCGTGGCGAATCCGCCGTCGAAACAGCCGTTGCTGACGTTGCTGAAACAGGCTCGCGCGTTTGGGTTGGGTGTGGTATTGGCCACACAAAATCCGGTCGATCTGGATTACAAGGGCCTGGCGAATTGCGGGACATGGTTTATCGGACGCTTGCAGGCCGACCGCGACAAGCAGCGGGTGCTCGACGGTCTGGAGGGCGCTGCAGCCGGAGCCAATGGGAAGTTCGACCGTGGCGCGATGGAGCAAACACTCGCGGGGCTGGGCACGCGGGTGTTTTTGATGAACAACGTGCATGATGACAAGCCAGTAACGTTTGAGACGCGCTGGTGCATGAGCTATCTGCGCGGCCCGATGACCCGGCAGCAGATTAAGCAGTTGGTCGACCCGATCCGCGGCAGCAAGTTGCATCCGGCGGGGACCGCGCCCGCGCCAAGTGCCGGGGGAGGCGAATGCCCGGTGCTGGCGCAACAGGTCGAAAATGCACCGGCCAGCTCGGTAGCGAAACCATCCTCCCCGGCGGCGCAGATATCGACTGCGCACGCCCGCCCCGTTTTGCCCCCCGATGTGCCCCAATTTTTCCTGCCGGCCAGACATTTGCCGCCCGCGGGATCGACCCTGGTCTACCGCCCGATGTTGCTGGGGACTGCCAAGGTCTTCTTTGCCAACAGCAAGGCCGGCATCACTGCCGATGCTTCTGTGGCTGCGGTCACTTTGCTGAGTGAGGGGGTGGTTATGGCCGATTTTGCCGATGCCGAGACCATCGAACTCGATGAACGTGACCTTGAAAAGCAGGCGATGGACGGCGCAAGGTTTGCCAGCCTGCCGTCAGAGGCTGCCAAGTCAAAGAGCTATGCGGTTTGGAAGAAGACTTTCACCGACTGGCTCTTCCGCACACAAGAACTGCAGATGTACGCGTGCCCGGCGCTGAAAGTGACGAGCAGGGCTGGCGAGTCCGAGCGAGATTTTCGCGCCCGCTTGCAGCAAACCGCCCGCGAGCTGCGCGACGACTTCGCCGACAAGCTGCGGGCGCAGTTTGCCTCCAAACATGCAACGGTGGTGGAGCAGATCCGCAAGGCCGAGCAGGCCGTCGAGCGAGAGCGTGCGCAGGCGCAATCGAGCGGAATTGGGGCTGTTTTATCGGTGGGAACATCGATTCTGGGGGCGTTTTTGGGGCGTAAGAAGGTCAGCACCACCAATCTTGGCCGCGCCGGGACCGCGGCGCGAAGTGTTACACGCTCGTATGAACAGCGGCAGGATGTGAACCGCGCCGAGGAGAATGTGGAGGCTGCCCAGGCGAAATTGGCCCGATTGGAAGCAGAATTCAACGAGAAAACCGACCGATATGCGGCTGAACTAGAGGAAAAACTCGCTGACGTGACGACCGTCGCGATCAAACCCAGGAAAGCGGATATCACCGTTCGGCTACTGGGTTTAGCGTGGGCACCCGAGTATCAGACGGGTGATGCGCGGGCCGTCGAAGCGTGGAAATGAGCGAATCGCGCGCCGGGCGCGAGAATTTTGGTCTTGGCAGGGCGTGAAGAATCCGCATAATGATCGATCCGACACTGCGGCAACCCCTGCGGTGTCCGCTGTTGGAATTCACGAGGAAAATCGCACATGGGTCCGACCGTATCCGCGCTGGTCAACCTTTTTAATGCCGATCAGACGTTGCGCGAGGCGCAAACGCGTCTTGACGTTGCAAGTAAGAACGTCCGCATCCAGGAACGCCGGGTGCATGATCTGGAAGCCCGCCAGAAGGCAGGGCAGGCCTTGGTCAAATCGCTGCACGCCAAGAGCATGGCGGTCGATGCCGATGTTCAGGGCCGCGATGCCAGGATTGAGAAGCTCCGCACGCAGCAGGCGAGTGCGAAGAACAACAAGGAATATCAGGCGTTCCTCGTTGAAATCAATACCGGGAAGGTCGATCGTGAAAAAGCCGAAGAAGAGGGCCTGAAGATTGTCGCCCAAATCGAAGCTCAGCAGAAAGAACTCGAAGCAGTGGCGACGCAATTGCAGGCCGAACAGGCCAAGCTTGCGGAGATGAAAGGCTCGATTAGCCAGACGCTTGCCGATCTGCAGGCGGAGATCGACCGAGTCCAGCCGACGCGCGATGCCGCCGCTGGCGAGGTGGGCAAACTCTCGGCCAAGTCGTTAAACGTTTACGAACGTCTTGCCGAACGTTACGACGGCGAAGCGATTGCCCCGATCGGCCAACCCGACCGCCGGCAAGAGGCGTATAGCTGCATGGCGTGTCACCTTGAGCTGGTCACCGACATTTACAACAAGCTCAAGACGCGCGACGAACTGGTGTTCTGTCCGAACTGCGGCCGCATTCTTTATGCTCCTGCAGAGATGATTTACGAGCAGGCCAAGCCAAAATCGCCCAGCCAGCGCGCCGCGCCGACGAAAAAACGAGTGGTCTCCAGCGAGCCGTCTCGCGCGATGGATCCTGTGAAAGCTGAGCTTGATCGACTTCTGCGCAGGGCGCAGGGTGAATCGGTGAAAAACAGCAACGCCGCAGGGAGCAATCCTGTGGAGTTTGAGGTTTATATTCAGGGTAAATATTTCGGGAACTACAAGGGCCAGAACATCGATAACTTTCGGCGGACCGCGCGATATTGCCTGCACGAAAGCGGTGTTATCAAGGACATGGATGTCTACGAGAAAGGCCAGGGCCCAAAGTCGCTCGCTGCCGCCGCCGAGAAAGCTGCTGCGGACGCTGTCTCGACGGAGGCGACTGCAGCAAGCCCATCTGCTCCCACAGCACCGAGCCAGCCGGTTGAAGCCCCCGCGGCCGCAGCGGCACCGACGCGTCCGGCGGAACAGCCCCTCGCCAGCGGAGCGAATGAGGTCAACCCCGCCAGTCAGCCCAATGAGTCGGTGCCCAGTGAGTCGGCGCCCGGTGAGTCGGCGCCAGTGATTGAAGCGGATGCATCGATGGACGGTGCCGAGAAGGATGAAGCGCTCTCGCGATAGCGTGGCGCGACCGGCATTCAACCCGCGAGTCTCAAGCCACATGGCTCCCGCTGCGCTACACCACCTCGGGATTCTCGTTCTGTGACGCGCGCAGCACTTCTGGCACTTCCACCGGCACAACGCGGCCCGCGCCAGCCCAGGGAATGTCACCCAACTCGGCTGGCAAGACACCTTTTTCAAATGCGCGCGAGAAGGCCTCACTCAACCCATCAATTGAGCGCATCGGCCCCGGCTCGAGTTTCGATTCTCGGCGGGCGGAAGCTGGAAGGTCGATCATTTCCGGCATTGACTCCTGCGCTGCGATCACGGTCAGCGTATGCGGTAGCGCCGCGTGAGCCGGGCATGCGCTTTCCGAGCCTGACCGCACTGCAGCGGCACATTGCCAGATTTTCTCGGTGCGATCATCGTCGGGGCTGCCGTAGACACTGGTTCCGCCGTCGGAAAACTGGGCGACGAATTGGGCATTTCGCTGCGACGGGTCAAAAGTGATCGTTGCAAGCTCAAACTCAAAGTGACATTGCGGCCCACGGCGCTCGGGGATCGAGTGGGCTGTAAAAAACAGCACCTCCGTCCCGCCGGGCATCTGGCAACGGAGAGCGGCGTTGTCGTAGTTCTCGATGTCATTCGCCCGATACAGTTCTGCCTGCACCGCAGCGGGTGCAAGGCTTGTGTTCCAGGTCGGGCCGAGCAAATACAGCATGTTGTGCAGGAAATGGGCCGTGGCGTTGTTCACTGGGCTGTCGAGCACGGGCCGTCCGTCGGGTGTGTTGATGCGGCCGACCCAGCTGTTGCGCGCAAAATAAACATATGGCCGCGGGTAGGAGACAAAGGTCTTCAGCCGCTTTGGAAAGCCGAATCGGCCTGCCAGGATATCCCCTTTCAGCCGCTGAATCGCCCGGCTGAATGACCACTGATACCCAATCGACACCCGCCGGCGGGACTCTTCCTGCGCGCGGATGATGCGCAGAGCGTCATCCAAGCCGCCCGCGAGCGGTTTCTCACACAAGACCGCAACGCCCGCTTGCGTAGCCATCGCGGTCTGCTCGGCGTGCAGATGAATCGGTGTGCAAAGCACCAGCAATTCTGGTCGCTGCTGCCGAAGTAGTTCTGCAAGGGACGGATAAATCGGGACGCCGATTTCTTTGATCTGTGCCAGCTGCCGGCATCGCTCAGGCGCAGGATCGGCAGCGGCCATCCAATCGAGCTGCGGGGCTTTTGGGTCAGTCAGGAGACTGCGAATGTACCACTCGCCAAAGCCGGCAATGCCGACGAGGCCGATCTTCACACGTTCGGACATACTGCTTCGGAGTGTACGGGGATTGGGTCATCAACGCGAACGCAAAAGTCGCTCGAAACCGCCGCTGCCTGATCGCACTGTTTCGGGCAGAAAATGCAATTGCGGTCGCTGGGGCAATTCGCCCATAATCGACCTCAGTGAACCTGCGGAGATTTCGCCTCAAGCAATTACTGCTATTGCTGATGTTCATTGCGCCGGCAATGTCCCCGCTCGGCGCGCGCGGCGCGATTGATGAGGCTGCATTTCATCGCGATCTTGCCCGGCTTTCTGATGCGCCGACACGGGTCATCGGCAGCGATGGATATCGCCGTGCTGTTGAATACGTCGCATCCGAGGCGCAGAAGCTGGGCGATTCCGTCGAGGTTCGTCGGCATGACTACGGCGTGATGATGCCGGTGACCGAGTCGGCGGGCGTTACGATCGATGGCGCCACCGCTGCGCCCGTTTACCCCATATGGCCTGCGGGGGTGCGGATGAACGCGACGCCAGCGGAGGGCATATCGGGCCGCCTGGTCTACTGCGGGCAGGCGACACTTGCAGAGATTCGTCCGAGTGACCTTCGTGGCAACATCGCGGTGATTGAAGCGTCCGCCGCCGGGGGGTGGCAGCAGGTGATGTACTTCGGCGCGACTGCCATCCTCGTGCTCGGCAGCGACGACGTGACAAATCATATGCTGCGCGAGCACGAGCTTTTGCTCCCGGCCAACCTGCCCCGGTTTTATGTCCCACGCGGTCCGGCAGCCGAGGCGTTGCGTAAAGGGGGCAGCGCGAAGATTGAGGCAAAAGTCACCTGGCAACTGCAGAATGCCACGAATGTCTATGTGCTGGTGAAGCCGGTGGGTGGCTCTCAGGCCGAATCGCGCGGTTCGGGCGCGATCCTAGTGTCGGCGGGGCTGGAGTCGAGCGGATTAGTGCCCGATCTTGCACCCGGTGCCGGGCAGGCAGTCCAGCCGGCTGCGGCGCTGGGGTTGCTCCGGCAGTTTGCCGCCAATCGCCCCTCTCGCCCCATGCTCTTTGCATTCGTTGGCGGCGATTCGATGCAGTTGCTCGGCCAGCGCAATATGTTCATGGCCCTGGCCGATGCACCGGCGACATGGTCGTCAGAACTACGGCGGGTCGAGTCGGAGTTAACCGCCGTGCAGGCTGACGGCGCGCGGCTGCGAGAAGTCGGGGGCGATCTGTCGCAACTCAGTCCAACCGCCGACCGCCGGCTCGTCGATCGGCTGGTCAAATCGCTGGAAACCCGTGCCACCGATGTGCAGGATGAATTGTTTCGCATCCGAAGAGCGCCGGTAGCGGAGCAGACACCATCGCTGGGAGCGAGGCGACAGGAACTCGAACGGCAGATGATTCAATTCACCGCCGTCCGCATGGCGATGCAGACTCAGCCGGCGCGGCTGCGGGAGGCCGCATTTGCTGAATTGGCCGAAGCGGTTGCCCGGCAGAACGCGACGGCGCTGGGCGACCTTGATCAGTCGCTTAACCGACGCAAACAGGAACTGACCCTGCGCATGGAGCTGTATACGTGGCTTGCCAAGGCGACCGGTCGCAACCCCAGCCCCGCCGAGCGGGACGTTAGCCAGCGGCTGATCGAGCTTCACCTCGGCCTCGATCTCTCCGACGGCGGTCAACGCGCCGGTCCGATGTTTCTCGGGCAGGCCTATCGCACCAATGCCTCGGTCAATCTGCAAGACTACCGCGATTGGGCTTCGCGGCTGCAACGGGAGTTTGAACAGGACCCGGGCCCGCTAGGGTGGTGGGGCGATGTTACCAGGCATTTTGATTTTGAACCGCTGAGCCAGATTCGCTCCCCGCAGTCATACCTTTGCGCTTCGATGGCGCTGCCGACGGAGCTTGCTCAGGCCTGGGGTCTGCCCGGCATGACCTGGATGACACTCGACGACCTCCGCCCCCGCCGTGATACCCCCGCGGATACGCTGGCGAAGCTCGACGTGCGGGCGATCCTGCCGCAGTTGCAGGCCATCAGCACGCTGCTCGAACGCGCCTGCGCCGACCGGCGATTTGTCAGCAGGGTTCAGCCCAAACGGCAGCGGACACAGATCGATGGCCAGGTTGTCAGCCCTTCGAGCGGCCGACCCGTGCCCGATCTCCCGCGCCGCGGTTTTCTCATTACCTACTACAACACGCTGAACGCGACGCGCCGCATTCCCCAGTTCTTTCCCTATGACGGCTTCCCCTATGCCATGGGCGTACGGCGGACGGAGGTGATCGAGACCGATCCGCTTGGCCGCTACCGAATCGAAGGCCTGCCACAGATTAACACAAGGCTGTGCTACATCCTCCCGCAGGCGTATCGCATCGAGGCTCAAACGGGCGCAATTGTCGGAACGAGCGATCTCGGCAAGCAACTCGGCGAGCTAAAACAGTATGCTGACATCCGCCAGGACGTGCCCAGCCAGCGATTGGTGGTGTTTGATTGTGAAGAGTTTGCACTGGTGGGACTCTACGATCCGAGGTTTCTTCAAGACCTTAGCGAGGTGGTGCCGATCGACGCCCGGCGCAATGCCGAGCCACAGCGGTACAACCTGCTGATCGCGCGGCAGATTATGGCCGGCTTTCTTGAGCCGGGCACGACGGCTCAACTGCTTTTTCGCTATGGCCGGGTTGGTAATCGACTGGTATTGCTCAACATGAATCGCTCGCCCGAGTCGCAAAAGGCCGGCCGCGGGGATGGGCTGGGTCTGTCGCTGCCTGAGATTCGCGGCATCGGCCCGCTGAATCTTTTCACCGCCAATGATTTCTGGTCACTGGATGAGAAGCGCCTGGTGGAGTACCGCAAGGCGGGCGTCTCCAGCACGCTGATCGATTCACTCCACGCCACCGCTCGTCAGCAGCTTGACTCGGCCCAGAAAGCGGGCGAGCAGAACGACGCGGTGGAAATGACCCGCCACGCCAACGGTGCGTGGGCGAACGAGGCTCGCGTGTATGACGCCACGCGCGCGCTGGCCAGCGATGTCATCCGCGCAGCCATCTTTCTGCTCATGCTCGCTGCGCCGTTTAGCTTTTGTATGGAGCGATTGCTGGTGGGCACGCCGAATGTTTACAAACAGATCGGCTTTACCACGCTGATTTTTGGGGTCATGACGGGCCTGCTCTGGTCATTTCATCCTGCGTTCAAGATAAGCAGCAGCCCGCTCATCATCATTCTGGCGTTCGCGATCATTCTCATGTCGTCGATCGTGATCTGGGTGGTTTACGGCAAGTTTGATGGCGAGCTAAGGCGGATGAAATCGCGCCGCGGCAGCACGGAGGGCGCGAGCGTTACGCGCGCCAGCGTGATGATGTCTGCCGTCATGCTGGGTATTGCGAATATGCGCAAACGCAAGCTGCGCACCGCACTGACGAGCCTGACGATCGTCCTCATTACCTTTGCGGTGCTGTGCTTTACGAGCAGCACAACCTACGTCGGCACCACGAGCATTTTTACCGGCCAGAGCTCAACCCACCCCGGCATTCTGCTGCGCCAGCGCGGCTTCCGCCCGTTGCCGGCAGCGGCGGTGCAAAACTTTGCGGCTTCGCTGGGGCCGGGGGTGCAGATTGTGGAGCGATGGTGGAATGTCTCTCCCATCGACCCGCGCGATCAGATCAACATCGCCGGCATCAGCCCCGACGGCACCGCGGGGCGGCCCATTGGGGTTGCGCTGCTGGGGTTGAGTCCGGGAGAAAGTGCGCTGTCTCGAATTGAGGAAGTGATCGGGCAGGAGAAGTTTGCGCGTCTGGAACGATCGGAGACCGACGTCATCTATCTCAGCGATGTGATGTCGAAAGAACTGGCGGCGGAAGAGGGATCGCAGGTGCTCGTCGGCGGGTTGCGGCTGACGGTTGCGGGCGTGTTTCCTGCTGATCAGTTTGATCAGCGGGTGAGCATGCTTTCGGGTGAATCGCTCGCTCCACTGAAGTATTCGATGAACATGCTCGATGCGAGCGGTCGGCGGCTGGATGACAGCGCCGCAGAGAGCATTGATGTAGACCCCGCCGCCGCCGCTGCCGAGGCGGGCGGCGCGTATGAGCACCTTCCGGCGTCGCAGTTTGCCATCGTGCCGGCATCGGTGAGCCGAAGGTTGCCGAACGCCAGCCTGAGAAATGTCGCCTTCCGCCTGGCCGACCAGAAACAGGTTGAGGAGGTGAGCGAAGAGCTGAGCCGGAGATTCGGGCTGGCGATGTTCGCCGGCTACGACGACGGCGTGCGCCTGATCGCCGCGAGCAACCTCGCCGATGTGAGCGGCGGGGCGAAAGTGGCGATTCCGCTTCTCATCGGGGGCATGATCATCTTCAATACAATGATGGGCTCGATCGCCGAGCGAAAGCGCGAGATTCACGTCTACACGTCCCTCGGGCTTGCCCCGATGCACGTCGGCGCGCTGTTCGTGGCTGAAGCGATGACGTATGGCCTGATTGGGACGGTCTTTGGGTACATCGGTGGGCAAGGCGTCGGCACCATTTTGGGCAAAATGGGCTGGCTGGGCGGAGCGACACTCAATTATTCTGGCAGCAGTGCCATGATGACGATGGGGCTGATCCTCGCGGTGGTGTTTGTTAGCGCGCTGGTTCCGGCCCGAATGGCCAGCAAGGTTGCCGCGCCAAGCATCGACCGAAGCTGGAAAGTGCCCAAACCCGAGGGCGACACGATCACCGCCATTCTCCCCTTCACCATCAACCGCACCGCCGCCGATGGAGTGCTGGCTTATCTGTCGGAATACTTCGACGATCACCGTGAAGGGAGCATCGGCAAATTCAGCGCTGACGACATCCAACTCGCCCAGGACCGAGAAACACGCTCTCTTTCGGCGTCGATCTGGCTTACCCCGTTTGATCTTGGCGTACGGCAGCGAATGAACATCGCTGTCGAGCCTTCAGATACGGAGAATATCTTTGAGGTGAAGGTCGAACTGCTCCGTCAGTCGGGCGATGACGATAGCTGGTACCGAATGAACCGGCCCTTCCTGACGGAGATTCGCAAGCAGTTCCTGGCTTGGCGTTCACTGTCACCCGTGGAGATGCAGAAGTATGTGGAGCGAAGCCGGGAGGCGGCATTCGTGGCATCCGCTGCTGGTTAGGAGTCGCCAAGGCCGCCAAGTGCGCAGAGTCCGCCAAGAATTTGAAGGAGTTGAAACATGACTGAGGTAGATGAGATCATCGGCTTTGAGGAACCCGGGGACGATTTAGATCGTCTGGATTATGCCACCATTGGCGCGGCGCTGGCCGTCCATAGCGAGCTAGGGCCCGGCCATCCGGAATCGGCGTATGAGGAAGCGCTGGCATTTGAGCTGGAACTGCGTGGATTACCGTTCAGCCGACAGGAGCCGTACAACATCGTGTACAAAGGTCGGCATGTCGGAAGGGGAAGGCTCGACATTGTGGTTGGCGGCGTTCTGATTGTTGAGATCAAAGCTGTTGAATCCCTTGCTTCGGTGCACGCCGCCCAGGTGGTGTCTTATCTGAAGGCAACGCACCGGCGATTGGGCATCCTGTTGAACTTCAACGTGAAGCAATTGAAAGCTGGTGGGGTCAAGCGAATTGCGAACACCCGATAGTAGGCCGCCCGCCTTCCTTGGCGCTCTTCGCGTTCTTGGCGGGCTTGGCGACTGCTGTGGTGGCGTCCAATGAAAGAAGACAAGGAACTAAAACAATTCCGCGACCTGATGCCCGTCCCCGACAAGTGGGATGAGGGCTTCGGGTACAAGGCCATGATCGGCGGGCTGTTTGTCGGCCTGATCATGACCCCGGCGAGCATGTATATGCATCTCGTCGTCGGTCAGGATATCGGCTCGGCGGCGCAGTGGGTGACTGTTATTCTCTTCATCGAAGTCGCTCGTCGGGCGTTTACCCAGCTTGCCCGGCCGGAGATTTACGTACTCTACTACATGGCCGGCGCAGCGCTGGTCACCAATAGCGGTCTGCTGTGGAACCAGTTTTTGGTCCAATCCGAGTCGCTCCGGCAGTTTGGCATCTCCGATCTCATACCCAGTTGGGTCGCGCCGCAATCGCCGGATGTGCTCGGTCAGCGGTCATTTCTGCACTCGGCGTGGCTGGCACCAGTGGGGCTGGTCATACTGGGCCAGCTACTGCAGCGGTTTGATAACTTTGGGCTTGGCTACCTGATGTATCGCATCACAAGCGATGTGGAGAAGCTGCCATTTCCCATGGCACCCGTCGGTGCGATGGGAGTGACTGCGCTCGCTGACGCATCGGGCGGCAAGGAGACGTGGCGGTGGCGCGTCTTCAGCTTTGGCGCGATGCTCGGGCTGGCTTTTGGTGCTGTGTACGCTGCAATGCCCTCGTTATCGCAGGCATTCCTTGGGGAGACGATCGCGATTTTTCCAATTCCTTTCAAAGACCTCACCACCAATATTGAGGATTTTCTGCCCGCGGTGCCGTTCATGCTGAGCTTTAACCTGGGGCTGATGATCACCGGTATGGTGCTGCCCTATTGGGCGATGGTGGGGTCGATGATCGGGCTGGTGCTCTGCATCATTCTCAATCAGTGCCTCTATCACGGGGGAATTCTGCGAACATGGTCGCCGGGCGTGGGAGCGATCAGCACCATCAATGCCAACTTCCTCGATTTTTACTTCAGTTTCGGCCTCGGCCTCACCGCGGCGATTGCGGTGATCGGCTTTTACCACGTCTTCCGCAGCCTGTGGGGTGCGAAAAAGACATTGGACGATAGCAGCGTGGCGCGGGTGAACTGGCGACTGCTCTTCCAACCGCCGGCCGGCCGCGGCGACTTTTCGATCTGGGCCGCGCTGGCCGTCTATGTCGCGATCACCATCGTGACCATCGGAGCGGCCTATTTTCTCCTCCAAAGTGCCAACGCCGCCAACCCCGCCAATGCCGCCGTCACATGGCCACTGCTGGGAGTGTTCATCTTCTATGGGTTTGTCTACACGCCGATTATCAGCTACGTCAGCGCGCGCATGGAGGGCATCGTCGGGATGAGTGTCAACATCCCATTTATCCGCGAGGCCACTTTCATTCTTTCAGGCTATCAGGGGGCGGCGATCTGGTTTGCGCCATTTCCGATCCATAACTACGGCGCGCAAACTCTCTACTTCCGAAAAACCGAGCTTACCGGCACCAAGATGACATCGATGATCAAAGCCGAAGTGTTCGTGTTTCCGATTGTGCTCGTGAGCCTGCTGGTATTCAGCCAGTTCATCTGGAACATCGCGCCCGTGCCCAGCGGAGCATTCCCGTACGCGGAGAAAATGTGGGAGGCGATCGCCTATCGGCAGGGGCTGATGATGAGCAGCACCCTCCCCGGCAGCGAAGGCGGCGTGTTCTCTCAGGCATTTTCGCCGACATTTCTCTTAACCGGGCTGGGGATTGCCCTGCTGTTTTACGCAATCATGTCCAATCTCGGGCTGCCGGTGCTGATGGTGTATGGCCTGATTCGCGGGCTGGACATGAGCCAGCCGGATGTCATTCTGCCGCAGTTTGTTGGTGCACTGATCGGAAAGTACTACTTCACCAGGAAATTTGGAGATAAGTGGCCGCAGTACCGCGTCGTATTTCTGGCCGGCTATACCTGCGGGGTCGGGTTGATCATGATGCTCACGCTTGGGCTTGTCTTTATGAGCAAGGCGGTCTTTCAATCCCAGTATTGAGCATTCGTTGCCGTCCCCCTCATTCGGTGTTCTGTTGATCGAGCATTCGGCGAAAATGGATACATGAAGACGATCGACCGCCAGAGTTCTGTTCGCCATCGGTCGCCCGATTCGGGTCGACAGGTGCTTGCGTGGCAGGGTTTAGAGCTGAGCGTGCCCCGGCTGTGGAATGCAGTGAAGATCGAGGGGGATTTCAGGGCCGGGATGATTTTGCTGGCCGACTTGGAATCGGCAAGGCTCGGTCTTCGGTGGGCAACCGCCCCAAAATCGAAACGATCGGGAACAGAGATCGTGAATGCTGCGATGCGGGAAGAAGTCGGCGAGCTTGCAGCCCGCGCTGCGAATCCTGCAACCGCAGCGGCGGGTGGGTTTACTTCGCAATCCCTCTTCGTAGACCCCGAACCACCCGCTCGCGATGTCTGGATCGGACTGAGCGATGTGTCTCGTCGGCTCGTCCAGCTTTCCTACCAGGCAAAGACGCGCGACGGAGTTCTGGCCCACGATTTGCTTCCCACGCTCGCCGAACAGACCGGCGGGGGGTCGCAGCGATGGGCTGTGCTGGACTTGAGTTGCGAAGTGCCCGCGGGGTTGATGCTGCACTCGCATCATCTGAGCGCCGGCGATCTGAGGCTGAGTTTCACTGAATCGAGGCGGCGGCGAATCAGCGTCAGGCAGATCGGCCCCGCAACGCTGGCGCTGGCGCGCCAGCCTCTGGAAAAATGGCTCGCTGCGGAGGTGGCCGGGCATTCGAGGCTCTATCGATCCGGTGCAGTGACTCGCTTGCGTCTGGAAGGGTTTGAACACGGCTGTAGACAAACACTCGCGCGCCGCCGCCGGGCATTTTTGCATCGGGCTTTGCCGGTGCAGATTGCTGTATGCGGATTGCACGATGCCGCCCGAAATCGGATCATTCTGCTTCAGGCCGAAAATGATGACGTGCTGCAACAACTAGCGCGCTCGGTCGGCTGGGCGACACCGCCGCGTGTGGGAGAATGATGCTAAAGCGCCAGCCCAGCCTCTCGCACCAGCAGGCCCTGTCGGCGCGCCCAGTTCGGCTGCCTCAGGCGAAGCTCGAGCCGCTCGAAACCGGCGGTGCGAAGCTCAAAGCCCCCATGCGCCCCCCGCGGTGGGGGGGATGGCTGTTTCGAATTCCTGAAGGCGCGCTGAAGTCTTTTGAACTCGACGAGATTGGCCTTTTTGTATGGAATTGCTGCGACGGAAGGACAAGCGTGAAACAGATCATTCACAAGTTATCAAAGAAGTATGACCTGAATCTGCGCGAAGCCGAGGTATCCTCGCTGGCATTCCTTCAGACGCTTGCAAAGAAGGGCCTGATTGGCATGGAGGTTGACGATTCGGCGAAGCATTAACAGCGGCCCACTGACGGCGGCGACATGACTGGCGAATGAGCAAAGGCCCAACCAACCCAATTCAGAGGCAGATTCGCCTGCCGATTTCCAAGGCAATCGAAATCGCCTGGAAAAGTATCCGCCTGCGCCTCAGCCGCAGTTTGGTGGTGACAAGCAGCATCGCACTGGCCATTGCGTTTCTGCTCTCCATTCTTGCCGGCGAGGCCTTTGTAAAATCGTTACGCAAATGGAAGACCGATTTCGAGTCGTCGGCACAGTTTCGGCAACTCGTTGCCGAGAGAACCGAGCGGGAAGAGTCCGTGCGAGAGCAGGCGCGGCGCCTGCAGGCGGCGGTCGGCGATCCTGGCGCGCCGCTTGATAAACCCATTTCCATTGAAGTGCGTTTTGGCAAGGGGCTAAACCAGATCAAGGACGAACTCGGAACCCTGCCCGCCGGCGTGGCCGAGTTGTCGAAGGCGCTCCCGCAGTCTGCGGGAGCGCAAGAGGCTTTTGGGGCGTGGTTACGCGAGGCGAGGCTGTTGCGTGCCGTGCGCGATCAGGTCGCCGCGCCCGAAGTCCTTTCCGGCAAGTTTCAGGCGGCCGGCGTACCCACCACGGCGGCGGAGGTGGAACAGGCCCGGACGCAGACATGGTGGGTGATCGGACTGGCGCTGCTGGTGGCCTTCGTAGGCATTCTCAATGCCATGCTGATGAGCGTGACAGAACGATTTCGCGAGATCGGCACGATGAAGTGCCTGGGCGCGCTCGACGGGTTTATCGTCAAGCTTTTCCTGATCGAGAGCCTGTTTCAAGGCGGCGCTGGGACGATTGCAGGGGTCATTATCGGCCTTGTGCTGAGCATCGCAGCGGCGGTCTGGAGTTATGGCTCATTCGCGTGGGCCAATGTGCCCTGGGGCGAACTGGGTATTGTCGCGCTCATCTGCTTCGCGGTGGGCGTGTTGCTGACTGTCGGCGGGGCGTTGTACCCCGCATGGCAGGCAGCACGCATGCAGCCGATCGCGGCGATGCGGGTTGAGGTGTGACACCTTGCACGATTGGCTGTAAATGATGAGTGATGAGTGATGAATGATGAGACAAGCCACACTGATTTGAAGGCGCGAACAAAGCAGTTTGCGCTTCGCGTGATTCGCCTTGTGGCTGTCTTGCCACGGCGTGGTACTGAAGAGGTGAATGGGCGGCAGTTGCTTCGCAGTGGAATGTCCGTTGGCGCTCAGTATCGCGAGGCATGTAGAGCGAGATCACAAGCTGAGTTTATCAGCTAGCTTGAATCTGCCGCTCAAGAGTTGGATGAAACGATATACTGGATTGAATTGTTGATTGAAGCGAACATTGTGAAACCCCAGCGGCTATCGCCGCTACTCAAGGAGGCAAACGAGTTGATGGCCATCTTTGTGAGTTCGGTGCGAACAGCCAAGCGCAGCAGAGTTTGACGGGCGCTCGTTCTGTCTCATCATTCATCACTCATCATTCATCGTTGATCATCATGGCTACTAATGCCCAGATAACAGAAAACGCCGTCCGCACCATCGGCGTCAAGCGATCCTATTCTGTCGGCGGGGAGGTTGTGCAGGCGCTGAAGGGTGTCACGATTTCCATCGACCGCGGCGAGTACATCTCCATCATGGGGCCGTCGGGCAGCGGTAAGAGCACGCTGTTTAACATGATCGGCGGGCTGGATAAGCCCAGCGAAGGCAAGGTGTATATCGATGAGGTGGATATCGCGCAACTCGATAGTTACGAGCTTGCGTGGATGCGCTGCCGGAAGATCGGGTATATCTTTCAGACCTTTAATCTCATTCCAGTGATGACGGCACTGGAGAATGTAAAGCTCCCCATGGTTTTTGCCGGCATGACCGACGCCGACGCGCAAGACAAAGCCGTGGAGATTCTCAAGCGCGTCGAGCTTGGCCATCGAATCTTCAACAAGCCGGGCGAAATGTCCGGCGGGCAGCAGCAACGAGTGGCCATCGCACGCGCATTTGCCAACGACCCATCAATCATCCTTGCCGACGAACCCACCGGCAACCTCGATCTGAACACAGGCAAGCTGATCATTGAACTCTTGCGAGGGCTGAATGAAGAGAAGGGTGTGACCATCATCAGCGCCACGCACGACCATAAGATGCTCGCCGTGAGCGATCGCATTGTCTGGGTCAGCGATGGGCAGGTGAGCAAGATATCGCGGCGGGAGGAACTGAACATTGCCGAAGGGTCAATCGAAGGCCCCGGCTGGGGTGAAGGTCAGGCTAGCCGGTGAAGCTGAGAGCTGCTGTGTATGTCATGTTGGCGGGCGTCTTGAGCCTCGGCTGTGCCCAGCGGGGCAAGACAACGGTTGTCTGGATCAGCATCGACGGGCTGAGGCACGATTATATCGATCGCGCGTCACCGCCGCTGCTCGCTCGGCTCGCTGCCGAGGGAGCGATCAGCCGCGAGGTTGTTCCGGTGTTTCCGACGCTCACATTCCCCAATCATGTATCGCAAACCACAGGCGTGATGCCCGGCGCTCACGGAATTATCGCCAACACATTTTTCAGCCCGGCTGCGGGGGAACGCTATAACATGCCCGACGACATTCGGTTGCTCAAATCCGAATCAATCTGGGAGACCGCGAAGAGGCAGGGTGTTCGGTCGATCGTTGCCGACTGGCCGGTAGGCCAGCGCCAAACCGGCCCCCTCGCCGCAGACTACGCGCCGCCGTCGTTTGACCGCGCCCGCGATGACCAGCGGCGACTCGATGATACGCTGGCGACAATCCGCGCCGATTCTGCAACGGAAGCCGCTGGGAACGACCCGTTGCGGCTGATTATCCTCTACTTCAGCGCCGTTGATTCTGCCGGACATCGGTTCGGCCCCGATGCGCCTGAGGTGGATGAGGCACTTCGGACGGTTGATCGCCAACTCGATTCACTTCAACATGAGATGATTAACTGGTTTGAGGCGACCCGCGCGCCACGGGATCAACTCTTCTTCATCGTCACGACCGACCACGGTATGGAACGGCTGCACACGCTTGTCAGCTTCGATCGATTGCTTGGCGCCGATCTGCTCAAAGACGTCACCGTGTCGCCCGGGGGAAACGTGCGCATGCTTTATTTCAATCAACTTGACGAAACCGACAGAGCAGCGCGCATGCAGGCCGTTCTGGAAAAACTGCGCCAGTATTCGTTTGTCCGCGCGTGGCGAAAGACCGAGCAGCCGGCCGGCGTGAACATGGCCGACCCGGATCGATGCGGAGAGATCGTCATCGCGCTGGCGCCGGGATATCTTTTCACATCGCAGCGCGTCGCGACCACGATGCCAGTAACCACCTCGCCGCTTGGCGCTCACGGATACGACGTTCGGGAAACAAAGGCGATGCTCGGCGCGTCCATCATCTGGCGCTACGACCGGCCCCTTCGCCGGAAAGACCTTGGACGCATTGACAACACCCAATGGCATGCAACGGTTGCAAAACTCCTGGGCATTTCTCCCGCGGCGGCTGCCGACGCGCGGGCGATTCGCGTGGAGTAGTAACCGATTACCTGGGCGTGGCCGTGGGGTCCCACCCGTCGTCACCCGCCAGCACGCTGGGAATGGTGATCGCCGCCGCTTCTTCGGCGGTTAACTGTCTTGACCAATCCACGCGCTTACTGACGTCAAGCCGGTCGCCCCGTAGATTCATCGAGCCAAACTCGGCATACCGTGTGACTGATGCGGGGTCGGTGTTTTGCTTGTCTTTCAGGTGCCACGGGTTCCAGCCTTCGGGCCGGATGTGATCGCCCATCCTGGTTCGGATGAACGTGACCGACGCATTGCTGCCGCGGTCCCATTGCCAGGGGCGGCCAAGGAATGCCGGCTCGCCTTCGCCGGTGAGGGTGCAATCGAGAAACACATAGCCAAATGGCAGATGGGGCTTGGTGCGGGCCGCGGTGATGTACCCGCCGTTGATGCTATGGATGGTGCACCGATCAAACACCGCCGTCGCTCCGCCGAAGATGAAATCGACCCGGCCTTCGATGTAACAGTTAAAGTAATACTGCCGGCCCGAATCGGCGCAAAGCGTGTCCTGCCAGCCGATGAAACGGCAGTTGCGGAAGATGTGGCGGTCGTTCATTACCTTGATGGCCACCGCCTGCGCCGCCTGACCCGCGTTGTTTTCAAATGTCAGGTTTTCAGCGATGAAGTCTTTGGAATCGATGACCGTGCTCGAACTGCCGCTGGTGCCGACGGGTTGCGTGGCTGGTGGGATGATGCTGTTGGCATACATGTCAAACGTGAGCACGGTTTCGCTCGGGTCCTTCCCGCCGCCGATGAAATGCAGCGGCGGGGCGTTTTTGCCGATGCGCAGAATTTGCTTGTAAGTGCCGGGCTTGATCAGAAGGATGGCTGGTTCGGCGTCGGAAGCGAGTGAATCCACCGCCGACTGAACGTCAGTAAAGTCACCCGATCCGTCGGCAGCGACTACAACCCGCCGTCGCTCCTGTGCCAGCGCGAAGTTGCTGCAGCACATCACCATTGCCAGCATAACGATCGACCGCGCGGAGAGATTCAGCATCGAGGGTTTTCCTTCAAAAGAGCTTGGGACCGCGCCTGCGGGTGATCATCGCCAGCGCAGCGGCGGGCAGCATCATCGAAATCGGCTCGGGCACCGCGCCGCGTGATAACTCGGCGGGCATGGTCAGGCCGAAGTTGGCAGCGAGAACGGTAAAATCGTCTAGGTTGATGCTGCCGTTGCCATCAAAATCGCCATTGGCCCACGACCCGGCCCCGCCGAAGCTGGCCGCGAGTGCTGTGAAGTCATTGAGATTCACCGAACGATCGAGGGTTGCGTCGCCATACAGCGTAAACAGGATCAGAATGCTCGTATCGTCCACAGTCTGCCCGCGGAACGTGCCAAGTTGGCCGGGGAGCAAGCCCAGGATAGTCGAGGCCTCGCCGAAACCGAGCGTGAACTGCGATGCATCGGCGAGTGTGCTGGTGATGCCGCTGCCATCCCAGGTGCCGCCGTTGCGGGCCGACTGAATCTGCGCCGCGATGGATGCAAGAGAAGTTGGCCCGGCGTAGTCAATGATCAACGCATTGTTGGTCACGTCGAGCCTTCCGCTGCTCGCCACGGCGTTGATTCGCTGGGTGAGGTTCGTGCCCGATTCCAGCCGGACGGTCGCGCCGGCGGCAATCTGAAGTACGCCCGCAGCCTGCCCGACGGCGTCGATGGTCGCGGTGCCGGCGTTCACCTGCACGATGTCATAGCGCGACGGCTGCCACTTAATGTCCCAATTGTCTTGTAGGGCATAACGGCCATCGTTGCCTGCCCACACCAGCGGCTTGGGCGCGGGCCAGGCCGCAAGCTCGTTCAGGTATTCTTCAAGATCGGTGTAGCCATCTGAATCGAAGTCGCCGTTGTTGTTGGCGACGTCTGGATTCAGCCCGAGCGATGCTTCCCACCAGTCGGGCATTCCGTCCTGATCAGTATCAAAGTTGGCGGGGCGGAAGGTTGCGGGCGTGTTGAGCAGTGCGCGCCACTCGGCACCTTCCGATGGGTCGTTGTTCCAGGGGTCGTCAGCCCAGGCCATGATCTTGCCCGTTCCCGTGCGCGTTTCGTGAATGAGGCGTTCGTCGGGAGAATCGATTACGGCGTCGCGCTGCCACCAGTTTGCGCCCATGTAGTTCAACACACGATCGTAGGCGGCATGGGCGGTGTCGGTCACACCGGAGTAGGTCGACGAACCCGCCCGCCAAAGCGGGTTGGCGGCACCGCCAGCGGCGAGTGCGGCACCGTCGTTGGCGTCGCCATCGCGGTTGCTGTCGAGCAGGTTGCCAGTTCGATGGACCGTGGTGCTCCCGGCGAGCACACCCGTGCCGCCGTTGGCCGTGGTCAGGCCCGGGTTGGTCCCGCCGATCGGGCTATCGCCGCCATTGCCGGCCAGATAAAAGTTGTTGACGAGGTTGAGCGACGTGTTGCCGCTCTTATTGCCTGCCGTTCCGAGCCAGTTATAGAAGACATTGTTACGAAAATCGTAGAAGGCGCCCTGGCTTCCAGTAATTGTTCCAAGTTGTGGCAGTCGGCCCTTGTGGTGGGCGTAGAGATTGTGATGAAAGCTGATGGCCGCCGGCGTTGTTGTCGAGCCTGCCGTGAGGAGCGATGCAAATGCATGGCCCGTCAGCCCGCCGCCCTCGGCATCCCACTGCGGATAGTTCAGCCCCTGCGAGATGTTGCTGTACTGCACAGTGATGTTGTTGGCCACCTCGTTCATCGAGATCACTTCGTCCGTCGCAAAAAGCGTACTGACGTGATCGATCATGATGTTGGTGCCAGCGATGTCCATTGCGTCATAGACTGTGTTATCGGGAAACCACTGCGATGCATCCGTGCCTGCGCCGGGCGTGCCGGGCGCGTCGCGCATGGGGTTGCCGGGGCTCCACCATCCCTGCAGGCCGTAGCCGGAGGCGACGGTGATGTTGCGGATAATGTTGTTATCGCCCTGCGGTTTCAGTCCGCCGCCCATGAAAATGACGCCGGCGCCCGGCGCGGTCTGGCCGGCGAGGGTGACATTGGCTCCGCCAATGGTGAGTCGAGATTGCGCGTCCCAGCCGTTACCGTTGGGGTTCCAGTTGTTTGCTGGTTGTGGCAGACGGCCCAGATGAAACACGCCCCCGACGTCAAAAACGATGGTGCGCGGCACGCCCGCGGGGAAGTTGGCACTGTTCAGGCCGTACCGGATTGTGCCGGGATCGTTCCGCTGGGGGTCGTCAATTGCCGAGTTAAGCTTCGTCACATGATAAACAATGCCCCCGCGGCCGCCGGTGACGTTGCGCGCTGCGCCGTCCGCCCCGGGAAATGCTGATTGGGCACCTGCTACCGACGTTATGATGAGTATCGAGCCGACTGCCAACCCTGCACCGGGCTGGCAAAAACTTCGTATTCCAGGCATTCATGTCTCCTCAAACCACCCGGGGGCAGTTTACGCCAAAGTTGTTGTGCGGCATCGGCAATCTATTTCGCTTTTGCGGCGAAGGCAGTGCAATCCAGCGTCAGAGTCTTCTCAAAGAGCGCAGATCGGGTAAATCGGGTGCCGCTGGTCGATTTGTGTCACAGTTTTGGCATCGCAGGATGCGGCGGGTGTTTGTGATTCGTGGTATTGAATGAGCGGAAATGTCGCGGATTGAGGTCTTCGGGTAATCACTTCTATGCACACTATTGACTGGATTCTCGTCGCGCTGCCGATTCTTCTGGTGTTTGGCGTTGCGATTTTCACGCATCGATACGTCCGAAGCGTTGCCGACTTCCTCTCGGCAGGGCGGTGCGCTGGCCGATACCTGCTCGCCAACGCCCGAGGCGAGTCAGACTCCGGCCTGGCCAACACGATGAGCAAGTTTGAGATCGTGCTGGTGAGCGGGTTTGTGCTTAACTTCTGGGAGAAGATCTCTGTCCCCGTAATCTTGCTGATCGGCATCACCGGTTTTGTGGTCTACCGCTTCCGCGAGACCCGTGCCATGACATTGGCGCAGTTCCTTGAGAAGCGATACAGCCGGGGGTTCAGGCTCTACATGGGCGGCCTGGCGTTTCTGAGCGGCATCCTCAACTACGGCATTTTTCCCGCAGTGAGCGCGCGGTTCTTCATCTACTTTCTGCAGTTGCCGCATCATGTGAACGTGATGGGGTTTGACCTTAGCACGATGGCCCTCATCATGGCGGCGTACCTGTCGTGTACGGTCTTCATGATCCTGGTGGGCGGGCAGGTGACGCTGATGGTGACAGATTGCATAGAGGGCATTCTGTCGCACGGAATCTACATCATTATCGCGATCGCGATTTCGTTCATCATCACCTGGCCGGAAGTAGTCGAAACGATGGCCAACGCGCCGCCGGGGTACTCGCATATCGACCCGTTTGATGCCCATGAAGTGGAAGATTTTAACTTTGCCTTCATCGTCATGGCACTGCTGCTGAACATTTACACGACCATGGCGCTGCAGAATAAGCAGGGCTTCAACTCCGCGGCAAAGTCGGCGCACGAATCGCGTATGGGTCATGTGCTGGGCCACTGGCGAACCTACGCGCGGCTGCTGATGATTCTTTTGCTTGGCGTCTGTGCGTTGACTTATCTGCAGCACCCCGATTTCACCGAGACCGCGGCGCCGATTCATGCCAGCATCAATTCGATTGAAGACCCTTACATTCAGAAGCAGATGACGGTGCCGATTGCGCTCAGTTACCTCCTGCCGGTGGGCGTGAAGGGGCTGTTTGTGGCGATGATGGTCATGGGGCTGCTCGCGGGCGACTCGGGGCATATGCACTCATGGGGCAGCATTTTTGTGCAGGATGTGATTGTCCCGCTACGGAAGAAGGCGTTTACGCCGATGCAACACATCTGGGCATTGCGTTTTTCGGTCATCGGCGTGGCGACTTTCGGGTTTTGTTTCAGCCTGTTGTTTCAACAGACTCAGTACATCACGCTCTGGTGGGCACTGACGGCGGGGGTGTTCACCGGCGGGGCGGGGGCGGCCATCATCGGGGGGCTTTACTGGCGAAAGGGCACGACCTCGGCGGCATGGGCTGCCGGGCTTACTGGGTCGATTCTAACGCTCCTGGGCGTCGTCATGAGTAACTCCACCGGCTGGGCGATTGTGCAGTCGCTGGCAGCCAATTTTGATATTGCGACGCCGGCCAGGTTTTTCTTTAACGGCCTGCAAACTGCTTTCGTCGCGGCCCTCGCCGCGGTGGCGGTTTACATCGTTGTTTCGCTGCTGACGTGCCGGCAAGATTACAACCTCGACAAGATGCTGCACCGCGGGGAATATGCCCTCGAAGGTGAAAACGCAGGCACCTCGACATCGCTTCGGCATCGCTTCTCGTTGCGCAACATCCTGAAGTTTGACTCCAATTTCACCTTTACCGACAAGCTCGTGTCCGGCGGCATTTTCTGGTGGGCGATGATGTTGCTGGCGGTGAACGTCGTCATCTCGATCTGGAACATCGCATTCTACGACTGGCCCGTCAGTTGGTGGGCGAACTACTGGATGATCACCGCGATCGGCTTCCCGTTCATCATCGCGGTTGCAACGCTTGTCTGGTTCAGCATTGGGGGGATACGCGATATTTTCGACTTCTTCCGTGCACTGTCGACGATGAAGCGCGATGCAAATGACGATGGACGGGTGGATGCGCCCGGCGAGCCGCGCGGCTTTACTGTTGAGGAAAGTAAACTTCCCGCTGTTCATCCGCCGACTGCTGGGCAAGCAAAAGAGCTTCGGTGAGGTTGATTGTCTCTGGCGCACCGATGATCGCATTGCGTTCGCCGCGAATGTGTTGGATGAAATCTGCGAAGGGCTTGCGGTCGCAGGCGACGGCGACGGGCAGTGTGCCGTCGTTGCCGGCGTTGATAAGAGTAATTCGATCGGGCCGCGCTTCGATTACCCCGGCCGACCCGACCGCGCGGATCCAGTCGTCGCCGTGGGTGGTTGCATTTTCTGGCCGGAGCACATCGATGCTGACCGTCCCGATTCGTTCCCCCGCGAGCCTAAAAAGGCAAGCCGCCGACGATTCCATCGTGCCGATACCGCCGTTGTGCATTCGCGATTGGGCGGCGGTGACCGACTCTGGCCGCACCCCGGCAAACCACAACATCCAGTCGATCGCATGGCTCCCCACCCAGGGAATGGTGCCGCCATAAGTTTGCCGGTTGCGGTAATAGTCGGCGCGCTGGCCTCTCTTGTACGCTTTTCGGGCATTGATAAGCCGCACCTCGCCGATCGCGCCTTCGCCGATCAACCTCCAGGCGGTGTAGAAGCCGGGGTCGTATCGGCTTTGCATCATCGCCGCAAGGTGAATCGCCGGGTGGGCCTCGGCACATTGTCGGATCGCCGCGAGATCATCGAACGTCAGCGCGCAGGGCTTCTCGGCAAAGACATGTATGCCCCGCTGCATAGCGGCGCTAATCATCTCTGCATGCAGCTCAAACGGCCCGCAAACGACGGCGGCATCGGGCTTTACGGCGTCGAGCATCTCGCGCCAGTTGTCGAACATCGTCGGCGCGCGATCATTCTTGCCGCACCACTCGGTGATCGCCGCGGTTGAATCACCCTCGCCGCCGGAGGCGGCCGCAACGAGATCTACCGCTGGCAGTGCCGCCAGTTCCCGAAGCACGATCCCGTGGTGGCCGCGCGTGCCGATCATGGCCAATCTTGTCTGCTTACTACTCATGCTGTCGGAAATGTTACCCAGTTTCAGGCCAGCCGCTTACGTGTTGATGACGCTCGAATCGACAATATTTCGCAGTTCGACAGGCTCGACCGATTCGTCGGGCGTTCGTGCGGTAATGCCGCGAAGTTCGATCGACCGCCCGTTTTCGATGGAAAACGCCGGGCCCACCTGATGAGCCACATCGACGTTTCGGAGGATCAGTTGATCAACGTTCTGCGCCGTAAATCCGCCCCGACACTGCACCTTGGCCACCGACGCCATCGCCGCCGTGCCCGATTCGGTGTTGTCCGGGTCAAGGTGCAGCGAGCAATCGCTGATGATCATGTCCTGCGCAAACATCTCCGGCAGCCCGAGGATGTAGGCGGCGGCAAACTTCACCCTGCGTGCGGTGATATTGCTGAATCGGAACCGCCGGAACTGCGGCGTGCCCTCATTAACCGGCATCGGGCCGGTTTCGGTCACTTTCTTGTCGCCCCATGCCCCGCAGCCGTAGAAAAGGTTAACCACGATCGGACAAAGCACGCCATCCATAATCAGGTTACTGGCGCGAATGTCTTCCACCACCCCGCCACGACCTCGGCGGGCCTTGATCCGGATGCCGCGATCCGTGCCGATGAAGACACAGTTGCTGATGACCACGTTTCTCACCGACCCGGTTATCTCACTGCCGATGACCACACCGCCGTGACCGTGGAGCAGGGTGCAGTTGGTGATGGTGATGTTCTCACACGCCTGGTATCGCTGACGGTTATCGGTTTCCTTGCCGCTTTTGATGGTGATGCAGTCGTCGCCCACATCAATATGGCAGTCGCTGATGCGCACATTCCGGCATGAGTCGGGGTTGATTCCATCGGTGTTGGGCGAATCGGGTGGGTTGATGACGGTGATACCGGTGATGGTCACGTTGTCGCAAGCCAGCGGAGTGATGGTCCAACTCGGAGAGTTGGTGACGGTGATACCCTCGATGCGAACATTGTAGCAGTCGACAAACCGGATGAGCGTCGGCCGGACATTCGGTGGCGACATGGTTTTCATGTTCTGCCACCACCACTTTCCCGCGCCGTCAATCGTGCCCCGGCCCGTAATGGCGATGTTTCGCAGTCCTTCGCCTCCAATCATCGGCGCACGGCCAGGCTGGCCGTCGACGGCGGTGCCTTCCCACTTGCTGCGCCAGAGCGGAAAGTGGTCGGGGTTACCAGTGCCAAGCAGTACGGCACCGGGTTCGAGGTGAAGCGTGATGTTACTCTTAAGAGTGATTGATCCAGTGAGGAAACGGCCCGCGGGAACAACAACCGTCCCGCCGCCCGCGCCGGCGGCGGCATCGATTGCGCTGTGAATCGCTGAACCGGCGAACGTGCTTCCGTCGCCGACGGCACCGAACTGGGTGATGTCATACATCATTGATTGCGCGTTCCTTCTGTCGCGGGTGCCTTCCTGTGGATGTGCGGCCCCAAATCCGGCACCACGCGAACCAACTCTGCCGCCACGAGCGGCGCGATCAAGTCGCTGCCATGGGCGGTCAGATGGGTGCTGTCGTAGCTGCCATCATCTTTCCGGGGAGAAAGTTCCTGCTCGCAGCGATCCCTTCCAAGCGCATTACAAAACTCGATGCTGCGGGAGTGCAGGTCGATCAGCGGTGCCCCAGTTTGCTCGGCTGCAGCGCGGCAGCCGGCGACGTAGGGGTCGAGGTCGGAGTGAATTTTTCCATCGTTCCCAAATCGACGCCGCGTGAGCGATGTGACGAGAATGGGGGTTGCGCCGGCATCACGCGCTTCGCGCACATATCGAGCGAGGTTTTCCGGGAATTCGGTCGCTGCGTCGGTCTCGCGCTCGGGGCCTTTACCCGGCTGGTCGTTATGTCCGAACTGGATGAGGACGTAATCCGGCTTCAAATCCGCAACCGTATCCCAGTGGCCCTCGGCGCGAAAACTCCTGGAACTGCGGCCTCCCTTGGCGAGGTTGATGCACTCCACATCTGCGGTGAGAAGCTTGCGAAAGCCCAGACCCCATCCGGCGGTATCGGTGACGGTGGAATCGCCGACCAGCACAAGACGAATCTGCTTCGTCGGCACCGTGGCCGGAGACTCTGCTGCCCAAAATGCCGCACCCAGGCTCAGGGCTGCCATCCCGAAGATCATCGCTAGTGGCGGCATGTACGCGATCCATCGAAAAAGTGAGACCAGGCCGACGCAGTTGCCGAGCGACCCGCGTCGCGTCAACCGCGGCATTACAGTACTCGCCGCGGGAAAGGGGGTGAATGAACCAACGTTGCAGAGTCGCGCGAAAGCGTTGCACTTTCGCGGCAATCCTGACCGGCGGAGGCGAAATCAGAACCCGCGCAGGTCTGTACTCGATCGCTTTGGCAGGCCAAGTTTCGGTGCGCGCTTCAACACGCGATACTCAATTCCCTTTCGCGCGCAGAAATCGGCCTTTTCGGAACGGTCGCCGTCTTCATTGACTGCGTAGATATCCGGGCGGAGGCGGTCGATTTCCGGTTCGGCGTCGAGCCAACCCTCTCCGCTGGAAATGAGTGCCATTTTTGCAAACCGGATGGCGCCGGCGACATATCGCCGCTGGTGTTCGGGCAGCAGCGGGTGGCCTTCGCCTTTGAGGAGTCGAATGTTGGCGTCGTGGCCGACGATGACATACAAATCACCAATCTCGCTCACTTCCTCGAAGAACCGCACATGCCCGCTGTGAAACCAGTCAAAGCACCCTGTGACAAGCACCTTCTTCCGATCTGACCGCGGATTGGCCGGGCAGATGGGCACCGGCGGATAGGCGAGAATCGCCGATTCATCGATCACCACCGCGCCTGCGGGCGGATTCTGGGCGGTAGACGCGCGGACGACTTGAATCGTCCCGTCTAACTGTGCTGGCTCGTCTTCGACAACGCGTGAGACATAGCGAACAGCCTCCAGAAAGTAGCGCCGCTCGGCGGCGGGAAACTTTGGCGGGCTGCCGGTGAGGGTGGCGATTTGCTCGTCGCTCCATAAGTCGACCGTCAGGGCGCCTATCTTCGCCGCCTCCTCCAGAAAGCGAATGTCTGCGGCGCGGATGTCATCAAAAGCGCCAGATGTAAATACATGTCTCATAAGAAGTTATGTTATGCACGGCGGACAGAGACTTTAAACGCGCCCGGAACGGGTTCGTCTGAAACAACGTACAGATAGCCCCCGCCGCAACCGCTGTACATCGCGCCCGGATATCGCGATTGGTAATCGGCAAGGATCGCCTCGAGGTCGACCTGAATAGTCGGGTGGCGCACCGTCTGCGGCAGCAGTGTCTGCCAGCATTGCATGCACGCATTCATGCTCGCCCCCAACGCGCGCAAATCCTTGTTAACAATGGCACTAAAACATGCCTTGCCCGTCTCGCCGAGCCGTTGTACCCACTCGCCGCTCAAGTTTTGCTCGCCAAGCGGATGATAACCCTGTGGGCGCGGCGCGACCTCAATCACATGCAGCACCTGTTGAATCCAGTCGCACACGTCCGGCTCGGTGCAACACTCGATATGCGCCGGGAAAATCCCGTCAGCATGGGTGGCATCGTAGTCGAGGCGGCAGACGCCCGGATAAATCAGCCCGATCATATCCTGCGACCCCGATGGATCGCTCAATCCTGCATTTTCGCGCGAATATAGCTCCTGTACCAGTTCATCGCGCGGCCGGGTGGGAAGTTGACGGTTCCAGAGTAAGTCGGCGACCTTTCGGGTGCCGGTAGCCATGCCGGCGCGATCCATGAAACCGATTGTCGGGTGCAAACTGACGGTCACCATGGACCCCGGTGGGGCGGGGTTGAGGCGCGAGACAAACGGCTGATCGATCCACCCGCCGGCCAGGGCGGCGCGGAAGGGGATCGAGCCAATCTTCTGCGGCGTGGGATTGAGTTCAGTTAATGCCATACTTCTTCAGGCCAAGCATAACTGCCAGGTTTCACGATGAATACAGTAATCCCCTCGGGAGAAACCGCCGTCATCTCCACCACGCCGGGCGACCATTCGCGCCGCACCGCGAACTTTTTCCAGGACAACCGCTCACAAATGCCCGCCGCGGTTGATCCACCTTCGGCGAAGAGCGTACGCACCTCGCTATCGGCCATGACGGCGTGGCATAAATCAACCAACCGTGCCTGTAACTCATCGGCAGCCAACTTCGATCTCGCCCCTTTATGTTCGATATAGACAACCGCGCTACTCCCGGCGGCCATGGCGGTTGAAGCCAGGTCGATGCTCTGCTGCGGATTCTCATGAAGTGAAACCGGACAAGAAACGACGTTTCGCGAGCGTGCTGCCCGCAAGAGTTCATCGCGTTGCACCGATGCAGTGCCACAGACAAATAATCGTCCGCGCGGCAAAGGGACGTGCGTTGCGTGATTCGCGGGGTGAAAGCCGTTGTGTCCGAGAATTGCCTCGAAAAAGTCCGACCCGCCAACCGGCAGAACATCGGCTGCGATCGAACTTGCAGTGCGGCGGACGTCTTCCAGCGAGTCGGCGTCGGGTAGCAGAATGCTTGTGTCAGTTTGCAGCAGCCCGGCGCGCTGCCGCGCGTCAGATGTGGTTGCGGGATACTCTGGATCGCGCGCGAACTCCGTGCGCTCAAGTGGAGTTTCATTAACAAAGTACACGCCTCCGCGAATGGTCCGGCCGCGCGAAGGATTTTGCGGCATTAGAATACACCGTCGCTTCGCAGTTGCTGCCAGTCCTGTGACAATTTCGTCGCGAACAGGCCCGCGCAGCACTGAATCAACCTTTTTGTAAACGAAATCAAAGCAACGGGCGTTCATACAACCGAGTGCCGTTGAAACACGTGCGGCGGCGGCTTCTGCGGACAACCTGCGACTGTCGGTATCAATAACAGTCAACCCGTCGCCCCCATCGTCGAGAGGTTCACGGAACAAGCGCGTGGAAAGCCCGAACCGATGCCCAATTCCCGCAATCTCCGCGGCCCCGGAAAAATCGTCGGCGATGACAAGAATGCGCTTCATGATTGACCAAACCGGTGATCGGACGAAAGCTCATGCCATCTTCGCCGCATATTCAATCGCATCAAGCAGGCTCGCATCGCTGGCAGTTCCTTTCCCCGCCTGATCGAACGCCGTGCCATGATCGACGCTGGCGCGCACGATCGGCATGCCGAGCGAGACATTGATTCCTTTGACGCTGGTCCAGGTACGCGATGGCGCGTCATACTTAAACCCCTGAAGCTTGGTGGGAATGTGGCCCTGATCGTGATACATCGCCACTGCCAGGTCGTACGCGCCGGCAACCACTTTCGGAAAGAACGTATCAGCGGGTTGTGGGCCTTCGATGCGCATGCCTCTGGCACGCGCGTCATTGCACGCGGGGATGATCGCTTCGGCTTCTTCAGTGCCGAAAAGCCCGCCGTCGGAGGCGTGAGGGTTGAGTCCGGCAACACCGATAAGCGGATTCTCGATTCCCAGCTTGCGGCAGGCGTCAAAGCCCAGCTCAATCACCTTCAGCACCCGCCCGCGAGTGACAGCATCGCAAGCCTGCCGGAGCGACACGTGTGTGCTGACATGCACCACGCGAATCTGCCCCGCGGCGAGCATCATTGTAAAGTCTTTCGTGCCGGTGAAGTGCCCGAATATCTCGGTGTGTCCGGGGAAATGGTGCCCCGCGAGTGCCAACGCTTCCTTATGTATTGGCGCCGTCACCGTTGCGGCAATCTGCTTTCGCATCGCAAGATCGATCATCACCCGAACCGATTCAAACGCCGCATGGCCCGCAGCGGCGCTTACCTCGCCTAGCTGGAGTTGGGTTCCCTGAATCAGATTTAGATCAAAGACGTCAATCGCGGCGGGATCGCATGTGGCATCGGCTATCGAACGAATGGGGTTGACGGCTAGTTTTACGCCGGCAAAGCCTGTCGCTGCGCGCATCACCGCAGCGTCGCCGATGACGACTGGCTGGCAAAGTTGCCTCGGCAGAGGCTTTGCCAGCGCCGAGGCGATGATTTCCGGGCCGATGCCGGCCGGGTCGCCCATGCTGATGCCGATGATTGGTTTTATATGCGTCATTTAGTCCGCCGGGGCGTCGAGCAGCGGCGAAAGCATCGTCCGGCCACACACGCCGCGTTGTTCGAGCATGGCCTTGAGCGCCGCCAATCCCTGCCCGACACTTTTTCCCTTGAGATACGGCGCAACCGCAGTATCGGTAAGGTGTTGCAACCGATCGACCTCGGGCCAATTGTCCGTTAGTGCGGCTTCATACATCGCCTGATACTCGCCGGGAACCACGTGTGCACCGCTGGGAACCAATCCGCTCCCGCCAGCGCGCAAGCCGTGGGCAAAGCAGGCGCTACTTCCGAGCAGCACCGGAAAATCGCTCCCGCGCCCGCCGGTGCGCTTGAGCAGTTCGGTCAGTCGGGCGGGATCGCTGGCGCTGTCCTTAATTGCGACGATGTTCCCATGTTCCCGAAGACGGTCGACCGAGCCAAGTGCGATGTGGTGATGTGTCGTCACGGGGATGTTGTACAACACCAACGGCAGCGGCACCGCATCGGCGAGACGCAGGAAATAGGCCTCTATCTCCGTGTCGTTAAGCGGATAGTAAGATGGCATATGCGCCACCACGGCATGCACTCCAAGTGCTTTGTAGTCGCGCGCGGCCCCGACCGAATCGCTGAAACAGTTGCCGGCGATGCCTGCATAGACCGTTGCGCGCCCCCTCGTCGCCTGCATGGTTGCTTCGACGATCGCCCGGCGATCGGCCGATGAAATGCTCGCAGCTTCGCCAGTGGTTCCCAACGGAAAGATACCGCCAATGCGATGGCTAATCAGTAGCTCAACAATCCGCCCGACGGCGGGGACATCCACCTCGCCGGCGCGCGAAAAAGGGGACACGATCGGGACAACCACACCTTGATGTTTCACATTGCGCTCCGGTAAATCATGATCGCATCGTCGCGCGTTACAGGCCGCACATTGCGGTCGAGCAATCGCGTGATGGTCATTGCTGAGTCGGCCATGCGGTCGATTGCGGCCTCAGGGATACCGAGCGATTTCATGCTCGGGGGAATGCCGACGTCGATTGCCAGCTGACGCAACAACGTCAGGCCATTTCTTCCCGTGGAGAGATCATCCGGGCCGCGATCGGCGCCGAGCGCGATCGCGATGTCTGCATATCGATCGGCAGCGGCGGGGAGGTTGAACTCGATGACAGGGCAAAGCAGCACCGAGTTGGCCACGCCGTGCGGCACATGAAACTCCCCGCCGAGGGGATATGAAAGTGCGTGCACGGCACCAGTGTTGACCGGCCCGAGGCAAATCCCGCCATACATGCTGCCCAGCGCTACTTCTGTGCGGGCGGCAAGGTCGGTGCCACCTTGGAACGCCCTCCTGAGGTTGCCGGAGATGCGCCGAATGCCCTCAATCGCCAGGGTATCGATCATCGGGTGCGCTAGTTTGTTGGCATATGCTTCAATGCAATGTGTCAGGGCGTCCATACCCGTTGCGCCGGTCACGGCGGGTGGAACGGTGAGCGTCAGTGCCGGATCGACATAGGCCGCATCGGGCACCAGAAACGGACTGATCACGCCTCGCTTAAGTTGTTGTGATTCGTCGAGCAGGATCGCATTGGGAGATACTTCGCTGCCCGTGCCCGCGGTGGTGGGCAGGCAGGCGAGGTACGCGTTGCGTCTCGCGAGCTTGCCGATACCAAACGTCTCAATGATGTCTTGCTGACCATCCACCAGCGCCGCCAAAAGCTTGGCGACATCGAGTGCGCTCCCGCCGCCGATGCCAAAGACCGCATCGGCGCGCATCTCCCGAGCAATCGCCAGTCCGGCTCGAAAGTCGGCGAGGGTAGGCTCGGCAGTAATGCCATCCCAGATTGCCACGGTCGCTATATGTTGTTGGAGCGCCTCGACGACCGGCTGGCACAATGCCCGCGTGGCCGGGCTGGTGACAACCAGCCCCGATCGCAGCCCCCGCCTGGCGATGTCCCCGGCGCATTCCGCAGCACATCCCGCGCCGAAGGCGAGGGTGCGCGGCTGCTGAAGTGTGACTATTCTCTCAAATCGTGCCATTGACAACCCAGATTCGTCGAATTCAGCGCGTAGTGATTAGCAAAACCGTAAGCGTTGCGATACCAAATCAGTCAAACGCACAAGGAATTGGTTGTTTTCCACAACCCACGCTACCCACGATCCCTGTCTACCGCCGGTAGCAATTCTTGCCGCAGGACGCGATCGCTCGGTTTGAGAAACGGCGATTCGAGGGAACACATAGAACCTCCCGCCGAGGGCGCTTGACACGCTCGAATCGAAGCATAAATTGCACGACTCGCAATTGCAGGGCGCGTAGCTCAATTGGTTAGAGTACCGGACTGTCGATCCGGATGTTGCGGGTTCGAGTCCCGTCGCGCTCGTCTTACTCGAAACCCCCGTAGTTATTTGATTACGGGGGTTGTTTTCTATGCCCGCCGGGCCAGCTTGCGGCGGTGGTTCCTGTCTCGGGGTTTTCCTGATGCCCGGCTGGGCTTTTCTGCCGATTTTGCCATCTCGTTTGATCGCGACATTGCTGTTGGTCTTAAGCAAAGGAGATCGCAATGTTGACGCCATCATATGTTGCTAGAAAAGTTGGAACGGACTATATGCTGGTCCGCGTCGATCCGCACGGCGTTGCGCTGCGCGCCGGTGCGGCGGTGGCGGGTGTGTTTATTGCGGCCAACGCCTCGAAGGGTCGAGGGCTTTCGTCGATCATAGCCAGTGCCGCGGGGGCGGCGCTGGCCTATTACGGATGGACGGGTCGCAACCCTGCCGACCTGCTTGCCCGCAACCGCGCCCGACATGGCCGGCCGGCGCAGTCACCTTCGTCCGGTGGCGATATCCGTGGGGAGCGTGTGCAGATCCCCTCCGACCGGCTCGAAGAAGCGTTGATGGAGTCTTTTCCCGCTAGCGATCCTCCCGCTTCAGGCAATTCTCGCGCTTCTGCTCCGCGTGAAGAGTGAATTGCAGTCGGCTCCCCTCGCCACCGTGGCCTGAAAGCGAGTAGAATCGCGGCGAGGAGCGTTGCACCACAGGGCTGTCGGCAAATTGCCCGCTCGCCACATGCAACGACCGCAGCGATGGCAAAAATACTGATAGTGGACGACCACGCTGATTTGCGAGAGGTGGTCGTGCAGTTACTTGAATCTCACGGCCACACTGTTCAGTGCTGCCTCTCGTCAGAGGCGGCTCTGGCGACACTGGCTGCGGAAGTGCCTGATGTGGTGATCATTGATCAGCGGCTGCCGGGCATGAACGGTCTGGAACTGGTAAAGGCCATTCGAACAGACTCGCGCGCGACGTCGCTCCGCCTGATCGTCTACAGCGCCGACGACAGTGTGTCGGAGCGAGCGCGTGCGGCGGGGGCGGACGCATTTTGGTTGAAGGGGTCGGATCAACTGTTTGATTCGGTTGATACACTCGGACGCTCGCTCTGATTTGCAGGCGATGGCCTCCAGAGAACAGGTGATGCCGCAGAAGAAGTTCACACAGGCGGAGTTTGGTCGCACGCTATGGCGGGCAGTAGCGTCCCCGCTGATGTTGCTTGCCGGCCATGCAATACTACTTTCCATCCTGTTCTTTTATTGGCTAAGCGCCTCCGACCTCTCGCGGGAGGGAGAGCGGTCAATCGCGAAGATTTACGACGTCGAGCGCCTGCTGGTGAATATGGAGACAGGCTATCGAGGCTGGCTGCTGACAGGCGACCGCGATTTTCTCGATCCTTACCTGGCATCCCGTGAGAGCGTTCCGAAGGCGCTTGCACAATTGCACGCCCTGATCGGCGAGACGGCTGGGCAGGCAGATCGTATCAGTGAGTTGAATTCAGCATTTCTACGGTGGGAAGCGCTGCGCCCGTTTCCGGCGCCCACCACGCAAGGACTGAACGCGAGAAAGTCCGAAATGGACGTGATGCGGCGCATCTTGCGGGAAATGATGCTCACTGAGTCCAAGCACAAGAGCGAGCGCTACGACCTCGAGCGGCGTGCCGCGATGGTTGCCGCGGGAGGGGGAATTGGGGTGAGCCTGCTGCTGGCATTTGCGCTGGCGCTCATCAACCGCCGCACGGTGATTGACCTATCTCAGGCTTACCAGGGTGCCCTGGAGGATGAAACCGCCAGCAACAAGCAGTTTGTAGATCTTGCCGAAGCAGTGCCCCAGCTAATCTGGATAACCGATGGGGACGGGAAAGCCACCTTTTTTAACAGGCCCTGGTCTGAGTTTGCCGGTGCCGCGATGGAGGAAATGACGTCCAAAGGCTGGGAGAGTTGGCTGCATCCGGAGGATCAGCCTTCTGCCATCAAGCGATGGAATCACTCGCGCACCACAGGCGAAGCTTTCGAGAGCGAGTATCGGCTTCGCCGGGGCAGCGACGGGTCATACCGCTGGTTTTTGTGCCGTGCGGTTGGCGTGCGCGGAAAGGACGGCAAGAACGTTCGGTGGTTCGGTTCGTGCACAGACATCGAAAATCAGAAGCGGTCGCAGCAGGAACGAGAATCGCTGTTGGCAGCCGAGCGGCGGGCTCGGTCGGACCTGATCCGCGCCAGCCGGGTGAAAGACGAGTTTCTGGCGACGCTTTCCCATGAGTTGCGCACGCCGATGACAGCCATCCTCGGATGGGCCAGGCTGCTGCGCGATCCCAAGATGCGCGAGAAGAACCTCGAACGAGGAATCGAGGCTATCGATGCCAGCGCCAAGGCACAGGCGCGGCTGATTGAAGACCTGCTGGACATGAATCGGATTCTCACCGGTAAGCTCGCGCTGCAGCCGGAGTTGGTGGATTTCCGGGCGATCGTCCGCCAGGCGGTGACGGCGGTGCAGCCGGCGGCGAGCAACAAGCAGATTTCGCTCACAACCGAGCTTGACGATACAGAAGCAGCGTTTATCGAAGCCGACCCCGCCCGGCTGCAACAGGTTGTCTGGAATATACTTACCAACGCCGTGAAGTTTACCCCGGTCGGCGGAACGGTTGAGGTTCGCCTTCAATCCGAAGGCGGGTTCTTGCGATTGACCGTGAAAGACTCCGGCAGGGGCATTAAGCAGTCGTTTCTGCCGCACGTATTCGAGCGATTTCGGCAGGCCGACGGTTCGACCACCCGCGAGTTTGGCGGGCTTGGGCTGGGCTTGGCCATTGTGCGTAGTCTGGTCGAAATGCACGGTGGAACGGTCGCCGCAGACAGCCCGGGCGAAGGTTTGGGCGCAACTTTCACCGTAGAACTGCCGTTGCGCACGGAGTCCACCTCTGAAGTGACGTCCGAAAAGCCGCGCGGGTCGATGGTCGATCGTGCCATTATCAAGGGAAAGCGCGTGCTGGCAGTCGATGACGATTTTGCGGCAGGTTCGATCATTCGCACAATTTTAGAGAGCGGCGGGGCAGAAGTGCAGGTGGTGCTTTCCGCCGCCGAAGCGCTCGCACTGCTGCGGCAGCAGGAGTTTGATCTCCTTTTGAGTGATATCGGAATGCCCGAAATGGACGGCTACGGACTCCGCCGGGAAGTGAGCAAGCTTGAAGAAGCGGCAGGCAGGAAAATCCCCACTATGGCATTGACGGCCTTCGCGCGCGCTGAAGATCGGGCGCAAGCGCTTGCTGCGGGCTTTGATGCACATCTTGCCAAGCCGATCTATCCCAACGAGCTGCTGGCTGCAGTCGCGAAGCTGCTCGAATCTCGATGACAGCCCGTGCTCATTGCCGCGGGTCGGGAATTCCCCGATGCGTCCCTCAGCCGTGTCCCCGAAAACAGTCTTGGCAAGATTCCCGATACAAATGGGGTAGTGCTGTTTTCTATATTCCGGCCTGTTCGGTGGAGTTGTTGGCTGCCGGCGGCGATGTGTTGTGGCAGCCGAGGTGGCTGCCGCAGTCGCCGCTATGAGTCCAGCGGACGCCGAACGGTTTGGAGTCCACCATGCTCAGTTTCAAGTCAATCATCCGTCTCGCGCTTGTTGCGATCGTGGCTGGCGTGGGTCTGACACAGTCTCTGGCGTGCAATACAACTGAAGGCGCCGGCAAGGACCTCGAGAGGGCCGGGGAGAAGATTCAGGACGCTGCAAACTGAAACGGCATTTTTGAAAGGAAATCAGTTGGTCATGCTGCACTGGTCTGCTGTGTTTCTGGGTGTTTCTACGCTGGCTGCAATCGTGGGCCTCAGTGGCGTCGACGGAACAGCGGCCACTCTGGCGAGGATGCTGTTTGCCGTTTCCGCAGCGTTGTTTGTGGTGTGTGTGTTTGTCTCCGCAGCGCGTAAGGGTTGAGCGCGCCGCTGCGCGACATGAGCAGGCGCCGCCGCAGTACCAGCAGGATCACCGCACTCTCCCCGCCGGTCGGGCACCATCGCTCTTCCGGCGGGGTCTATGTTTACACCGGTTGGGTTGGGTGGGCAGACCCGCCGAGAGCCTGAGTCTGACAGTCGCTTTCGAGGAGCCGTCCCCTACAAATCTGTTCGTCAGGAGAATGGCTACAAGAGCTTCCGCAGTATCTCCAGAAGCGCGTCCGAAGCTTCTGCCTTGGTAACGTAGGCCACCGCTCCGGCGGCGCTCATGGTTTCGGCCATGTCCTCCTGCTGGTGCATGGAGAGTCCCACGATCCGCACATTGGGGTTTTCGCGCGAGATGATCCGCGCCGCTTCAACGCCGCTGAGTTTTGGCATGTTAATGTCAAGCAGGACGATGTCGGGAAGAAGCTGCCGAGCCAGTTCCACCGCCTGTTCGCCGTCGGCGGCTTCGGCGACGACCGTCAGGCGTGGCTCTTGTTTCATCAGCGCGACGAGGCCCTCCCGGAAGATCGCATGATCGTCGGCGACCAAAACGCGAGCCGGGCCATTCCGGGGCGTGAAATCACGCCGGAGCAAATGCGTGGCCGCCGACGTGGGTTGCACGGTCGGCTGCAGGGTTGTCACTCGAATCTCCGCGGGAACGATCGCTCGCACGCGCGTACCCTGGCCGGGCGTTGATTCGACTCGGAGATCGCCCCCAAGAAACTGCAGGCGTTCGCGCAGTTCCAGCATGCCCAGTCGACTGTGATCGATTTGGCCGGATCGATCGATCATGAGGCCGACATCAAACCCCTTCCCCTCATCAGAAACCGAGACTTGAATCTGCCCGTTGGGGAGCAGGGTTGTCTCGACGCGGGCGTGATCGGTCTCTGCGTGGGTGACAACGTTTTCCAACAGTTCGCGGATTGCTTCATACAACAGCACGCGAATTTGCTCTGTTGCCGGCTCGGCATCGGGATGCGCATCGACGACTACGCGTAAACCCCGGCGTGTCTGGAAGTTACGCGCCAGTGCATCGAGCGCCGCGTGAAGCCCCGCATCGTACAGAAGGGGTGGACACAGCTCGATCGTCAGCGCACGCGATTCGGCGATGGCAGCCTCGAGAAGGCCCTCTATCTGCTGCACGCCCGCCTGTACAGATGGCTCCTGTGCCGCACGGCGGACCATGCCGGCCTTCAGTTTTGCAGCGGAGAGCAGTTGCTGAAAATGGTCGTGCAGAATCCCGGCCAGCCGTTTGCGCTCTCGGGCTTCGGCGTCGGCCAGGGCCAGCGCGAGATACCGAAGTTGATCGCTTCGTGCTTCGGCCCTGGCGGTGCGCTCGGCGATGCGCTGCTCGACCGCGACCTTGCTTCGTTCCTGCTCAATTGCGTCGCGCCAGTGCGCTACGACGCGGTCTTTGATCCAAAACCCCTGCATCATCAGCCGCCGGGGCGATTCTGTGGCCGATCCCTCTACATCGAACTCGTCATTAAACGTACCGCCGGAATCGGCAAGCCTTGAGAAGCACTTGAACAGTCGGGAGTCGGCCAGCGACGGCGCAACCGCCAGAAGCCCTTTCCCCGCAACCTCACCACACTTATCCTCATCCGCGGCGACACTGAGGAAGTCGATGCGGAAATCGACAGTCGTTCCTGCCGAATCGCGCATCGGTGTGAACAGCCCAAATCGCTCCGAGGAGGGGTCAACCGACGAAGAAAATAGTGCACGCGGAACCATGCCAACTCGTTCACATACTGCCCGGCGCTACGACGACTTGCTTAGCGACCACTCGATCGCGTAGCGAAGCAGTTCCTGGCCATTGCCGAGGTCGAGCTTCTGCTTCAGGTGTTCGCGATAAGTCTCGATCGTCTTCACACTCAGGCAGAGTTTGTCGGCAATCTGCGATGTGGATGAGCCCTGACCCAGCAGTTCGAGCACCTCAAGTTCGCGGTCGCTGAGCTTGTCAATGGGAGAAGCCGTCACGGCAGCGCCCCCGCCGGCGCCGACCATCTTGCCGAGCAGGCGATTGCTCATTGCCTCGCTGAGGTAAATCTTTCCCTTGAGAATCGCCCGAATCGCTTCGATCAGTGCCTCGGGTGCCGACTGCTTCATCACATATCCCTTGGCGCCGGCGCGAAGGGCACGCTCGGCATAAATCGATTCATCATGCATCGAGTAGGCGAGGATCGGCAACGACTCCCACCGGGCGTTGAAGTTCTTCATCAGCTCAATGCCGTTATTGCCGTTGAGCGAGACATCGACGATCACCAGGTTGGGCCTGGAAGCACTGGCGGCGGCCATGGCTTCCTGCATGGTGCTTGCTTCGGCGCAGACCGATAGATCGGCCTCGGCATTGATCACTTCAGCGATGCCTCGACGGACGATCGGATGATCGTCAACGAGCATCACAGTCGTCTTGTTCTTTCCTGAACTTCGCACGGTTGCGTTGGCTGGAGTGGCTGGCATAGGGTCTCCTGTCTATTGTCTTGGCTACTGCACCGGAGGATTCTAGTTCAGAAAAATCTCATAGGGGGATCGGTGCATCCCTGATATTTGCCAAGATTCAGTCGTCGTAAAGTCCTGCTCGTTCAAGTCAAGCCGGATGCGACAGGCGTCGCAGCAAGACTTGAGGCTGTTTAGCAAAGGTAGGCTACCATGACGGCAACGCAAACCCATGAAATTGCTTCGACCCTCAATAACCTCGTCCAGACCTGCCTCGACGGGCAGGAAGGCTTCGAGACCGCCGGCAAGGCGGTCGATGACAACGCGCTTCAGAGCGAACTCATGAGCTTCAGTGCCCAGCGGCGCGATTTTGCGACTGACCTGCAGAACCTGGTCGCATCGCTCGGTGAAAGCCCCAAGGAATCGGGCAGTGTCTCGGCGGCGCTGCACCGTGGGTGGATCAACCTGAAAACCGCGGTATCGAGCAAGGACCGCTACGCTGTGCTCGCCGAGTGCGAACGCGGTGAAGACTCCGCAGTCGAGACTTATCGCAAGGCGTTGGAATCCAACCTGCCCGGCGAGTATGCCACGACTATTCGCACGCAGTATGACTCGGTCAAGCGAACGCACGACCGGGTCAAGGCGATGCGCGATGCGAGCAAGCCGTCTTAGCGTTCGTTTCAGATGACCCTGACCGGGCCGCCTGTTCGTACGCGCTGGCAGTTTGTATCGCCGGCATCCCCGTCACGGCAGGCGGCCCACCCTGAGGGTCTCGTTGTTGAACCAACTTCTTTTTGGAGGCCACCATGTTGTATTGGACCGTGATATTCCTCGTTGTCGCGATCATTGCGGCGGTGTTTGGCTTCGGCGGCATTGCAGCCAGCGCCGCGGGCATTGCCAAGATTCTCTTCGCGATCTTTCTCATTCTCTTCGTGATCTCACTGATCATGCAACTGCTCGGCGGCCGTGGTACGCCGCCGCTGTAGGAGCAATGACGCATTTCTCCGTCTTAGCTGTTTTGTTGTCAGTCACTTTTAAGAAAAGGAGTGCCACCATGAGTAACACAATGGATCGAGTCGTAGACAAAGTGAAAGAAGCAAGCCCCAACATGCACGGCGAGCTTGAGAGCCTCAAGAGCAGCTTTGGACAGCTTCGAGGCGACGTGATGGATCTTCTCAGCCACGCGTTTGGCGTCGGTCGGGAGGGTGCCGGAGCTGCCAAAGAAGGCGCGTCCGAAGCCATGGAAGCATTGAAGGATCGTATGAAAGACCTCAAGGCCCGCGGTTCGGATGGCGTGAGTGCTGTTGAGAAGAAGATTGAGGAGAATCCGATTCCCGCTGCGCTGATTGCCTTTGGCGTGGGCTATGTGCTCGCCAAGTTTCTCACGCGGAGGTAACGAACGTGGAAGCGTTGGCTCACCTGCTGGTAGCAACGGTTGATTTGTTCGAGGCCGAGGGTCGAACGCTGCGTCGGCAGCTCATGCGGCTTGCGCTGGCGATCTCCCTCATCGTCGTGGCTGCGCTGCTTGTACTGTTCGGCCTCGGCTTCGTCCTCTACGGGTTGTTTCAGTTTCTGGCCCAGCAGATGTCGGAGCATTGGGCTGCAGTGTTGTTTGGAGTTGTAACTCTGGGCCTGGCAGGAGGTTTCGCATGGACGGCGCGTCGCCTGACACGGTAGCCATCCCGGGCCGATTCAGAACCATCGCCAAGGAGTCTGACGAGTCGATCGATCTGCCGCTGCACAAGCGGCAGTTGATTGACGCGGCGCGGTCGATTGATCCATTGAAACCCCTGCGACGACACCCTGTGCTGACCGTTGCGGCGGCGGCGGTGCTTGGCGTGGTGGCAGCTTCGCCCGCCGCCGCCCGCTCAGTGCGCGCGGCGACGAGGCCGACAGTTATGCGCCAGCTTTCGCGGTTGATCAGCTCGAACATCGGGCAATTGATCATTCTCGGTCGCACTGCGGCCGAGGTGATGAAGCATCGATCCGCAGGCACCAACGATTCCACATCGACAGCAGACGGCGGCCAGTCAGTAGATGGTCCTTCGGGCACGCCGGCAAAATCAGTTGGGGGTTAGATGAGGACTTATAGACGCGGCGCTCCGCAGGGCCGCCGAACGGCGCCCCCACGATGCAGGTGGCGTTCCCGTCTGGGTCGGGGTCTGAAATGAAACGAATGCTTGCAAACAACGCCGCGCGTCCCGTGCGCGTCCTGGCGACACTCGCGGTGATCGCCGGCCTCTACATGGCGCGCGATCTGCTCATTCCAGCGGCGCTGGCGGTGTTACTGGCGTTCCTGCTCTATCCGATCGTGCGCGCCTTGGCCCGCATCGGCCTGCCACATGCCGCGGCGGTGGTGGTCGCTGTCGCGGTTGCCGGATCAGTCACTGGAGGAGTCGGATTACTCGTCGGCGAACAAATCCTCGATTTGAGCGAGAAACTGCCCGATTATCGCGAGAACCTGCTGGACAAGATCCGATCCGTCCGCGAGCGCGTGTCTGGCGGGCAGACGGTCGACCGGGTCATCGGCACCCTACACGAACTGAGGCAGGAACTGTCAACGACACAGCCAGCCAGCGGTGCGGCGGTCTCGGGCGTCACGGGCCTGCCGACGCCCGCGCCGATGCGGGTGGAAGTAGTCGACGGCGGGCCAGAGATGCGCGAGATCATCGCCGGATTGATCGGCCCGTTGCTTACCCCTATCGGCGGGGCGGCCATTACGATTCTCCTGCTCATTTTCCTGCTTCTGCAAGCCGACGACATTCGCGAGCGGTTCATTTCATTTGCGGGGCTTCGGCAGGTCAGCCTGACTACAGGCGCGATGGACGAAACTGCAACGCGCGTCAGCCGCTATCTGCGGATGCAGTTAGTGGTCAACCTGTCATACGGAACCATGATCGGTGTGGGATTGGGCCTCTTTGGCGTTCCAAACGCGCTGCTGTGGGGCGTGATGGGTACGCTTCTGCGCTTTATTCCGTATCTTGGCGCATGGCTGTCGGCGATTCTCCCCAGCCTGCTCACCGCGGCGGTGTTTCCCGGGTGGGGCACGTTGCTGGGCGTGATTGTGATGTTTTGCGCGGTGGAGTTGCTTACCAATATGGTGCTGGAGCCGTGGCTCTACGGCGCGAGTTCCGGGATCTCCAGCCTGGGGGTGGTGGTGGCGACTGTTTTCTGGGCGTGGGTATGGGGGCCGGTCGGCCTGCTTCTGGCGGTGCCAATGACAGCCTGCCTCGTCGTGATTGGAAAGCACATTCCACAGTTTGCGCTACTCAACCACTTCTTCGGAACAGATTCTAAGGTGCCGATGACCGATCGGCTCTACCACTGGCTTCTGGTTGGCGACGAACTGGCGGCGGAGCGATTGCTGGTGAAGGAGGGCACCGATGAGAAGTTCGCACCGCTCTGCGACAATCTGCTTGTGCCGGTGCTTGCCAGTTTGAAGCAGGACCACGCCCAGGGGGTCATCGGTTTGCCGCAGGTGCGCCAGGCGATCGGCGCGCTCGAGGCATCTTTGCCGATCGATCTCGTCGCGGCCGCGCAGGCGGGTGCGACCGCGGAGCGGGCGATGCTATGCATACCCGGGCGAAGTGAGATCGACGACTGCGCCGCGCGCCTCTTGTCGGCAGCGGCCAACCTCGCGGGCGTCCCCGCACGGGTGATTGCCAACACGTCGCTCATCAGTGAAGCAGCCAAAGAAGCCGAGGCCGATTCGGTCATTGCCGTGGCAGTCGTGCATGTGGCACCGGCTTCGAGAGCCCTGCTTCGGCGGGTGGCCGCGCTCGTCAAGGGGAAAGTCGATGCGTCAGTACCGATGATTGATCTGGCCGCGGGCACTGCGGCGGATGAACCGGCTGAACCGGTGTCGGGCCGAACGGTCCGCCGTGAGAGTAGCATCGGCAAAGTCGTCGAGCGCATGAGCGAGCGGGCGCAGCTGGCTCGTACGGCACCAAACTCGCTGTCGACAAGGCTTGGTCCCGCCGCTGTTTGAACCCGACGGGGATCTCCCGACGCCGATCTTCAGTCAATCCCCGATGTCGCCGAATTTCATTGAACCTAAATTTTATCTCCATGAATGCCACGACCACCCAACCGGAACCAACGTCAACAAAACGAGCTGCCATCGCCAAATCGCGGAGTAGCGAGAATGCGTTGCAACTATCGCTTTTCGCGCCCTACAACGAGAAAGTGGAGTTGCTTGCCGACTTTCTTGATTGGAAGCCGACGCCGATGGAAAAGGGCGACGACGGCTGGTGGCGTATCAATGTTGATCTGCCCGATGGCGACTACTTCTATAAGTTTCGGGTGAAAAGCACGAGCTATTTTGCCGCCGGGCAGGATGTGGATGTGTTTGACCCGTACGCGCTGTCAATCAGCAATGATGAGCATGAAAACTCTGTTCTGCGTGTTCGCGGCGGTCAACGGTTGTATGTTGATTATCAGTGGAAGCACGATGACAAGCCTCTGCCGGTCAATCAGGAACTGATCATTTACGAGCTGCACGTCGGCGACTTCTCCGGCGGTCTCGGTGACGAGGGCACCCGGGGCGAGCGTGAAAAAGGGCAGTTCAAACATGTCGTCGAAAAACTCGATTACATCAAGGAGCTGGGCATCAATTGTATCGAACTCTTGCCGGTGAAGGAGTTTCCCGGAAAAGGGTGGGGCTATTCACTCCGCAGCCTGTTTGCGGTTGAAAACAGCTACGGAAGCCCCGAAGACCTTGGTCGGCTGGTCGATGAAGCCCACGCGCGCGGCATTCGCGTCCTTATTGACGGCGTGTACAACCATTCGGAAGCCGACGCGCCGTTGGCAAAGATCGCTTATGAGTATTGGTATTACCACCCTAACCCAGACCCGGACTATCTGCAGTGGGGACCGAAGTTTAACTATACGCATCATGACAAAAATCTTGGGCTGTTTCCGGCGCGCAAATATGTAAAGGAGTCGATTTCGTTTTGGGTGGAAAAGTTTCACATCGACGGCATTCGGTTTGACGCGACCGTGGCCATTCGCGACTTCGCCATCATCCGCGAACTGGCAGACGCTGCGTATGACAAGGTAAACGGGGCCAAGCCGTTCTTTACCGTCGCCGAACATCTGCCGGAAGATCCGGCAATCACCCAGCGGGCGAATGGAGCGCCGGTGGATGCCGCGTGGCATGATTCACTCGCCCGCGTCTTGCAGGCAAACATCCTCGGCCGGGAAGTAGACGGATCGCACCCCTATGACCTTGACGTTCTTGCCGCAAAACTCAACCCCGCCACCAACGGCTACGGCGACGGCGGGCGCTATGTGAATTTTATCACCAACCACGACTTCCACCGCATCATGCACATGCTCGGCAACAACGCCAAGACCTTTGGAGAGGCGGCATTTCGTCGTGTCAAGCTGGGTTTGGGATTGCTGCTCAGCGCGCCGGGCATTCCGATGCTCTGGATGGGTCAGGAGTTTGGCTTCAGCAGCGAGAAATCACTTGATCCCCGCCCGCTGGATTGGACGCTTCTGAGGCATGACAACAACAAGGCGCTGCGCAAGTATTGTCAGACCCTGATCGGTGCGAGGAAAGAGCACATCGCACTTCGTAAAGACACATTCGAGTGCCTTCTAAGTGATAAGGAGCGGCTGCTCTTCGCCTACAAGCGCTGGGATGAAGGCGGCAATGTCGCGGTCATTGCAGCCAACTTGCGTGACCAGCCTGCAGGAGAGTGTGAAATCAACTCCGGCGGGCTGGAGGACGGCACCTGGCGCGAAATCGTCAATGGCTACGATGCGACGGTGTCCGGGGGTGTATTGAAAGACTCGCTAGCGGAGAGCGAAGTGAAAGTCTTCATCCGGCAGCCGTGATCAATACGCATAAGGAGTCCTGTGGACCTGAGAACCGGAAACCCTCTCTGGCCGGAGCTTAGCGCGCCGCTGATCGACCCGCCGGCGGTGGCGGGTGATGTCAGTTGCGATGCGCTTGTGCTTGGCGCAGGTGTGACTGGTGCGTTTTCAGCTTTGCTTCTCGCCGAAGCAGGCCTGAATGTGGTGGTCATCGACCGACGGGGCATCGGTCAGGGGAGCACTGCCGCGAGCACTGCCCTCATTCAATATGAGATTGATACGCCCCTGGTGAAGCTTGCCAAGGCGGTTGGGGCTGAGTCGGCGCAGATGGCATATCGGGCCACGCGCCGCGCGCTGGATGACATGATCGAGATCGCGAGAAATCATCATGTTTCATGCGATTTGCACTGGTGCGGAAGCCTGTTCTTGGCGTGTACGGATGACGATCCAGAGTGGTTCGAGCGTGAAGCGCGCGCTCGACGAGAGCTGGGTATTGAAGTCGAAAATCTGTGCCGCGGCGCGGTGATGGATCGCTTTGATATCGATCGACCCGGAGCACTGCTTTCATCTGCGGCGATTCGGTTGAACCCGTTTATGCTCACGCATGGGCTGCTCCGCGCCGCCGAACGTCAGGGTGCTCGGATCTATCGTGCCGATGTGAAAACGGTGATGCCCCTAGATCGGGTGTACGAAGCGCAAACTCTTGCCGGGCCTATACTTCGGGCGAGCGATCTAATAATTGCTACCGGTTACGAAACACCCGAACAGTTCTCCTCGGTTCGCAAATATTGCAAGCTCAAGAGCACCTATGCGCTGGCTACCGCACCGCTGCGCGATGGGCCCGCCTGGCCGGGCGATGTGCTGCTGTGGGAAGCCGGCTCGCCGTACTTTTACGCCCGCCAAGCCCCTGACAACCGACTGGTGATCGGCGGCGAAGACGAGCCATTCTCCAACGCCGAGGCTCGCGACGCGCTGATCGAATCCAAATCACGCGTGCTCATGGATAAATTTCGTAAACTGCGGCCCGGGGTGGACGCCGTTCCCACCCACGTCTGGGCCGGTACATTCGGCGAGTCCGACGATGGCATGCCCCTCATCGGCCGATTGCCGCAGTATCCAGGTTGCCATTTCGCGCTGGGTTACGGCGGGAATGGGATCACCTTTGGCTTGCTCGCCGCTCAAATGACCCGCGATTCGATCCTCGCCCGGCCCAACCCACTGGCCAACGTCTTTCGTTTCAATCGCTGAAACGCGTCCATGATGCGAACTTTTTCATGGCGTACCGGAATGCTGCTGCAGCAGACGCCGGGCGTTCTCAAGCGTATCGATTTCGTCAAGCGGCTTGTCCTTTCGCCATCGGAGGATGCGCGGAAATCTGAGAGCAATCCCACATTTATGGCGTTCCGATGCCGCGATTCCTTCAAATCCAAGCTCGAAAACCAGTTCCGGTGTAACCGCGCGGACTGGACCGTAGCGACCGACAATATGCCCCCTGATCCAGCGGTCTACTTCGTCAATCTCGTCATCTGTCAGCCCGCTGTATGCCTTAGTGATGGTCACCAGTTCGTCGCCCGCGCGCACGGCGAATGTATAGTCGGTGAAGCGACCCGCCCGCTTTCCCGTTCCCGGCTGGGCTGCAACCAGCACGCAGTCGAGACTATATGGCTCGACTTTCAGCTTCCACCACAAGCCCCGTGGCCGTCCAACTTCGTATCTGCTTGTGCGGCGCTTGAGCACGAGTCCCTCGACGCCGCGGTCGCGCGCCGAGGACATGAGCGACGCAATATCGCTCCAGCCGTCCGCTTCAAGCACCGGCGATAGCCTGAGATCGGCGCAAGCCCGCGACAACTCGTGCAGCAGAGGCCGTCGTTCGGCCAGGGGTTTCGATCGAACATCGATTCCGTCGGCTTCCATGACGTCGTATACCAGAAAGATGACGGGCACATCGGTGAACAACATCGGTTCCACGCCTTTGCGATTCAACCGCGGCTGCAGCGCATTAAAGGGTAGCGGCCTGTCGTTCTCGAAGGCGAGAATCTCCCCATCCAGCACGGTACCATCCGGCAATGTGCCGCCGAGTTGGACGATCTCCGGGAAGGCCGCCCCGACATGTTCCTGCCCCCGGCTGACCAAAAATGTACGACCCTGACGGCGAATTAGTTGTGCGCGAACACCGTCCCACTTCCACTCCACTTGCCAGTCGCCAATTTCTCCGAGTGATTCCGGCTCGGCGGTCAGGCTCGAAGCCAGCAGGAACGGATAGGGCCGTGACGCGTCCACCTGTAGATCGTCGCCCGCGCTCATCAGCATCTCAAAGCCGGCGGCAGTCGGCTTCCAGCTTCCACTCAGGCGGTGTTCCATCACACTTTGCTCGATGCCTGCCACTTGAGCCAAAGCTCGAACCAGCAATGTTCGCGCCGCTCCCACTCGAAAGTGTGTGCTGATGAGCTTGTGAAATACGAATCGCGATTGCGGATCGAGCGATTGCCAGATGGCCACGAGCCGGCGCTCCTGCTCCTGATTTGCCGAGGCCAGCAGCGGTAAAAGAAAGTCCTCGATGACCGAGTGCAGCGGAAGATCTGACGGTGTGGCCGGGGGCGGCAACAGAAGTGCCAGGGTTTCAGAAAGGTCGCCGACGGCCTGATAGCACTCCTCCACGAGCCATGCAGGTAGTTGGGCGACGTCTGCCACCAGGTCGCGTAGACGGGTGGATGAGATGGCTTTGCCCACCTTGCGTCCCGCCAGCACGTGTGCCGCCCACGCGGCATCGCGCGCGGGGGCTTGGGTGAAGTAGTCGACAAGTGCCTCCACCTTTTCGCTCGTTCGGGTGGTTGCATCGAGTGATTGAAAGAGATTGACGAACCGCCGCACGAGCTACTCCTGAGTCCCGCCGTCTGCTTCGACCGCGCCGGCGGAGGCGAGAGTCTCGGATTCGGGCGGGTCATCGGCGTCGCCGACGAAACGAGTGTTGATCGCGTACGCATCCGCGCCGCGGTCGCGGAGAAAGCGAGTGATGACGCCCGTGTAACCGTGCGTAACACCCACTCTCTCCGCAGCGGTGTCGGTGATCGTTCGCAGCAGGTCGGGCCAGTCGGCATGATCGCTGAGCACAAACCCTCGATCCACCGACCGGCGCCTGCGGTGCCCGCGAACGGCCATCCACCCGCTCGCGCTGCCGACAGAAATCGGCAGGAACTTCCGCATCCACGTCGACCCATGTGCGCTTGGCGGCGCGATGACCAGTGCCCGGCCCTTCTCCGCCTTCGCCCGCTCCGGCGAAGCATGTTCCGCCGGGGGCAGGTCGCAGCCAGTTTCGCGATAAACCTGTGTCATTCGCAACATCGAGCCGTGTAACAGGATTGGCCCGATATCTCGGTCGAGCATCGAAAGAACGCGCTGCGCCTTTCCGAGGGTATAAGCCAGGATCACGCTTGTCCGCCGTAGTTCTACGTTGCGCCGCCACCAGGCGTTTATGTCCGCCGCCACTGCGGTCGGATCGGGCCAGCGATAGATCGGCAGGCCGAAAGTCGATTCGGTAATGAACTCATGACAGCGGACAGGTTCAAAGCTGTCGCAGGTCGGATCAGGCTGCCGCTTATAGTCGCCGCTGAAAACCAGCACCCGGCCGCGATTCTCGATGCGAACCTGTGCCGAGCCGCGCACATGCCCTGCGGGGTGCAGGCTTACGTGTACGCCATTGAGATTGACCGCTTCGCCGTAGGGCACGCCGGTTACGTTACTGTCGGAGCCGATCCGCTCCTTCAGAATAGCCACCCCGTCCGCCGCCGCGAGATAATGCGCGCTGCCTCTGCGGGCGTGGTCCGAATGCGCATGGCTGACAATGTTGCGCTCTACCCCGCGCCACGCATCGACATAAAAGTCACCCGCAGGGCAAAAAAGTCCACCGGGCGATTCGACGAGCAGGGAGTCCACACTTCGATTATAGGCCGCCCGCCCCGGATTCTCGCCGTGGCTCGCCCGTGGTTGCAGGCCTCCGTTCTACTCGACGATCCAAGCGGCTACACTGTGCGGCATGCGAAAGCTCACTGGAAACTGGATCGCACTCCTGGTGTTTACCGCGATTGCCGTCTACCTGTCGTGGCTCATCATCGCGCCATTTATCGAAGTGATCATCTGGTCGGCGGTGCTGGCGGTGGTGAGTTATCCGGTTTACCTGCGGTGGCGCAAGCGCGGACGGGGTCCCGCCGTCGCCGCTTTTTTGACGACCACGTTTGTCGTGCTGGTGATTGTGGTTCCCCTTGCCCTTGTCGGCACGATGCTGGTGAAGCAGGTGCCGCAGGCGATTAACTCGGTGCAGGAAGGTTTTCATTCGCTGCTCGACCCCAATTCGCGCGCGTTTCGCTTCATCGATGAAAAAATCTACGACCTCGATCAACTGCGCGACAGGCAGTACATCGCTGAAAAGGTGCAACAATTCACGTCACTGGTTGCCGGGAGAACCGTCAACATTGTCGGCGGGTTGCTGGGGACGATCGTGCAGATGTTTTTCGTGCTGTTCACGCTCTACTACATGCTGAAGGACGCCGATCGGATCGTGCCGGCTATTCGCGATGCCCTCCCGCTGGAACGGTCGCAGGCCGAGGAGGTTTTTGCCCGGTCGCGCGAGATTATCTCGGCAAGCCTGAACGGGGTGCTGGTGATTAGCGCGATACAGGGAATCCTTGGCGGGATTGCATTTGCCTTCCTCGGGTTGCCGTCGCCGGTGATGTGGGGAGTGGTGATGTTTCTCTTCAGCATGATTCCCATGGCGGGGGCCGCAATCGTGTGGGCGCCAGCAGCCATATACCTGTTTGCCACCGGGAACATCGCAAAAGGGGTTATTCTGGTAATCTGGGGCGGTGGGGTAATTGGGATGATTGATAATTTGCTGCGTCCGAGATTGGTCGGAGAGCGAACTCGACTACATGAGTTAGTGGTGTTCTTCAGCGTGCTGGGAGGTTTACAGGTGTTTGGTGTGCTGGGGTTGGTGGTTGGGCCGGTGGTGGTGGCGATTGGTTTATCACTTCTGGAAGTCTTCAAACGACTGGAGTGGGGCACTTCGCATTCACCCGCATCCGACCAACCTGCGCCGCCGGTGGTAAACTAATGCTGTGCTGTAAGTGATTGAGGCAATACCCCGGCGAAGTGACGACACAGCAAGTCAGCCGAGCCTTGAATCTTGTACGAAATTCTGAGTTTAGGCTTGCGTTTGGAAGCTTTCAGGTGCGACAATGCTCTAAACGATCGTGGGTGTAAGCTCCGTTTGTACGCTGGTCGCAGGGGGTGCCTGAACCACGTGAAGATTGATGGCGCTCAATGGACTGTGCGCATGATGCATCGTAGGCAACCTGACGTTGGCAACTGACGGTGTGGTTTGAAACGCCGGACCGGCTATGACGGAGAACGAGGGAGACTGTGCAGCAATGAAAAGGGGCTGGAGAAAACAACTCATCACCGCGGCGATGGTCTGCGCCGGCGGTGTTTCCGTTGGCTGGAGTCAAATCCAGACCGCCAGCGAGCCTGTCGCTCGGTCGGGTACCACCGCGCCCGGAACCGGGCTGCCCCATTTGAACTTCCAAAGCCCCGCGATGAACAATGTCGGGCGGTTCGTCTTCGCCGGCGAAGTTAGCGGGGCGAGCAGCACTACCAACCAAGGTGTCTGGGCTGGCACACCGGGCAACCTGCAACTCGTCGCGCGCGAAGGTGCCGGTGCCCCCGACGCAGCGGGCACCGGGACAGTCGGCACGTTCAACTTCCTCTCGCTCAACCCGTTTGAAAACAATCCACTGGTTGAATCACAATCGCACATAGCCTTTTTCGGTTTCATCGAAGGCCCGGGGATTTCATTCGGCGTGAATAACACCGGCATCTGGTCGGGCACGGTCGGCGATATCCGGCTTGTTGCGCGCACGGGCGATGCCGCGCCGGGAGTGGCTGGGGAGACTTTCTCCCTCATTCGAGAAGCCGCGTTTATCAGCGGCGCCATCGTCGCGTTTAACGGACAGACAAAGAATCCGCTGCTGCCAGCGCAGCCGGCCAAGTCGGGCGTTTGGGCGGGAACGCAGGGTAGCATCGTCAACTACGCGCTGGAAGGCGAGCAGGCGGGCAACGCGCCGGCCGGGGTTCTCTATGGCTTCAATAACTTCACGCCAACGGTAAACGAAAGCGGCTTTGTCGCGTTTCGAACCAATCTCACTGATACTGATGCCAATCCCGCCAACAACCGGGGTGTCTTTCTCGGCGACGCCAAGGCCAATATCGTCATGATTGCCCGCGGCGATGACGCGGTGCCCGGGGCCGTTGGCGATGTGCGATTCAGCGATTTCGTCACCCAGCCCGCAATCAATGCCAGCGAGCAAATCGCGTTTCATGCCAGCTTAAACGGCGCAGATGTGACCGCAGCCAGCAATACCGCAATTTTCCGCGCCACCTATTCCTCGCCAACGCCAACCCTCTACGTCCGCGAAGGCGACCAGGCCGGCGGGCTTGCCTCGGGCGTGTTGCACGGCGAGATCCAGCCCGCGATCACCATGAATAGCGCCGGCGATGTGGTCTTTATCACCGACCTTACCGGCACCGGCGTCACCGGTGCCAATGATCGAGCGATTTTCAAAGGCAATGGCTCGATTGCCCCGGTGGCGCGCAAAGGCGATCAGGCACCCGGCACGCCCTCGGGCACCACGTTTCTTCTTAACTCATTCACGACGTCGGCTGCTGTCAACGCCGGCGGGCAGGTGGCGTTTACTTCGCGGCTGACCGGGACCGGTGTCAACGTCAGCAACCAGACCGGACTTTGGGCGCTCGATCCGTTTAATCAACTCGTCAAGGTCGCCCGCGAAGGCGATACGATCGATCTTGATGGCATCAGCAAAACCATTGGCTTTGGCCTGTCGTTCCATTCCATTTCCGGCGGCGGGGAAGGGCGGCAAACCAGCTTCAACAACTCCAGCCAACTCGCCTACGCAGCCCCATTTACCGACGGCACACAAGCCATCATCAACGCCCGCGTCGGCGGGGCCGCGCGCATCAACGCCAACGCGCCCACCCTCGGCGCTAGTGTCGGCAACAGCTTCTTCACCGGCTCGCCGCTGCCGATCAACACCTACGGCGCTGTCACGGGCGACATCGGCTATCTCAAGTTTGTCGTGGTCTCAGGCAACCAGGTGAAAATTCTGCTCGACTTCAACGGCACCAACACTGCCGGCGCAATCGCCGAGCTAAACCGCCACGCCGCCATTTACGGCTACACCGTGCAGCCGAGCAGCTTCAGCACGTTTGACGCACTCATCACCTACGCCAACGCATCGCAGGAATATTTTTACTGGAACTTTGCCAATATCGGCGATGTGAGCCTCGTCGGCGTGCAAATGACCCCCGAACCCGGAACGATCTCCCTCGGCCTGCTGGGTTGCCTGCTGCTGTCCCGCCGGAGACGCCGCGCGCGGGGAGTGTGATAGTTTTCCGCCTGAGAGATACGGAACAATCGCAGCAACCACGGCACGAACCCGCCCCCTTCCGCCAGGCCCTTTATGTGAAAACCTTCTGCGCCACCCGATTCAGGCCCGAACCGTCAGAACTCGGCAAACCGCGTGCACGCGACCGCCAGACCATTCAAAGTCGTTCTCATCGCCGCAATGCGCAAGCTACTTACCATTCTCAACATCGTGCTCAAAACAAATCAATCATGGAATCCAAACCCGAGAAACCTTTGACTTTCATCACGGCCGCTTTTCTGTCTTGGGACGCTGAACAGTTATCCCTTCTGTTTAGTCTCGTGCTCCGCGTAGTTTCTGCAAATCTCTTTCCTGAATGCGCAGACTGATGCCCTTTGGCGAAGGCAGGTCAGCGTGAGATTGAGCGTGTCCCGGTCCGCCTAAGTCGGCTCCGGTAGTCGCGTAGATCGGAGCCCAGACCAAGCGACCTCGCCAGGTCATGTTTGATGGATCACGCAACTCGTTAAACATCACGGCCCGGTCGCGGGTGTCGGCAAGCGTGACCGCGCGCCACTTGAGCGGACCAAACTTGCGGTCGGCGGGGCGCACCGATCCTTCGTCGATCTCAACGGCGGCAACGAGATATCGGTTGCCGTTGCGATCGAACACTTCCCAAGGCTTGCAAGTTCCGACGTATTCACGCCCACTACAGCCGATGAGCCCGATCAAAATCGCGGTTTGAAGCAGTTGAAGAAAACTCATCGCCGATCCTACCAATCGAAGTAATAGTCTTGTGCGACCCACGGGGCGGTCAGATGGTTTGCTCGAAATGGATCAGAAAATCGGGCAACAATAGGGTCTACCGCAACGTAATCTCTAGAGTTGGGCGGATAGAAGAGACCTAGCGCATTCTCCTCGATTCTTAACAAGACGTTCCATGCTCCCGCCACCACGCTACCTTTGATCTGGCGAACAAAAAAGTTCGAAAATTCGCCTTGAGTGACCGCGTAATTGCTAGGGCTTGACTCGTGCCAGTACCTAAACTCACTGAATCCGCCATTACTTTGAAAGATATTTACGGTGTTGACCGCGTTCAATGAGAATCGTTTGATAAAATTGACCGGATCAATTGTGAGCACTTGTTCCACTGGAAGCGGGACGTCGAGGGTATCGTTGCTGTTTCCTACATCGCATCCGCACGCAGGTTGTAGACGCGGTTCAGCACCTCGATTGCGCCCCAGCTATACCCGAGAGCTTTGATGCGTACTCCGGCAACCTCGGCCGCGTCGATGTGATACTCACCGTTCATGTCCAACTGTGCGAGCAGGCGTGTCAGACCTCGCTCGCCGCGGTTCTCTGTCTCCAGTACAACCAGTCCGTTTGATCCAGGACGACTTCGCCTTGCAATCTCCTCTAGCCACTGATTCCCGAACCACTCGGTCGAACCAAGACCGTGATAAGCAAGCAAAATTTGAGTTGGACGGGTCATTTCGATGCCTGGTGTCACGTTGACCGCGCTAACGGGGCCTTGTGATCCCGACGCATTGAACGCCTCCACCAAAATGGTCGCCGGGGACAAACTTCCAAACTCGAAGGATTCGATATTGGAGTCAACTTCATGAATCTCGATAGGCCCGTGGTCGTACCAGACTTTGATGCGAAAGCCCGTCTCATCGTTGGAAGCGTCGTCCCAAGTGAGCGAGGTTCCATTGAGCTCGACATGTTCGGGGCGCGCGGGTGCCAGTGCCGTTGTAGTCAATTCAACTGACAAGGACGGTAGAGACGGAACGCCCTCGACAACGGACCGCACTCTGAAACTATAGGAAGTTTGCGGAAGCAATGAGTCGAGACGAACCCCCGGGTCGTCACCAGAAGGCAGCGCGTTCTTCGTGAACCATTGAGATCCCAAGCGCTCCTCAATGAGATAGCTAGTATCTGACCCTCCAACCGGAGTCCAGAGCAAGGCCACCTCGTCACCGTAGAGTACCTCCCCACTAAAATCAGAGGGACCTTCAACGAAGGGAACGGGGAGTGCAATCACGGTAGTGGGGGCAGAGTGGGCATGCCCGCCTGCGATTGCACGGAGATAAAATGCAACTTCTGAATCTGCGGAAATCGAAACCGTGGCGGCCGAAGTGTTCGCTCCGACCGTTTGCACCAACGTATACGCGCCGCCGTCAAAAGACCCGTACAGTTCAAACTCGGTTTCGCTCTGTGAGTTGTCCGTCCAAGTGAGCCTCACGGTTCCTGCATCCTCTGGGAGTGCAACGAGTTCCGACGGAGCCTCTAGCACTGTCACCGCGCTAACTTTATTCGTCGTAACCCCATTGCCGTAGGCATTGGTAAATGGCCGAACGCGGTACCAATACTTCGAGCCATCATTCAGGTCTGGATCGTCGTATGAGAGCGTTGAGTTGTTTACTTCCGCCAGCAACGTGAAGTTGGTGCCGTCCATACTGCGGAAAATGCGGTAGCCGTCGGGCGTGCCGGTGGCTGGCGCAGTCCACGTTCGCCGGATGACCGAGCTTGATAACGCCGCCGCTTGCATAGAGTTGGCTTCTGTGAGCGGCTCGGGCATCTGCCGGCCAAAGTTGGCTTGGAGAATCGTCCAGTCGGCGAGATCGACCGTGCCATCAAGATTGAAGTCACCCTGATGAAATTTCTTGTTTGACTGGAACAAATTGGCTTCGAGCGCGGTGCTGTCGTTGAGGCTGACCGCGCGATCATGATTGGCGTCGGCGATGAGGAAGAAGAAGCTGAAGCGGTGTTCGCTGAGCAGGCCGGGCACGCCGAGTTCGCTGATGATCGAATCAAAGTTGCCGTCGGGGATCATCCCGGTCATGCCCTGATTGGAGTGGCCGGGGAAGGACAGGCTGTACAGTTCTTCGTTGCTGTCGTAAGTCAACTCGAGGTTGGCGCGATCGAGGGTGGTGTTGGTGGTGAGGTGATCGATGACGATATCGTCGGCGGTGAACTCGCCGGTGATAGGCTGATTGAACTGGTAGTAGATATGCTGCGGGGCGGTTCTGTAGTGCAAGCCGGCATCATCGATCGTGGTGGAGAGAAGCTGACGGGGTTCGAGCATGTCGATCCAACCATTTACCGCACGGAGGCGAACCGGGGACAACGAAGCCGGAAAGGCGCTGTCCTATTGACGGGTCGGCTTTCCGGCGTGCCGCGAAAACAACTGTTTGGCGACGCCGGCGGCGGCTCGGGTTAGTGTCGAAGCAATCCTACTAAAAGCGACGTTTGAAGAGATTCGTCGGTGCGCAAATTGCGCCCGGCACGCAGATTGCGACTGACTGACTGACTGACTGAGTGTTGTGTTGATTGATGACATCAAACGCTCCCTTCGCCCGCAGGCCCCACGATGCGCTCGACACTCCGCCGCGAACCCCTCGCGGTGCGTGACGATGGCGGAATCATCGAAGTGGATGGTTGAAATGTCAAGAAAATCTTTCGCTGAGCAAGCCCGATTCTTGGCTTCAATCCACGATCGACTTGCCGGCGCTACGCCACTCCTCATGCATCGACGCGCCGGTTTCGGGGCTTTTGTTCAGCGGCTTCCCTCGCCTACAATCTCGCCGATATGCCTGACCCGGTTGCCTCCAGATCTGTCCGCGGTGCGTTTTTTTGGTATTTACATCGGCGGCTTGGGAAGTGGCAGTGGCGTTCACTTTTGGCGGCGATTGCTGCTGCTGCGGTGGGGTTTGCGGGGGTGGTTTACTTTACGGTGACTAAGCAGGGTGCCACCGCCGGGCAGGCGCCGCCGGTGTTGGCGGTGGTTTTGTTTCAGATGATGATCGCCGGGCTTGCGTTTCTTGTTGCGTTTGCGCTATTTTTCTGGCTGCGCTCACTCCTGAAATGGCTGGCGGGGGTGGTGGCGATTGTTGTTGTCGGGGGGTTGATAGCGTCACACTTTTTTGGCAGAGAGATCGACACTTCCACCGTGCAGGATAGCGCTAAAGCCGTCTCTGATTGGAGTTGGTCGGGCGGCAGGTCATTACTTGAAGCGCTGACGATGAACTGGACAGGAACCATCAGCGGCGCGTTTGGCTCATTTCTCGGATTACGACGCCCGCGGTCGTGATTTGCGTCGGCGGCTTAGCATTGCTGCAGGAGTTGCAGCACTTCCATCGCGCACCCCCACGAAACCGTAAAACCCGCACCGCCGTGGCCGTAGTTGTGGATGATTCGGCCGGCGGGGCGATGCTCGACTTCCAGCCGCACGGCACTTCGATACGGTCGGAGGCAGACAACATCCTCGATGGCTTGCGCTTCACGCAGCCGCGGTTCGAGTTGAAGATTGACATCGAGCAGGCGCTGTCGGCTGTCGGCGTGCACCGATTCATCGAATGAACCGAGGTCGGCCGTGCCGCCGAGGATGACATCGCTCGAGCGCGCGATGACATACGCAATGCCCAGCGGGTGTGATTCGTCGGCGGTGCAGCGGTCGATGCCCGGGTTGGTCATTCGCAGCAACTGCCCGCGAATGGGCTTTAGCTCGGCATCATTGCACAAAGTCTGCGCGCCAAGCCCCGTGCAGTTGATGATGACGCGCGCGTGCCCGAAAAGAGAATCAATCGAATCAACCGCGCGCCCGGCGATGTCGATTGTCCCACCTGCGGCGAGAAAACGGCGTTCGAGGCGGGGCATGTAAAGCGGCACGTCCATCACGGGCACGAGCGCGCTAAAGCCGTCGCGGTAGCCGACGGGAAGCTGGGCTGGTGGAATCCGCCGATGCTTCGGGACCGCCGCCAGCCACCACACCCTCTCCGGCGGGGTGTTGTCGCGATACAGCTCGATTTGCTCGCGCAACAGTACACCGTTTCCGGGGTCGCGCGCCAGTTCGGTCAGCACCGCGAATGTCTGCGCGCTCCAACGCAGCACCCGGTCGCGCGGTTCGATGCGATAGGGCAGCCACAGCCCGCCGGCCTTTCCGCTTGGCGTTTCGCGCCAGTGTTTCTGCGCGATGAGCCGGACGTGTCTGCCGGACTCTGCAAGCAAGATGCCGCAAGTCAAACCCGATACACCCCCGCCGAGGATGATGACCTCTTCGCCCGCCGCGCCGGCCGCTGAAGGTGCTTCAGAATGATAGAGAGCTTTGCTCGAAGGCATCGTCGAAAGAAGTGTAGCGGAAAACCACCGCAAGCGCGGGCTTACGAGGTAAGCTCCAGATCCTCATACACCGCGGCGTTGATTGCGCGCACTCGGCGGTCGTGGGCTTCATCGCCGGGCATTCCGTTGCAAACCCACGCCACCACCAGCCCATTTGTCGGATCGGCAAAGGCGCAGCTACATTGATTGCCGCTGTGGCCAAATGTGGCCGGTGATGCGTGCGCGCCATAGCCATAGGGGTGTTCGCCGGCATACTGTTTCGAATCGATCATAAAGCCCAGGCCCCAATCGAGCGTGCACTTGAACGTGTGATCAAACATGCCCACACGTTGGCGCGAGGTAAACAGATCGACCGTCGCCGGAGAGATGCCCAGCGTCCTGGTCGCGCCGGGATCTGCGCCTGCTTTGCTCCGGATAAGCGACTCATACAGTCTTCCCAGCGCCCGAATCGGCCCGCGGGCGTTGGCACCAGGTCGCGCCAGTTCGTTGATTGCGGCATCTTGCATCTTGTTAACGACCGATTTTTGTAGCGGGTCGGTGATAAGCGTCGCAACGATTCGCCCGCCGTAGTCGGCCCACACGTCGAGCGGCATGCCCACCCACACATCGGCCTCGCCCAGCGGAAAAAATATGTCGTCGCGGATCGCCTGTTGATACGGCTTGCCGGTCAGCCGCCGAATGACTTCGCCAAGGATGAACCAACTCGAACCAGGGTGATATCCTGCTTTCTCGCCCGGAACCCACATCGGCTCCAGCCGGAGGTTGCAGGCGCGATCGACCTGCGACTGCCATGAGCCAGGCTCAAAGCTACCCATCGGTCCGCGGAAGCCGCCGGTGTGTAGCAGCAGATGGCGTATCGTTATGGGCGCCTTCCCGTGCTGGCCAAACTCCGGGATGTACATCTCGACCCGGTCATCGAGCCGCAACTCTCCTGCATCGAGCAGCTGCGCGATGGCGATTGCGGCGATCGGCTTTCCGGCGCTCATCCAGAGCGCGATCGAGTCGCGCGTCATCTCCACACCGGGCTGGGCCTCGCCAAACGCCGTGTCTGTCAAGGCCGTACCATGGCGCGAGACATAGAGCTGGGCGCCCGTGTGCTGGCCAGCACTGATACCCTGATTGATCGCCTGGTGCGTTTTTGAGAATGAAGTCATCAGCACGGAAGTCTATTCACTGGCTCATCTGTCGCCTAGCCGCACAGCCCTCCGGTTTGCCGTGCGTGGTTGGTCGCGCATCACATAAGTAAGTTGACAACGGATGAGAAGACGCGACGTCTGCAAGATCGGATGATAGAATCTGATGGCGTGTCCGATGCGGTACCCAGTTCGCAGTTGAAAGACCATCTCACCATCTTCGTCAATGGCAAGCGGCACATGGTTCGGGGCCTCGACGCATTTCGGCCCCTCACGGATTGGCTGCGATATGATTTGCACCTCACCGGCACGAAAGTGGTGTGTGCCGAGGGCGATTGCGGCAGTTGCACCGTCATGATTGGCCGCGGGGTGGATGGCCGCATTGCTTACGCGCCGGTGTGCGGGTGCATTCAGTATTTGTTGCAGCTCGACGGTGCTCATGTAGTCACCATTGAAGGGCTGAAGTATGCCGGCGGGCTTAACCCCGTGCAGCAGGCTTTTGTGGAGTGCCACGGCGCGCAGTGCGGTTTCTGCACGCCGGGCTTCGTCGTGGCGGTTCATTCATTGCTTGAGCCATCGTCAGAAGCGATCGACGCGTGTGCCGTCAAACGCAGCCTGACGGGCAACCTGTGCAGGTGTACGGGGTATGAGCCGATACTCAATGCGGTAGAGGGGGTCGATCGGGCTGCGGTGCAGTCGGTTGATGCGCTCTTTCCACCCGAGACGATCTTGGAAGAAATGACTGCTGCCGCGCGAGAAGGGGTCTTGATTGCTGCAGGAGGGCGGTCATTTTTCAAGCCTGTGACGATACGGCAGGCCGTCGAGTTTCGCGCCGGCAACCCCGGCTGCGCGATCATTGCCGGCGGGACGGATCTCGGCGTGCAGATGAACAAGGGCATGCGCACGCCCATGAGCATCCTTTCCACCGCAGCCTTGCCCGATTGGCAGTGGCTCGATGTCTCCAACGATGCGATCACCTTCGCCGGCGGGGTGACCCTCTCTGTGGTTCAGGACGTGTTGCGGGAAGAGATCGCAGAGTGCGCCGAGTTTCTCGAATGGTTCGGCTCACCACAGATACGAAACGCCGGCACGCTTGCGGGCAATCTGGCCAATGCATCCCCGATTGGCGACATGCTCCCCCCGCTGATGGTGCTTGATGCGGAGATTATACTCACTGGCGCCACCTGCGAGCGCGCGGTCAGTATTAACGACTTCTACACCGGCTACCGCCAGACAGTGATGCGCAATGACGAGCTTATCACTGGCGTGCGCGTGCCCAGGCCGGCGGAGGGCGACGTCTTCAGGTTGTACAAGGTCAGCAAGCGCAAAGACCTGGATATCAGCACGTTCAGCGCCGCAGTGTGGATGCAAATGTGCGGCGGGCAGATCATCGATTGCCGACTTGCGTACGGCGGCGTCGGGCCGACTGTCGTCCGGCTCCGCAAGACAGAGGCGCTGCTGCGCGGCCGCCCGCTGGATGATGAAACGCTGGACGAGTTGCAGGAAACAGTACTGTCAGAAATCACGCCGATCAGCGATGTACGCGGGTCGGATTCGTATCGCAATCTGCTGGCGGTGAATGTGCTTCGCCGGCTGGCGCTGGAAATGGCCAGCGGAGACGCTGGCAGCAGCAAGCCGGTGTAGCAGCCAGAGAATCTCGTGTATGTCATACGTTGGCAAGAACATCCCGCATGATTCCGCTGCAGGGCACGCCGCGGGTGAATCGGTGTTTCTGGACGATGTCCCGCCGATGCACGGCGAGGTGTTTGTGGGCATCGTCGGATCGCCGGTGGCGCGCGGGCGCGTGCAGTCGCTCGACCTCGCCGCGGCGCGCAACATGCCTGGGGTGGTCGGGCTGTATACGCACAAGGATGTTCCGGGAAGCAATCGATTTGGGCCGGTGGTGCATGATGAAGATCTGCTGGTCGTGGATGAAGCGCAATTCATCGGCCACCCGATTGTGGTGATTGCAGCCAAGTCGCGTGAGGTTCTCGCGGCGGCCAGGCGCGCGGTGCGGCTGGAGATGGAAGAACTCGATCCCGTCCTGTCGATCGAACGCGCGATCACACTCGAGCAGTTTCTTTCGCCGTTGAGAAAAATCGAGCGCGGCGATGTTGATCGCGCGCTGGCAGCCGCGCCGCACAGCCTCGAAGGGGTGTTCGACATCGGCGGGCAGGAGCACTTCTACCTGGAATCGCAGATTGGCATTGTCGTTCCCGGCGAGAATCGGACATTCACGGTGCATTCGTCAACCCAGCACACTAGCGAAGTGCAGGCACTGGTCGCGGAGGTGCTGGGCGTGCCTTTTAACCACGTCAACTGCATCTGCAAGCGCATGGGCGGCGGGTTTGGCGGAAAGGAAACCCAGGCGGCGCAGCCGGCCATGCTTGCGGCGCTGGCGGCTTATCATCTCAATCGCCCGGCGCGCTTCGCATACAGCAAAGACGACGACATGCGCTTCACCGGTAAGCGCCATCCGTTCAAGGTCTTCTGGCGCGCCGGGTTTGATGGCGACGGAAGCATCCTCGCAGCCGATTTTAAGCTCTACTCTGACGGCGGTTGCAGCACAGACTTGTCGATGGCGGTGATGGAACGTGCGCTGCTGCACGCCGACAATGCATACTTCATTCCGAATTTCCGCGCGACAGGCCGGGTGTGTAAGACCAATCTGCCAAGCAATACGGCATTTCGTGGCTTCGGGGGGCCGCAGGGGGTCGCCGCAATTGAGAACCTGATCGAAGATGTCGCCGTCGCAGCGAAGATCGATGCGCTGGACGTTCGCCAGAGCAATGTCTATCGCGCCGGCCACGACGAGACGCCGTATCGGCAGCGCGTCGGCAACAACACGTTGCCCGAACTGTTTGCGAAGCTCCGCCTCGATTGCAGCTACGACGCCCGTCGGCGCGAGATTGACCGCTATAACGCGCACTCTCGTTCGCATATCAAAGGACTCTCGCTGACCGCTGTGAAGTTTGGCATCAGCTTCACGCGCAAAGCCCTCAACCAGGGCAATGCGCTGGTGAACATTTACACCGATGGCTCGGTGGTCGTTTCCACCGGCGCGACCGAGATGGGCCAGGGCGTGAACACGCGCCTCCGACAGATCGCCGCCGACGAGTTGGGCGTGACGTATGAGCGGGTGATTGTCACTGCCACCAGCACCGAGAAAAACAACAATACTTCCCCAACCGCCGCTTCGAGCGGGACCGATTTGAACGGCTTCGCGGTAATCGATGCCTGCCAAACGCTCCGCGAGCGCCTGAGCGAGGTTGCCAGGCGCCTGTTTGCCGAGCACGATCCCAGCGGCGGAGACGTTGCGACCCCTCTCAACGACGAACCCTGCGGCATTTTGTTCTCACAGGGCAGCGTGTCTCGCAGCGGCAGCGCTGGGCCGGGCATTGCGTTCACCAAACTCGTGCAGCGGGCGTATGAAGATCGCGTTGATCTTGGCGCACGCGGATTTTACTTCACGCCCGATATCGGATTTGACAAGGAAACGGGCGAAGGCTCGCCGTTCTATTACTTCACCAATGGCGTGGCGTGCAGTGAGGTATTGATTGACCGCTTTACAGGCGAGTTGCGCGTGTCGCGGGTTGATCTTCTCATGGATATCGGTGAGAGCATCAACCCGGGAATCGATCGCGGGCAGATCACCGGCGCGTTTGTTCAAGGCATGGGTTGGGTGACCGCCGAGGAATTGAAGTACTCCGACAAGGGTGTGCTGCTGTCGTACTCGCCAACAACATACAAGATCCCGAATATCAGCGATTTGCCGGACGTGTTTAATGTGGCGCTGCTGCCGAACGATGCCTGCGTGCAGAGCATCAAGCGATCGAAAGCCGTCGGCGAGCCACCGCTGCTGCTTGGCTTCAGCGTCTTTGCCGCGGTGAAGGACGCGCTCCGGTCGCTCGCGGGCCAGCGAGTGGAGCTGGCGTTGCCGGCAACCCATGAACGCATCGCGCTGGCAATTGCACGGATCGCAGTTTCAAATCAGCCTGTCGCCACGTCGGCAAGCCGCTGAACTTTCCTGCGGAAACCGCTACAATCCGCCCACTCGTGGCACGACAAGACGCATACATCTGTGACGTAATCGTTATCCCGACCGCGGCCGTCGCCGACCAGCTTGACGGGTTGATCTCGCGGCTCAAGGAGAGCGGGCTGCAGGTGCGCGATGTTCACAAAGACGATAACGCGATTGAGGGAACGATCGACGCCGGGCATATCCGCACGATGGAGAAGCTTGACGGCGTGGAGTACGTTCGCTGTGTCTTTTCATATATCGCCGACTATCCCGTGGGCGATCCTCGCGACGTGGCTTGTTCACAGAATTGATTTACTGCCGAATCAGCGGCTGATCCATGGTACGTCTTGCACCTGCGCAAGGTGGTTGGCCAGCCGCGCGTGAACGAAGAGCCAATCGCTCAGCCGGTTGAGGTAGGTGACGATGATCGGGGAAACGGGGCGATTCAATGAAAAATCAACGGCAAGGCGTTCGGCCCGGCGGCAGACCGTGCGGGCGACGTGAAGGCGCGCCGAAAGCTCGGCCCCGCCGGGGAGGATGAAGTTGCGCAACGGGGCAAGTCGGCTCTCGGCAGAGTCAATTTGAAGTTCGAGCTTTGAAATAAGCTGTTCATCAAGCGGCGGAAGCCACTGGGTCTTGCTCGGCGGTTCGTGGTCGGGGGTGGCCAGGTGCGAGCCGACGACAAAAAGATCATTTTGCACAGCGCGCAGCAGCGGAAGCAACTCGGCGGCTGCAGCCGCAGCGGCGGCGAGGCCGAGGCTGGCATTGAGTTCGTCGACGGTGCCGTAGAGTTCGATACGCGGATCGCACTTGCGCACGCGCGATCCGCCGATCAGCCCGGTCGAGCCGTCATCGCCGGTTTTGGTGTAAATCTTCATTCTTGGGCCAGTTTACATTTTAAGTGTTCGATGACCACCGGGCTGCAGTCGTTGGGGTCGCGGTTGTAGTGCAAGAGGTGGTAGCGCAAAAGAGAACCGGAGCGGGTTCTGGCTCCGCTCCGGTTCGAGATTTTTGGAGAAACTGCGCTACATCCGTTCGGATGAAAACAAGGTCGAAGCTACCGAGATAGCGACGACTGTGAATTTTTACCGACGGCGACGAACAACCATTGCCGCTGCCACGCCAAGGAAGGCGAGGCCGGTCGGTTCTGGAACAACGCTAAGGCCGTTGATGACATAGGCGCCAGAGTTGCTCGACGTGCTGGTGGCCGAGAACCCGTTGTTGTAGGTCGTGTTGAACCCGCCGACGGCGACATAATATGTGCCGTTGGGCAGTCCGGCGGGCGAATCGAGCAGGCTGAGCAGCCCGGTTCCACCGTCGTCATCCTCGGCGACCAACTGGCCGTTGGCATCGAACAAGCCGAGTTCGGTATCGTTGGAGGGGCCAAGGGTTGAGCCTTCGGTGTCGAGGCTGAACCCACCGCCTGAGTAATCGAAGCGATACCAATCAACCTGGCCGGTTGAAAGATTGCCGGTGACCGAACCGCCGAGCACGGCATCGATGGACGGCGGGGGGGTCGGGGGCACAAACGCCTGCAGCGAGAGCACGCCATTGAACGGACCGGCCCGGCCGGCCGCCGGCGTACCGGCAGCGCCGGGAACACCACGCCAGGCGTCAACGCTCAGGTAGTAGGTACCAGCGGAGATCAGCCCGAACGCGCCACTCACTTCAACCAGGCCCGGCTGAATCGTCGTGGCGGAGTTGCGGCCAAACGTGTTGATCGTGGTTCCGAGGCTGTTGAGCAGGAAGAAGTCGTTGTCCACGGCACCGTTGGGGTCGTTGCTGGTGAGCGACGCCTGCATGGTCTGCGTGGTGGTAAACTGATAGACATAGTCCTGATCCCAGACGGCCTGCTCGTTGGCGATCGGAGCATAGGTGTCGGCCTCGTTTCCTTCGCCAACAGTGGTGCCTGAGAACGGGTAGTTACCCGGGGCGAGACTGCCCAGGTTCTGATTGACGGTCAGGTCGGCAAAAGCTGTGGATCCGACAGCCAGTGCCGCCGCCGCCGCGATTAGAAGGCGTGCGCGCATGCAGTTTCTCCAGTTGCGACGCGAAATGCAGAAGGCTCATTTGTCGCAATTGAACGAGCCTCGAACGCCCACCAGAAATGCCGCAGACTTTCCACGGCAATTCAGTAGTGCGCAACGAAATGTCTACTTTGCTCGAACGTCGAGAAGTGCGCGGGACACATGAGCTACCCGATAGCAGCTACCGAGTAGCTTCCCTTTCCCGCTGACCCGATTCGATCCGTTCATCAATGCCGCCTAAGCCCGAAATGAAGAGGCCTCGGCTCATTGACAACGCGCAGTGTACGCTCGGCCACATCCGGATACAAGAAAAATAGGAGAAATCTCAGAAAATTCTCGGCAGGTCTCATCGTCCGGAAGCCGACATTTTTGCCAAAAAACGGCATTTCGGAGATATTCAGCGGTATGTCGATCCCCGTCACGACTACGTTTACAATCGAAGGCTATCGTATCAGGCAGTATCTGGGCGTGGTCCGCGGCATCATCGTCCGCGCGCCGACGATCACTCAGGGCATTCTCGGCGGGCTAAAGTCTATCGTGGGCGGACAGATCGGTGCTTACACCGAAATGTGCGAGCAGACCAGGCAGCAGGCTTACGATCTCATGATCGACCACGCCCGCGCGGTTGGTGCCAACGCGATCCTCGGGTTTCGATATGACGCCTCCGACATAGGCAGCAAAGCCAGCGGCGCGACCGAGGTGCTCTGCTACGGCACCGCAGTCGTAATCGAACCTGAAGCCGCGTGAGGGCCTTTCATCGCGCGCGACACTTACGAGCTCCTCGTCCGATAATGCGAGCATAGGTTGCCCTCTGGCGAGTGTCTGCCCGTTGCGGTCAAGCCGGCGCGAGCAATTTGCCGATAACCCAGATGATGGATTCACTGGTTTCCGCAGCAGTTGGTTTGCAACAGGCGAAGGTGACTTCGCAGGTGCAGTTCGCGGTTGCGCGCAAGCTACTCGACAACCAGCAGCAGCAGGGGGCATCGGTCATCAAGCTCATCGAAGCAGCAGCCGCAGGGCCGGCTCGCGCGGGCGATGCACTTGTCGCGGCAGCAACCGGACTGGGCGGGTCGATCGACACTTACGCGTGATCGCCCCGCACGCATCATCCCCGCACATCGATTTCAATAGATCCAAAAACAGAGAACGCGAGTAAAAAGATCGCCGGTCGACCGCGCGCACGATCGACCGGCGGTGGAGATTTACGAATTGCGGCGACGTGTAAGCCGAGTTCTGTTCCTTCCGATTGCTCGGAAAGGGCGACCATTTATCTGGGACTGCCGTTGCCGACAGCCTCAAGCAACCTACCCGCGGTTGATGACGGCGCGGACCGCGCCTCGCCGCATATTTGGTCTTGCTGCCGGTGGGGTTTGCCGTGCCGGGAGTGTCGCCACACCCGCGGTGCGCTCTTACCGCACCTTTTCACCCTTGCCTGTTGGAGGGGCAAGCAATGAGGGGCACGGGGCAAGTGGATGATTCGAATCCTCACTTGTCCCTTGCCGCTGAATGCCTGCCCCTCCCCATCGGCGGTTTGCTTTCTGTTGCACTGTCCGTCGGTTTCGCCGCCGGTTGCCCGACCGCTTCACCGCCTGGCCGTTAGCCAGCACCGTGTCCTGTGCAGTTCGGACTTTCCTCATTCATCGGTTTAACCCGACAAACGCGATCGCCACTGCCACCGCAATTCACTCTCCATTATAGCAGATTCGCCGACGTTGCGATTGCCGATTTGCAAGTTCGCAATTCTCGGTCGACCGCATGCGACACTCTCGCTCGAAACGCGCCGCCGGAAATCTGCCAAATCCATTCCCATCGGCTCACATCTGCGTTAACCTGCCGCAAACGGCTCGCCGGGTTGCAAGCGGAGATTTAATGGACACAACTCTTCTCGCGGGAATACCGCTTTTCTCGAAGCTCGACGCTCAGGAACTCACCGCGTTGGCGGGCATGCTCAAAGAACGAAAGTTCGGCGCCAACGAGCCGATCTTCTGGATCGGCGATCGTGGCGACGAACTCTACCTCCTGCAGTCGGGCCGGGTGCAGGTGAGCTATCCCGATGAGACCGGTAAAGAGCAGACCCTTGCCGTGCTGGAAGATGGCGCGTTCTTCGGCGATCTCTCGCTCCTCGACGGCGGGGTGCGCACTGCCAGCATTCGCACGGTCGATCCGACTATCTGCCTCACCCTCAGCCGCGCCGATTTCATTACCTTCCTCGAACGTCATCCCACGGCCGCGGTCGATGTATTGAGCGTGCTCGGGGGTAGGCAGCGCGACATTCTCGACAAGCTGCGCGGCGTCACCAACGCCAACCTGCTCATCGAACAGAAGTCCACCACTTGGCAAAGAATCGCCGACTTCATCGCCGCCATCAGTGCGAATCAGTGGTTTGTCGCGTTTCACCTGGTCTGGTTTGGCGTGTGGATCGGCTTCAATCTCATCAAGGGAGAAGAAGGCCCCGACCCCTATCCGTTCGGCCTGCTCACCATGATCGTCAGCCTCGAAGCGATCTTCCTGAGCATCTTCGTACTGGTGAGTCAAAACCGCTCCGGCGAGAAAGATCGCATCCGCGCCGACGCCGACTATCAGGTCAACCTCAAAGCCCAACACGAAATCATGCAGCTTCATGGCAAGATCGACCGGCTGCTGGAAGAAATCCACGAAAGCAGAAAATAGCAGCCGGCGCGCTGACCGATCTGATCGACGCGTGTTCCGTGATCGACGCATGTTCACGATGAAGAGCGGAAGAAGCGACAATGTTCCGCGCGGAACATGGGCCGTTTTGCAATCCATCAACAACTTGCAACCATCCGTGTCTCGCAAAATGTTCCGCGCGGAACAGTTTAAATTGCGCTCTGTAAATCATTATGTCTCGGTCATTTACAGCAGAGTTAAGTATAAACCACACCCTAACAAATCGAGGCGATTTGTGGTGCGGATGACAACCCCCATTTCCCCCACCCCGCCGCCCACGCCGGGAATCCGGAGGCTAGTTGATCTCCGTTCTTGAGAGTACCTACACTTCGCCCGCTGTTTCGTAAATGAAATCAGTGATTTGCTACGCAAATCTGAGCAGTTCGGCGTTCTGCACCGAAAAGTTAGCCTGAACAAGTTTCAGTTCGGGAGCACTCTCGCAAGCTATTGACAGGACCCTTGAATACGGGTTAATTACATAGATGGTGGGTGAGTTTAAGCAATTTTCCACGCAACGAGGCTTTTTTGGGAAGGTTGTTTCTGATGCCCGCATCCGTCCGTCCACCTCTCGGTAATCTTTTTCTCGGCTGCTCCATCGTCGTGTGCATGTTTGTAGGCGGGCTTTTGTTCTCGTTCGCCTTCGCCCAGCAATCGAATGATCCGCTTAAGTGCACAAACAACACTCTGTTCTTAGTGAGCGGTACCGGAGTGTGTCCAGATACCGAAACGCTTTCTTTTATCTGCTCGTACCAGCCATGCCCGACCAATTGTGAGCCGGGAGCAGAGTTTAATCTATCTAAGGTGATCAACGGTGCCACTTGCACCTATCGTGTCGTCCAACAGGCTGACTGTTGCACAACGGTGCCCTGAGCAATCGCGCACAGCGGCACATGCTGAAGATTTTTTCTGAATTGCCGGAGGTTTTATGCGTGCGGGACTGTTTTTCCGGGCGTTGATATTAACGGGGTACCTGGCAGCTGCATCGAGCGCGCATTCGAGTGCGATGGCAAGTGAATAGATCGCGGTGTTTTCAGAGGGCCTCTCCTCTCCCGCAGCGACGATTCAGGGGCTGCTGGAGGTTCCTACCGACGGCAGCGGCTTGGCAAAGGGAATTGAGTTCGCAAAATCTCGCAACCTCCATCTTCCCAGCACGGAGGCCGGGCCAGATTTGGATCAAATGGCTGCATTGATTCTGGAAGGCGGCCGGCCTGGCTGGTTGACGGATCAATGCCTGAAGCGCGTTCGAGTGGACCGCCACTCCACTGACTACGACCGGGCAGCTGATTGGATGTGGTGCAGGTCGATGGAACGCAATCGTCTCATCTCGCAGTTGCGGAAGCAGGCGACGAATTCGCTTTCGAGCGATCCTGCCCGGGCCAAACGCCTCAGCCGGGCGGCGCTGTTATTTGCCAGCAATGATTTGCACGGTTACGGCCATTCGTTTGTGCAATCGATGGGGAAAGATTCCGATTTTATCAAGGCGCTTGGGGTAAGCTCTTCCCAAGCCGACGAGATTCGTCAGATTGGTGCACGCTTTGTGGTTTCGGTGGAGCAGAATGCCGACGAGGAGGCGCTCGCTGCGGAGCTTGATCGTCTGATTGCGACTGATGCGAAGGATTTACCTGAATCGGATTATCTCGCGTGGCTGCGACATTTTGAATCGCGCTGGGCCAACGCCGGTGAACTGCCAGCCCTTCGCGAGTCTCATGCACGATACCTGTGGCGATTTTGCTGCCTGATGCGCGCCCGCTCCATGAGCGCCCCACTCGCCGAGGCGACCGCCGTCAGCAAGCGGTTGCAATCGGCTACGCCAAGTGTGCATGGCAAGCGCTGGCTACAGGAAGCGATCACCCTCCCGGGACCGAGTCCGAAAGACTCGGGCCTGAAGGTCGTCAAGGTGCCCGACGATACCAAGCCGCCTCGGTGAGCGATGGCCGACAAAGCGCCCGAACCGGCTACCCCGCGACATTCGCTAGAAAAATCTCAAGGATCAAATCGCCGTCAGCGTTGCCGGGGCTGCCTGAAGCCTCGGACCTTTTCACCAAGCCCCCGCCGCCGCCCGGGCAGGCGGAGGCGTTCAACGACACTTCTTTTGAACGCTATCGCACGGTCTACCACCCCGAACACTTTCCCGGCCAGCGGTATGAAAGATTGACCTGGACCCGACACATCGGTCGCAGTTCCAACGTGCTGTATCTCGACGGCCATGTGTCGGCGGTGAAGCACGGCGAGCAGATGCTGGAACACTTCGAAGACGGCGTTTGCGAAGAGCCGGCGAAGCGACGCGGTTGCGGTCACGCAGTGCGGTTAGATCCGGGTGTTCGTGAGTGCGTCGTCGCCGCGAAGATGGCGAGGTGAAAGATCGCTCACTCTTGGTAGCATTTGTGGTGGAGGTTGCTCGATGAAACTCACTTGGTTGGCGGTTGGCATGCTCTGTCTCCTTCTGCCGCAGACGATCGGGGCGATCGGCCTTGCGCCGCATCCGCAAGGCAAGCTGGTTGCCACCGAGGCGATGAGCGCAAAACGGGCGGCCCACACCGCCACCGCGCTGCCCGACGGCCGTGTGCTGGTGGCGGGCGGTTTCACCGAACGAGGCTCGGCCAGAGGCGCTGAGATCTACGATTCTCAGGCCGGGCGCTTTACGTCGCTGCCTCCGATGCAGACGACCCGACACAGCCACACCGCGACGCTGCTTCGCGATGGCAGGGTGCTTCTCGCAGGTGGGTACGGTGAAGGGGCGGACTCGCTGGCGACGGCTGAACTATTCGATCCGGCAACAAACACCTTTGTGGCAACCGGATCACTCGTCGGGGGGCGCGCGGATCATGTTGCCATCCTGCTGGAGGATGGCAAAGTGCTGATTGCGGGTGGTTTGGGGCCGGGCTGGTCGTTTCTTTCAAGCGCCGAGCTCTACGATCCCGAGACGGGGCGGTTTGCCGTCACAGGCGGCATGACCGCCGCGCGCGAGAGCCATGCGTCCGTGCGGTTGCAGGACGGGCGCGTGCTCGTGGTGGGCGGCCATAATGGTGTCCGTCGAAATCTCACGCTGCTGGCGTCTTGCGAGATTTACGATCCGTCGAGTGGCGAGTTCGGGCCGGGGGGCGACATGAAGGTACGCCGCCACAAGCATGATGCCGTTCTGCTTTCTGATGGTCGCGTGTTGATCACAGGCGGGTCGGACGAGCGGGATGGCGAAGGGGTTTACAATAGTTCAGAATTGTTCGATCCCGAATCCCAGACCTTTGAGGTGGGACCGCTCATGCAGCGTGGGCGCTACAAACATGCGGGCACCAGCGTGGTGCTCGAGGACGGCCGTGTGCTGGTGGCGGGAGGTGCGCCGCAGGCGGAGGTTTATGATCCGGCGGAGAACGCGTTCGCACTGGTGCCGGGCGAACCGCGCATGGCCGGACAGTTCTCTGCCTCTGCGCCGCTGGGAAATCGGGGTGTGTTGATCACCGGCGGATACGGGAATGGCGGTGGGCCTCGGGAGTCTGCCTGGCTCTATCAACACTGAGCCTGAAGCCGTTTTGGCTGGCCTCGCCATGCCGCAGAATTCGTAGCACCACACAATTGTTGCCGGGCAGTCGACGGATTTTCGTGGAATTTTGAGCCGGATTTCGGTAGAGTCTATAACTCGTATAAGACTTTAGCAGGTCCTTCCTTTGCTCTGGGAGAAATGCAATGAAGATTTCGCGCGCACTCGGGTTGGGGGTTGTTCTTTTCGCTGGTTCGGCGGTTTCCGCGGCTCAACTTGGCACTGCGACCGTCACCAACGCCAACCACTACGGCTATTACGGTTTTGCATCGACGTCTCAGTTTAACACCAAGACCAACATCGGCCCCTTCACCGGCACCGCCCGCCGGGTGACGGTGTCGGGGACGCTCACCAAGGTCCACGTCGATGCGTGGGCGAGTAGCTTGCGCGTGTTGCCCCGCGGGCAGGGGATCGCCAACTTCGGGCCGTGGTTTCAGTTTACCCGGCAGCGCGATTTTTCCGGCACCATCAATGTCGGCGCAACCATCTATGCGCCCGGGGGGTTTGATGCCAGCAAGACGATGAACCTTGAGATGTATTCCATTGACAGCGAAGGGTTTGTGCCCGGGCTGGACGGGCGATCGACGCTCACCTACACCTTCCACGACGATTTTGCCCCCGGTAGTAAAGAGTTCAGCGGCGAGTTGGCTATCGGCGACCCGACGTTCAACCGCCCGGTGCAGGTGGAATCAAGTTCGCCTTCGGGGTTTTCGGCGCCGTTTCTCAGCAACCGGTTTCCTTACTACGATGTGCAGCCGTTTCATGTCGATACCGCGGGCAGCTATGCCATGGCAACCGCAAACGAATTTGAGTCGGCGGCGGTGCTGTATGCCAACCAGTTCAATCCGGCCAGCCCACTGACCAATCTGGTACGTGGCCTGGGCCAGACCGCGAATGTGATTCGCAATACCTCGTTTAACTCGCTCCCGTTCGATGACGATGCGACCGGCGGTACATTGATCGAGGCCGACCTGCTGCCCGGCGTGCAATATTTCTTCGTCACGACGGCGTTCGCCTTCCCCGGCACCGAACCGGACGGCGGGCCGTTTGTCGGCAAGTATACGAATGCCATCACCGGCGCGGGCAATGTCACCCTCGGCGTGGTGCCCGAACCGACGGGCGCGCTGGCGATCGGCGTAGCCATGGCAGGGATGATCTTTCGGCGACGACGCTGAATTCATCAGCCGATCGTGTTTGACTTTTGTTAGGTGGTAGACGTAGGATGCCTTTGCGGTGTCTTACGCTCTTCCTATTCACTCGCTCATTCCCGGGCATACACCAGGGCGTGGCGCGACGGCGAACCCGGCGAATCGGTTCGAGCCGATCGAACTATTAGCCGACGGCGAAACCCTCGACCACGACCTGCGCGCGGACCGCTCGCCGGCGCGGGTGCGTACGCAGGTGTTTCGCGACGTCTCGCGCACAATCATCGCCTACAACGACTCGCCCGACCTCGGCTTTAATGCATCGATCAACCCATATCGCGGCTGCGAGCATGGGTGTTCCTACTGTTACGCACGGCCATACCACGAATATCTGGGCCTTTCCGCGGGGCTTGATTTTGAAACCAAGATCTTCGCCAAACTGGATGCCGCGGGGTTGTTGCGCGGTGAGTTGCGAAAGAAAGGCTGGCAGCCGCAGACGCTGGCGATGTGCGGCGTGACCGATGCCTATCAGCCGGTCGAGCGGCAATTGAAGCTAGCACGGGGCTGCCTGGAAGTGCTTGCTGAGTTTCGCAACCCGGTGGGGATCGTGACAAAAAACCATCTTGTGACGCGCGACATCGATTTGCTGAAATCGCTCGCCGCGCAGCAGGCTGTGTCGGTGTATGTTTCGGTAACGTCATTGAATACCGAGATCGCGATGAAGATGGAGCCGCGCGCCAGTTCGCCGGCACGGCGGCTGGATGCCATTGCGCAGCTACGTGACGCGGGTGTGCCGGTGGGTGTGCTTGTGTCGCCGGTTGTGCCCGGTCTGACGGATGAAGAGGTGCCGTCGATTGTGGCAAGTGCCGCGGCGGCGGGGGCCGGGTGGGCTGGGTTGATTCCCCTG